>Ga0181527_1002275_pt1 | contig 18392 bp, 15 predicted proteins | sample PEATcosm2014_Bin_30_FD_119762 | JGI IMG/M metagenome (GOLD analysis project Ga0181527, IMG submission 119762) | Peatland microbial communities from MTU Mesocosm Facility, Houghton, MI, USA - PEATcosm2014_Bin06_60_metaG | ecosystem: Environmental > Terrestrial > Soil > Wetlands > Peat | place...
CAGTTCTTTTCGAGGGAGGTGGCACGAAATGCCTCGAATGGTTCGATGTTCGATTATTCAGGCTTCAAACGCGGTGCCGGCCAGGGAACCTCTGCCCAAACAAAAGCAGGCGATGGTGGAGAAACACGTGGGGCTGATCCGCCAGGCGGCGAAGCAGGGAGCGCAGATCGTGTGCCTGCAGGAGATTTTCAACGGGCCCTACTTTTGCGCGGAGCAAGAGGTGAAGTGGTACGAGATGACGGAGCCGGTTCCCGACGGGCCCACGGTGACGCTGATGCGCGGGCTGGCGAAGGAGCTGCACACGGCGCTGATTGTGCCGGTGTACGAGGTGGAGCAGGAAGGCGTTTTCTACAACTGCGCCGCGGTGATCGCGAGCGACGGATCGTACCTGGGCAAGTACCGCAAGACGCACATCCCGCACGTGGCGCCGGGCTTCTGGGAAAAGTTCTATTTCCGCCCCGGCAACCTGGGCTATCCGGTGTTCGATCTGGGATTCGCCAAAATCGGCGTCTATATCTGTTACGACCGGCATTTCCCCGAGGGCGCGCGTTGCCTGGGACTGGCCGGCGCGGAGATCGTCTTCAATCCTTCAGCCACGACGGCGGGGAAGAGCGAGTACCTGTGGAGGCTGGAGCAGCCGGCGCATGCGGTGGCCAATGGATATTTTATTGCCGCTATCAATCGCGTGGGCACTGAAGCTCCGTGGAACATCGGCGAGTTTTACGGGTCGAGCTACTTCTGCAACCCGAGGGGAAAGATTATCGCCGAGGCTTCGCGCGACAAGGACGAGGTGCTGACCGCCGACCTGAATCTGGACGAGATTGCCGAGGTGCGGCGGACCTGGCAGTTTTATCGCGACCGCCGGCCCGATTTGTATGGGCCGCTGGTGGCGTCCTAGAGCAGAGGGGATGCGATGAGCACAGCAACCTTACTTGACGATCCACAACTGAAGGCGCGGTTCGGGGAACTGAAACCGGCGCTGACTGCGCAGGCAGCGGTGATTGAGGCCGACCGCTGCCTGAACTGTTTTGACGCGCCGTGCACGGCCGCGTGTCCCACGCATATCGATGTGCCGGGGTTCATCAAGCGCATCGCCTCCGGCAATCTGCGCGGGTCGGCGCTGCGCATTCTCGACGCCAATATTCTGGGCGCGAGCTGCGCGCGCGTGTGCCCGGTAGACGTGCTGTGCGAGGGCGCGTGCGTGCTGCAGCGGCAGAATCACAAGCCCATCCAGATCGCGCTGCTGCAGCGGCACGCCATGGACGCGTTCTGGGCGTCGGGCGAGACGCCTCCGGCGAAGGCGGCGGGAGTGAAGAAACTGCGCGTGGCCTGCATCGGCGGCGGGCCGGCCTCGCTGGCGTGCGCGGCGGAGTTGTGTCGCGCGGGCGCGCGGGCCACGGTCATCGAACGCCGCGCACTGCCCGGCGGATTGAACACCTATGGCGTGGCAGAGTACAAGCTGCGCGCCGCCGACAGCGTGCGCGAAGTGGAGATGATCCGGCAGTTGGGCGTGGAGTTCCGCTGCGGCGTGGAAGTGGATTCGGCCGCGGCGCTGGAAGCGCTGGAGGCGGAGTTCGATTTCGTCTTTCTGGGGCTGGGGCTGGGCGCGATGCAGCGGCTCAATGTTCCCGGCGAGGACACCAAGGGCGTGATGAACGCCCTGGAGCTGATCGCCGCGTACAAGACCGGGCATCTGCGCGAACTGCACGGAACAGTGGTGGTGGTGGGCGCGGGAAATACGGCGATCGACGCCGCCAACGCCGCGCGCCGGTTGGGCGCGGCCACCGTGTATATGCTCTACCGGCGCAGCGAGCAGGAGATGTCGGCGTTCGACTTCGAGTACGAGCACGCCAAGCAGGAAGGCGTGCAATTTCTGTGGCGCAGGCTGCCGCTTTCCATCCGGCCGGAAACGCATGGGCGGTTGCTGCTGCAAACGGTGCAGGTGCGGCAGGCAGATCGCAAGCTCGAGGTGGTTCCGGATTCTGAAGCGACCATCGATTGCGACCTGGTGGTGCCGGCCATCGGCCAGTCGCCGCTCACCGAGCTGTTGCAGGAGTTGCGCAGCGTAGAGGTGCGCGACGGGCGGATTGTGGCCGACCGCGAAACCGGGCAGACCGGCAACCTGCGCTACTTTGCCGGCGGCGACTGCGTGAACGGCGGACGCGAAGTGGTAGATGCGGTGTCCGGTGGCAAGCGCGCTGCCGTGGCGATGTTGAAAACTGCGGAGGTGGCTCATGCCTGACATTGGCGTGCGGAATTTTGCGGGAAAGATCAACTGCCCGAATCCGTTCTGGCTGGCGTCGGCGCCGCCCACCAACACGGGCGAAATGATCATGCGCGCCTTCGACGCGGGCTGGGGCGGCGCGGTATGGAAGACCATCGGCGAGCCGGTGGTGAATGTAAGTTCGCGCTACTCGGCCACGGACTGGAACGGCCAGCGCATCATGGGCTTCAACAATATCGAGCTCATCAGCGACCGCACCGTCGAACAGAATTTGACCGAGATGGCGGAGGTCAAGAAACGCTATCCGAAGAACGCAGTGATTGCGTCGCTGATGGTGGCGTCGAACCGCGAGGCGTGGCACGAGATTGTGACGCGCGCCGAGGATGCGGGAGCGGACGGGCTGGAGCTGAACTTCGGCTGCCCGCACGGCATGAGCGAGCGCGGCATGGGCTCGGCAGTGGGCCAGGTGCCGGAATATGCCGAAATGATCACCGCATGGGTGAAGGAAAAGGCGCGCACGCCCGTGCTAGTCAAGCTCACGCCGAACATCTCCGACATTCGCACCGTGGCCCGCGCGGCCAAGCGTGGCGGAGCGGATGGATTGTCGGCAATCAACACCATCAACTCGATCACAGGCATCGATCTCGACACGTTTGTGCCGCGGCCCAACGTCGACGGCAAAAGTTCGCATGGAGGCTACTGCGGGCCGGCGGTGAAACCCATCGCGTTGAACATGGTGCAGCAGATCATGGCCGATCCCGAGGCGGCATTGCCGCTTTCCGGCATCGGCGGCATCGGATCGTGGCGTGACGCGGTAGAGTTCATGCTGCTCGGCTGCGGAACTGTGCAGGTGTGCACGGCGGTAATGCACTACGGCTACCGCATCGTCGAGGACATGGCCGAGGGCCTCGACAACTGGATGCGCGAGAAAGGCTTCAAGACCATCGACGATTTCCGCGGGCTGTCGGTGCAGCGCGTGACGGAGTGGAAGCACCTGAACCTGAACTACAAAATCGTGGCGCGCATCGACGAACAAAAATGCATAGGGTGCGATTTGTGCCACATTGCCTGCTGGGACGGCGCACATCAGTGCATTCATCTGGATCGCGTTTCCGGTCCGGTGGACGGACACGTAGAGCTGCACCGCACCCCAGCCGAGGAGCAGGCCGAGAGCCTCGCATCGATTGCCGAGACGCCGGTAACGCGCAAGGAGCGTGAAGCAGCCTTCGCGCAGGGGCCGTATCCCACGCCGCTCGCGCGCATTCCGCGCGTGGATGAGACGGAATGCGTGGGGTGCAATCTGTGCTCCTGCGTGTGCCCGGTGGAGGGATGCATCACCATGGTCCGTGTCGATAAGGATGTGGCTCCGGAGACGTGGGAACAGCGAACCAAGGGTGCAACCTGCACCGCGCCAACCAGTGGAGACTAGCGGCTGAGGCATTCGCGATTCTACGCAGCAAGAAATGAGGAAGATGCCATCATGAAAACGCTTATTCAAAACGGAACGGTAGTAAATGCCGACGGCAGCGTGAAAGCGGATCTGCTGATCGACGGCGCAACCATCAAGGAAGTGCGCGCGGGGATTCCGGCGAGCTCCGCGGACAAAGTCATCGATGCCACCGGCCTCCTGCTTTTGCCAGGCGGAATCGACGCGCATACCCATCTCGACATGCCGTTCGGCGGATCGTATTCGTCAGACGATTTCGAGACCGGCACGCGCGCCGCGGCCATCGGCGGGACGACAACGATTGTGGATTTCGCCATCCAGGCCAAGGGCACCAGGATGCGCACGGCGCTCGACACCTGGTGGAAGAAAGCAGAGGGCAAGGCGTGCATCGACTACGGGCTGCACATGATTGTGACCGACCTGCGGGATGCGGGCCTTGAAGACATGGACGACATGGTGCGCGAAGGCGTGGCCAGCTTCAAGCTGTTCATGGCGTATCCCAACGTGCTGATGGTCGACGATGCCACCATCTTCAAGGCGCTGCGGCAGACGGCGAAGAATGGCGCGTTGATCTGCATGCACGCGGAGAACGGTTCCGTCATCGACGTCATTGTGCAGCAGGCGCTGGCCGAGGGCAAAACCGCGCCCATTTATCATGCGCTGTCGCGGCCCACCAAGGCCGAGGCCGAAGCCGTGCACCGCGCGATCGCCATGGCGGAGATTGCCGGCGTGCCGATTTATATCGTGCATCTCTCGAGCGAAGACGCGCTCAATCAAGTGCGCGAGGCGCGCGACCGCGGCCTGCCTGCCTTCGCCGAAACCTGCCCGCAGTATCTGCTGCTCTCCATCGAAGACAACATGGAAGGCAAGGGATGGGATGGCGCGAAGTTCGTGTTTACGCCGCCGCTGCGCGAGAAGAAAAACCAGCCCAAGTTGTGGGAGGGCCTGAAGAAGGACAATCTGCAGGTCGTGTCGACTGATCATTGTCCGTTCTGCTTTGCGGATCAGAAGAGTCTGGGCAAGGACGACTTCACCAAGATTCCCAACGGCGGGCCGGGCATCGAGAATCGGCTGCAACTGCTGCACCACCACGGCGTGGGGCTGGGAAATTTTTCCATCAACCGCTTCGTCGAGCTGGTGTCGACGGCGCCGGCGCGGATCTTCGGCATGTATCCGAAGAAGGGCGTGCTCGCCGCGGGCAGCGACGCCGACCTGGTGCTCTGGGATCCCAACGAGGACTACACCATCAGCGCCAAGACCCACCACATGAAGGTGGACTACTCCATGTTCGAGGGCTTCCGCGTGCGCGGCAACGCGCGCGATGTGTACTCGCGCGGCGAACTGGTGGTGAGCGGCGGAAAGTTCATTGGCACGCCGGGGCGCGGAAAGTATTTGCGGCGCGAGGCACGCGGCGGGGCGTGGAAGTAGGACAGCGAGTCAGCAGGTCAGCGAGCTGGCAAGTCAGCTTATTGGTGCGAGGGCGAGGCTTGTGCTGTCCTGGCCCACGCCGCTCATGATGGCATCCTTATTATTCTGAACCTACATTCGAGATAGAGCGCGCATGTCACGGAGGAGGTCCCGTGAGCAGCATCGATCCATCCCTATCGAATCGCGACCTGCGGCCGACCGGGCCCCAGCAGCGCACGTGGGGTTTCTACAATTACACCGCGCTGTGGTTTTCCATGTGCATGGAGATCACCACCTATCGCCTCGCGTCGGGACTGATCGCCAACGGCATGGACTGGAAGCAGGCGCTCGCCACGGTGCTGCTGGGCAACCTGATCGTGCTGGTTCCCTTGCTGCTGAACGCGCACGCTGGCGCCAAGTACGGAATTCCGTTTCCGGTCTTTCTGCGCGCGTCGTTCGGCGTGCGCGGGGCGAATCTTGCCGCGCTGCTGCGCGCGGTGGTGGCCTGCGGATGGTTCGGCATCCAGTCCTGGATCGGCGGCAGCGCCATCGACGCCATGCTCATCGTCATCTGGCCAAGCGCGGCGGGCGCGACGTATGTGGCGATGATGAAAACAGGGTTCAGGGATCAGGTGTCAGGGGTCAGAAAAACAGCGGTCAGTGATCAGTGATCAGCCTTCGGCCCGTGGTTCGTGAACCGTGAATCGTGGTTCGCGGCAAATACTATACCCAAGAACTGATACGAACTTGCGTCGCAGTTTCACAGAAACGCACAGACTGTGAGGCTGTGAGATTTTTTCGTGTAAGCGGTTGATTTTAATCGGCAAAATCGACTTCACAGTTTCACAGATCGTCTTGGCGGCGTGGGCGCCGGGGGTGGGTGCGAGTGTGAGTGCGAGTGCGAGTGTGAGTGTGAGTGCGAATGTGAGTGTGAGTGTGGGGGGGGAGGGGGGTGGGGGGAGGTTAGCGAATAGTCAACAGCTACCGGGGAGGGTGAAAAGCAGGGACTAAGGGACTCGGGACTAGGGACTCCGAGATTTGGCCCTGGTTGAGCGCTCATGGGAACAGTATGCGCCGGATGGGAGAAATCATATGCAATTCGGCGGGCGGAATTTGCGCAGTGTTTTCAGGGGTTTGTGGGGAAAATGGGCGGGAGGGGGTTGAAAGGCAGGGAACGAGCCGCTCCGGCAGGGAACAAGGGAACAAGGGAGCGAGAAAACAGGGACTAAGGAACCAGGGACTGCGGGTCTGCGGGGGGCGGCCGGAGGGAGTGAAGAGGGTTGGGGGCGGGTTGTTGGTCGGAAGGGCGTTTGCCGCGGCCAACGCAATTCTCCTCATTGCGTCTCAAATAAGCTTTATTATTCGCCTTTTCTTCGCTATAATTGCGATGTCTGATTCCGCCCCTCGCGCAGGACGCGGCTTTCGCGACGGCACGTGCGAAAATTGGTTGCAACAAGAAAAGATGCGCTCGGAAGACTGGAGCAGTTCGGTGGACATACTCATCCAACCGCAAGCGATCAGGGCACCGCTCCTGGGCTGTGGTTATAAGGCCGCCCTTCTTCGATCCAATTTTCAGTTCGGTCAAGGCCAAGTCGCGCCGATTGTTGGTTTTGCCCAGGCACCATTGGATTCCCGTTCGGCCTGTGTCGCCGTTACGTCTTGCGCCGCAGATTCCCGTTCCGCCGCTGATGCCTGCCGCGAGCTCGGAGCACCAATCGTTTTTGTGTGTGCAGGAAATTCACTTCAGTGGTGGAAACAAGGAAGCCAGTCGCCGAAGTTCCTGGAGAGTATTCCAGGCTCGGATATTGAGCAGTTTTTCCTTCGGCGGAGGGATGAATTCTCTCCCGACGCCATTTACCGGGCGAAAACGTGGGGCCGCTTCAAGACGGAATACCAACTAAGTTTCGTGGATCTAGGGTTGATGCCTCTCGTTGAGGGGCAGGTCGGGCGATCACTTGAGAACCTCATTGAGCGCAACGTATCGGAACTCAAGGAGAGCCTTGGGCTAAAGGACATCTCCGCCGCTACAGGCCACTGGCTACTGCAGACAATCTTCTGGCTCGTCTCCGGCAAGATTCTTCACGACAAGCATGTCGAAACTTTTGAGGACCTAAACCTGACGAACGTGGAAGAGGTCTTCACACGGCTTGCGGCTCATTACGGGGCGGCACCGCTTACCATCCACAGTCGCAAGGAGCGCGAGGGACTCCAAAGCGCAGCGAGCGTCATTAACCGCCACAGCAGCCTTGCCCTCACGACTACCGAATCGCTTGCGTACGTGTACGAGAATGCTCTGATCTCAAGAGAAACTCGAACAAAGCTCGGGACGCACAGCACACCCTCCTTTCTTGTGGACTACGTTGTCGGAAATCTATCCGACTGGATAGCCGAAATACCCGTTGATGAACGAAGCGTGTTTGAGCCGGCCTGCGGACACGCGGCATTTCTCGTTTCGGCGATGCGACTGCTGACCGAATTGCTGCCCTCCGAGCGGCAAACAGCACGAAAGAGGGGACCATATCTGCGCAACAGACTGCATGGGTCAGACATCGATTCATTCGCTCTCGAATTGGCGCGGCTTTCCCTCACATTAACGGATATTCCGAATCCAGATGGGTGGGATTTGCAGGCCGGCGATATGTTCATCGGCAGTGGGCTCGCTGAGCAAGCCAAGCGCGGCACGATACTGCTTGCAAATCCTCCATTTGATAACTTTTCTCCTGAAGAACAAACCTCCTACAAAAAGAAGCACTCTGAACTGAAGTTCGTCAACAAGTCGGCGGAAATGCTGTGGCGCACTTTGCCAAATCTGCGAAGTGGAGCGGTGTTTGGGGTCGTGCTACCACAATCGTTTCTGCATAACACGAATGCCAAAGAAGCTCGGCAAATGCTCCTCAGTGGGTTTGAACTGAGAGAAATCTGTCTCTTCCCTGATCAGGTATTCTCCTTTTCCGATGCCGAGTCAGTGATTCTCCTGGGGCGTCGCAAGGGGGCTGACGGCGAGAATTCAGTCCGCTACAGCAGGGTTCGAGAGCGCGGATTGCCGTCCTTCCGCTCGAGCTATAAGGCTTCTAGCACCTCACTGGTTCGTCAATCCAGATTCCTCGACGAGCAGAATCGTTCGCTGCGGGTCCCCGATCTGGAAGAGATTTGGAACCACATTGCCGACAACCCCAAGCTCGGAACGGTTGCTTCTACGGGACAAGGCTTCATCTTCCACGGTTCCGCCCTTCCCGAGGGAAGCTTCACATTCTCTGAGAGGAAGTTTCCAAAAGGACGGGCAGGCTTCGTGCATTTCGATCAAGGTCTTCAATTGCACGAATTGCCAACGGAATACTGGGTCAACCTTGACGCGGCGGTGATTCGAAGGGCAGTAAGCGGCACCGTTGTCGGCACTCCACAGGTCCTCCTAAATTACGCCCCGTCCAGCCGCGGACCTTGGCGCCTGAAGGCGCTCCTGGACCGCGAGGGCCATCCTGTGTCGAGCCGATTCATAGCTGTTAGACCGACTGCACCCTCCTACTCAATCCTTACTCTCTGGGCTGTTCTCAACTCCCCGATCGCAAATGCCTACGTCTTCTCAAATTTAGGCAAACGCGACAATGTGGTTGGGGATATAAGGCGAATGCCGATGCCGCCAGATGCTTCTTTCAAATCGCTTGACGAGGCCGCCATCCGGTACCTCGAGGCGGCCTCGTCACAGGCCAGCATCCCTGAACTGCGGGAACTTCTCGTGAACGTTGACATGGAGGTTCTTCGACTTTACGCACTTCCGGCCAAGTTCGAACGGCCGCTGCTCGATATTTTTACGGGGTGGGAGCGAGTCGGTGTGCCATTCCGTCAGGTTAGTTACGTTCCAGAGAAATTTCGGGCGGACGTCTCCTTTGAGGATTTCCGGAAACTTGAGGAGAACTGGCCCCGCACGAACCACGAACGGGGCCTGCTCATCGATAGGCAGATATCTGGCGACCTTACCGAGGTTGAAAGTGCGCGTCTCGAACTGCTACAAGAGTACGCCGACTATCACGTCAATCAGGTGGCCCCGCGGCCGGTGCAAGACCTGGAAGAACTCGAACGGACGCTGCTTTCGAAGCGAACCGCCGGAGGCGAAAGACATTGATTCCGGGATTCGAGTACCCGAATGAACCACACGTAAGGCGCCATGGCCCAGCGGGCTACTCGGATTACGAGAGCTATCGCGATTGGCTTCGCGATGAGTTTCTCTTCGGGTGTGTGTATTGCCTGCACCGGGAAAGGTGGTATGGCCGGGGCGGGACGTTTCACATAGATCACTGCGTTCCGGTGACCTCAGACGGGAGCGGCGTGTGTGAATACACCAACTTGCTATACGCCTGTGCTACGTGCAATGAGTCGAAAAACGCGATCCTCGGGGTGCCTGATCCCTGTCAATTGGCCTTCGGCGACTGCCTCAGAGTCAGGCAGGACGGCCACGTAGTTTCACTGAATAAACATGGTGAGAAGTTGAAACAGGCGTTGCTCCTAGATAGCCCGAAGAACGTGGAACACCGATCGAAATGGATAAGCATTCTCAACGCTCTCCGGAGCGATAGTCCAAACCTTTACCAGGAGATGATGAGCTTCCCTGACGATCTCCCCGATCTCCGAGAAAAGCAGCCACCTTCAAACACCAAGCCACATGGTGCCTTGGGCTGCTTCTTCGCCCTACGCGAGAAAGCCCAGCTGCCCCTCACATATTGAATGGATTCGCGAGGAGTCGACGAATAATGGGCAGGCCCTGGTCTGGGAGCCTACCGCCAGGGCATTGGTCCCCAGATCGCCTTGCCGGAAGTTTCCGCGCGATGTGTAGCCGGCGGTTCTTGTCTCCTGCAAAAGGGGGATCGCGTTTCGGCAGGAAAGGCAGCCGCAGATCGCCGTTCGACTACGATTGTGCGAAAGGCAAAGGCAGGTCCCCATTCGACTGCGATCGTGCGAAGGACAAAAGCAGGTCCTTCGACTCGCTGCGCTCGCTCAGGATGACATCCTAGTTTTGTTGCTCAGGATGGTAAATGCAGGGAATAGGGGGTAGGGAGTAGGGAGTAGAAAAGCAGGGGCCAGTGGTCAGTGATCAGTGGTCAGCTCCCACCCGAGTGAAGCTTGGATGGGGCTGCCATTCTTGTGCGGGCGAGGACGCCCGCACTACAGCCGGTCAGCCACCCCACGGACGAAGACCTGTCCGTGGGGGCCCCGGTCAGGAGACCGGCGGTACAGAACGGCTGGCGGTACGGGAGATGCTCATAAACGAATGAGGCATCAAAAAGGGCGCATATGCGCCCTTCCTGATTGCGGTTCAGGTTGTTCGAGCGTTGATTACGGAGTAAGCGTCCAGGTGAAAACAGCGTCCGGCCCGAGCGTCGCATTGCATGCATACACCTGCGGACCGAATGTCAGGACGGTGCCATCGGTGAAAGTTGCGGTCCCGTACAGTTGTGCTCCTCCGGGAGTTATGGCCGTTTGGTAATCGCCCCACGGAGCCATAGCCCCCTGCGCCACGCCATTGAAGTAGAACTCGACGATGTACCCGGTGGAGTTGTCGATGTGGAGCACGCAAGCCGCGCCTTTTGCCGCCGGCCCACCTTTGCTTGGGGGTGCGACGACGGTCTTGCCCGGCGTATTCGCCAGACTGTTGCTCTTGATATTCGGGTCTGGGGTGCTTGCCGACCCCTTGTTGGCGGTGCTCTTAACGGTTTGTGCCGCCAGTGGAATTGAAATCAGGGCGGCTAAGCAAGTGACGATCATAGCCCGATTCACATACTTACTCATGGAATTTTCTCCTCCTCGACGCAGAAGCACGCATGGCCCTGGCCGAACTTATTGGGAAGGCGTGAGATACACCCGATCCGGCAACATCGGGACTTCATATGGGTACTCCACGCCGTTCGTTTGGTCGAAAATCGCCGCCTGTATTTTTGAAACCGCATAACCTGCTGACATGTTGGGTTGCTTCAGAACCGAAGCAACGGTGCTCGAGAATAATGACCCCGCCTGGGTTCGCGCCGGCTCCTGGCCGGGCCTGGAGCTGAATAGCACGAGGACGTCGTTTTGCTTCAGCGAACCAAGATTGATCCGGTCAGATGAGCTGGCCCGGGCCATGCCCATGTCCAACAGAAAAATGTTCGGCCCGGGATGATTCTTACGGACAACATCCAGCACGTCCGCCAAAAGAATGGAATTTGCCGGCGGCTTCTCCCATTTACCCGCCACAGCCTGATCGGGCAGTTTGGCATCGGCTGCCATCAGGAAAGGTTGTCCGCTGGCGACGCCACCCTCTCCGGCGAAATAGAATACGGCCACGTCCTGCGGGCCGATGTTTTTTGCAAATGTAGCGAGTTCTGCTTCGAGTTGGCTGAAGTTGGGGTCTCTAAGCAAGGTGGTATTGAATCCGTCGAGGTCAAGCTGTTGATCGACCTGATTGGCGCCGGCGATGGCGCTGTTCAGTACGTGGCCAACGTACTTGTCGATGCCGACCACCAGCGCTACCTTATTGACCGGGTGCCCTGCCACATAGAAGTCACCGATGCTCGCGCTTTGCGTCAAGTAGGGGACCTGGGCTCCGCCGATCGTGGGGTCGGCTTTCATCGCCCGGCTCACCCACGCTGCCAGGCCATCGAATGTGATGAGGCCGGCCGGCGAGGCGGCCGGTCCGGCGAGGCCCTCCAAAATGTAGTGCGTGAAATAGCCGTTTTGTGCCCCGGCGTCCTCATAGCTTTCCTGTCCCGGCGCCGTCGAAAACAGGATCTTCATGCCTTCGACCTGCAACAGTTGGCTGAAGCCGGCAAGAGGGGCTGCGCCCTTGCTCGACGTGACGTCCAGTTGCCGGCAGGCGTCAATGAACATCATGACGTGAGCGGCGCCGGCGTTGGTGAGCGCATCGGTGATGTCCTTCAGGGGGTAGCCGGGCTCTGGGTCGTCAGCCCCGGCGTCATAAGTTACAAGGAACTGGCGAACGGTTCCCCCAGTGCGCGTCTCAACGCCGTGACCCGAGAATGCAAATAGAATTGTTCCGCCGCCGTTGCTGCCTCCAACCTGGTTTTGGTTGAGCTCAGCCTGCGCTTGTGCCAGGGCTTTGCGGATGCTGGTCTTCATGGCATGATCGTCGGTCAGCACCTGGGTATCGTATCCCTGCTTTTTGAGTTCTGCCGCAAAATCCTGCGCATCTTTCGCTGCATAGTGCAACTGGGGGAAGCCGCTCTCCGCGGGGTAGGCGCTGATGCCGACCAGAATGGCTACCTTCTTGCCGCTAAGAGACAGAGTGGGATCCGGAGGCTGGGTTGCAACTCCTGTTGGACTGGCTTGCGCGGCGAGCAGCGGCGCAATACAAAGCAACGGAACCGCAGCGGCCCACCTTAACAGCCCATTTCCCATCATTCCTCCTCGATCTGGTAACCGCCCCATGAGATCCGGGTTCGCATGGGCTCAGCAGCGATTCCAGGACAGGCATTATAGAGCTGACGCTTAACGGCGTTTCCTTCGAAGGAAACCAACTCCTGTAAGCCTGCGTGGCTGTGCGTGAATTAAGAGGATGCCTTGTCGGGGGACGACGGCTTAAAGTCACTATACACCGCATGGGTCTGGACGCAACTCTATTTTGGGGAATTCTTGATCGCTGAAACGGCGGCTTCAGAATTGTATTCTCTGCGTTCGCGGCCGCTGGGCACGACCTTCGTCAGAGAGCAATCTGCTTTGGGCAGCATTGGCGTGTCCCGAACAAGGGAATGGCGCCGCCTCGCGGTCTCGAACGGCGAGGATGCGGCGACCTCGCCTGGAGCTTAGATGGGGCGCCGTTTGTGCGGGCGAGGACGCCCGCACTACGGCCGGTCTTGAGAGCGGCGGTACAAAACGGCTGGCGGTACTGGAGATGCTACTCCACCAGCGCGTCGGCGATGGCGAGGTGCTCGTCGAGGGCGGCGATTCCCAAATCCAACTCTTCCTTGGTGACGATGAGCGGCGGGGCGACGACGAAGTGGCTGACCCAGGCCTGGATCGATACGCCCTGTGCCATCATTTTGGCGGCGATCTGGTCAACAACCAGCGGCTTGCCTTCGACCTTGTCGCGCATGGTGTTGAAGAGCTGTTTGGTCTTGCGGTTCTTCACGATCTCGACGGCGAAGAAGAGGCCGAGGCCGCGGACATCGCCCACGCTAGGATGCTTCGCCTTGAGGGCTTCGAGCTTCTCGCGAACGTAAGGCTCGAGTTCGGCGGCGCGCTCGACGAGCTTGAGGCGCTGCATCTCTTCAATAGTGGCGACGGCGGGGCCGAGAGTGAGCGGGTGCGCCTCGTAGGTGTGGCCATGCGAGAAGTAGTGGTCCTCGAAGTAGTCGGCGATGGCGGTGGTGGTGGCGCAGAGGCCGAGCGGCACGTAGGCCGAGGTGATGCCCTTGGCGGTGACGAGAATGTCGGGCTTCAGGTTCCAGTGGTTGATGGAGAACCACTTGCCGGTGCGGCCCCAACCGGCCATGACTTCGTCGGCGATCATGAGCACGCCTTGACGGGTGCAGATTTCGCGCAGGCGCGGGAAATATTCGGGCGGGGGAACGAGGACGCCGTTGGTGCCGACCACGGGCTCGAAGATGATGGCGGCGACGTCGCTCTCGTTGCGGATCATGTGCTCGATGTAATCGGCGCAGGCGATGTTGCACGTGGGATAGGTGTGCTTGATGGGGCAGTCGTAGCAGTTGGTCTCGGGCGCGAAGACGACGTTCGAGATTTTGCCGGCCGGTTCCATGGCCCAGCGGCGAGGATCGCCGGTGGCAGCGATGGAGCCCGCGGTGGATCCGTGATAGGAGCGATAGCGGGAGATGATCTTGTTCTTGCCGGTGACCATGCGGGCAATTTTGAAGGCCGCTTCGTTGGCCTCGGTGCCGCTGGTGGTGAAGAAGAATTTGTTGATGCCCTCGGGAAGCACTTCGAGGAGCTTTGAGCTCAGGCGGGCGCGGGCGTCGGTGGCGTAGCCGGGCGCGGCATAGCAAAGCTCACGCGCCTGTTCGGCGATGGACTCGACCACGCGCGGATTCTTGTGGCCGAGGTTGACGCACATCAACTGCGAGCTGAAATCGAGGTAGCGCTTGCCTGCGCCGTCGGTAAACCAGCAGCCCTCGGCATCGGCGATGGTAAGCGGCTTCCATGTTTTCTGGAAGCGCCAGGTGCCGTAGTTGGTCTGACGCGTGATGGTGGAAACCTGTTCGGCGGTGAGTTCCGGGGTTGCAGTTCGATCGCTCATGGATGCGATTCCTCCAAAGGATGCAGACAATCGTATCAAAAACAGGGACCAAGGGACCAAGGGACCGAGAAGGCAGGGAACAGGGATCAGAGAACGAGGATTCAGATGCGGCCGGAGCTTGGCGCGTGATGCTCGCCGATGAGGCGATCGATGAGGGCGCGGAGCGTCTCCCCGGTGCGGGGCAGGATGAATTCCTCGAGCTTGGAATCCCAGTCGAGCTTGAAGCTGGTGGCGAGCGCGGAAATCCAGATTTGGCGTACCGGCGTGTTGGGTGTGATGACGAAGCGGGCAGCAGGATCCTCGAAGAGGACGTTGAGCACGCCGCCCTGTTCCTCGACCTCGAAACCTGCCTGCTCGCTTTCCTCGCGTGCGATGAGATGCCGCTTGAGGTTGCCGAGCGCCGCTTCAGCGTTGCGCCGGAAGTCCTGCTCGTCTGGCATGGACACAGTGTAGCAAGGCGATTGAGCCCGCGCTGGCGGCGCACAGAGCGGCACGTTGTGGATGGAAGCGCGAGTGTCCGGAAATTGGACAAAAATCGCCGAGGGAGATTAAAGATTCGCGTCCCTTTGCCGATAGATCGTATGAGGAATCGAGAAGGAAAAATGGAGATTGCCCCCATTCCCGGAATTCGCGCGCTGCCCGCAGTGAAAGCGCCGCAGGGGGATTTCCGCCCGCCGGAGGTCTTCGATATCGAGGGCTCGGCGAGACCGGGCGATGGCGAAGGGCAGCGCAACGGCAGAAAAGCCTCGGGAGCGGAAGAGAACGATGAGGACGACCTGATGCTGGACGCGGAGACGGAGTCCGGCGGAGGAGCGGAGGATTCGTCGTCGCGCATCGATTATTTTGCGTGAGTGAGCAGCGAGCCGGCGGGGCAGCGAGTCAGCGAGGCAGCGAGTCAGCAAGTCAGCAAGTCAGGGTAACGACCCCGCGTTCGTGCTCAATTGTGCGAAAGGCAAAAGCAAGAACAACCGCAGGTCCTTCGACTCGTCCGCCTGCGGCGGACTCGCTCAGGATGACCGAGTTTAGGTTGGGTTCATGTCGCTGCGTACCTAGCCCGTATTTCTCACAGACGTCTCGACGGCGGGTAAGACGGACCATATTCAACTGCCGGCTTCCCCTGCGGGGGTCTGGAGACCCCCGCTACAGCCGGTCTGGAGACCGGCGCTACAGGTTCTCGCCGCGCGTGAGAAATGCGGGCTAGCACCGCTAACACCGCTAACTCCGCTAGCACCGCTAACTCCGCTTCTAGCTAGGCGGTGACGGAGTGGCGCAGGGGCTGCTCGGCGTAGATGGCCTCGGAGTCGGTTTCTGCGAGGCGCAGCAGGCGATGCAGATAGGCGCGTGAGATGGAGAGGCTGCGGGCGGCCACGGTCTTGTTTCCGTTGGCTTCGCGCACCGCGGTCACGGCCAGGCGGATCTTGTAGTCGCGGAGCTGGCGCTCGAAGGAGCCTGCAGGCTGGTAGTCGGCGATATCCACCACTTCGTCGAATGCGCCTGTGTCTTCCTCCTGCTCGTGGCCGTTGAGGTTCAGGTCCTCAGCGCGGACCGAGCGGCCGGGAGCGAGGATGATGGCGCGCTGCATGACGTTTTCGAGCTCGCGCACGTTGCCGGGCCAGGCATAGCCCTGCAGCATCTCCAGTGCATCCGGCTCGATCGAGTCCATGGGCTTCTGGAAGACGCCCGCGTAGTGGCGCATGAAATGGCGCGCGATGAGCGCAATGTCTTCGACGCGATCCTGGAGCGGCGGCGAGTCAATTCTCATTACATTGATGCGGTAGTAGAGATCCTGGCGGAATTTGCCTTCGGCCACCAGCTTGGCAAGGTCCTGATGGGTAGCGAAGATGAGGCGCGCGCGCAGGGGAATGAGCTTGCTCGAACCCAGGCGGTTGAATTCCATCTGTTGCAGGACGCGCAGCAGCTTGACCTGGGTGAAGATGCTGAGGTCGCCGATTTCGTCGAGGAAAAGCGTGCCGTCGCCGGCCTGCTCGAAGTAGCCTTCGCGAGCGCCGACGGTTCCGGTGAAAGCGCCCTTCTCGTGGCCGAAAAGCTCGGCTTCAATGAGAGTTTCAGGAATGGCGCCGCAGGAGACAGCGACGAAGGGCTTATTGGCGCGGGAGCCGAGGTTGTGAATGGCGCGGGCGATGAGCTCTTTGCCGGTGCCGCTTGCGCCGGTGACCAGAACCGCGGCGTTGAGATTGGTGACGCTGCGCACCAGCTGGTAGACGCGCTGCATGCTGGAACTGGCTCCGATGATGCGATCGCACTTGCCCGGCTCCTCGATGCGGTGTTGCACACTGTACAACTGCTGCTTGAGCGCGGAGGTCTCGCAGGCGCGGCTGAGCATGGTCTTGAGGTCGCGCACGGAAGGCGGCCGGCGGGTGTAGCCGAAGGCTCCGGAACGAACCAACTCGAATGCGGTGGACCGCAGACTGTCGTCGGCCATAAGGATGGTCGGGACGTTGGAGGCGATGAGCCGGCGCGCGCAGTCGATGCGGGTTTGCAGGGAGTCCTCGTGGGAATACAGATCGAGGATCAGGACATCGCAATTCCCGGCCGCAATCAGCGCATCCATCCCCTCGCCGTCGGACTCGAGCAGGACCTCGAAGTCTTTACCAAGGGCAGGAGAGAGAAGCGGTTGCAGCGTGCGGTCTTCGGAATACAGTCCAATTCTTGTCATGCGTGTCCGGTCATCCAATTCGTGGAACTGACGGCGCCGCTCTGGGCGATTGGCGATGTAACTTTATGATCGTCAATCGGTAACGCGCCGCCTATGCCTCTTTGGTGCTAGGGTGTTGCGACCTTCGTCATTGAGGTAATCCCTGTGGATTAAGAGGGATAGTAATGAGCGGGGGATGGGGGAGACAGGGCTTGAGGCGGGGGTGCGGGAGCCGACAAATCCCGAAGAAAACCGGAGAGAACCCGAAGAAAACCGGAGATTGAAAGAGCGATCCGCAGGCAGAGCCAATTCCCGATCGGGGCCAGTTGAGGGTTCGCGCGGGGTGAATTGGGGCCGTTTTCGGGTGGGGAGGGGGTTACCTAAGTATAGTCCCCGGTGCTCTGGAGCGACCAAGTGTAAACACAGAGGCCTGAAGGGGGCAGGCGCATTCTCCGATAATGAGGGCAAATGCGCGCAGAGAGCCCCGGAAATTTTCGGGAATCATGCGGCCCAGCTCCGGATCTTGAGCGAGCATCTTCTGATTTGTCAGAGGTTTAGAAGGAGCGAGGCAGCAGTCGAGAGGCGCACCAGGCAAGCGCAAGAGTGTATACGGGGTACTCCATGATGGGGGGCGGGCGTATACAGCCGTGTACACCTTTTGTGGAAGTGCAAGGCATCTGGTTGGATCGAAAGGGTATTCCGGGCGCACGAGTTTGGTTGGTGAATTGCAGTAGAGAGCAGTGAAACCGGAAGACCGGGGGAAGGAAGTCACGGGATGGCTCATGTGCTGACGCAATGGCCCACAGTGATTGTTCTGTCTGTGGTGTGCGTGGCGACCTTTACGGATATTCGCAGCCGGCGCATCCCGAACTGGCTGGTTCTTCCCTTTTTTGGGGCCGGGGTTGTGGTTTCCAGTTTTCTCCACGGCTGGCATGGCCTGGGCCACAGCCTGGGCGGAGCGGGACTGGGGCTGTTGCTGTACGGAATTCTTTTCTTATGGGCGGCATGGGCGCCGGCGATGTGAAGCTGTGCGCGGCGATTGGGGCCTGGATCGGCCCGGTGCAATTGATCTATGCCCTGGTGTTCACCGGTTTGGCGGGTGGATTGATGGCGTTGGGTTGGGCGGCGTGGGGAGGGTTCTTGAAGGAACTTTTCCAGCACACCGGCGACCTGGCATTCGGTTCGAAGCAAGATCGCGGAGAAGCGGTGCTGACCAATCCGCTACGGCGCAAGATGCCGTACGCACCGGCCATCGCGATCGGAACGTTCATTTCGTTTTTTGCGCATTAAGGTTTTCGCGAATTAGGGAACGCAGATAGGCTATGTCGAGCTTGCATCAAACCGCATTTGAGCTTCCGGCGTGGGAGACCACGGTGCCGCAAAAGTTCAAGACCTTAAGGAGCATGAGTAAAGTGGCAAC
>Ga0181527_1002276_pt1 | contig 18388 bp, 11 predicted proteins | sample PEATcosm2014_Bin_30_FD_119762 | JGI IMG/M metagenome (GOLD analysis project Ga0181527, IMG submission 119762) | Peatland microbial communities from MTU Mesocosm Facility, Houghton, MI, USA - PEATcosm2014_Bin06_60_metaG | ecosystem: Environmental > Terrestrial > Soil > Wetlands > Peat | place...
AGTTTTTTGGAGGATGTCGCCCGCCAGATCGCCTCCGTGGAACACGCCGGGGAGCGCATGGAGGAATTGCGCCAAGAGCGGAAGCGGCTGGCTGCGGATTTCGACAAGCTGGCGGGGGAGCTGGCCACGCGCCGCGGATCGGCCGCGCGCAAGCTGGAAAAGCGCGTCGAGGCCGAGCTGGCCCAGCTCGCCATGGAGCGCACCGTCTTCCGCATTGCGATGGCACCCGCTCCGTGGTCCGCCGAGGGCGCCGACCGCGTCGACTTCCTGGTGTCGCCGAACCTGGGCGAAGAGCCCCGGCCATTGGAGAAGGTGGCTTCCGGCGGCGAGATCTCGCGCCTGGCGCTGGCGCTGAAGACCTGCCTCGCCGCGCCCCGGACGGCGGTGGTCCGCACGCTGGTTTTCGACGAGGTGGATGCCGGCGTGGGCGGCAGCGCCGCCGAAGGCATCGGCCGCCGGTTGAAGAAACTGGCCGCCGCCAACCAGGTGTTGTGCGTCACGCACCTGCCGCAGATCGCGGCGTTCGCCGACCATCACTACCGCGTCGAGAAGCGGGAATCGAAAGGCCGGACGGCAGCGGTGGTCGAGGAGCTGGACGACGACGCCCGCACCCGCGAAATCGGCCGCATGTTGTCGGGGCAGAAGCTCACGCCCGAGGCGCTGAAGAACGCCGAGCAACTGATCCGCCTGAGCGTGAGTTAGCGCCGGCGGAAACACCATACCGGCTCTTCCATCGCAGCCACGCCATGCTGACAATTCGAGCGACTTCCATACCGTCAAATGGCTTCGCCAGCACATCATAGGCTCCCAGGTTGAGGGCTTCCGCCCAAAGACGCTCATCGGCAACCCTGGAAGTCACAATCAGAAACGGCGGATCGGGCAAGCTCCTCAGTTCCTCCAGAACCTCTTTCCATGTCCCCGGTTGCAGATCGGACTCACACACGACGACGGGAATTCTGACCTCTCGCAACGCCTTCAGCGCCGACGCCAGATTGGGGCATGCGTTCAGCTTCCAGTTGCATGTCGGACTCAGGTCGCATTGGGAACACTGCAAGATGCCTTCCAGGGAAGCGTGGTCCTCGTCGATCAGACCCACTGACAGGAGGGTGACAGCTCCCGTATGATTGGCTTCGGATTCGCAAGCTTTTTTCATGACACTTATCTCTTTCTCGATCGGACGAATACAGGGTCGGTGCGCCTACATGGCGCAGTGCCGCCGCTCCGACTTGGGAATGCGGCCCTCGACTTGTCTTGGCCTATGGTTTTCGGTTCAGGCAGCGCCTGAACCGGACTGTCGCGCAAGAATCGGCCCGCCCGCCCCTTGCGACTCCGCTCCCGGCCGTCCGGATCGCTCCGCCAATGCTTGCTTCGCCTGGAACCAATCTTCTTCGGGTGATCCGTCGGGACAGCCTCTGGCTTGCCAAAGCGCGTGGGCAAGTGCGGCGATTTCCTCTTGATTTTCAGGCCCAGGGCGCCCGATTCGAGCAGATTGACTTGAGATTCCGGTAACTGAATCGGAACCTCTGGCCGTATGAAGGCGTTGCTTTGCCATGCGGAATTCCCTCTGTTCTCAGCCGTTCCAGGACAATCTGACGGCTGTGAGTGCCTCGTCTTCCCCGAGTCGGTCGATCGGTATTATTTGTACTGAGTATAGGATCGAAACCCGATCTATGTCAATAGCTCATAAGTGGGATTCAAAACTACGATCGTGAGAATTCACGGGCCGATGGCGGCCATCGCCCTGCGAAAGGGAAAGCTCGATCTCCCGATTCTTCGCACGCTCGAGGCCGGCCCGCGCCACGGGTGGAGACCGAAACCTGGGCGCGCCTGGGCAGGGTAGCGCCCGCGCCAGCCAGCACCGTCAGTGCAACGTTTCGAGGTACTCGCCGGTGGACGCGTCGATGAACTCCGACAGACCGGCCGTCCCCGTGGACTCGCCCCAGACCATCCGCCAGGCGGGATTCGGGAACTTGTTGTTCTTCTCGAGCAGCATGGAAATGGTCAAGTTCGGGTTCTTCTTGTCGTAGTCGCCCGCCTTACCGAGCGCCGTCTTGTAGGCCGCGTCGGTATCCACTTTAACGGCTGCTATCAGGAAGGGCTGGGCCTGAGCGCTCAGGTCCTCCTCCGGTCCCCCGAAAACGCCCTGGTGCAGGTTGCCCGGAGACTCGATCACGGAATAGGTGTACGTTTTTGCGCGCCCCTTGCTGGCGGACGTAAACGTGGCCTCCCAAGCGCCCGCCTCTCCGGGAACCGAGGGGACTTCGAGGAGGTGAATGCTGTTCATCTTCAGCACTTGAGCGTCGGGCGCCCAGGACCGGACCACCTGGTACATCCGGTACAGCGCGACCTGGCCGGTGACCGGCTCGGCGGGCTTGGGCGGTTCCTTCTTTTCAGCCGGCTCGGACTGCTCCGAACAGCCCGTCAGAATCAACAGGAGAGCACACCCCAATATCAACGAGAGCTTTCTCATAAGCACCTGCCCGCTATTTTAACAGGCGTCGACGTGCCATAATGAAGCCAGCAGCGGGAGGGTGTATGTCCCCAAGAACCTACGGGAGGGCGATCGCTATTTTTGCGGTGGCGGTTTTCCTGCTGCCGCCGGCTTTCAGTCAAGTTAAGGGCGGAACGACAACCACGCCTGCGGGCGGGGACGCCGGCTCTGGGACCGGCACCACCAGCGCCACGCCCTCCATCACCACCAATCCGCAACCGGCTACCCCGAACACATCCCAAAGCATGCCGCTGCCGGTTCCCATCAGCGGCCGCGTCATGCTCGATGACGGCGGCCCGCCGCCCGAAAGCGTGGTGATCGAACGCGTCTGCAATGGAGTCTCCCGCGCGGAAGGCTATACCGACCAGAAGGGCTACTTCTCCATCGATCTGGGCATGGAGCAGGGAGTGATGCAGGACGCCAGCACCAGCGGCAGGCTCTTCAACGATCTGGGAACGCGCGTTCCCGGGCAGTCTCAGTTGTCGTCCGGCCTGGGCGGAGGGGCCAGGTCCGATGAACGGTACATGAACTGCGATCTGCGCGCCAACCTCCCCGGCTACCGCTCGCAAGTGGTGAGCCTGGCCAACCGCCGCGCCATGGACAGTCCCGACGTCGGCACCATTTTTCTGCACCGCCTGGGCCACGCCGAAGGGCGCATCATCAGCGCAATTTCGCTGGCGGCTCCCAAGGACGCTCGCAGAGCGTTCGAGAAAGGCTCGGATCTGGCCAGGAAGAACAAGCTGGACGATGCCATGAAGAGCTACCGGAAGGCGGTGGACGTCTATCCCAAGTATGCCGCGGCCTGGTTTGAATTGGGGAAATTGCAAGCTGCCAAAGGCCAGGCGGATGCGGCGCATCAATCGTTTGACGCAGCCGTCGAGGCGGACCCCAAGTACTTGAATCCCTATCTGGAACTTTCCCGGCTGGCCCTGCGGGCGAAGAACTGGCGGGAACTGGCCGATGTGACCGGGCACGCGGTGAAACTCGACCCGTTCGACTATCCGCAGCAGTTCCTGTTCAACTCGGTGGCCAACTACAACCTGCGGAACATGGAGGCGGCGGAGAAGAGCGCGCGCGAGGCCGAGAAGCTGGATACCGAGCACCGCTACCCGCAAGTCTCGCACTTGCTGGGCGTAATCCTGGCGCAACGCCAGGACTACACCGGCGCCGCCGGCGAGATGCGCGACTACCTGAAGTTCGCGCCGGGCGCCCGGGACGCAGCCACCGTGCGCGGGCAATTGGACCAGTTGGAGAAGCTCTCCGCTCACAGCGCCCAGCCGTAAGGGCCGGGCGGCCCAGAGGGCACCCCGCGGCCCCTACGGCTTGACCGCATCGCCGAACTTGATGCTGGATTCGCCGGTGTACTTGTGGTAGTTGCGGAAATCGATGACGTTCTTGGCGCAGAGATTCGAGCCGCGCTGGCAGCTCAGCGTCTCGGCGTGCACCGGCAAGAGGTATTGCTGCGCGTCGCCCAACCGGATGTAATCGTAATCGGTGGCCGATTCCACTTGATCCAGCGGAAATTCCCCTGGCATGCCTTTGGCCGACATTTCGATGCGCAGCACCCGCGAGGTCCTGGGATCGATCCACACGGCGCCGCTGTAAGCGGGTACGTACATCTGCGAGCCGGCATGGACCGACCAGTGGGAATTCTCGCGGGCCACGGCGAATTCGTACATCTTCGCCAGTATCCCGCCGGTTCGTGAGTCCCTCTGGAAGTGGAAATCGGCCGCGGTGGCGGGCGAGAACAGGTCGATCAGCACGGTGCCGAATTCGCCGGTGGACCAGGAGCCGCCGGTCTCCTCCATGCTCTTCTTGACAGCCTTGCCGTCGACGGTGATGTTGCGGTAGTCCTCTTTGCCGTTCTCGTAGACCACATCGGTGCGAACCACGTCGATGGGATCGAAACTGGCGGGACGCGTTTCACTCTGGAAGCGCGCCATCATCTCCTGGCAGACGTAGTTCGGCAGCGTTTCGGTGAAATCGAGCGCGGCATTGGCGGCCTTGCGGATCAAGGGATCGTCGGAGCGGAGGAACGAGGGTACCGTGTCTTCGTCGCCGCGAGCGATGGAGGGTTGCCGGGGCGCCGCGGGGGTGCCCTCTGGGCCCGGTGGCGGCAGGTTCGCGGCCACCGGGGTGGCGGCCGGCGTCGCGGCCGGGGCGTCGGGCGGAGGCGCCGGGGCATGTTCGCGGGCGGAATCGGCCGGCTTGCCGCGTTGCAGCTTGGGCGGGCCGGGGTCGTTGGGATCGGGCTTGGCGGACGGCGGCGTCATTTCCGTGGCGTGTTCCGCGGATTCCCCGGGCGCATCCTTCCACGTATCCACCGCGCCATCCTTTTCCTCGCCCGATTGCGCGGCGGCGGAAGCGGATTTCTCCCAGTAGACGTTCACCGCCACCATGTAGCCGTGGGGATCCTCGGGGCCTTCGATGGAAACCTGGTCCCCCGGCTTGAAGTCCGGCGATTTCAACTCTTCCCCGCCCTTGTAGAACTTGGTCTTGTCCGTGCGCTTGAATTCGAGCACGCGGTTATCGCCCAGCTCCAGGGTGATGGTCTTGGCGTCCAGTTGCTTCAGCTTGCCGCGGAAATTGGGGAGGGGTTGGGAAGCGTCCTTGGGTGGCTGCGTATTGCCTCTCCGCGGAATGGGGATGCCGGGGACGGTGGTGCCGCCGCCCGGATAGGGGTACTGCCCCGGATAGCCTCCGCCCGGATACCCGCCACCCGGATAGCCTCCGCCCGGGTAGATTTGCGCCTGCGCGGCCGCCAGCGCGACGAGGAAGAGAATTCCAGCTTTCAATTCACTCATTGAGATGCCTCCGCTTGACTCCAGGTTACGTCACTTTCGGTCGATAAGGGGTGAGAATGAGACCGGGCGGGTTGCTTCAAAGCCGTGCTATCCTAACCTCGGCTGCACCAAACAGTGGAGATGCTGTGAGTTCTTCGCGCCGCTTGCTTCTGGTAGACGCGGACCCCGACGTTCACCGCCTCCTCACGGACCTCCTGAAGCGCGAGGACCGCGGCATTCAGGATGTCTACGACGGGCGGGAGGCCCTGAACCAAGTCCGTAGTGCGCCCTACGACCTGGTGGTGGCGGGCCAGGGCAGCAACGGATTCGACGGTCTCAAGCTGTTGCGGCGCATGCGCGAAATCCGCCCGGAAATCAAGGTGATCCTCACCGGGGAGGAGAACCAGGCGCGGGTCATCCGCGCCATTCGGGAGCGCGCCTACAGCTACTTCCATAAGCCGCTGGCGGAAGCACTACTGGCCGACATGGTCGAGCAGGCTCTCGCGTCGTCTTCCTGGCGGGACGATATCAAGATGCTCTCGGCGTATCCGAAATGGATCACCCTGGATGTGCGCTGCAAGCTGGAGGCCGTCGAGCGCATGACCCATTTCCTGCGCGAGGTGGAGGCCGGCTTGCCGGCGCAGGCGCGCGAGGACATAGCGGCGGCCTTCCGCGAGTTGCTCTTGAATGCCGTCGAGCACGGCGGCGGCTCCGACCCCGGAAAGCGCGTGCGCGTATCCCTGGTGCGCACGGCGCGCTCCCTGATTGTGCGCATTCAGGACCCCGGCAAGGGCTTCTCGATGGATCTGCTGCCGCACGCGGCCATTTCCAATCCCGACGATGCGCCCATCCAGCACGTCGAGGTTCGCACCCAGCGCGGACAGCGCCCCGGCGGTTTCGGCATCCTCATGACCCGCAGCCTGGTGGATGAGCTGGTCTACAACCAGCGAGGCAACGAGGTGCTCTTCGTCAAGTACCTGCCGTAACAGCCGTGAATGCTCACTGCACGGTGAAGGTGACCGCCACCGGGCTGGAGGCCGAGCCCACCGTGACCACCACCGGTTGCGCGCCCAAGGGAGCGTTCTGCGGCACCGTGAAGTTGACCTGAAGGGTTCCCACCGACCAACTAGGGAGGCCGACATAGTCCAAGTTCGCCGCCACGCCGCCGACCGTCACGGAGACCGGAAGAAGCGGCACGGGAACCTGGGTCCCGGTAGGCACCGCCCCGGTGGCGATGGGTGGCGACACCTCGCCCGCTCCGGTGACGTAGAGCGCGAATTGTTGTCCCCGGCCGCCGCTGGAGGTGGCGGTGATCGGCCCGGTGCCCTGCTGGTTCTGGGTAAACAGCCCCGGAGCCGATGCCGACACCGTAAACGAATTGGTAGCCACGAGCCCGTTGTTGCTGACGGCCAGGAGAGCCGTGCCGGTCGTGGTCTCGTAGGGGATCTGGATATTCAGTTGCAGCGGCGAAACGTAGAGGAGAGGGGCGGCAATCCCGTTGACCGTAGCCGAAACTCCTCCCATGGTCAGCGGCAAGGGGAGAGTGGATGCCAGTTGCTCGGAGGTCGCCAAGTTCGTGCCAAAGACGCTCACCAGCATCCCAGGGGCGTATAGGTGCTGATACGACGCCCCGTGGGCGACGGCTGCGATGGAGATCGCGGACGAGGCGCCGATGGTAAACGTAACCGGCACGCTCACGAACTGCGGCGCGGTGTTCGCCGATTGAAAGACCAGCGTCGTGGTATAGACCCCATTCGCCAGTCCCGGGGCCGCGGCCACCAGGGTCACTGTCGCCGGCCCGGTCCCCGAGAGCGGGAACACCGTCAGCCAACCGGACTTCTCGCTGGCTGGAAACGCCGAGACCGTCCATGCCTGCCCGGAAGGCACGTTCACGTTTACCGTGGCGGCCGCGGATTGCGAGGGGCTGGCGCTCATCGCGACGGAGCTTTTCGAAACAGTCAGCGCGCCAGCGTTGGAAGGCGGATTCTGAAAGGGAACCAATAGCGTCGCGGTAACCTTGTTACCGGCAGTATCCGTGCCATCCATCTCAAAGGCGAGATTCGTGGGCGGAGTCGGAACATTCCAGCAGATGCCCCCCTTGAGAGATCCAAAAGGCGCCAGGCGCAAGGACCCGAACCACGACGCAATTTCGCTGGTGAGGTCATTGCCGCCACCCAGGAAACGGGTCAACTGCACTTCATAGCCGTTCTGCTCCTGCAAATTCAACTGCTGGTAATACGGGTATTGCGACGTGCAGTGAGTGGTGTCCGGAACCACCGTGGCGGGCAAGCTGGCGAGCGTCATAGAAGCCGAGGATGGCTGGGCGAGGAAGGGAACGGTAATCTGCTGGGTCCACGTGGTCCCGCTGGCATCCGTGCCGCTAAATCCGAACGCCAGATTGATCGGAGGCGTGCCGAGCTGGGCCCTCAGTTGAGCCGCAATGGTCCCGTTCGCCGGTATGCTGGCGGTGCCAAAAAAGGTCTGAATCTGAGAGGAGTAGTCGGCGCCGTCAAACGTGAAACCGGTGAGGGTGGTGGCGTTTCCGGCGATCTCACTCAGCCGCAAGGTGTAGAAGAAGCTGTATCCGTCCGCATCGGGCGCTTGCTGGAACACCGGATTCGGCGTCACCGAGGGAACCACGCGGGAAGGTACCGTGGAGACGCTGAGGGTCACCGTCACGGATCCGGACGAAGCGCCAAAGCCGTTGCTCGCGCTATAGGAAGCCGTGATGGTGTTGTTCCCCACGGTCAACTGGCTGGCGTCGACGGTCAGCGACGCGGTGGCCGTGCCACCGGAGCCGGAGAGGTTGATGACGCCCAGCGACTTACTGCCCAGCGTAAAGGCAACCGAGCCGGTGGGCGCCGTGCTGCCGCTGGCGGCCTTCACCGTGGCCGTCAGCGCGGTGCTGCCGCCGGCCGAAATGCTGCTGGGATTGGCGGCGACCGTGGTGGTAGTCGAGGTGGATGGGACACTGACGCTCACCGTCACCGATCCCCAGGAGGCGCCAAAACCGGTGGCGCCGCCGTAACCATAGGAAGCCGCAATGCTGTTGTTTCCGAGCGCCAATTGGCTGCCATTGACCTTGAGCGATGCCGTGGCGGCGCCGGAGCCGCTGAGGTTCTGCGACCCTAGCAGGGTGCTGCCGAGCGTGAAGGAAACCGAGCCGGTGGGCGCAGCGCTGCCGGTGCTGGCACTCACCGTGGCCATCAGTGTCGTGCTGCCGCTTGTCAAGATGCTCGTGGGGTTAGCCGTCACCGTGGTTGTGGTACCGATGGCTGAGGTGCCGTTCCACTGTGTCACCAGGTTGTACACGTCCACCGAACCCAGTCCCGTCGCCAGGTTATATCCCAGACCAGCGCTGTAGCCGAACTCCAGGCTGGCGCCGCAATCCGGCGTTCCCAGCACGCATGGAACAATATTGTTCCCGACGGTAATCTGGTGAAAAGCGCTGGGAGCGCTCTGCGCGAGGCGATACAGCGTCGGATTGATATTACCCACGCCCGGGTTGGGCTGCACCTTGTTCGCGACGAGGTATTGATTGAGCAACGCGACGATACCGGCGAACACCGGCGTGGAGACCGAGGTCCCCCCCTCAAGCACCATACTGCCCCCGGTCATGACGTTATAGGGATCGTGGTTGTTCGCCGCGTCGAGCGAGATGTCCGGCAGATCGCGGACGTTATCGCTCGGCACGCCTAAACCGGTCTGCCAGGCGGGCTTGGGGAAGAAAGAGCTGGCGCCGCCGCCGGTAGCATAGAACTTCCCTCCCGAGGTTGTGTCGTTCCAGGCCATTTCCGGAATGTAAGATAACGCGGACCCTCCGGTGGAACCGTTGCTGGTGTTCCAATACGTCCCGCCTCCCTCGTTGAACTCGGTACCGCCCACGGCGGTGACCTCCGGAATGCTGGCGGGAAAGTTCACGGCCAAACCCTGGGTAGCGATGCTGACATCAACGTCGCAAGCCGCCGCCCCGCTATCGCCCGACGAAGCCAGCAAGGTAATGCCCTGCGAATTCGCCTGCTGAGCATATGATTGGTACGACGACAATGCGGATGTGTTCGCCGATTCGCATCCTCCAAAACTCGCACTGATGACCGGCGCAAGGTTGTTGTCGATGGCGTAGATCTCCGCAGGACCCACGTTGAGCCCGTAGACGTAGATGAGGGCCGCATTCGGCGCCACGGCGCCGGCCCACTCCAAGTCGATGTCCGCCTCCGCCAGAGAACCGTTGGTTCCAGGGTCGGTACCATAAAGGACGGTTTTCAAGTTAGGGGCCGGCAGGTTGTACTTGGCGCGGAACCCCTGAATGTCCGTGGGATCGACGTCGCTCTGGCCTACAATTACGATGGTCTGCCCGGTGCCGTCCAAACCCAGCTTGGTGATGTCGTAAATGGTGGCCAGATCGCCCGGGGCCAGGGTGTGCTCTCCGGTGCCCGACGTATTGGCCGGCACCGGGTGCCTGGGCGGTTTCGGATAGAAGTCGTCGAGCCCCATGAAACCCGCCACAAGCGGCGCGAGCGACGCCGGAACGGAGGGCGCCGTGGCATTGGCGAAGTGCATTTCGCCGTCCACGCGGTAGCGATGGACCTGGGTATGGAACGTTGCCAGCACTTGCCCGGCCGTGCCGCTGAAAGCCAGCCAGTCGCGCCCGCGCGCCGTGTATTCCACGGTGAAACCTTCGGAACGCAACCAGGCGGAGATCTTGTCCAGGTCGCTCTGGCTCAGACCAAAGCGATCCGCGTACTGCTCCGGCGTGAGCCAGTCGTGGTAGTTCGGCGATGCCGGGTCTTGCTGCTGTTGAAGCAACTGCTCCAGCGCCGCCTGCTGGGCGTCCGTTTTCTTCAACATCAAGGTGATATAGCCGATCCGGAAAGCGGGTTCCACCGGTCCCAGGTCGAACCGCGGCTGGGCCATGGGATGGACGTTGCCCTTGAGGACTACCGTCCGGCGGGCGTCAATTGGCGCGGTGATGCGGTCTGGCTGCGCCACGAGAGCGCACGGGAGCAGGAAAAGGAGGCGAATAGTACGAAATGAACGCATTTAGACGCCCGCCACCCCCTACCGCATGGCGTACGAGTTCAGCACCTTCATGTAGTTGGCGCGCTCGAAGGCGCCGGGCTGCGGCACCGCGTTGCGGCTCATGCTGCCCTGCATCTGTTGGATCGATTCGTACTCGTGCTCGCCCATCCAGATCAGCAGCTCGGTGGAGATGGTGTCCAGGAAGGTGATGCCGCGTTTCAGCAGCGCCGAGGTCATCATGGCCACCTTGGCGCCGGCCATCATGGCTTTCACCACATCGGTGGCGCTGTGCACGCCGCCGGTCAGCGCCAGGTCCGCTTTCACGCTGCCGTACAACACCGCGATCCAGTGCAGGCGCAGCAGCAGCTCGTGCGAGTTGCTCAGAATCAGGTTGGGCACCACCTCCAGCGATTCCAGGTCGAAATCCGGCTGGTAGAAGCGGTTGAAGAGCACCAGGGCGTCGGCGCCCGCCGCGTCGAGCCTCTGGGCCACATTGGCCATCGAGCTGAAATACGGCCCCAGCTTCACGGCCACGGGGATCTTGACTTCGGCCTTGACGGCCTTCACCAGCTCGACGTACTGCTCCTCCACCTGCTCGCCGGTGACCTTGGGGTCCACCGGGATGTAGTAAATGTTCAGCTCGAGCGCGTCCGCGCCGGCTTCCTGCATCTGCTTGGCGTAGTGCAGCCAGCCGCCATTGGTGCTGCCGTTGAGGCTGCCGACGATGGGAATGTGGACCGCCTCCTTACACTTCCGGATGTGCTTGAGGTAGGTCTCCGGCCCCACCACCTGATGCGTCAGTTCGGGGAAGTGCGAGACGGACTCGGCGGAAATCTCCGAGCCCTCGGTGAGGAAGCGGTCCAGGTCGGCGCTTTCCAGCTCGATCTGCTCCTCGAACAGCGAATCGAGCACCACCGCGGCGGCGCCGGCGTCTTCCATGCGGCGGACGTTACCCACGTCCGCGCACATCGGCGAGGACGAGGCCACCAGCGGATTTTTCAGCTTCAGTCCGAGATAAGTCGTGGAAAGATCAATGGTCTTGGTCAGGTCGATCATTTCTTGTCACCCCCGTTCGCAGGCTCGTGGGCCATGTAATCGTAGAGCCGCCAGCGGCTGGCCACGTCGCCCTCCGCCAGCCCCAACAGCCGCTTGGCTTCCTCGGGATTGCTCTTGACCAGCATGGTGTACCGCGTTTCCTTATAGGCGTAGTCTTTGAACGATGTGCTGGGCGTGCGCGAATCGAGCTGGAAGGGGTTCTTGCCCTGCGCCGTCAGTTCGGGGTTGTAGCGCATCAGCGGCCAGTAGCCGGAACTCACCGCCACCTTCTGCTGTTCCATGCCGAAGGAGAGGTCGTAGCCGTGTGCGATGCAATGGCTGTACGCGATGATGAGCGACGGCCCTTCGTAAGCTTCGGCTTCCAGGAATGCCTTGACGGTGTGCATGTCGCCCGCGCCCATGGCCACCTTGGCCACGTAGACGCTGCCATAGCTCATGGCCATCAGGGCCAGGTCTTTCTTGCGCACGGGCTTGCCGCCGGCGGCAAACTTGGCCACCGCGCCGCGCGGCGTGGCTTTGGACGCCTGGCCGCCGGTGTTGGAATAGACTTCGGTGTCGAGCACCAGGATGTTCACGTTGCGCCCGGAGGCGAGCACATGGTCCAGGCCGCCGTAGCCAATGTCATAGGCCCAACCGTCGCCGCCCACCCCCCAGATACTCTTCCTCACCAGATTGTCGGCCACCGCCAGCAGGTCGCGCGCTTCGGGCGGGGCGCCCTCTGGGCCCGGCGCCCCGCCGGCGCCGGCCAGCTTCTCCTTGAGCAGCTTGACGCGCTCGCGCTGCTCGAAGACGCCCTGCTCGGTTTTCTGATCGGCGTTCAGGATAGCTTGAGCCAGGTTCTCACCAATCACGGCGCCGAGCCGAGCGACCAGCTCGCGGGCATACTCGTTCTGCTTGTCGACGGCGAGCCGCAGGCCTAACGCGAACTCCGCGCAATCTTCGAACAGCGAGTTGTTCCACGTCGGCCCGAGGCCCTCCGCGTTCACGCAGTAGGGCGTGGTCGGGAGGTTGCCGCCGTAGATGGAGGAGCAGCCGGTGGCGTTGCCGATCAGCATGCGGTCGCCGAAGAGCTGCGTCATCAACTTCACGTAAGGGGTTTCGCCGCAGCCGGAGCAGGCCCCGGAGAACTCGAACAGCGGCCGCAGCAACTGGACGTCCTTGACCTGGCTCATGGAGAGGATCTTGCGATCGGTTTCGGGAATCTTCAGGAAGAACTCCCAGTTGGCCGCTTCGGATTCGCGGATGGGCGGCTGCGGCACCATGTTGATGGCGCGGCGCTTCACTTCCCGCTTGTCTTTCACCGGGCAGAACTCCACGCACAGCGTGCAGCCGGTGCAATCCTCGGGCGCCACTTGCAGGGTGTATTTCCGGTCTTTCATGTCCTTCCAGCGCGCGGGCACGGCCTTGAAGGTGGGCGGCGCGCCGGCCAGGTGCGCTTCGTCGTACACCTTGGCGCGGATCACGGCATGCGGGCACACCAGCACGCACTTGCCGCACTGGATGCAAAGCTCCTGGTCCCATTCGGGGATCTCGAGCGCGATGTTGCGCCTCTCCCATTGCGTCGTGGCGGTCGGGAAAGTGCCGTCGACGGGCATGGCGCTCACCGGCAGGTCGTCGCCGTTGCCTTCGATGATCCTGGCGGTAAACTTCTGCACGAACTCGGGCGCCGCGGCGGGAACCGCCGGGCGGATGTCGAACAAAGAGGTGACCTTGCCGGGCACCTGGACTTCGTGCAGGTGGCTCAGGGCCGCGTCCACGGCGGCGAAGTTCTTCTGCACCACGCTCACGCCGCGCTTGCCGTAAGTCTTCTCGATGGTGTGCTTGATGGCGTCAATGGCTTCCTCGCGCGGCAACACTCCGCTGATGGCGAAGAAACACGTCTGCATAATGGTGTTGATGCGGCCGCCCATACCGGTCTGTTTGGCCACATCGTAACCGTCGATGACGTAGAACTTCAGCTTCTTGTCGATGATCTGCTTCTGCACCAGGCGGGGCAGGTGGTCCCAAACCTCGTCGGGGCCGTAGATGCTGTTCAACAGGAAGGTGGCGCCGTTTTCCGCGGCTCTCAGCATGTCGATGCGCTCCAGGAACGAGAACTGGTGGCACGCCACGAAACTGGCCTGGGTGATCAGGTAGCTGGAGCGCAGCGGGTGGGGCCCGAAGCGCAAGTGGGAAGTGGTGATGGCGCCGGACTTCTTGGAGTCGTACACGAAGTAGCCCTGCGCGAAGTTCTCGGTCTCTTCCCCGATGATCTTGATGGAGTTCTTGTTGGCGCCTACCGTGCCATCGGCGCCCAGGCCGAAGAACAGCGCGCGCACCGTGCCGGGGATTTCGGCGGAGTACGCGGGATCGTAATCCAGGCTGGTGTGGGTGACGTCGTCGTTGATCCCGATGGTGAAGTGATTCTTGGGCGAGGTCTTCTTCATCTCGTCATAGACGCCCTTCACCATGGCGGGCGTGAATTCCTTGGAAGAGAGGCCGTAGCGGCCGCCGATCACCTTCTTGGAGACGCCCATTTCCGCCAGTGCGGTGATGACGTCGCAGTAGAGCGGCTCGCCGGTGGCGCCCGGCTCCTTGGTGCGGTCGAGAACCGCGATCGACTTGGCGCTGGCGGGCAGCGCGGCCACGAAGGCTTCGATCGAAAACGGCCGGTACAAGCGGACCTTGAGGAGCCCGACTTTCTCGCCGGCCGCCAGCATGGCCTCCACCGTCTCGTGGGCCACATCGGCGCCCGAACCCATCATGACGATGACACGCTCGGCATCCGGCGCGCCCACGTAGTCGAACAGACGATACTGCCGTCCCACCAGCCTGGCGAATTTGTCCATGACGTTCTGCACGATGGTGGGTGTGGCCAGGTAGAACGAGTTGACCGATTCGCGCGCCTGGAAGTAGACGTCGGGATTCTGCGAGGAGCCGCGCAGGATGGGGTGGTCGGGGGACATGGCCCGCTCGCGGTGCGCGTGCACCAGGTCTTCGTCGATCATGGCGCGCAGGTCGTCCACCGTGAGTTGTTCCACCTTGGCGACTTCGTGGGACGTGCGGAAGCCGTCGAAGAAGTGCAGAAAGGGGACGCGCGATTCCATGCTGGCGGCCTGCGCGATGAGCGCCAGGTCCATCACTTCCTGCACCGAGTTGGAGGACATCATGCCGAACCCGGTGGAGCGGGTCGCCATGACGTCGCTGTGGTCGCCGAAAATGGACAGCGCCTGGACGGCCAGCGACCGCGCGGCGATGTGGAACACCGTGGGAGTCAGCTCGCCGGCAATCTTGTACATGCTCGGGATCATCAGCAGCAGCCCCTGTGCCGCTGTGAATGTGGTGCAAAGCGCACCGGCCTGCAAAGCGCCATGGAGCGCGGCAACCGCGCCTCCTTCGCTCTGCATCTCGATCACCGTAGGCACGGTGCCCCAGATGTTGGTCTTCCCCTCGGCGGACCACTGGTCCGCCCACTCCCCCATGTTGGACGATGGCGTGATGGGATAAATGGCAATGACTTCGTTAATCTGATGCGCTACGTATGCGGCTGCCTCGTTGCCGTCGATGGTCACCTTCGGACGAGTGGCGGTGGATGAGCTTGTCAACTCTCCCCTCCTTACAAGTATGGGATTCAATTGCTTAAGGTCTATTATAAGACCTTGATGTCGTGAAAATCCACAGGGATCTGCGGATGCAGATTCCGGAACACCAGGGCCACCGGCAGGCCCACCACATTGAAGTAGCAGCCGTCGATTCTTTGGATGAACTTCGACGCCAGACCCTGAATGGCGTAGGCGCCGGCTTTGTCCATGGGCTCGCCGCTCGCGACGTACTCCTCGATCTCGCGCGCGCTCATGGGCGCGAACCACACCTTCGTCGCGGCACAGTCTCGAACCACTTCCACGCCGCGCTTCAGGCAAATTCCGGTGATGACTTCGTGCTGGCGCCCGGAAAGCCGCTCGAGCATGCGCCGCGCGCCGGCGGCATCGGTGGGCTTGCCCAGCATTTCGCCATCGATCACGACGGTGGTGTCGGCGCCCAGCACGGTCTCGTCCGGACCCGCGGGCACAGCCGCCGCCTTCAGTTCCGCCAGTCGCACGACATAGTGTGCGGGCTTCTCGCCCTGGAGCGGGGTTTCATCCACCGCGGCCACCCGGACGGTGAACGGAATCCCCGCCTGGCGAAGAATCTCGCTGCGCCGCGGAGACTGGGAAGCCAGCACGAGCATTCTTCCATCCTACTGGAAACCGTGCGGCAGTCCCCGCGCGTAGCCATGATAAAATAGTCCAGCCGAACCACATGGAACGCGCCAGCAAACTCATCCGGGGATTGAGACTGTCCGAGGATGTCCTCAGCGCCGGGGAACTGGCCTGCGCCGCCTGGCCCCAGGCTGTCGGCCAGAGGATCGCCGCGCATACGCGCGCCTGCCGCATGGTGCGCGCGCGCCTCATCGTCGAGGTGGAAGATCACATCTGGCAGCGCCAGTTGTTCGCCCTGACGCCCCACATCCTCAACAACCTGAAAAAGAGCTTCGGCCCCGGCTTGGTGGAAGACCTCGAGTTTCGCATCGTGCCGCGGCGGCGCGAGCCGCAGCGCGCCGCGCAAGCGGTTCCCGCCCTCTTCCCCGACGAGGCCGACGGCATCGCGGACCCGGTCCTGCGCGGCATCTATAAAGCATCCCGGAAGAAGGCGCTGGCGTGAAGATCACGGAACAGGAAGTCCGCTACGTGGCCGGTCTGGCCAACCTGAAGCTGACCGACGCCGAAGTGAGCCGGTTTCAGGCGGACCTGGACGGCATCCTCGAGCACATCGGCAAGCTCAACGAAATCGATACCAGCAACGTCGAGCCGATGGCGCAGGTGCTCTACGACGCCGAAGAGACGGCCACTTTGCGGGCGGACGTACCGGCGACGCCGCTGGGCAGCCAGGCGGCCTTGGCCAACGCTCCTCAACCCGGCGCCGGCTATTTCAAGGTGCCCAAAGTGATCGAACGCTGACCCATGCATATCCCCTCTCTGACCATCGGCCGCGTGAGAGAAGGCCTGCTCTCGCGCCGCTTCACCGCCGCCGAACTGGCCGCCGAAGCCCTGCGCTACGCCCAGGCCGAGAACCCCAAGACCAATGCGTACCTCCACTTTTCGCCCGAGCGCGCGCTCGCCGCAGCGAAACGCGTGGATGAGCAAATCGCGCGCGGCCAAGATCCCGGACCGCTGGCCGGCGTCCCCGTGGCGGTCAAGGACGTCATCCTCACCCAGGGCGTCCGCACCACTTGCGGCTCGAAGCTCCTGGCCAACTACATTCCGCCGTATGATGCCACCGCGGTGGTGCGGCTGGAGCAGGCCGGCGGCATCATCATCGGCAAGACCAACTGCGACGAGTTCGCCATGGGATCCTCCACCGAGAACTCGGCCTTCGGCCCGGTGCGCAACCCGGTGGCGCCCGACCGCGTGCCCGGCGGTTCGAGCGGCGGCTCCGCTGCGGTAGTCGCGCAAGGCACGGCGGTGGTGGCGCTCGGCTCCGATACCGGCGGCTCCATCCGCCAGCCGGCCTCGTTCTGCGGGGTGGTGGGCGTGACCCCCACCTACGGCCGCGTCTCGCGCTACGGCCTCACGGCGTTCGCCAGCTCGCTCGACCACATCGGCCCCTTCAGCCGCTCGGTGAAAGATTCCGCGACACTTCTGCGCGTGATCGCCGGCCGCGATTTCCGAGACTCCACCTCGGCCGACGCCCCCGTGCCGGATTACACCGCCCTGCTCGACGGAAACGTAAAAGGCTTGAAGCTTGGACTGCCCCGCGAGTATCTAAAAGAATTGATGGGCGAAACCGGCGACCTGATCTCGCGCGGCGTGGACACGCTTCAAAATCTGGGCTGCCAGGTCCGTGAAATCAGTTTGCCCTCGACCGATTACGCCATCGCGTGCTATTACATCATCTGCACGGCCGAGGCCAGCTCCAACCTGGCGCGGTACGACGGAGTGCGCTACACCTTCCGCTCGGAGATGTCGGACACGCTTTCGGACATGTATCGCAACACCCGCGGCGAGGGGTTTGGCGCCGAGTGCAAACGCCGCATCATGCTGGGAACTTACGTGCTCAGCTCGGGCTATTACGACGCGTATTATTTGAAGGCGCAGAAAGTGCGTGCGCTCGTCGCGCGCGATTTTGCGAATGCGTTTCAGGAGGTGGATGCCATCGTGGCGCCGGTTTCCCCGTTCCCGGCATTCAAGCTGGGCGAGAAAGTCGACGACCCGCTGGCCATGTACCTCTCGGATATTTACACCATCACCGGCAGTTTGGCGGGCATTCCGTGCATGAGCGTGCCGTGCGGAAATACCGCCGGGGGGTTGCCGGTAGGAATGCAGATTTTGACCAGGCATTTCGACGAGACCACCATGTTCCGGCTCGCCGATGCCTTTGAACAAGCTCAGAGGGGATAAAAGGAGATCGCTATGTCTTTCACACTTCCACAGTTGGGGTATGCCTTCGATGCGCTGGAGCCTTACATCGACAAAATGACGATGGAGATCCATCACGGCAAACACCATAACGCGTATGTCACCAACCTGAACAAAGCGCTGGAATCGGCCCCCGCCCTGGCGGGCAAGACCATCGAGGAACTGCTGGCCTCGAACTGCGCCATCGTTCCCGAAAACATCCGCACCGCGGTGCGCAACAACGGCGGCGGCCACATCAACCACTCCATGTTCTGGAAGATCATGGGGCCAGGGTCCGGAGGGGTGCCGGTGGGCAACGTGGCCCAAGCCATCGTCGGGACCTTCGGCAGTTTCGAGAGTTTCAAGGAAAAGTTCAACCAGGCCGCCGCCACGCGCTTCGGCTCCGGCTGGGCGTGGCTGCTGAGATCCGGCGGGAAACTCGAGATCTCTTCCACCGCCAACCAGGACAGCCCCGTGATGGAGGGCAAGTGCGCCGTCATGGGCCTGGACGTGTGGGAGCACGCCTACTACCTGAGGTATCAGAACCGCCGCCCGGACTACATTTCCGCGTGGTGGAACGTGGTGAACTGGAAAGCCATTGAAGACCGCTTCAACGCGGGCAAATA
>Ga0181527_1002280_pt1 | contig 18385 bp, 21 predicted proteins | sample PEATcosm2014_Bin_30_FD_119762 | JGI IMG/M metagenome (GOLD analysis project Ga0181527, IMG submission 119762) | Peatland microbial communities from MTU Mesocosm Facility, Houghton, MI, USA - PEATcosm2014_Bin06_60_metaG | ecosystem: Environmental > Terrestrial > Soil > Wetlands > Peat | place...
AAAACCAATCCGCCTATCACTCATCTTCATACTCCGCGAACTCGAATACCTACAAAAACTGGATAGAAGCACTATCGATACCCTGCAAAGAAACATCGTCAAACTCGACAAGTACAGTTCCCGTCAACTAATCGATATACTCCAAGATCGCGTCAGCCTAGCTTTCAAAGAGAACGCTGTAACCGACGAAGCCCTAGAACTTGTCGCTGACGTGGGAGGGCAGAGTGGCGATGCTCGATACGCCATCGAACTTCTCTGGCGGGCAGGAAAATATGCGGATTCAGAACCCTCAAAGCGAGTTCTCACCGACCACGTCCGCAAGGCTGCGGGAAGCGTTTACCCCATGCTGCGCGGTGAATACATTGCCGCACTATCATCCCACGAAAAATACATGCTACTAGCCTTAGCAAGAATCCTTGAGGAGTCACAGGAAGCTTACGCTAACATGGGAACCGTTGAACGCGAATACAAAGCCGTCTGCGAAGAATACAACGACAAACCCAGAAAACACACTCAAATCTGGAAATACGCGCGTGGCCTAGGCGCCATAGGCGTTATAGCGGCGTCAAAATCAGGTGAAGGCGTCCGCGGCAAAACAACCCTACTCGGCCTACAGAACATACCTGCCTCTACAATGCGTGAACAATTAGAGGCTGCATTGGCAGCTACGAGCAGAAAACGGCCCCAACGGAAGTAGCCGCCCACTAGTCTAACTACGCGCCCCCCCTTGCAGCGCAACAGATAACTTCCCTCTAGACGTTACGTTCGCCTCAGAGGTACCCGTCTAATGCAACGGTTTTCAATGGTAGATATCTCGCAGAAGGGCATCATTTCGAGGGAAGCGTCAGCCGTTGGCGAGATTAGACTGAAGCCGAGTACGATTAAGCGGCTTAGGTCGGGAGGAATAGCGAAGGGCGATGCTGTAGCGGCGGCAGAGGTCGCGGCGATTATGGCAGCGAAGAATACACCCCACCTACTACCCTTCTGCCACTCGATACCGTTAACGACCGTTCGCACGAAGCATTCGTTCCAAGGAAATTTGTTGCGAGTTGAGTCTTACGTCAAAGGCCTAGCAAGGACTGGAGTAGAGATGGAGGCTCTTACCGCTGCTTCAACCTACCTACTCACCATATGGGACATGGTCAAACAATACGAGAAGGACTCGAAAGGGCAATACCCAAGCACCATCATCACCAACTTACGAGTCACTAAGAAGATTAAGCAGACTATCGGAATCCGCCGATGTTAACATGAAGAACTTTCCGACGACCTCAAAATTAAGCGATGAGAAATGAGCGAAACTTCAAAACTGCACAAGAAATCATCCCCAGATTCAGCCACGGTTTACATCGTTACATGTAGTACGTCGAAGTTCAAAGAGCTGAGAGCGAAGCAACAACTCTCCGACGAGTCCGGCGACATCATTGAACAGCTCGCTGCAAGTGCTGGCCATAGAATTGCTGGGCGTAGGCTAATTTCAGATTCTAAGCCTATGATTCGGAAAGCTACGAGGGATGCGCTTTCTAACCGAGATGTTGACGTAGTGATTATCACTGGAGGCACTGGCCTCTCGTCTACAGATGTAACGTTCGAGGCCATTTCTCCTCTGTTAGATCGGGAGATTCCAGGATTTGGTGAATTGTTCAGAAAGATCAGTTTTGACGAAATAGGTTCCGCGGCCATGGTGAGTCGGGCGTTCGCGGGCATGATAAAGCGGAGAGCCATATTCTGCTTACCCGGGTCACCGAATGCTGTGAGGACCGCTATGGAGAAACTGATTCTTCCGGAATTAGGTCACATAATTGGTCTGGCCCAAGGGCCTTAACGCTTCCTGCGGCTTGTAACCTGTTTCGGTTTTGCTGCTCTCGAAGCCTTCGGAGGCGGTCCGTTCTTTGTCACATACTTCTCGTAACCCTTTGGATCAGCTAACGTTTCATCGCACAGACAGAACTTCAAGGATGTGACTGCGTGGGTTGGGCAGTTTTCAATGAACTCGCATTTACCACATAAAACCTGCAGTCCATCAACGAAACATTCTTGGATAGCCTCCCCTTCACCGCGAGCCACTGTTTCCTCAGGCCGCGCAAACTTAACTGGACTGGACAGGATGCCAGCTAGCCTTTCCTCGACAGCGTCCAAGTTGTCGAGGCGTCGAACTACAAACCTTCCCCCGTTTCGGTCATAGCTGATTCCCGCCCTCATGAGTTGGATGAATTTGTCCTTACCCATGTAGGGAAGCTTGAACCCGGTCGGGTCTAGCAACTCCTGCGGACCGCTCGGGACAGGCTGAACCTTTGACTCAGACGCTAGGAAGTCGATATCGCGTTCCTCCAACTCGAGTTGCACAGCTATCTCTCTTCCCCGAGCCTCATCGACGCGAAATATTGTCACGAGAAATGGCACGATGTCTAGTAGTGCTTTGCGTTTGGATAGGTGGCAGGCTCTGGCGAGGCGGCCACAAAGATGGTCTAGCGCCCAGAGCCGGTATTGAAATCGATCAACGATCTTTCTTGAAGTTCGGGGCGCTACTTGCAACGCGTGGTCGATATCCTCATCGGGTTCCTGCATGCCGACTGAAGCCAACTCGTTCAAAGCGACGGGGAGAAGGCTCCATTCGGGAACTCGGTCTCGGCGTGGAAGGTTGAATGGGGGAGGCATCATGCCTCGCGATCTGCGGGCGCCCACCTTCCCGTAGCCCATGTCTGCCCTAGAAAGCGCGTCGTACGCCTTGGCCAACTTATCTGGTGACGTGTAGACGTAGGGGAGGATGTCGTGGATTAGTAGGAGAAGCTCATCACCATAGAGGGGGATCTCAGTCTCGTTAAGGACGCGCCGCGCGGCGGCTAGACCTTTTCCGGCAAACATCCCGCGAACTGTATTCCTCTCATCGAGTTCTCTGGTTCGCGTTGAACGCAGGGTCGCCATACCGCTTGTTGACATCGTTTGAGCATCATTAATTGCCGACCGAATGTCTCCGTAACTCTCACGAGCGAGCTTTTTCACAACCGTGGGTTGCAGTGACTTCCCCTCCTCGGTGAGTATGTAGTGGAGTAATGAGACGAGGAGGCGTGGCCTGACCTCGTACATGGGGAGGACTGTGGACGCTTTCCTGAGGTCATCGAATCGCTCGTCGTCAATGTTATTGGCGGTGAGTACGATTGGAAGAGGCGCATCCTTGATCGCGGTTAGGACTGCTCCCAACCCGCCTCGGTCCTCACGGCCGAAAACACCATCCACCTCATCTAGGAGTATTAGGTTTCCTCGACTTCCGGTTGAGAAGACGTCGAGGGTCATGGAGGTGCTTGCGGGCGCCAGCACTTTCTTAATCGTCTTCTCGGTCCGAACATCACTCGCATTCATTTCTACCACCCGGAAGCCATAGTCACTAGCTGCGGCTCTAGCGAGAGTGGTCTTTCCTACGCCGGGTGGTCCAACAAGCAGGCAGGCTTTACTTGGTTTCTTTTTCAGTGTCCACTGCTTTAACCAGGCTTTGAATTTCTCTACAGCGTCCTCATTTCCGAGAAGCATAGCAGTGGTTTGGGGACGGTATTTTTCCGTCCAAGCCACGTTCTGTTGGACCTGAGCCTGCACGTTACTTTCTTCCGATTTCTACGAGTTGGGCAAGCATTGCGCTCAGTTGGATATCTTCGTTCGCTCCCTGCGTTAACCTGAAATCGGACTCTCCGAGAGCACGGACAATCTCCACCTGCTTATCCTCAGTTATTTCAGGAATACGAGTGATTTCCCGGTTTGCCCCACGAATGATCTCCCTTCCGCTCACCCCATACTTACCCATCAGCTCATACATGACGTCTCTAGCTTTGATGAAATCCCCCTTAATCGCCAGCGTCAGCATATTGCGTACGAGGCTGCTCTGTGCTTCAGGCTGAAACTTTTCTAAAGCTGAGAGCTCCAATCGCCCGCCCTTCGAGCTACTCGCGACGACTTGGAGATAGTTCACTGCCCGCCTAAGGTCTCCTTCCGACAGTCCCAAAATTCTCTTAAGAACCTGGGGGTCTGCTTCCATTTTTTCCGACTTGCATATTCTGTCAAGATAACTGCTGGCTTCAATCTCATCAAGCTGCCTGAACCTGAAGACTGAGCATCTGCTTTGGATAGGTTCGATTATTCCGCTTTGGTAATTGCAGATTAGTATGAAGCGACACGTTCTGGAGGCTGTCTCCATTATTCTCCTGAGTGCGGTCTGTGCGTCCTTCGTCATTTCATCAGATTCGTCAAGAATCACAAGCCCAAATTGGACACCGGAAGGCGTCGTTTGGATAATCTGCGAGAATCCTTTGATGCGCTCTCGTACGACACCAATGCCGCGTTCGTCGGACGCGTTCAGTTCCAATACAAGCTTCCTGAAGTTGTCCCCCATCAACTGCCGTGCGATGCAAAGCGCGACAGTGCTCTTTCCCGTTCCGGGAGGCCCCGCAAACAGTAGGTGAGGCATAGTAGCAGGTGTTTTCAGAAGGGCCCTCAGTCCGTCGACGGTTTCCTTCTGATTCACCACCTCATCAAGCGTTCGCGGGCGATATTTCTCGATCCACATAAGGCCTGTTTGACTCAACATTCAGAATCACCGTATGAATTTCCTTTGGATTTCCAGTGCGGCTCAAGTTTGTTTGCGTCATTCAAAAGCCTTAGCCCCGTCGAAACATGAGTAAAATAATCGCACTCGAAAACCGTGATCAGTTTCATTGGTCTCTGTTGTTCGGTTTCTCCCTCCAGTGGCAATTTGTAGTATCCTATTCAAATTTGCTCGTTCGAACGGCTTAAATTCAGAAACGTAACTGAGGTGGAAAGTTGGTGGTTTATTCTTGGCGGAAGCGTTCACGTCTATAGAGGACGTTGACTTCGATTTCGAAAATTCACAGACCAGAATTGTATTAACCCGCGAGATTCCGGATACGTCGCCGAAGCTATCCAGAATTCTATCATCCAAAATGGGGCAGGAAGTCGAGGTCCCATATTGGACAGCTAGAGAGCTTGTTCAATTAGGATACGCAAGGTTCCGTGAAGAAGACGTTCTCAATTATAACACGCTTTCCAAGATTCACTGGCGAGAAACAATCCCCGCTTCCAGGCAGCTGCCTGCACTTCAAGCAAATTTCTACTGCCTTCTCAGACGCCATGTAACCGACCTCAAAGAATTGAGTAAACAGGACCAAGTCAAACTGCGTGAACTGGAGAGAACAGAGAGCCTGGTCCGAGACATTGTCAATTGCAGAATCCGCAAAATAGTTTCACTCGCAGCATCTCCAACACCCTCCGAAGAACTGATCCAGGTGCTAACATACGAGGAACGAATTCTCTACTCGATCCTAAACAAAACTATCGTAGATTGGAAAGCTAAACTTCTCGGAAGCGGGCCGAAGGCTTGACTGCCTCTGAGAACCCGGAGGAACGTTTCCAAGACTTCCTCCGCTCTTTCACTGCAGATGGCGAATACAAATATAGAAAACGCCTTGGTCACGTAGCGCTATCTGGCTCACGCTCCCTCGTCGTCGACTTCGAAGACCTGATCGCGTACGATCCGGAGCTTGCGCGTTCGATTCTCGACAAACCCGATGAGTATATGGAATACCTAGATCGGAGCGGTTGGGCACAGCTCAAGATCGAGGATCCCGAGTACGCTGAAGTCATAAAGAAGCTCCGCGTCAGGTGCAGGAAGCTCCCCGAGAAACACTCCCTCCGCCTAATCGGGTCTGAGAACATCGGACGATTACTGTGCATTGATGGAATTATTGTCCGATCGACTTCCGTCAAACCATTACTCCTCAAGGCTGCATTCCAATGCCGCAAATGCAACGCAATGAGCTACATCGAACAAGCCGGCGTACTCATGCGCGGGCCAGGAGTCTGTGCACATTGTCGATCTCGGGTCTTTGAGTTCCTGGAGAAACAGTCCACTTTCATGAACTCTCAGGAAATCCGAATACAAGAAAGACCGGAAGACTTACCTCCCGGCCAGTTGCCTAGGGCAATGGACATCAAGCTATCCGAGGACATGGTAGACATTGCGCGCCCAGGCGACCGAGTCTCAATAACCGGCACCGCAAGGGCACAGCAAGAGTATGTAGGCCGTAAAGCAAGGCTGCGAACGTTCGACCTCCAACTTGACGCGAACTACGTAGACATCGTAGGGAAGGAGGTTGAGGTTGTCGAGATAACGCCAGAAGATGAGCGCTACATCCGGGAATTAGCGAAAGACCCTTTCATTCATCGAAAACTAATCGCTTCACTCGCCCCATCAATCTACGGCTATGGCGACATCAAAGAAGCCGTTCTCTACCTACTATTCGGCGGAGTTCCCAAAAGACTACCCGACGGAGTCGTGATCAGGAGTGAGATAAACGTCCTTCTCGTGGGAGATCCAGGAGTTGCTAAGAGTCAATTGCTCCAATACGTTGCCCGCATAGCCCCACGAGGACTCTACACCAGCGGCCGAGGTACGACAGCAGCGGGTCTCACAGCAGCAGTGGTGCGAGAGAAATCTGGAGGAATGGTGCTAGAAGCCGGGGCCCTTGTACTCGCGGATAAAGGGATCGCCTGCATCGACGAGATGGATAAAATGCGACCGGAGGACAGGGTCGCAATACATGAAGCGCTTGAGCAACATACAGTCAGCGTAGCCAAGGGGGGGATCGTAGCTACGTTGAATGCTCGGGCAGCAGTCCTAGCAGCCGCCAACCCGGCGTTGGGGAGATACGATCCATACAGGAACATAAACGACAACATCAACCTTCCAGTGACCCTACTATCTCGCTTTGACCTTCTTTTCATCATGAAGGACGTTCCCGAGGCGGACTCTGATAGTAGAATGTCAGAGCACATACTGACTCTTCACAGATTGAAGACGACCCCTGAGGAACCGCCGCTACTTCCTGAAATGCTGCGCAAATACATAGCCTACGCAAAACGTATAGAACCCGTCTTAACTGACGATTCAGTGAACGCTATCCGGCAGTATTACCTGAAGATGCGCTCCCTATCCGGATCCACCGAATCCCCGGTCGTCATAACCCCTAGGCAACTCGAAGGGTTGGTGAGGCTGGCTGAGGCTAGGGCGAAGAGCTTCCTACGTGACCGCGTCGAAGCTGAGGATGCACAGGCGATAATTCGCTTGATGACACTATCTCTCCAAGACGTGGGCATCGACACGACCACTGGAAAGATCGACATAGACGTAATCATGACTGGCAAACCGAAGAGCTTACGCGATAAGATGCAAGTCGTCCTAAGCACCTTCGCCGATTTGGAGAAGCAGCTTGGCATCGTTGAGGATTCAACCCTCTACCAAGCACTCTCACGCAAAGTGGACCTCACAGATGATGAAGCGAGAAGGCTCATTGACCAACTAGTGAAGGAAGGAATCCTTTATTCACCGAAGCCAGGCCATCTGAAGCGAACCGCAGCCTAAGAGAAGGCTCCTAACCTTGCGAGTAGAAGAACTCCCTATTCCAGACTCTGTAAAGGCGGTGGTCTCCAAAGCGGGTTACGAAACCCTGTATCCGCCGCAAGAAGACGCAATTAGAGCTGGGGTTCTCGATGGAAAGAACCTCGTACTCGCAAGCCCAACAGCCTCTGGGAAAACTCTCGTGGCTGAACTAACGGTTTTGAAGTCAATATTGGAGCATGAGGGGAAGGCGCTATACCTCACTCCTCTACGTGCGCTAGCAAGTGAGAAGTTCGAGGATTTTCAAAAATACGCTGAAATTGAGAAATCGCCTGGGCGCAAGGTCAGGGTCGCCATCACCAGCGGCGATTACGACAGCTCCGACATCCACCTATCTAACTACGACGTGATCATCTCGACGAACGAGAAGGCAGATTCACTCCTTAGACACCGATCCCCGTGGATCGCTGACTTGACTGTTGTTGTAGCCGACGAAATCCACCTGATCACAGAAGCGGATAGAGGGCCCACCTTGGAGGTGGTTCTGACACGGCTGCTGAAAATTAACCCGAAACTGCAAATCATCGCACTAAGTGCAACCATAAAGAACGCAGCCGAGATCGGCAAATGGCTCCAAGCCGCCCAGATCACGACCGACTGGCGGCCCGTCCCCCTCCGCGAAGGAGTCTACTACGACGGACAAATCCAATTCAAAGACGGCTCCTCACGCGCGATTCCGCATTCGGAAACGAACCCAATCTTCGAAACTGCACTGGACGTCATACGAGATGGGGGTCAGGTCCTAATTTTCGCTGAAACCCGACGCATGGCTGTCGAGATGGGAAAGAAGGCTGCCGCGTTACTGCGAAGGAGCCTACCTAGACCTGACCGCAGAAGCTTAGAAAGCATTGCTCAACGAATTCTGTCGACAGGCGAGAGAACGCGACTGAGCGAAACGCTGGCTGAGCAAGTTTTGAGCGGAGTGGCGTTTCACCACGCCGGCTTGCCCGGCGCACATCGGAGAATCGTCGAAGACTCATTCAAGAATGGACGACTCAAGATCCTGTCAGCGACCCCCACAGTTGCAGCAGGAGTGAATCTCCCCGCGCGGACTGTAATCATAAGCAGCTATGAACGATACGAACCTGGCTACGGGCGGTACCCGATCTCGGTTCTTGAGTATAAGCAAATGTGTGGCAGGGCGGGCCGGCCGAGGTACGATAAGTTTGGGGAAGCTATCCTGATTGCACGAACTGAGGACGAACAGGATTACCTACTGAAGAATTACTCATTAGCCGAGCCCGAGAGAATTTGGTCGAAGCTTGGAGCAGAGAAAGTTCTGAGGCCGCATGTATTGGCGACTGTGGCTACGAGGTTTGCAACAACAGAGGACGGATTAGAGAGGTTCTTCGCGAAAACTTTCTACGCATTCCAATATGACCCTAAGATGATTAAAGGAAAACTGGGAGATATACTCTCATTCCTCCACAGGGAGCAGATGGTTGAGTTCGCGGGGGAAGAGCTGAAAGCCACTAGGTTCGGCAGGCGCGTCTCTGAACTCTACATCGACCCAGTTTCAGCTGTTATACTTCGTGACGGTTTGTACACCCGCGCAAAACATGTTACGGACGTGAGCTTCCTTCACCTGATCTCTAGAACGCCTGACATTTCTCCCAAGCTGTATCCTCGACGCGGCGAAGACGAGATGCTTGACTTGTTCGCTAAGGAACACCAGGATGAGTACATGTGCGAGGTACCAGAGTATTACGGTGACACGAACGGTATCACCTACGAAGAATTTCTCGCCGAAATCAAATGCGCGCGAGTTATGTATGAATGGATTAACGAAACCTCTGAGGACGGAATCCTAGAAGTTCACAGGGTTGAACCCGGTGACATCCTCAGAATGGTTGATACGTCACGGTGGCTCTTGCATGCTACCTACCAGTTGGCTGAGCTTTTCGGCCATAAAGACCTGCTAAGTCAAGCCTACGAACTCCAAATTCGTTGCGCTAAAGGTGTGAAATCAGAACTTGTCCCACTCGTTGAACTGGATGGGGTGGGACGGATTCGCGCAAGATCACTCTTCAATGCAGGCTATAGAACCTTGGACGACTTGAAACACGCTTCCGTAACAGATCTAATGAACGTACCCTTGATAGGGCCCTCACTCGCCAAGAAAATCAAGGAACAGGTTGGCGGACTCATAAAGGCGGAAGAATGGGAGACGCTGAAGGCAAAAGGCGCCGAAACGACCGAGCAAAACCTGCTCACAGATTACAAGCGAACTGACAGTCTTTAACCAGCTAGGCCGCGTGCGCGGCGCTCGGATATTGCCCTTTCAACCGATGCATCAACAAGCTCCTTAGACATCCCTAGGTATGCCTTTGGATCCAATGCCACGTCTAGCTCGGTCGTAGTTAGATACTTGGCGACAACTGGGTCATGTTTGAGGGTTTCGCTGAAATTCATGCTCTTCTCTCTGCTTTCGAAAACTAACTTTCGAAGTAGACTGTGCGCTTCCTGCCTTGGCATGCCTTTGCTGACAAGGGATGTCAGGACAGATTCGGACATCAAGGGATCCTTGAACTTCATAAGGTTCTCAAGCATTCCCTTCTCGTTTACATGGAGACCGCCTAGAATCCAAATCATTGAGTTCAGCATATGATCGAGTATGATGAACGACTCGGGGATAACGAAACGTTCTGTTGCCGACTGCGAGAGATCACGCTCATGCCAGGTTACAATTGATTCTAACGCCGGGCTGACCAAGCTCCGCTCCATTCTTGCCAAGCTCGAGATATTCTCGCTACGCCATGGATTTCGCTTCTGGGGCATCGCTGAACTGCCAACCTGTTTCCCTTCAGCGAAGGGCTCAGCCAACTCATCAATCTCTGGTCTTTGCAGATTTCTGATTTCAGTGGCGAACTTATCCAGCGAGCTGCCTACCATCGTGAAGACACACACTAATTCCGCATACCGGTCGCGTTGCACAATTTGACTCGTAACATCAGCTGCTCTTAGGCCTAAATGTTTCATGACTGATTCCTGAATTACGAAAGAGTGCTTGCCTAACCCAGCCATTGTGCCTATCGCTCCACTCATTTTCCCAACCAATACGCGTTCGCTGCACTGATTGATCCGTTCGATATGTCGACCTACCTCGCGGAGCCAGACAGCGAATTTTAAGCCGAGCGTCATAGGGAGAGCATGCTGCCCGTGCGTTCGGCCGATCATTATAGTTCCACGATACTTGCGTGAAAGGGTTATCAGCGTTTCTTCGAGATTGTCCAGCTTTCGCTTCACAATGCTGAGGCCTTCCTTCATCTGCAATGCGAGAGCGGTATCGAGGATATCTGAGGAAGTTGCTCCGAAATGTACGTAGGCGCCCCCTTTTCCCGAGACCTCCGCTAATGCCTCCACCAACGCCATAGTCTCGTGTTCAGTCACTTTCTCAATCTCGCGAATCCTCTCAAGCTTCACGTATTTCGTGGAGGCTCGACCCTCGATCTCCTCTGCGGCCGATCGCGGAATATCTCCAACCTCGGCTCTCGCCCGCGCCAAGGCTGCTTCAACCTCAAGCATTTTCTGAAATCTCGTTTCTTCTTCGAATACGTGGCGCATCTCTACGCTCCCGTACCGGCCCGTGTCGATTGGTAATATTGGCAAAGCCAAAACCGAAGCTCACTAAATAGTAGAACAAATATAAAACACGGGCCCCAGCTCGCCTAGGAATGCGGACAGGCAGAGTTCTGAGGATATCCTCTTCTTATGGGGAGGTTTAATGAAGCTCATATCACATCCGCCTTCGGAACCTTAGAACCAATATTGCAAAGAGACCGATAGTAATTCCAACTAGTATTGATTCAACTGGAAATCCTGGAATATTCGTTGAAGGCGTGGATGTAGTTTCCGTTGTGCCCGTAGTCACGCCCGTAGTCGTAATTGTGCTTAGCATTACTTCGGTGACTGTGTAACCTTCCGACGACAGGTAGGCTGTGATAGATCCACCCGCATTTCTGGTGTTGGAAGAATTGACAAGGACGATAACCCAGCTGCCTGAGTTCGGAAGAGCGGCATTGAAGTTGTATGACATCGTAACTTGTTGGCTTGCAATTGCTTCTGTCGCACTCCCACAACTCCCCTGCTTCAACCAGCTTTGGTAACTTGCATCTTGAACAATATAGAAATCCACCGGGCTATCTGCGGTGAAGTTACCAGAGACATATTGCCCCTGATTTCCCTTAAAGGTAAAGTTCCAAAACTCGCACTGCAGGTTCGTTCCTGTCGTAGAGAGCACCGTGAAAGACTGATTGATAAGTTGTTGCTGTGGTAGAGATGTAGAGATACTGGTACCGAGTGTGGCTGTAGTCGTCCCCGTCTGATTCACTCCAGTCGCGAGGGTAAAGAAATTCTCACCACTGACAGCTGCAAAGACCGACAAGCCAGAAAGGACCATGATGAAGAGGACTGATCGTCTTTGCAAGAAACCACTAAAACTGATTTTGATGATTCGCGATAAAACCATTTGCATACTGTTTAATTGCACTCTGTTACCGTGTGACTTGCGCAATCATTCTCGGTGACGTATAATGGGCGCGATCGTTGGCATTGCGACGACTGTCAACTCGGATCCTTCGGGGATCGCTGAGGAAATGCTCAAGGCGCTCAAGCATCGCGGCACCGTTTGCAAGACGATGGGCATAGATGGGGAAGGAGAACTCGTGCTCGCCGTTGGTTGTTCCTCCCATCCAGAGGCCAAACCAGACATTGCCAGTTCATCAAAATCGATAGTCGCGGTGAATGGGTCATTTTACAGAAGAGCATCTGTCCGAAATGCTAGATACGTGCTCCGCCAGCTTCATGCCTCTGCAGTCTCGACCGCTATGCGACGAGTTGAGTGCGAGCTTGGCGGGTTCGCCGGTTTGATCGCGCAAAGAAAACTATTGTGTGCTTTCAGGGATGTGAACGGCTTGAAACCTCTTTACTACGCGCGCACTCGCCATCTCACAGCTTTTGCTTCTGAGAGGAAAGCTCTTTGGAGGATTGGTTTGAATAACCCACAACCGATTCCCCCGGGCTTCGCATGTACACTGACCAATAGCGGGCTTGCTAAGAAACGCCTTGTTCAGTTCCAACATCCCATAGAGAAGAAGATGACGCTCAGGCGCGCCTCCGCAGAGTTATCTCGTTTCGTCGCTAGATCGATCAAGCGGATTACTCATTTCAACGGAAAGATTGCTGTAGCTTTCTCCGGTGGTCTGGACAGCGCACTAACGGCTGCCATGGCGAAGCAAGCGGGTGTTGAGCTGGAAGCTGTGAGCGTAGGTCTACCCGGCTCTCAGGAGTTATGTACGGTTGAAAGGTTCGCGAAGGAACTTGGGATACCGATAACTGTCGAAACGTTCACTCCAGATTCGCTTGAGGAGTATATTCGTCGTGTAATTTGGCTTATTGAGGAACCGAACTTGATGAAGGTGAGCGTTGCCATTCCCCTACATTGGGCAGCGATGGTTGCTGCGCGACGCGGCTGCGGACTGATGCTATGCGGGCAAGGTAGCGACGAACTTTACGGTGGCTATTACAAGTACGCGAGAACTTTGGACAATAGGGGACGTGGAGCCCTTGCAGCTGAACTTTACCGTAGCGTTATTGAATCGTCTGAAGTCAATTACGAGAGGGATGATCAGGCGACCTCTCCTTTCCCGATTGAACTACGCACGCCATTCGCAGATCCAGACTTGATCCGATTCTCTCTTACGATTCCGTTGGAATTCAAAGTAAAGGAAGGCAACGATCTAACAAGGAAATGGGTACTACGGAACGTCGCGAAGATGATCGGCGTACCGGATGACATGGTTTGGCGCCGAAAGAAGGCGATTCAACATGGGACTGGGGTGGAGAACGCCATTCGCAAGCTTGGAAAGAGTTACGGCCTTACTGCCAACGCCTTCCTCGCGAAGACGTATGAAGAAGTAAAAAGAATGGAGTCTATGCCTTGATACCACACGGAGGCTAGAATCTCGGACAACGAAGTAAAGGTAAGCATCATAGTAGCCGTAATACTCGTAGTTACAGCGTTGCTCGACTTCAGAATTTCGGCGGTGCTAGCGACGGCGTATCTTATCGGCTATGGAATGTATAGGATGCGAAAGACGCGGAGAAAGGCAACCTCATGATCACACTTGCCTCGATGACATGAAACTGATATTAATGCCCAGTTTTCCATGTGACGTAGTTACGGCCGAAGAAATGAGCCGTTTCAAGACGGATTTGCGGAAGCTAGGCAAAAGGTGAACCACCTTTTCAGAAAGGTGTACCACCTTTCCATGAACGGTAGCCCTGTCTCGAGAATCTGGCTTTTGGAATGTTCGGGACGATCATTGCGCCGGTCGTCCTCTAGTTCTGAAGCCACTATCCCGATCGGCTGCTAACACATGGCGGTTGAACTGGCCGCCAGTTGCGGCGAACTGGACCCCAGTTGAACGGGCTTGAACCCAAATGGGCTACAACCTGGCCCCAATTGTAGCCCAATTACAGGCTGTGAACTAGCCCCAAATACAAGAGGGACACAAACCCCGCGATCCTTGTGTCAGTCGATTTCTAGGAAACGCTCGAGCAGGACCGATCGAGGGATCGGAACGCAGAAATCCCTTTGAGATCTACCTTGGGAGCATGACAGATCCGAATAAGGCGCGCTTCTCTGACTTGTGGTGTGCTTCTGTCTTGGGAGCGATCTACGCGACCCTCTTTGATATTCTCGTTCTACATCCCCCAATTCCACTTGTGTTGACTAGGATTCCATCGGTCGATCAAACCCTCGAAGGTATCTTGGGCCTCACTCTGTTCGTGTCGCTCACGCTCCTGACCGTGAAGACATCGGTCAAGCTGCTTCGTCGACTGTATAGATGGGCGATGGGCACAACACGATGGCGTCCGTTCAGAATCATCTGGGCCGAAGAGGATTAACCTAGGCCAGTCAGTCCGAATCTAGTGGGATCAATCCTGTCCCGTGCACATTTCAGTCGGACGCCCAAGGCTTCGACGAAATGTGTACACATGCTACATCTCAGTCCGGACCTAGGAAACGCTTCCGCTGCTCATCGAGCCATCCGAGTCTAGCCATCTCCCTCAAAGTAGCGACGCGAATGAATACGCCGACGTCTTCCCCGCGGGCCTCACAAGCCTTCTTGAGAAGCTGCAGATCTTCTCGAGAGAAGTTCACCGTGACACGTTCCGCGTAAGTCAGCTTCTATTCGCTTCCACACGTTTAGTCGGATTAATGGGTCGGGCACCCACATCTATCTGCTCCTGCTCCGTCAAATGCGAGTTCATAGCTAAGTAGAACCTGGCTGCTTCCCGGTACACCGCGGACCGGTCGGATCCCCTGTTCTTAGCTACACGGTCAATGATAGCGAGGATGCGATCGTCCTCCCAAAAGTGAACAACAGTTTTCCCCTTCCCAGAGTTCAAGTCTGGCCACCAAACGCCTTCTTTCTTTCCGATGAGAAGAGGCCGAGGCTCGCGGCCCGTTGCAACGTTGCAAACCGAATGAAAGCGCCCAAACTCTCGCCGCGCTTGTTGCAGAAATCTGCAAGGGCCTTGTAGTCGTCCTGGTCGAAAGAGACGGAGATCTGAGCTCGCAATGGTTTCGCCCTGGACGTCGCATTCAACTTGACTTGATCTCGAAGGCTTTCTTCTGGTCTGCGTCCAAGTAACCATGTTTCGCGAAGAGTTCTGCGAGTGCCTTTCGTATGACGTCGGCGCGGTCACATCTCCACGCGTTGGCCATTCGGTTGAGAAGAATTAGATCGGGCTTGGTGAATCTGACGGCAAACTTCTCAGTCAGCGGCTCTTTCCTAGGCGGTGCCATCATGGTTTTCGTGCCTTTAGGACCGGTGCACTATTCGATGCGATAGCATTGGTCTTTTCGGTGGAGTTCTAAGTCTGCCCTCTCTTTGCCTGAATTGGGCTGCAAGCTCCGCATGTAGTTCCGGTTATCTGCATCCGTTATTAATTCTTTCAATATCGTGTGTTTGTCCGACTTGCTCATTCGCTCAAAATTCTTAATCAATTTTCTTGTCGTTTTGTGCATGTAGTCTTCGTCCTCGACCAAGTCACCGTTCTTGATCGCACGTCCAATTTGAGGGCGGATAACATGCAAGAGTTCGTGAACGATATTGTCCTCAAGAAGGCTGGCAGAGAAACGCGGCCAATGCGATGCCAATAGCTCAATCAGTACCAGCGAGTAATTTCCTCGCCTGACATCAGCGTCGCGGCTACCATCGGTCGGTAACCACTTGCCTTTTGCGTCGCACTGACCGTTCACTCTAGCATACATATCTGGGTTCTGCAGTAGTCCGTCCTGAACCTCTTCCCCTGGGCCGACTTCCTCAAACACGAACATCTTTCCGGTCAAGTCGTAGTTCACGGTTGAACGGAGCCGGCGAATCCATTTGAGGGCAACGCAGCGAATCTCTTGCTCTCTGCCTTCAAACAATCCACCAGTTGCAGAGATCACCTTAACCTTCTGCCCGTGTCTCATGTAGGGCCAGTGCTTTTCATACCAGGGTCGGGGATCTGCTTGGTCCCGGGCTCTGGGCCGGTCGAGATACTTCATTCCTTGTGACCGACTTGGCTTTGTAAGCGTCATTTGAATCGACTCCATTACGGATCAACCGATCCTACTGGATGTCCAATTCTTGAGCGGCTTGAGTCCTTCCACTCTGATAATCCTCTCCACTTCTCGCCCTAGTAGTTCTTTCGTAAAGAAATAAGGGGATGTTAAGTTAGAAGGTAGAAGTCGAGTTGCGTAATACCCATTGCAGCCGCGTTATTGTCGTCCCAAGCCCAATCCCAAGTAGAGTTCCCATAGAAAACTAAAGGCATAAAGTACCCTCGATAATGCACCATCATTAGAATGTGCGGTGACGAATTGGGTGTGTAGAATCCTACCCAACCGGGAGGCGCGTAGGTGATGCGGATGCCGTTGTACGTTAGATTTTCGGATTTCGATATGTTTGTGATTGATCCGATGTAGACAAGGCCGCCGTTCTGTGGGAATGTCGCCGTTTCACTCATAGTAGCCGTTGCGGTCATAGTGGTCGTGATAGTAGTCTGCGTCGTTGCCGGTGGAGGAACTGATGCTCTAAGAACCGTTCCCAGTATTATTCCGCATAATGCTACAGCGATTATCTCGATAGCATTCCATTTCTTTTTCATCTAATCTTCGCCTCCCACGTCCTGGCTGTTCATGTTCTGGTTTCACTTGGTGGTTTGAGGATGCGCTGCGGAACGTACCAGGGTTTTGCTCATTGAGAATCGCTTGTCCTCTTGGGGCAGTTTACGGCATGTTCGTGAATCTTCTTGAGCAAGTCGTCAACAGTTTCAGCCGAGATCTCCTGCTGACATTGGACGCAGCGGATACTTTGCTCATTCATTAGGCGAGAATGTTTCGCCTGTTCAGAATCCTCACCCTTCAGCATTTCGTCTAGGACGTCGACAAGGACTTCCGTGCACAGCCTCGGGTCTTCATAGTGCCTAGCGACTTCAAGCCTTTTGCGGAGCTGGCTTCGTAATTCCTCGTTCATGGTAGAATCCGGGATGGGCCCTGCATCTACTTCTTGTCCTTGCGTGGTCGGTCCCAGTAGGGTGATTTGCATTTCGGGCAGATAGTCGGATAATTCTTCGACCGTGGAACCCATTGATGACCGCAACGGGCGCACTCATAGCCCTCTAAGGTTACTTTCGGAGTCATAGCCTATACCTAGTAGGATATACGTATTAAACTATACTCTTATTACCTACCGCACTATACCTACTAGGTAAGTGTCAGATATGGCAAACTTCGTTCTGAATGAAATAACCGAGAAAGAACTCGTCGACTACTTCCGCGTAAGCACACGCCTAGACAGGGCCGTGGAGCTTGTTGACTTCGTTGAACAAGTCGCCCCCGACATATACTTAGTCCAATCAGCGTCGAAACCTGTTCGCTACATGGTCGACGTTCGAGCTATGACTTGCGAATGCCCAGACTGGACCTATCGAGGTTCGGTCAACGGGATCGCCTGCAAGCACATCATGGCCGCGTACCTGATCGCTCACAGGAAGAATCCTCAATGACCGAAATTATTGAAGTCAAGCCAACGATTGACGTAAGCCTATTCGAGAAGGTCTTTGCCGACTCGATGAAAGAGGCGAGAGGTAAGCCGTTCAAGCCTACCTGCCCACTTTGCGGGGATCCTCTCAGCGTGGAACAGGGCGAAGGCGTCGAGGAATTGTTCTGTGAGAGTTGCTGGTTCGCGGGTGGTGAGACAGCATGAAAGGTGAAATGGTTAAAGTCGTCGTGTCAATGCCGAAGCCACTAGCTGACTTCATAACGAAACTTGCGGCTTGCGAGGGTTCAACTCCGAGTGAATGGTATGCCCATGCTCTCGCGATAGATGTCAATGCAATACTAGGCGACGCCCACGATGTTTTCGACGTCCCACGGCTCGTCAAATCGAACGGACTTCAACCAATCATAGGCAAGGTTCCGTGACATAGGGGGTGAAAGACGAATGAAAGATGTAACCGTAGGTGCCCTCGATGCCCTAGGCTGGGTTTTGCTTCTTATGAAACGGAAGCACACAACCGGGCAACTTAACAAGGAAATCCAGGGCGCGATAGACGACCTACTGCTTGACTCGGGCGATCTTTTCAGGGCACGAACAGCGTTCCATGTCTGAGAGCGACTAAGCCCCTCTTTTTTTGGGAAGGACTAGCCAAGGATCCCCAGGGTCCTTCCAATTCTCTTCTCTATTAGAGTAGTCGCTGGTATTGTTCCTCTACGGATATGTCGAATATCCCATACCATACGCATACGAGGACGAGAGTAACCCTTTGTAATCTCCGACATAGCTTCCAAACATTAGGTACAAGTGCTGATGGATACCCGAGTTAGTAGGGTACAAGTAGAAAGTTTCTGTTTTCCCGACTTGTACA
>Ga0181527_1002283_pt1 | contig 18345 bp, 16 predicted proteins | sample PEATcosm2014_Bin_30_FD_119762 | JGI IMG/M metagenome (GOLD analysis project Ga0181527, IMG submission 119762) | Peatland microbial communities from MTU Mesocosm Facility, Houghton, MI, USA - PEATcosm2014_Bin06_60_metaG | ecosystem: Environmental > Terrestrial > Soil > Wetlands > Peat | place...
CGTCTGCTCTATGTGGACCCTGTGTCAGGCGAACGGATTACCTATGAGAAGGATATCCCCTTTTACAAGAGTCAGAGAAGGACCCTTCTTGGAATGAATCCGTCCATAGATCCGACCGAGATCGACGATTATATCGCCCTAGGCGGCTACCGGGCCGCAGCAAAGGCCCTCACCGAGATGACCCCCGAGGAGGTGGTCGCCGAGGTAAAGGAATCGGGGCTGCGCGGCCGGGGGGGAGGCGGGTTCCCCACGGGCGAGAAATGGGAGACGTGCCGTAATGCGCCGGGCGATGCACGATACGTAATCTGCAACGCGGATGAGGGCGATCCCGGCGCGTACATGGACAGGAGCCTTCTGGAGGGCAATCCGCACAGCGTCCTGGAGGGCATGATAATAGGCGCCTACGCCATCGGCGCGAATGAAGGGTATATCTATGTAAGAAATGAATATCCCCTGGCCGTCGAGCACGCGAAGAGGGCCATCGAGCAGGCCACGAAGTACGGGCTTCTCGGCGCGGACATCTTCTCTTCGGCCTTTGAGCTTGACGTCAAGATCGCGAGGGGCGGAGGTGCGTTTATCTGCGGCGAGTCGAGCGCCCTGATGACGTCCCTGGAGGGGAAGCCCGGCCGGCCCAGGGCGAAGTATATCCACACGGTGGAGCGGGGTCTCTGGGAGCGGCCGACAAACCTGAACAACGTGGAAACGTGGGCCAACGTGCCCCTGATTATCGAGAAGGGTGCCGCCTGGTACCGCCGGACCGGCACCGAGGGGAGCAAGGGTACGAAGATATTCTCCCTGGTCGGCAAGATCAACAATACGGGCCTCGTCGAAGTGCCCATGGGAATGCCGCTGCGGGAGATCGTCTACGGCATCGGAGGCGGCGTGCCTGCCGGAAAGAAACTAAAGGCCGTTCAGACGGGAGGCCCCTCGGGCGGCTGTCTGCCTGAATCATTGATCGACCTGCCCGTCGACTTCGACCAGCTGACAAAGGTGGGATCCATGATGGGGAGCGGCGGCATGATCATCATGGACGAGAACACGTGTATGGTCGACGTAGCCAGGTATTTCCTCAATTTCCTGAAAGACGAGTCCTGCGGGAAATGCCTCCCGTGCAGGGAAGGCATCAAGAGGATGCTCGAAATACTCAACCGGATCTGCGAAGGGAAGGGAGAAGAAGGAGACGTGGAGCTCCTGACGAAAATCGCGTACACGGTGCAGGAGACGTCGTTGTGCGCCCTTGGAGGCTCCGCGCCGAACCCCCTGCTCACGACCCTCAGATATTTCGGCGAGGAATATACCGCCCACGTGAGGGACAAGAAATGCCCGGCAGGGATATGCAAAGACCTGATAATCTACACGATCCACGAGGACAAATGCAACGGGTGCGGGGCCTGTGTAAAAGCCTGTCCCAACAAGGCAATCGCGGGGGAGAAAAAGAAGCCCCACCGGATCGAGGTTGCCAAGTGCATCAAGTGCGGCATTTGCAGCGAGACGTGCAGGCAGCAGGCCATCGCGGCGGCCTAAGAGGAGACGCCCCGGTCCAGCCGTGAGCACCAGGTGGACCGGTAACCGGAGGAAAGGAAAATGGTACATATAACAATCAATGGGACGGAAGTAGATGCGCCGGAGGACCACACGATCCTGCAGGCGGCCAAGAACCTGGGGATAAAGATCCCCACCCTCTGTCATCACGACGCCCTGTCTCCGTACGGCTCGTGCCGCCTGTGCATTGTCGAGATCAAAAAAAGGGGCAGGAGCAAGATCGTCACGTCGTGCAACTACCCTGTGGAGAAGGGTCTTGAGGTGTTCACCGACTCGGCGCCGGTCTTGACCCACCGGAAGATGCTGATAGAGCTGCTGCTGGCCAGATGCCCGGAAGTGGGCATCGTCAGGGAGATGGCGCAGCGCATGGGCATAGAGAAGTCAAGGTTCCCGCAAGCGCAGCATGACTGCATCCTGTGCGGGCTGTGTGTACGGGTCTGCGACGAGAGGATCGGGGCAAACGCAATCAGCTTCGTCAACCGGGGGGTCGACGAAGACGTGTCGGCCCCGTTCGATATCTCTTCGGAGTCCTGCATTGGCTGCGGCGCGTGCGTGAGCGTGTGTCCCACGGGCGCCATCACGATGGAGGAAATCCAGGGGCTTTTAAGGCTCAACAGGTTCAAGACCGCCAAACAGCTCCATCAATGCCCGTCGTGTAAAAAAGATTACGCCACCGAGCTGCACCTGGCCTGGATCGGAGACCGCCTGGGACCTCAAGGCATGGTGGCCGCCTTGTGCACCGACTGCAAGAGGACCAGGAACGCGGAAAGCACCCGCATGGCCTATGCACTCCAGCGAAAAGCATCGGGCGCCGAGCCAAGAAACGGCGTTGGATGTTAAATGAAGGATGGGAGGGCGGCGACAGGTAATTGACACACTGATAGTTGCGGCTATGTTCAGACCTTCAGTTTTCCCTCATGATGGGCCGCGATATAGTTCATGCAAAACCGGTCCTTGTTGAGCAGCGCCTCTGTAGCAAAAATGAGTGCGATCATTGAGCTGTCAAGAGGATCCATGATGACGGCGTCGAGGCCGGCGGCCATGCTGAGGACCACGAAAGCGCGATTGAGATGGCGTCGCTCGGGAAGGCCGAAGGAGACGTTGCTCAGACCGGAAACAAAGTGGAGGCCGGGAAACCGGGACGAAAGCCGTTTCATCAAGTCCAGGGTTTCCGGCACGGCGCCGGGGCTGGTGGCCACGGAGCGGACCAGCGGATCGAAATAGATCGCATCGAAGTCTATGCCGTCCTTCATCAGGTCGGTCACCAACCGCTCTCCCACCTCAAAGGCCTGATCGTTGTCTTTCGGAATGCCGCGATCGTCCATGCCGAGCGCAACGAGACACGCGTTGTAGGCCTTTGCCAAAGGAAGGACGTGCCTGTATCGCTCCGCCTCCCCACTGATGGAGTTGATAAACGGCCTGCCCTTGTGAGCCGAAAGAGCTGCGGCAAGGGCCTCAGGGTTCGGGCTGTCGAGGCACAGGGGCAGATCGACCGCGGACTGCACGGTGTGGACCAGCCATGCCAGCGTCCCCGGCTCGACATCAGCAGACAGGGTTCCGCAGTTGACGTCGAGGGCGGCTGCGCCGGCCTCGACCTGCCGGAGCGCCTCCTCCCGGATCGCCTCGTCGTTTCTCTCTTCGATCGCCCGGCCTATGCTCTTTCTGGTACTATTGATCTTCTCGCCTATGATGAGCACGCTTCTCTCCATTCATGCCGGTGAGCCTGAAAGGCGGTCCCCACCGGCCCGTGCACGGCTAACCGTATATCTGCCTGCACATACTGACGCCGGCTACGGCATCGACCGCATAGTAGTCGGCCCCCGTAAACTGCCGGACCTGCTCGTTGCACGGGGCCCCGCCGATAATAATCTTTACCTTATCGCCCAGACCCGCCTCACGCACCCGCTCCACCACGTGCTTCATCTCCGTATAAGTAAAATTGAGAAGCGCGCTCAGACCCAGGATGTTGGCGCCGGTCTCCTTCAGGGCGGCGATAAACCGCTCCGCAGGAACGTCGACGCCGAGATCGACTACCTCAAAACCGGCGCCCCTGAGCAAGGTGACAACAAGGTTCTTGCCAATGTCGTGGATGTCCCCTTTGACCGTCCCTATCACGACCTTGCCGGCCGATGGGCCGCCTGCGGTCCCTTGCAATAACGGCTCGAGACGTTTCATGACGTGTTTCAGAATTTCCGAGGAGAAAATGAGCTGGCTTATGAAATACTCGCAGGTCGAAAACTTTTCTCCCACGGCGATCATGCCTTCGTTACACGCCTTGACTATCTCGACCGCAGCCACCCCCCGATCGATCCGCTCTTCAACGAGTTCATAGACCTTCTTTTCATTCAGGTCCCGTAATGCCTGCACGAGCTCGTCCATCTTTTCCTCCGCGTGTGAATTTTGTCATCGCCTTGTTTCACAGCACCCATTGCCACAGCCACACGTAGGCCATGCTTTCCAGCCTCTTCCAGGGCTCGGCGATCAGCGATTCATTACCCATCACCCCGCCCAGCTCGGCTTTTTTTACCTCCCACGGCGTCACCATCTTCGGGTAGTTGAAGGCTTTGATATCTCCGGCCTGGGTAGGCAATGCATGCGGCTTGACGGCGGGGTCGTAAACACCGTACTCCATGACCGCATCTATCATAGCCCTGAAGTTCTCCGGTTTTGTCGTATAGGGAAAGTTGCATCCGCCGCTGATAATGAAGCCCCCGCCCTGACCGACAGTCTCGCACAGGAGCTTTACCTGCCGGCGCATCTCCTCAGGGGTCCCGAGGATGAATTGAGGGTCCTTAATCCCACCCGCCAGGCACTGATGGTGGCCGATCTCCTTTTTTGCCTTGAAGATGTCACCCTCGTTGTCTATATCGCAAAGCACTCTCCCTTTGGGCAGCTCCAGCATGTGGTGCCAGTGGCGACTCCAGTCCCCTTCAAGATACGCCCGGATTGTATGGCCGGCACCGATCAGGATCTCCATAACCCTTTTGAAAGACGGCCAGTATAAGGTATCGAACTGCTCGGGGGAGAGGAAGCATGCCTTGTGGGTCGGCACGAAAATCGGCCAGCGCTTGAAGGGGTCTGCCGTGGACAGCGCCAGATTCGCCATCTCGTCAACGAGGACGTCGCATGCGGCGATGACCTTTTCGGGCTGCCGGTAGCAATCCATAAGTGCTCCCGTCAGACCCCGCATGCCGTCGGCCAGGACATCGAAGGGCGCGAGAAAGAAGCCCGCCATAGGCTGAGGCATGCCCATCTCGCTCTCCAGAACCATGGTCCGGTTTCTCATAATTTGGCCCATAGCGGACTGTGCCATGCCGCCTTTGAGAAAGGCCATGTACGAGCGGATGGAGCCGCTTTTCTCAAAATCGCCTAAGATGCGCGGCAGCCAGCGATCGAACAAGAACTCGATGGGACTCCGGATCAGTTGATCGTACTCATCCGCCTTCATGTATTCCGCCTCGACGAATTGGAACTGGTCCCGGGGTGAGAGGTCACGACCGGGGAGCTTATACATCCTCAAACCGACTGCATCGAAGAGGGGTCCCCAAATGCGGTTGTCCCTCAAGACGTCTACTTCCGGAAACGCCCGGCAGAAGGTCAATTCGGCCTGAAGCCATTTGTCGGGGTCGTAGATCGTTTCCTGGTTGGTGTTGCCCGAATAGACCTCGGCAAAATAGTTGCTGCCCGTGGCAATAGGTATCCTGTCTGTCGGCTCCAAGGCGATAGCTGCCTGGTATCGGCCCAGTCTTTCGTCAAAAAGCTTTTTCTTGTCTTCAGCCATGGGCACCTCCTTTTTCTGCGACAATATGTCATTTCCTGAGCATCTACGGAAGGGTCAGGGGGAAGAAACCGGCCTTATCGCCGGACACGCCCCGAAGCCTCGCCGGCCATGAGGGTTTTTACCTCGTCGACTGTCACGTGGTTCGCGTCGCCCTCGATGGAATGTTTGAGACAAGACGCTGCCGCCGCGAATTCCAGGGCATCCTTGTCGCCGTAGCCGTTGAGGAACGTGTAAATAAGGCCGGCCGCAAAGGCGTCGCCGCCGCCCACCCGGTCCACGATATGGACGGGGTAGTTCCGCGAAACATGATATTCCCCGTCCTTATAGAGCATGGCGGCCCAGTTGTTGTCAGAGGCAGAAATGCTTCCCCTGAGTGTAATCGCTACTACCTGAAACCCAAACCGCTCTTTGAGCTGCCCGGCCACCGCCTTATATCCCTCATGACTCAGCACGCCGCCCGTGATATCACTATCGGCCGCCCTGATGCCAAAGACCTTCTCCGCGTCCTCCTCGTTCGCGATGCAGACGTCGACATGGGGCATGAAGGTCGCCATTACCTTCCCGGCCTTCTCACCTGACCAGAGGTTCTTACGGAAGTTCAGGTCGCAACTGACCGTAAGGCCGGCAGCTTTGGCTGCTGTGCAGGCTTCACGCACGGCTTCGGCCACATTGTCGCCCAGGGCAGGTGTGATACCCGTGAAATGAAACCAGTCGGCGCCGGAGAAGATGGTCTGCCAGTCGAAATCTTTCTTCTGTGCCTGGGATATGGCCGAGAGTTTCCGGTCATATACCACCTTTGACGGCCGCTGCGAAGCCCCTTTTTCCAAAAAGTAGATCCCCAGCCGCTCGCCGCCTTCTTGCATAAACCGGGTATCAACGCCGTAGCGGCGCATTTCGTTGATGGCCGCCCGGCCGACGGGATTCGCGGGGACTTTCGTGACGAAGCATGCGTCGACGCCGTAATTGGCGAGCGATACGGCCACGTTGGCCTCGCCGCCGCCGTACACGACGTCGAAAGAGTGCGCTTGCTCAAAACGGAGGTACCCCGGCGGGCTGAGCCGCAGCATGATCTCCCCGAAACAGACAACCTTTTTGCTCATCGTCTTACCCCTCCATTCAATGCAGCCGGGCCTCGCTGATCCTGGTCATAAATTGTTTCGCAAGGGTTGTAATCGATGGGTAGTCACCCTTTTTGGCCCCGGCCGTCAGATTGCCGCCCACGCCGAGAGCGACACAGCCCGCCCTGATCCAGTCGCCGGCGTTATCGAGGCTCACCCCGCCGGTAGGCATAAGCGAGGCCTGGGGCAACGGGCCTTTGACCGCCTTTATGAAGCCGGGGCCCAGTGTCTCGCCGGGAAAAACCTTGATGATATCGGCGCCCGCTTCCATGGCCTCGATGATCTCCCTTGTGCTGCCGGCCCCGGGCATGCAGGGAACCTGATAGCGATTGCACAGCTTCATGGTGTCAATGTGAAGACATGGACTGACCACGTACTGGGCGCCGGCCAGGATGGCGATGCGCGCGGTCTCCGGATCAAGGACCGTGCCCGCGCCAATGACAATTTCACCCGAACGGTAGGCGCCGGCCAGTTCTCTTATGACTTCAACCGCCCCGGGAACGGTGAAGGTGATCTCTATAGCCGCTACTCCACCATCGATACAGGCGTCCGTAATCTTTTTGGCCTGCTCAGCCGATTCAGCCCTGACAACGGCCACAAGCCCGCCTTCAATAATCTTCTGCAATACGGTATATTTCGGCAACACGCTCTACCTCCCTCCCGTAAGCGATTGATCGTACCCTATCCGAATGGATAAACCCGATTTCTCCTGACTATTTTCCCACAAGGCGGGGTTTCCGATCAAGCATCGGATAAGCCTTCTGACCAGGGCGTCCCGAGAGGCTTCATCCCTTTGATGAACCGAGTGGTGTAGCCCGCCATATCAGATGGAGTATGTTGCCCTCGGGGTCCCGGAAAAAGATTAATCTAGCCTCTTCCGATTGCCGGGAATCAAAAAACTGATCGATGCCCTGCTCCCGCAAATAACTCAAGGCCGCGTCGAAATCGGTCACCGCCAACGCAAGATGTCTCAATCCCGGCTGCGTTTGATCATAGTCGATCCTTTCGCCGCCCTCGCCGGGGAGGATCTCGATGACCGAGCCGTCCGGGGCTCTCAAAAGATACGTCGGGGGCTCCTTGCGGTTATCCCATACCACGTGCAGGCCAAACATCCTGACGTACCACTCCGCCAGCGCTTTGCTGTCATAAGCGACTATTGCCGTATGCTCGAAGCCCGTGAACGTCTTCCCTCTCCTCTCTTCCCTCGTCACTCCGCACTCGTCACTTCACTTCCTCTTCGTCGTACATCGCCAACCTGGCGCCCTTCCAGGCAGGCTGGGCATTGGTTGCATAGAGTGCGAGTATGCCCCTCGTCTCACGCGGTGCCGGCTTGCGCCAGCCCTTAAGCCTCTCCTCCAGGTCGTCGACAAGAAGCGACAGCTCCCGCTTGGGCATGCTGATATGAATCATGTCCCCGTCTCTTATGACTGCAAGCGGTCCGCCGACAGCCGCTTCCGGGGAAATCTGACAGACGCCCAGGCCGCGCGCAAAACCGGAGAACCGGCCATCCGTCACTACCGCCACCTTTCCTTCCAGGCCGCGGCCCACGACTGATGCAAGCACCGCGTACGTGTCCGGCATGCCGGGCGCGCCTTTCGGTCCGGCGTGGCGGACCACCACCACGTCACCTTCTACAACCTTCCCGCTATTGATGCCTGCGATGGCATCTTCCTGGCAATCGAAGCATCGTGCCGGCCCGGTATGTTCCGGGATGGTGTTGTTGAGGCGGCGGGCAACAGAGCCAAGGGGCGCCAGGTTGCCTCTCAGAATGGCGATGCCGCCTGTACTGGCCACGGGATTTGTCCGGGGACGGATCACCTGGAGGTGATCGACGACTGCCGTTTTTTTCGCATCAATGATCAACTCTCCTATCGTCATCCCTGTCACGGTAGGCACGTTGAGATGCAGCTCTCCTTCCAGGGCCTCCAGAATCTTCGGGACCCCACCGGCGCGATGCAGGTCAGGCAGATAATACTGCCCGGTGGGCGTCACATCCACCAGGCAAGGCGTGGTATTGCTGAACTCGTTGATGAGGTCCAGGTCGATCCGGTCCCCCAGTCCCAGCTCATGGGCAATCGCCAGGATATGGAGCACCGCGTTGGTCGAGCCGCCGATTGTCATCTGGGTGCGGATCATATTTTCGAGTGCGTGCCTCGTCATGATCTTCCGCGCAGTCACGCGGCCGACAACCAGATCCATCACTTTGTTGCCGGCCAGTTTGGCCAGGCGCAATTGCTCACCCGACATGGCGTAGCAGGTGCCGGCACCCGGCATCGCCATCCCGACGGCTTCCACCAGGCACTGCATCGTGTTTGCCGTACCGAGGATCGGGCAGGCGCCGGGCCCGGGACAAACCTCATCCTCCAGGCAAAGGATATCGTCGGCCGACACCTTCCCCATCTGAAAAGCACCCCATACCTTTTCATCCAGATCGGCGAGCGAGACAGGCTTGCCCTCATGCCTTCCCACCGCCATGATGCCGCCCGGGACCACGATAAACGGCATGTCGAGGCGGGCAGCGGCCATAAGCGCCCCGGGGATGGTCTTATCGCATGTCACGACAGCAACGACCGCATCGAAGATCTGGGTCTCCACGATGGTCTCGATATCAAAGGCGAGCAAGTCCCGCGCGGGAAGGTCATAGCGCATGGAGGCGAGCCCGAGCGAGGGGGTGGCGCATTGGGAAATGGAGGTAAATTCCATCGGCGTCCCGCCTGCCTGCCAAATACCCGCTTTCACCGCGTCCGCCACCTGACGCAGATGGAAGTGGCCGGGACAGACTTCACTCGGCGTGTTCACGACAGCCACGAGAGGTTTTTTCATATCGTCGTCGGTGTACCCCATGCCCTTGTAGGCCGACCGGCGATGGGTTCCTTCGACGCCGTGAAAATATTGTGCCGTTTTCAGCTTCTCCATCACGCTTCTCCCTTTGTTATGGTTTGAGCACGACTTTCACCGGCTTTTCTACGGGGTTCAACGCCGTTTTCAGCGCCTTGTCGACATCGGCCAGTGCAAATACATGTGAGACAAGCCTGCCCAGGTCGATCACATTGGTCAACCCCAGGGCGGTTTCGAAATCCCAGCAGTAGCCCTGGGACCCTTGCACGGTGATCTCCTGGGAAACGAAGATGGTTGCCGGGACCCGAATGGTAGGTTGTTCGAAGATGCCCACAATAGTGGCGAGACCGCCCTTGCAGAGACATCTCATCGACTGTTCGAAGGTCTCTTCACTGCCGACGCATTCGAAAGATCTGCCGATCCCGCGACCGCCGGTCTCACCGCGAACCACGTCGACTAACGACTCCTGGCGCGAATTGAGTGTCCTGGTTGCCCCCATGAGTGATGCAGTCTCGAGCCGCGCGTCTGCGATGTCGCCGACAATGATCTCCTGCGCCCCTGCCGCCTTGCAGACCGCCGTCACCAGGAGGCCGATGGGTCCGGCGCCGATGATCGCGACCTTATCACCTACACCGATGGCGGCCCTTCTCACTGCATGGACCGCAACCGCCAGCGGCTCGATCATGGCCCCCGCTTCAAAGGACAGGTGGACGGGCAGCTTATAGACGTAACGCTGGTCAGCCACGAAGTAGTCGGCAAAAGCCCCCTGGCCCTGCCGGTAATGGAAGCTCAGATTATCGCAATAGCCGTATTCTCCTTGTCTGCAAGGAGGGCACAGGCCACAGGCGATCACCGGCTCGACCGTCACCCGATCACCGATGGCCACCAGGCTCACCTTCGAACCGATTCCGATCACGACACCTGCCAGTTCATGGCCTAGCGCCATGGGCAAAGGAGCGGAAGGGTGCTTTCCTTTGTAGATATGAAGGTCGCCGCCGCAGATGCTGCTCGCCTTGATCGCGATGACCACCTCCGTTTCCCGCAGGCCAGGCACGTCGCGTTCCACCAGCTCGGCCGCACCTGCCCTGCGAACCACTGCCATCCTAGTTTTCACGGTCTTCTTCCTCTTGGAGCAGGTACTGCTCCTTTGGTCCGAACAGCCGGTACTGCCCTGCCATTTCCCGTAGCTCGTCAGAGATAACGAACACCTGCGCCGGACATCCCGGGACATAGTGCTTCTTTCCCCTGTGCCGTTTGAGGCACCGCCCGACGACCACGTCATTTTCACCGGTCACGGCGCCGTGTTCCCCAACAACGATAGTGAGGGGCGGCAGTTTATCCAGGAGACCGGCAGTCTTGATGCGGCCCATTGCGATTCGAACGCCATCGAGGCATCCCGGGCACGCGCCGCCGTCAACGAGGGTGATGCCGGGAATAGCCGGAAACGGGCCTGAGGCAGGCTGGAATTCCCTCCTGACTTTGTCAAGCGGCACACCGGTAAGCGCGATATCGGCATCATTCCAGACGCCCAGCCCCTGCTGCCTCGCGTAGTTGAAGCACTTGAATTGCCACGGGTCCAGCCCCATGACCCGCGTTGCGACGAGATCTGTCGCCACCGGGTCGGTCCCGGCCAGGAGCACGCCAAGGTGCACCGGCGTGCCCTGCATCGGCCCGTCCCCTTCCATCGCGACCGTCGCGTCGATGACGCACAGGTGCGGTTTTACAATCGAATTGAGGTCAGTGACAAACTTGTTCACCCCGAGAAAATGGGAGCGCCGCTTTTCATTTTCCGGCAGGACGCCCTTCAGGTTTTTCAAACATAAGCTCACCCCTGTCGCGACATGGGTTTTCATCGTCGGCACATTGATGAGGAAATCGGCTTCCATTACCCTTTTGGCCACTTTGATCTCTTTGACTGCCATGCCGTTCCTGACAGGGATGGGGACGAACTCCTCGTCATAGAGATCGACAATTCGCGCTCCCGTGCGGGACGCGACTTCTTCAAACCCGTTTTCCCGGAATGCCTTCTTGTTATCCAGGCCGCAGGCCGTTGCTTCAGCAATGATGATCTCGGCGGGTTTTGCCTGCTGCACATAGCGGATGATGCCTTCCACGGTGTGGGGACTGGTGACGATGCCTTCTTGCCAAAGTCTCGTATCGGCAGTCAGGTTCGGTTTGATGACCACGTGTGCGCCGCGCTTTATCCGCTGTGGCGCCGGCTGCAGCGCATTGAGGGTCTCCATGACCCCCCCGATCACCGCCTCCCTGTTCATGGCGTCACTTACCCGCCAGATATGGACCGTCGCACCAGCCAACTCCTCCTCCCTTTATTCGCTGCCGCCTTGCGGGTCGCGAGCTTCCAGCTTCATTCCCGGCCCGTCCCGCTTTATTACAATATACTTGCACCAGCGGGTATCGTCACGGGCAATGGGCACGTTATCCTCGTAGCGGTTAAACCGCAGGTGCGGTCCCCGGCTCTCGTCGCGGAGAGAAGCGGCGGCCAGCACCATCTCCGCCACCAGGAGCATGCCCCTGGTCTCCAGGAAGAACGACAAACCGCGACTATCAACGAAGGCCCTTACACCTTTGAGCTCCCTGATCCGGGCTAAACCCCGAGCAAGACCATCGCCGGTGCGGATGACGCTTGCCCTTTGCTCCATTATCTGCCGGAGGCTGCGGCGGAGCGCGGAGGCGCTCATCTCACCCGATGCCAGCCCAGCGGCATAGGTGCAAAAACGCTGCATCTCCCCGGTGAGCAAAGGGGCGTCGCCGGCGCGTGCGAGCGGTGCGGCCCGGGCCGCCGCAACGCCTGCTATCCGCCCGAAAACCAGACAGTCGAGCAGGGCGTTGCCCCCCGGCCTGTTGGCCCCGTGCTGGCCGCCGGCCGCCTCCCCCGCCGCCCACAGCCCGGCCACGGTAGTCCGTGCCTGTTCGTCGATTTTCACCCCGCCCTGGAAGTGCTGGGCGCATTCCGCCACCTCGATGAGATCGCCTTTGGCGAGGTCGATACCCCGGTTCTTGAACCACTCAACCGATTCGGGATTGATCTCCATCAAACGGCAGAGCGGGGACTCGCGCCGCTTTTCTTCGCCCACGCATGAGCGGATCTCGGACAGGTAGCGGCGGCGCGCGTCTTGCGCGAGCACATCAAAAGAGAAGCCCGCCGGGTTCCGGCTGTAGTCAAGGTATACCTTACCACCCCTCTGCCGCTCCTTATACACGGCGATATCGATAATGCGCGTCCTATGCTCGTAGCTCACCGGCCACGCAGCGCCCTTCCTGAACAACGCGTTGAAGCTCATCGCCGCTGCACGCTTTCCGTCGGCAAAATACCTGCCAAGGATCTCATCACCTGCGTCGTTGATGAGCCGTGGAATAGCGCGCATCATGCTGCCGGAGCAGTTAAACCGTGTCTTCGTCGAGGCAATGCCGATCTGGATAAACTCCATGTTCACAAGGCTGGCCCCTGCATCAAAGGCCATGGCGTAACCGTCTCCCGTCATCCCGGCAGGGAAGACGTGATGCCCGTAGATAAGTCCTGCACCGCCGGTGGCCAGGATAACGGCCGGGACGGCAAACGCGGCCACGGCCTTGTCGAGCGCCTTTTCCCTGGTATTCAACGCCAGGGCGCCGGTTATTGCCCCCTGCCCGACAAGCAGTTTATGTATCGCGGTATGCTCAACTACGTCGATGGCCAACGTCCGGAATTTCCGCAAGAGCGCTTCTTCGACGTGGAGCGCGGTCTTTGGGCCGGTGTAGCAAGCCCTTGCGAATTCCGAGCCGTCCGTGACGAACTGATCGGCCAGGCCGTTTTTTTTGACAAACGGCACGCCCAGGCTGTCGAGATAGTCAAAGGCCTCCTTGCCGCCCTTGGCCAGCACCTCCGCCAGCGGCCTATCGGAGACCATGCCGCCGATGCGGTAGATGTCGTCTGCATGATATTTCCACGCATCATCGCCGCCGGGCGCCGTGTGGTCGAGGACCGCGTGAAAGGCCATCCGGTCGGAATGTGCATTCGCCGTCACGCCGCTTGCGCCGAGCCTCCCTTTCGTGGCCAGGACCACCCGCAGGACCGGGTTGGCCTCCTTCGCGGCGATGGCTGCGCGCAGGGCCGCACACCCTCCTCCGATGACCAGCACATCGCACCGTATGATCCTCACCGCTCTTCCTCCGCAGACTCCAGCTCTTTTTGCCAATGGTCGACGATGCCTTTCGGCGCATAGCAAAAAAGCATGACCAAATCTTCTTTCGCCGTGTTCCTTAAGGCATGCTCTTGCATAGGTGGGATCGCAACGTAACTGCCGGCCTCGACCGGTGTCCGTTCCCCGCCGAGATCGATCGTGCCGCGTCCGCTTATGATGAAATAAACCTCTTCCTGACTATGGGCATGACCCGGCACTTCACCGCCCGGATAGATGGTCACGTGGCCCATCACAAAATGATCCGGCTCGGCAGGCGCTCCCGGACCGGCGAGCACCCGCGTGAGGCGGCCGGCCGGAAAGTGCGTCCCCGGTACGTCGCTCAGGTGAAAAACGGACATGACATCTACTCACACTCACCCAGGTAAGCCTTTTTTATCGCTGCATCGCACAGAAGCTCTCTGCCCTGCCCCTGCATCGCGATCCTGCCGTTTTCCAGCACATAGGCATAGTCGCAAAGGGCCAGGGCCTTCCTCGCATTCTGCTCCACCAGCACTACCGTTATCCCCTCCCCCCTGATCCGCCTGATTAACCGGAACACGCCGTTGACGATGATGGGACCCAATCCCAATGAAGGCTCATCGAGCAGGATCAGCTTCGGCTCGGCCATCAGCCCCCGGCAGATGGCCAGCATCTGCTGTTCGCCGCCGCTCAGGGTGCCGGCCTGCTGGTTCTGCCGTTCCCGCAGGATGGGATACAGGCCGAACATTTTTTCGATATTTTGCCGAAGACGCAGCCCGTCGGTGAGCGTATACCCTCCTGCCATCAGGTTTTCCCTGACAGTGAGGCCCGCAAAGACCTTGCGTCCTTCGGGAACCTGCACGATGCCCAGCTTGACAACCTGGTGAGGAAGACGGCTCAGCTCCCGACCCTCGAATTTTATCGTCCCGCTTTTCTGGCGGACCAGGGCACTGACGGTGTTGAGCAGGGTAGTTTTCCCGGCCCCGTTAGACCCGATGACGCTGACGATCTGCCCCTTGGGCACCTCCAGGCTGATCCCTAGGAGGGCCTGAACAGGCCCGTAGGCAACGCTCAGGTTCTCTATGCTGAGCACTTACGTCTCCTCTTGACCAAGGTAGGCCTCCGTGACCGCCTTGTTGCAGACGATCTCGGCCGGGGTACCGCTGGCAAGCAATTTCCCGAAGTTGAGCACAAAGATTTTGGACGACAGTTCCATGACTACTTCAAGGCGATGTTCGATGATGATGATCGAAAACTGAAATTGGTCGTGAATAGCTCGGACTAGGTCGATGAACGCACGCACCTCGCTCGGGTTGAGCCCCGCCGCCGGCTCGTCCAGCAGCAGCACTTTTGGATTTGTCGCCAGCGCCCTTGCCAGTTCCAGCTTGCGCTGTAGCCCGTAAGGCAGGCTCTCCGGTCTTTCTTTCTCGTACCCTTCCAGCCCGACTATCTTGAGATAGTGCCTGCTGAGGTCCCTCACCGCATGCTCGCGGCGGCGCTTGCGCGAGGTGAAGAAGCAGACATCGAGCAGGTTATAATCCGAATAGGGATCGGCGGCGGTCATCACGTTCTCAAGCACACTGAGACCCCGGAATAGCCGAATGTTCTGGAAGGTCCGGCCGATGCCCGCCCGGGTGATTGCATGCTGGGGCAGACCCGTCAGCTCTTTCCCATCCAGAAAGACCTGTCCCGTATCGAGGCTGTAGATGCCCGTGAGCAGGTTGAAAACGGTCGTCTTTCCCGCGCCGTTGGGACCGATGATCCCTACGATATCGTGACCGCCCACCTCAAAGGAAAAATTATCTATCGCTTTCACCCCGCCGAATGCCTTGGAGAGACCTTTCGCTTCCAGCGAACTCACGCTGTCCTGGCTCCTTTTCGAAAGAGCCGTCGCAGAAAGTCCAGCGAAATCTCATGCTCGCCGAATATACCGCTCGGGCGGAAATTGAGGATCAACAGCACGATGATGCAATAGATCGCGATGCGCCACTCGGAGGCAAATCTCAAGAATTCCGGCAGCCCGGTTAAAAGCACCGTCGCGACCACTGCGCCCGTGAGGCTATTCACCCCCCCGACGAAGACGATAATCATCCATTCAGCCGAGATAACCCACCCGAAGGCGCCCGGCTCGACATAGGTGGTATAAAATACATAGAGGACACCGGCAAAACTGGTCATGACACCGGCAATCAAGAAAGTGACGAGCTTCAATCTCTCCACATTGATGCCCATGGACTTGGCCGCGAGCTCGTCGTTGCGCAATGCCAGGCATTGCCGCCCGTACTTCGAATTCTTGTAGCTGATAACGACCGCCACACATGCAATGACGCTGGCCAGGACCAGGGAGAAGCTGGTGCGCTGCGGCACGCCTGACAGGCCCATCGCGCCGCCGGTGACGTTGGCGGTGTTATTGAGCACCGCGATAATCGCCTCGCCAAAACCAAAAGTGACGAGCGATATATAGTCGCGGCGCAGGCGGACCGTGGGAAGGCCGACGAGCAGGCCCGCTGCCAGCCCGACGAGCATGGCCACGAACGCGGCAAGGGGCAATGGGAGACCAAGACTTTTGTAGAGGACAGCGGAAATGTAAGCGCCGATCGCGAGAAATGCCGCCTGACCAAAGGAGAAGAGGCCGGTCAGGCCGGTCACCATATAGACGCCCAGCACACCTATGAGGGTGATGCCCGTAAACGTGAGCGTTGAGACAAGATATTCCACCCGAAGCCCCCTTTTAGGCCTTCTCCTGCACGATCACGCCCGATATGCCTCGCGGCCGCAGCAGCAGAAAGACCAGCATGATGACGAAGATCACGACGGGGGACCAACCCGCGCCGACGAGGCCGATCAGGAATATCTCGACAACCCCCAGCAGCACCGCGCCGATGAGGGCACCCGATATGCTCCCGAGGCCGCCGATCACGGAGGCGACGAACCCTTTTACAATAAGCTGCCCGAGCTGCGGGTAGAGTGTATAGTTGATTCCCAGGAAGACACCCGCGACGCCGCCCAGAACGCCCGACGCAAAAAAGGTCGCGGCAACGACCCTGTTGGGGTCCATGCCCATCAGTTTTGCCGTAGCGGTGTCGAAGGACGTGGAGCGAATAGCCAGCCCGATCTTTGTCCGAAAGAGGACCACGAGGAGTATGACCAGGGACGATCCGGAAAAAAGAAAGGTGAGAAGGTCGGGGATGGCAACGCTCAGCGCCCCGAACCTGATCACGGACGTGGGGAAAAATGACGGATAGGAATAAAAGTTGCTGCTTGCGAAAATCGTGACGGAGTTTTCCATCAAAATGCCCATGGTGATGGAGGAGATGAAATAGTAGATGACCGAGCTGTTGCTGTTGCGCAGGCGCCTGAAGGCAACCCGTTCAACAACGATTGCAAGGAGCCCGCCGCCCAGGGCCGCCGCGAGCAGGATGACGATGAACAGCGGCAGGGCTTTGATGTAACGTCCAAAAAAGACGGATGCGACATACCCGATATAGGCGGTCACCGACATGAGACCGCCGTGGGAAAAATTGGAGAACTTGAGTATATTGAAGATTAATGCGAAGCCTACCGCGATCAGCGCGTACACCGAACCCAGAGAAATGCCGTTGATCAGCAACTGGAGCGTCATGGTCTAGCTCCTCATCTTCCGGTCCCCCGTCCCAATACCTCTTCTTTCAGCCCTCAACGCCGGACCCGGCATCTCCCCCTGTGTCCGTCACGTGAAGCGGACACAGGGGGAGTGAGCTTCGAGTGGCCCCCATTAGTGCTGCTGCTTATGCTTGGCGGGGATATAGCGGCCAAGGTCCTTATATGTCCCGTGGTCAATATGATACATCACCATGGACAGACCGACAGGCTGATGGGTCCTGGGTGAGATAGTGATGACACCGGTTGTTCCCTGCAGGCCGCTTACCTTGTTGAGGCCTTCCATAATCTTATCAGGCGTGGCCCCGCCGCCCTTTTTGATCCCCTCGGCGACGACCAGCATCTTGTCGTAGCCGAGATACACCTTGTTGATGGGATCTTGGTTGTATTTGGCCCTATAAGCCTTTCTCACTTCCGTCAACTGCGGCTCACTGTCAGAGTAATTGTTGGCAAAGTATATATTGTTGGCGGCTTTCGGGTCATTCACCAGCGACGCGAAGGGCGCGGCGTAGTCGAGGGCGCCCACGAAGGGCATCGTCAAACCGAGCTGCTCGCTCTGTTTGGCCGTTATCACCAGCCCCTGAATATAATTGGGAGCGAACACGCAGTCCGCGTTCGAGGCCTTAATCTTCGAGAGCTGAGTCCTGTAGTCCCTATCCGTTTTGCCGTAAACCTCCTCGTCGACTATTTTGGCGCCTGCTGCTTCAGCGTAAGCCTTGAAGGGGGCCACGAGGGAGACGGCATAGGCGTTCGATTGATCATAAAGGATGGCGATCTTCTTGAAGCCCAGTTTCTCGACTGCGTAACCGGCCATGATCTCGCCGTACTGCACGGTGGTCGGCTGAATGAGGAACATAGAAGGGTGCACCTTTCCATCCTCGCCGACAGTCGCCCGGGGGTCCGCAAAACTGCCCACAAAGGCCACTTTCTTCGCGTCGGCAACCGGCGCGAGACCGATGCCGATGTTGCTGATCGGAGGGCCGAGCACAGCCACCGCCCTTTCCTGGTCCACCAGGCGGTTAAATGCCTTCATCGCCTCCTGCACGTCGCCTTTGGTATCGAGCGTTATCAGCTTGATCCTGGCGCCGTTGATGCCGCCCTGACCATTTATTTTTTCGGCCGCAAGCTCCGCGCCGCGGGTAACGGCATTGCCCCACACCGATGTAGGACCGCTCAGATCCTGCAGGTTGCCGATAACGATCTCCCTTGCGGGAGCGCCCATGACAGGGCTGTATCCCGCGAGGAGGGCCATACCACCCACAAGCAC
>Ga0181527_1002290_pt1 | contig 18318 bp, 15 predicted proteins | sample PEATcosm2014_Bin_30_FD_119762 | JGI IMG/M metagenome (GOLD analysis project Ga0181527, IMG submission 119762) | Peatland microbial communities from MTU Mesocosm Facility, Houghton, MI, USA - PEATcosm2014_Bin06_60_metaG | ecosystem: Environmental > Terrestrial > Soil > Wetlands > Peat | place...
GACGACGTGCTCGCGAAGGTTGACCGGGCCTCGATGCGTTTCGGGCTGGAGGTGAGGAACCCGCTGCTCGACCACACATTCGCGGAGCACAGCTTCTACACGGTGCCGCAGGCCGTCAAGACCGCGGCGGAGAAAAAGCACCTGCTGAGGAGCATGCTTGCGCTGCACATACCGGCCGAGCTTTTCGACAGGCCCAAGAAAGGGTTCGACATACCGCTCAGGCAATGGGTCAACGGCGCGCTCCACGACGAAATCGCGTCACTCCTCGGCACGGCAACCGGCTTGGAGCGGCTGTTTCGGATGGCCGCGGTGAGACGGCTTTTCAACGACAAGAAGTTCATGGGAACCAAGTACGGCAGTCTCTTTTTCTGGAGGATCTTCGTGTTTCTTAAATGGGAGCGGAACATAACAAGGAGCGCCGCATGAAAGTGCTCATGTGCATCACGGGCCTCAACAGGGGAGGCGCGGAGAAGAACTTTGCCGAAATATGCGTGGACACCGCGGCCCGCGGATTTCACTTTGAGCCCGTAGTCGCGTCGCTCATCGGAGGGTATTATCTCTCGGCAATCCGCGGGCGGAATATTCCGGTGTTTGTGATTCTGGAACCCCGGAACCCTGTTTCCATCTGCATGAATATCCTTCGCTACGTGTTTTTCCTCGTTCAAAACCGCAGGCGTATAGATGTCGTGCAGGCCTTCATGCCTCATGGCGGCCTGCTGGCCGCCATGAGCAACCTCATCCTTCACAAGCCTTTCATTTACGGCATTCGCAACTCACAGATCCAGGACGAATTCCGGAAATCGTGGATAAACAGGTCGGTCCGGAACTTCGCCCATTATGTCTCTCTGCGGATGTCAACGATGCTCACGTGCAATTCGTCGGCCATACAGGCCGACCTCGCGAGCCGGACGTCAAAGAAGGTGGCGCTCGTGCTCAACGCGGTGCAACAGCCGCCGAGCGAGGCTTACAAAGACGCAAAAGTCAAGGCTGAATTCTTCAGCCCCGGCGGTAAGTACAACGTGGTGAGCATCTGCAACATGCGGTACCCGCAGAAGGACATCATTACCCTGCTCCGCGTTGCGGGTGTGTGCCGGGATTTGAGGTTTGTATTGGTGGGCGGCGGCACAGGCCTGCATTTCTTCAAGCAAAAGGCGGAGGAATTCGGATCGTCCAACGTGGTGTTCACCGGATCGTACCAGAACATCTTCCCGTTTCTGTCCTATGCCGACTTGTACATTCTGCTCACCCGGTTCGAAGGCTTTCCCAACTCGGTGCTGGAGGCAATGATTTCCCAAAGGCCGGTGATCATGAGCGACATACCGGAAGTAACGGACGTGCTCGTGAGCGGCGAGAATTGTCTTCTTGTAAAGAACGGCGACGTGCAGGGCATCGCGGAGGCAATACTCACCCTCAGGAGCGACAGCGGCCTCAGGGAGCGCATTGTCGCAAATGCCTACCGGATGGCCTCCACCGTGTTCGCGCCCGCGAACATGATCGCCTCCAACTACAGCGTATACGCGCAGGCAAAGGAAATTGCCGGGTGCTAGTCCGGTGTATCCAAAAATGGTGATCTCACAACCCGCGATCCTCACCTATTTCGCGAGCCTCTTGATCATTTTTTTCAGCTGCGTTGTCTTTTTTCGCAACACAACGCTCTGGCAAAGCGGCCGGTGGCGCAGGCATTTGTTGTGGAGCGTGCTGGCAAACACCGTGCTTTTCGGCAGTATCGCCGTCTACTTCTATTCCCAATACGGTTTTATCACCGATGACCTTTTCTACTTCACCGAGTGTCTCAACTACCATGGAAACATTTTCACCTGCAAAACAGCCGATGAGCTTATGTGTGCAATTGCACATCCCTTGCGCGCATATTTTCACCTTGACCTTCCTGCATGCCACGTTTTGTTCGGAACCTTCGGCTTTTTGGGAAGTCTTATCTTTGTACAGGTCCTTATGGCGAGAATGGATTTCCGGCAGGTTTCCTTGAGGAGGCGTAATATCATTGCTTTCTGGACTCTCGTATGCTTTCCGAACTTTGTTGCCTGGGGCAGGTTTTTTGGAAAAGACTCGACCATGTTTTTCCTCACTGCCGTGATGGTGTACAATGCATACCGGGTGGTCTCCGGCAGGAAATTCAAGCCCGTAAACATCATATTGATCGCGAGTACGTTCGCAGTCATGTTCAGGATCCGGCCGCACCTGTTTGCGGTGATGATGACGGGCTTCAGCCTTGCGCTGTTGGTAAAAGCGTACACTGCCAGGATGCCCGACGTCGGCGTGCGCGGCATGTATCAGGTGGTCATGCCGCTCGTCTTCCTTGCGGTTTCGCTGTTCATCGGGGCAGGCGTCATACGAAGCGTGTCCCGTCAGAACGAGGTGTCGGTGCAGGCGGTTCAATCGTCCTTTGTTACGGCGAGCAAAATGGGCGCCTATGGAGGATCGTCTACCGGCCTTGCCGAGAAAATGTCCGACGATCCAACCGTCATTTTCAAGCCTACGCAGGTGGCTTTGAACGTGATCTTCCTTTTGTTTGCGCCCTTCCCCTGGCAAATTCGCGGAGGCGCGGACATCATGGCGCTCGCTTCGAACCTGATATTCTTTTTCCTGCTGTATTTGTTCAGAAGGACCATTACGGGGAAAGACCTGTTCCAGAAGTATCTCCTTATCAATATCGCCTTGCTGGTGGTCATTCTCTCGTTCATGTCCGGCAACGTGGGGCTCATTCTGCGCGAAAAGACCATACTGCTGCCTTTCGTGTTCCTTTTCATTTTTTACAACCCGAAGAACAAGCTGGCGCCAGCGCCGCGTTCTTCGGCGAAAGCCGGGTGAGCCGTGTGCTCGATATTCGGAATACTTGACACAAAGGGACTTTTCGACGAGGCCGCCGTCCGGCGGTTGAGCGGCGCCATGGGCCATCGCGGCCCCAACGATGCGGGCCAGTTCAGCGACAACGGCTTTTACATGGCGCACAACCGGCTCTCGATCCTCGACCTTTCGCAGGCCGGCCACCAGCCGATGGTTTCCAAATGCGGCAACTACGTCATCTGCCTCAACGGCGAGATTTACAACCACCTTGAGTTGCGAAAGGCGTACCTTTCAAACAGCCGATTCCGGGGAACTTCCGACACCGAAACGCTTCTGGAGCTGTGCGCCCTTTGCCTGAATGACAAAAGGGAATTCTGCGGCGTGCTGCCGCTCCTCAACGGCATTTTTGCCTTTGCGCTGTGGGACAGGCGAAAGGGACTTTTGTACCTTGCTCGCGACCGCATGGGCGTAAAGCCGCTGTACGTGTATAAGGAGGGCCGCACGTTCGGTTTTGCCTCCGAATGCAAGGCGTTTTTTTCGGGCAGGCTCGACATGTCGCTCTGCCAAGCGGGCATACGGAACTATTTCACCTACGGTCACTCAATCGCGCCGCAGACCATATTCGCCAATGTCCGCAAGGTCCCGGCCGCGTCATGGGTTTGTGTGAATAGAGAGCTGTCCGAGCGCACGTCTCAGTACTGGGATTCGTCGGCCACGGAGCACGCTTTTACCGGAAAGACCTACGAGGACTGCCTTATGGAGCTGCGCGCGCTCATTGAAGACGGCGTAAGGATGCAGCTTATTTCCGACGTGCCGCTTGGCGCGTTCCTTTCGGGCGGGGTGGATTCTTCGACACTGGTAACTCTCATCCAGAAGAACCACGGCAGAGCGATCAATACCTTTTCGGTCGGCTTCGACGTTGGTTCGCCCGGTTCCGACGCCCGTAAGGGCGGGAGGTATTCCGAGCTGCACGAGGCGCGCCGCATCGCGAACCTGATAGGCTCGGTGCACCACGAAATTGTCCCCGCAGCGGCGGACCTCACCGACCTTATCGAAAAGCTGGTGTGGCATTACGACGAGCCCTTTTCCGATCCGGCCGCATTTCCCACCTACATGATCTGCAAGCTGGCAAAGCAGTACGTAACGGTGTGCCATTCCGGCGAGGGAGCAGACGAGGTGTTCGGCGGGTACCGGCGATACAGCGCGCACCTGTGGCACCGAAGGCACCCGTTGCTGTCGTCGCTTTACGTGGGCGGTATCGATGCTTTGTCCCCGCTGCTGCCCAGGGTGCGCCGTCTCAGGAAGATTGCGGAAGCGTTTTCGGAGCGCGACGAGGTGCGGAGATACTCCCGGTGGCTCGAATCGCTCAGCGAAAGCGATTTTGTCAAGTTGACCGGATCGGCCGGCGTTGCAAACCCGGAGTACGAGGCGGTCCTGAATTCCTGCGGTGGCGATATCGGCCGTTTCTTACTCCTTGCTGACCAGAAGACATGGCTTGTGGACTGCTACCTGGAAAAACTGGACAAGGCATCCATGGCTTGCGCGCTTGAGGCGCGCGTGCCCTTCCTCGACCACCGCATCGTCGAATTCGCAAATTCTCTCCCCACGCCGTGGAAGATAGGCGAAAGGACAAAGCGGGTCCTCAAGGACAGCGTTCGCGGGCTTATTCCGGACTCCATTATAGACAAGCCGAAGCGGGGTTTTTCCGTGCCGCTTGACGAATGGTTCAGGGGCGAGCTCAGGGAATACCTTGCGGATCGGTTGTTTTCCTCAGGGTTCAACTATGGGCGTTTCGGGCTGCGCCGGCAAGCGGTCGAACGGTTCTTTTCGGCGCACGTGGCCGGGAATCGCGACTACTCGTCCTTTCTGTGGCAGATGCTTGTGTTCGTGGTGTGGGAAGAAACCGTCCTTGAAGCGAGGACAGGCATTCCCCGCGCGTGACGTATTCCGCCGATCTTCTTGTCCAGATTGTTTCCCCATGAACCAAATAAGAGTCCTTCAGGTGGTGACGTCCTACCAGAGCGTGGTGACGATTCTTGACAGCAAATTACGTCTTCTGGGCCGCCAAAATAACGTCGTCTGCCACGTCGCTTCGTCGGGCGATTCGGCAGAGCGCAGGAACGCGGCGGTCCCGCATATTGCCGTGCAAATCCCGCGATCGGTCAGGCCGTGGCAAGACCTGCGGGCTGTGGTGCGGCTCTGCAGGATCATCAGGAAGAACGGCTACGACATCGTTCATACTCACACGGCTAAAGCGGGCATGGTAGGCGCGATTGCCGGATGGCTCGCCGGCACTCCAACCGTCCATACCTACCACGGCCTTCCGTTTTTTTCAACGCAAAACAGGATTTCCCATGCGCTGTACAAACTGCTTGAAACAATTGCCTGCCGTTTTCGGTCCGCCGTCTTGTCGCAAAACAAGGCCGACTTCAACACGCTGAAATCGATGAAATCCATCAGGTGCCCTGTCTATTTCGAAGGTAACGGCATTGATCCTTGGCACATCAGGCAGAACGCTCTGGAGTCCTGCAAGAGCGTCGAGCACATCTTTTCAAAAGGGAAAACCAGAATACTGTGTGTTGCGCGGCTCGAACCGGTAAAACACCTGGAAACGGTACTTGAGGCTGTTCGATTTCTCAACATGTCCGGATTGCCAAGCGAGTGTGTGATAGCCGGTAAGGGGCCTTTGCAGGAAGACCTTGAGCGTCTCATTGTGGCCAAAAACCTTGAAAATTCGGTCAGAATTGTTTATTCACCCTTTGTCCATTCCCTCATAGATCAGTCCGACATCGGGGTATTGTCATCGGAAAAAGAAGGGATTCCGCGAGGGCTCATGGAGGCAATGGCGCTCAGAAAGCCGGTTCTCGCAACCGACGTTCTCGGCACCAATGAACTTGTCGTCAATGGGAAAACCGGGATCCTCGTTCCTTTTGGCGATCAGAATGCGTTCAACAGGGCTTTGCAAACGCTCGTACTGGAAAAGAACCTTCGTGAAAGCTACGGTGAAGCCGGATACGAGCGGGTACTTGAACATTTTAGTGAAAGAAGAATTGTCGGCCTTTGGATGGACGTCTACGGCAAGATCCTCGGCCTTCCCGTTGCGTCACGATAACTGGTTCTTGAATACCATGAGCAAACCTGAGACAATTGTCATTCAGCAATGCACGCGGGACCAGGTTGCGTCCGTGGTTTTCTTGCACCAACGATGCATCCGCACCGGCTTTCTCTCGCGACTCGGTCCTCGTTTCCTCGCCGAACTTTACAAAAGCATAGGCCGCTCTCCGTACTCAAAAGTTTTCGTCGCCGTTGATCCGGGCGCCCAAAAAGCGGCGGGGTTTGCGGCGTGTTCGCAGGACACTGCCGCGATGTACCGTCACATCCTGTTCAGGAGAGGCGTGCTTTTCTTCTTTCTGCTTCTGCCAAGGGCTTTTCTCCCAAACAATCTGAAATTCATCTGCGAAACCCTGTTCTATCCGCACAAAGCAAAGGAAGAAGACGCGACTCGCAATGGCACCGGCGGCAGCAGGCCCGCCGCGGAAGGCCGCACCGTCGAACCGCGCGCCGAACTATTATCCATTGCAGTATCCGGCGACAGCCGGGGAAAAGGCGTGGGCCGGCAACTGCTGGCCGCGCTCGAATCGTATCTGCGGGAAAACGGCGCAGCGTCGTACAAGACGGTCACCTTTTCTACGGATTGCGATTCAAACGCATTTTACACCAAATGTGGTTTTGTCCTGCAAAAACAAGTTGTGCATCATGGGAATGTGCTTAATCAATACGTGAAGGTTCTCGCTAAGTAAAGTATATGGGCGTTCCCTTTGCCTTCGCCTTGACGAAGGCAAGGTCGGTTCTTCCTGCGGCCAAAATCAAGATTTATTGCTTTTGGGTGGCTGAGCCGGGTGACCCCAAAGTGTGTTTATTTGCGAGAATCAAATCAGCGGCTGTGGGGCACCCGCGAAATGTCGCTGTACAGTTGACACAAAGGAAGTTGGCTGTTTTCTTCCCCCATCAGCGACGCCCCCGGCGCAAAGCCGCAATCTCAGGGAATCTGGCAGGCGCTTATCCCACCATTGCTCACGATAGACAAAATGAACCCTTTGTCAAAGCGACTATTTGACGTTGTGTTCTCCGCCCTCGGGCTGGTTGCACTTTGCGTCCCATTCCTGTTCATCGCCCTCATCATCAAGGCGACCTCCAAAGGCCCGGTATTCTTCCGCCAGCAGCGCGTGGGCAGAAGGGGAAAGCTGTTCACCATTGTCAAGTTCCGCACGATGTACGCCGGATCGGAACGCGGCGGATCGGTAACCGCGGCGCGTGACGGCCGGATTACGCCCCTAGGCGGGTTCCTGCGCGCCTGCAAGCTCGACGAGTTCCCGCAATTGTGGAACGTGCTCATCGGCAGGATGTCGTTTGTGGGCCCGCGGCCCGACGTGCCGGGCTACGCCGACAGGCTCCAGGGGACGGATCGCAGGATCCTGGAATTGCGGCCCGGCATAACGGGGCCGGCCTCGCTTTACTTCCGCAACGAGGAGAAGCTGCTCGCATCACAGAAGGACCCGCAGGAGTACAACGATGCCGTTATCTGGCCCAAAAAAGTCGAGCTCAATCTGGCGTATCTCGAAACCTGGAGTTTCCGGCGCGACATGGGATATATTCTTATAACGATAGTTCCCTGGGCCGATAGGTGGGTTAAGTTAGTTGAGAGGACTCAAGAGTTGAGAAGTTGAATAGTTGAAAGGTTGAAAAGTTTACGAGTTGGACAGTTGAGGAGTTGAAAGGTTGAAGGAATGAATTACGCCTTTCCATTCGAGAAGCTTGAGGTTTGGAAGAAATCCAAGTCCCTGGCGCAAAAGATATATCTGGTCACATCATCTTTCCCCGATCAGGAGAAGTTCGGAATGGCCTCGCAAATGAGGCGCGCGGCAATCTCCGTCGCTTCGAACATCGCTGAGGGAACTTCAAGGTTCAGCAAGAAGGATCAGGCACATTTTTCCCAGATCGCCTACGGTTCACTGGCGGAACTACTTTGCCAAGTGATTATTGGAAATGAACTTTCCTATGTTTCGGCGGATGACCTTTCACAATTGCGGTGCGCCATCGAAGAAATCTCGCGGATGCTCAACTCATTGAGAAGATCACAAATGCCGTAAGCTGGTGCGTTTCTTGACTTTCAAACTCTTAAACTTTTCAACTTTGTTTTTGTGTGTTTCTTGAGTTTTCAACTATTCAGCTTTTAAACTTTTCAACTTTGTCTTTTGGGTTTTTCTTGAGTTTTCAACTATTCAACTTTTAAACTTTTCAACTTTGTCTTTTGGGTTTTTCTTGAGTTTTCAACTATTCAACTTTTAAACTTTTCAACTATTCAACTCTCCCAATGTCCTATCCTCAACGCATTTACCTTTCGCCTCCCCACATGAGCGGGAATGAACTCAACTACGTTCACGACGCCTTTGCCTCCAACTGGATCGCGCCTATCGGCCCTCACGTCGACGCGTTTGAAAAGGAATTCTGCGGCGCGACCGGCGCCCGTTATGCCGCCGCGGTGAGCTCGGGCACCGCCGCGCTCCACCTTGCAACAATACTTGCTGGCGTCAAGAGCGGCGACGAGGTGATGTGCTCCACGTTTACCTTTGCCGGAAGCGCCTTTCCGGTGGTGTACCAGGGCGCAACGCCGGTGTTTATCGACGCCGAGGAGCGGTCGTGGAACATGGACCCGCAGCTCCTGGAACAGGCGGTAAAGAGCAGGCGGGAAAAGGGAAAGCGCGTGGCAGCGGCAATCGTCGTACACCTCTACGGCCAGAGCGCGGACCTCGGTCCCATTATGGATATTTGTGGTCGCTACGGCATCACGCTCATCGAAGATGCGGCGGAATCGCTCGGCGCAACGTATAAGGGCAAAAACACGGGCGTCCTGGGCCGCATCGGCATATTTTCGTTCAACGGCAACAAGATCGTCACCACCTCGGGCGGCGGCATGCTGGTCTCGGCCGAGAAGGAACTGGTCGACACGGCGCGGTTCCTTGCCACCCAGGCGCGCGACCCTGCGCCGCACTACGAGCATTCGCACATCGGTTACAATTACCGGATGAGCAACGTCTGCGCGGCCATCGGCAGGGGACAGCTTGCAGCTTTACAGGAGAGAGTCAAAGCGAAACGAAGGATATTCGATGCGTACCGGGAAAGGCTTTCCGGCGTCCCCGGCATCTCGTTCATGCCCGAGGCGGACTGGGGCGTTTCCAACAGGTGGCTCACGTGCCTCACCATAGACCCGCTCCGGGCGGGCTTTTCTTCCGAAGACGCGAGGCTCGCGCTCGAAAAGGAAAACATCGAGAGCCGCCCGCTGTGGAAGCCCATGCACCTGCAGCCCGTGTTTTCCGGCGCTCCCGCGCAGGTAAACGGCGTCTCGGAGAGGCTCTTTGCGCACGGGCTGTGCCTGCCCTCCGGTACGGCCCTGACCGATGATGATTTGGACAGGGTGGTGCGGTGTATGATGGTGGCAAGGCAATCGAAATCCTAAATGAGAAGTCTCGGGCGCCCCGCCGCTTCGCGGCGGCGGCCCTCCTTGCAGGCTTGGCCTCCGGCCTCGTTGCCGGTCCGCCCTATGCCTGTCGGCCGGGTCGGCCGGCAATCCCGCAATGGCGGGACCTTCCAGTCCGGCCTGGCGCGAAAGCCAAAACGTACAAAGTGTGTTTGGTCATCCCCCTCAGTGGCGCAGCTGCGGCCGGAAGACGAGGGGCGAGGACGAGTCCGCTTTTCTCGGAGAGAAATGCTATTCGATATCTTTCCATTGTTCCGCAGCCCCCTGGAGGCCGCAGCGATAAAGCGCCACTGCGGGGTGGCGTCTTTTGCCTACTTTTCTTTGCTATAGAAGAAAAGTAGGTCTGGGCTCGGGAGTGAAGCTCCCGACTCCGTTGAAGCGAAGGCCAATTGTTTTGCTGAGCCGAAAAATCAAGGCCCAATACTTTTGGGTGGCTGTCTTCCGTAGATTGCCACGTCACTTCGCTCCTCGCAATGACACTTCTTTCTTGGTTCTTACAAGAAAAGAAATTGCCATTTATCATCTGATTCTTTCCGACAGCCGCTTTCCGAGGGTGCTGCCCAACCGAGGCTTGACTCTTGCAACTAGTCTCTAAGGGGGTGCACCCTGTACTGTTTACAATATACGAAAGATATGGACAATGACGGAGGGTCAGGTCATAGTGACATGAAAGCAAAGGGGTAGTTTCTTGCGCCGGGGGCGACGGAAGGTGTGCCGGAGCACAGTGCCGGCCGACCCTCGCCGGAGGCGATCAGGGCGGTCCGGCACCGAGGCGAATAGCCGAGCCTGGAGAAGAACCGGTGCCTGAGGCAGGCGTCCAATTTCAAAACTGACTTATAAGAACCCCACAGATACTCAAGAAATTGTAATGTGCAGATTCTATTTTACACATCAAGAGTGATCGAAACAACCCGGTCCGGCAAAAACAGAGAACAGGACAGAACAAAACAAAAGACAAAGATCATGACCGTCCCCTTTCCAAATCTGATCATTCGATACCGGCTGGTTCTCATCATCCTGATGCATGCCGTTTTTGCCGCCGTAGCGTTGTTCATCGCGTTCCTGCTGCGCTTCGATTTCACACTCGGCCAGAAAATGTATCCGCTGCTTTTCTTCCATTCCCTGCCCATAAACATCGCGGTCTTTCTCATATTTTCCGCAATCTTCAATCTGTATCAGGGAATCTGGCGGTATGTAAGCGTCGACGATCTTACGGACATCGTCAAGACCTCCGGGCTTTCCGCCCTGGTTTTCATGTTCATCATTGTTTTCAGCGAGCATTTTCACGGTTATCCGCGGTCGATATACGTTATTGATGCCGCGTTGTTCATCCTGCTCAACGGCGGCACCCGTTTTGCCATCCGAATTTTCCGCGAGTCGTTTGTGCCGGAAAGCGAAACAGCGCGAAACATACTCATCGTGGGTGCGGGCACGGCCGGAAACGAGCTGGCCAAGACCCTTAAATCCTCCAAGACCAGGGATTATATCCCGGTCGGCTTCATTGACAAGAACTCGGCCACGCACGGCCAGCGGCTCCAGGGTCTGAGGGTGCTCGGCGATATTTCGAGCATAAAGGTACATATCAAAAAACACCGCGTCCGCGAGGTGTTTATCGCCATACCCGAGGCCACCAATAAAATGGTCACCGAGATCATCGAGGCGTCCAAGATACCGGAATGGGACGTGAAGTTCAAGATCGTGCCTTCCATGCTCGACATCATGAGCGGGAAGTTCCAGGTCAACCAGATCCGCGACGTGTCGATCAACGACCTTCTGTCCCGCCCCAACATCACCCTCGACGACACGCACGTGCGCAGGCAACTGGCCGCAAAGACCGTGCTCATCACGGGCGCGGGCGGGTCCATCGGCTCCGAACTATCGTACCAGGTGGCGGCCTACCGGCCGTCCCGGCTCATCCTGCTTGACGCAGGAGAGCAGAACGCCTACGATCTCGACCAGGACCTCAAGAAGAGCCATCCGGACGTGGTGATCCATACCGTGGTGGGCAACATGCTCGATACCGGGTTCATGGACCTTCTCATGCGGCGCTATCCCATCGATTACATCTATCACGCCGCGGCCTACAAGCACGTGCATCTCATGGAATGGAACCCGCTCGCCGCGCTCAAGAACAACGTGGTGGGGACCGCGATGCTCGCGTCGCTTGCGGAACGTCACGGCGTCAAGCAATTCGTGATGATCTCAACCGACAAGGCGGTAAACCCCAAAGGCATGATGGGGATTTCCAAGCGCCTTGCCGAGCGCGTGGTGCTCGAACGCCACAAGTCCGGCACACTGTTCAACATCGTGCGCTTTGGCAACGTGCTCGGGTCGAGCGGCAGCGTGATTCCCCTGTTTCAAAAGCAGATCCGCGACGGCGGGCCGGTGACGGTCACAAGCCCGGAAACGCGGCGGTTTTTCATGTCCATTCCCGAGGCCGTGCAGCTCGTGTTGCAGGCGTCAACGCTCAACGAGTCGAAGGCCATCTTCATGCTTGAGATGGGAGAGCCCATAAAGATCGTGGATCTGGCAAAGAACCTCATCGAGCTGTCCGGGCTCAAGGTGGGCGCGGACATCGACATCGTGTTCACGGGCATGCGGCCGGGCGAGAAAGTCCACGAAGAGCTCCTTACCGCTTCGGAAAACCTGGTCCAGACGCGCTTCAACAAGATTCGGCTGCAGCGCAACGAAAACTTCGACCCGCACCGCATCGAACGGTTTGTCCACGACCTCAAATCGAACGTGGAACTGGGCAATGTCAAGGCGATATATCAGGACATACATGATCTCATTCCGGAAATGGTGGGCCCCACCTTCGACGAAATGATTGACAACATGTTCGCGTGAATATGCTCACTTTTCTCTCCAAAATCGGTCCGCTTCTCATGTATCCGGTCGGCCTTGCAGGCTTGTGCGGTATCGCGGCCGGCATTGCCGGCCTCAAGAACAAGAGGAAAGCCGCGGTGACGCTGGCGTTTGTGTCGGCCGGCATGCTCTGGTTCTTTTCCTGCCCGGCAATCACGTTCGTCCTGGTGAGGACACTCGAAAGTAAATTTGACCGGCCCGTAAACCTGCCGAAGGTCCCGGCCATCGTGCTGCTCGGCGGATGCACCAGGCCCGCCGTGCCTCCACGGACCAGCGTGGAGGTGAGCTGCGCGGGCGACAGGGTCATTCACGCCGCCCGGCTGTTCAAGCAGGGTCTGGCGCCCGTCATCATCTGTACGGGCGGCAAGCTCTCGTTTGTCTACAACTTCCCGGGTTCCGAGGCCTGGTGCATGGGGAGCATCCTGCGCAACGACTGCGGCGTGGACTCATCCGGCATCATCATCGAAGACAAGGCGGAAAACACGCACGACAATGCGCTGAACGCGGAGAAGATCCTGCAGGCGCGGGGCATGAAGAAGGAGATCATTCTGGTGACAAGCGCCGTACACATGTACAGGTCCGTCAGGATATTCAGGAAGCGCGGATGCGTTGTGTATCCCTCTGCGGCCGACTTTCGAGCCGACGCTTCATTCCAATGGAACCTATTTTCGTTTTTTCCCAGTGTAGAGGCATTGTTCGAATCCGCCAATGCCCTGCATGAGTACTACGGCATTATCGCGTATACGATTTTGGGCTGGATGTAGAGCACTTGCATAAGTAAACATTGGGCGTTTCCGGGGGAGTTCTTTCTGTTGGGCGCCCCGCCGCTGTGCGGCGGCGGGCCTCCTTTCGAGCTCAGCCTAAAGGCCTCGGTGCTGCCTGTCCCTACCGCCTTCGGCTAGGGATCAGGCAGCCCTGCGCTCCAGCGCACTCTCCAGTCCTCCCTGGCGCTTGGCAGAGGATAGTTTCCACAATTGTCAAGTTGGCGACCGTTAAGGCCGACGCTGCTTTCCCGGAATGGAGGGACGGTTGCCATTCACATGAAAGCAAAGGGGTATTTTCTTGCGCCAGGGGCGACGTAGTGGTCCCGCCATAGCGGGATTACCGGCCGACCCTGCCGACAGGCACAGGGCGGACCGGCAACGAGGCGAATAGCCGAGCCTGGAGGAGAACCGGTGCCGAGAGGCAGGCGCCAAAGTTCTTATCTTAGTTCCTTAATCATCATCTCGAGTGCCTTTTCCACCGCCTGCCTCCTGATCTCCCGCCGGTCCCCCTCAAATCGATACTCGTAGCTCCGCACGTTTTTCCCGCACGCCAGTCCCACATACACAAGCCCCACCGGTTTTTCTTTTGTTCCGCCGTCCGGTCCGGCCACGCCCGATACGGCAAGGGCGCACCCGGTTGCAAACAGCCGCTGCGCTCCACGCGCCATCGCCCGTACCGTTTCCGCGCTCACCGCTCCTTTGTTGTCAAGAATCGCGGACGGGACACCCAGCAGCCGGCGCTTCACGCTGTTTGCATACGCGATAACGCCGCCCTTGAACCAGGCCGACGAACCCGGCACTGAGGTGAGTGCGGCGCCGATCATGCCGCCGGTGCACGACTCCGCCGTCGCGACGGACAGCCCCTTCTTTACAAGCAAACGGCCCAGCGCCTTTGCACGGGATACTTCGGAGAAATGCATGTTGGGGAGTCGCGCTTTCATGGTTCCGTGTCCGGCGCCAGAGGGGTTGCAAAGCGGGAAAACCTTTTGCCCAGCCTTTTGACGAGCACGGCGGCAAAATAGCACACTCCCGCCACAAGGATGATGGTGGCGCCCGAAGTCAGGTTGAAATAATAGGAGAGGAACAGTCCCGAAATGGTGAACACCATGCCCAGCAGGCTCGAGACGATCATGATCCGGCTCAGCTTCCTCGTAAACAACTCGGCGATGGACGCGGGAATGGTAAACAGGGCGATCACCAGAATGAGCCCCACCACGCGTATGAGGACCACCACGCACAGCGCAATGAGGATGAGGACCAGGTAGTACAGCACGCGCACCGGGACCCCGCTGATAAGCGCGAATTCCTCGTCGTAGGAAAGGGCCACCAGTTCCTTGTAGAGAAGCAGCGTGGCGATGAGGATGACAACGTCGAGCCCGGCCATGAAAAAAATGCTCTGGCCGGGCACGGCAAGGATGCTGCCGAACAGGTAGCTCATGAGGTCGACAAAGTACCCTTTTGTCAAATCGATCATGAGGATGCCGAACGCCATGCCCAGCGCCCATACCACGCCGATGGTGGTGTCGGCGCGCTCTTTCTTTTCGGCGGTCACGTAGCCCATGATCCACGACGCGGCAAGGGAAAACAGCATGGCGCCCGCAAGCAGGGGCCAGCGGAAAAACACGGCCAGGCCGAGCCCGCCGTACGCCGCGTGCGCGATGCCGCCGGACAGCGACGAAAGCCGGTTCACCACCACAAGGCTGCCCACCACGCCGCACGCGACGCTCACCAGCACGCCCGCAAGCAGGGCGTTGCGCATGAATTCGTAATGGAGTATGTCAAACATAATTGCCGTTATTCTAAAATAAGGATATGGGCGTTTCCCCGGCAGCGCGCCCCGCGCGCAGCCGGGGCCGGTTCTCCTTGCCGGCTCGGCCGAATGGCCTCGGTGCCGGACCGCCCTGTGCCTGTCGGCAGGGTCGGCCGGCACTGCGCCCTGGCGCACCGTTCAGTCGCCCCTAACGCGAAAAGCAAGGATCCAAAACCTGTTTTGGCTTTCCCCCTCAGTAGCGCAGCGGGAAAGCGCCGCCGCATTCGGTTTCCAACCGTACAGCTCCTCTTCGTGGGTGCCCCCAGCCGAAAACTTGATTCTCGCCGCTGAACCATCTTGGGGTGCACCCGGCTCAGCCATCCAAATGTATTTTGTCTTAAAGAATCGTATTAATCAACGTGCAAGAGACCCCTCTCTTCAATGCTCGTGCGAATGGTACACCCGGTGCGGCAGCCCGTGCGCGATGATGTCCACCGGACAGCCGAACGCGGCGGCGATGGTCGTGTCGTCGAGCACGCCGTCCGGATGGTAGAACAACTGCCTGTTGACGCATGCTACCGAACGTATGTACGACGAAACCGCGCCCACATTGTGCGTCACCAGCACCACCGTGGTCCCTGCCTTGTTGATGCGCATCAGGTGCTCGTAAATCTCGTCCTGGCCCCGGGTGTCGATGGAGGCGGTTGGCTCGTCGAGAAACAGGATCCGGGGCTCCGCTACGAGCGCCCGCGCGAGCAGCACTTTCTGGCGCTGGCCGCCCGAAAGATCGCCGATGCTCCGGTGTGCAAGATGCGAGAGTTTCAATGCATCGAGAAGGGCGGCCGCTTTTTCCCGGTCGGCGGCAGTGTAGGGCAAAAACATGCGGCGCCGTGAAAGCAGTCCCATGAGCGTGACGTCGATCACGGATATGGGAAACCATTTGTTCGAGGAAGTCTCCTGCGGAATGTATCCGGCGCGGATGCGGGTCTTTTCGGGGGTGCCGCCGAGCAGTCGAACGCTGCCGCGGTCAGGCTTCAGCACGCCCAGGGCAAGGCGGAGTAGGGTGGTTTTGCCCCCGCCGTTGGGCCCTATGATCCCCACGAAGTCGCCGGCATACACGGTAAGGGAGACGTCCGTGAGCACGGTTTCCTCGCCGAACGAGAACGAAACATCCGCCATCTCAACCACAGGCGCATTGGCGGCGGCCCTTTCCTGTTCGTGCAGTACGGTTTCCATGGCTGGGTCCCTTTACTGTTCCGCGATTTTTTGTGCCACGTACAGCAGGTTGTCTTTCCAGTCGTACGCGAGCGCGTCCGCGTCGAGCACGCCCGCGCCGATCTCATGCGCAATGACCTCCGCGCTTGTGCGCGAAAATTCCGGCTGCACAAAGACCGTTCGAATCTTGTAGAACCTCGCCGTGTCGAGGATGCTTTTCATCATCCGGGGGCTCGGCTCCTTGCCTTCCACTTCAATGGCGACCTGCCTGAGACAATAGTCCTTTGCAAAGTATCCCCACGTGGGGTGAAAGACGAGGAACGTCTTTCGGCGCGCAACGCCTTCGCCCGAGTCGCACCTGAGGATGGCGCGAAGCCGGCGGTCCAGCGAGTCGATGCCGCGCAGGAACGAAACGAAATTTGCGCGGTACGCCGCGGCATGGAGCGTGTCGATTTCCTCAAGCGCCGCGGCGATGGTTGCCGCCTGTTGCCTCACGAGCGCCGGAGAAAGCCAGATATGCGGGTCGAGCCCTGCGGCCGGCCGGCCGCTCTCGGACGAGGGCGCGGAGCGGGGCTCGTCGGCATCGGTGGACGCTATTTTCTCCACAAGGCTGTCGGTGTGCACCATACGGATGCCCTTTGCCATGGAGGCGAACTTGGGAATCCACGGACCCTCGAATTCCAGCCCGATTGCAAAATAGGCCTTCGCATGTGACAAAAGCGACATCTGCGCGGGATGCGGCTCGTAGGAATGCTCGTTGGTGCCCGGCGGTACCATCACGAGGCACGTGACGAGCCCGCCGCTGATGCGGTCCACAAAGTACTTCTGCGGCAGGATACTTACAAAAACCGTAACTCCCTCCTGTGAAGGACTGCCGTGATGCGGCGCGCAGCCGCAGAAACACACGAGCGCCGCGGCACTTAGAACACATGTCTGTTTCATCCGGGAATCTCCATGGACCGGGCTTCCCCTCTCCACCGCGCCGAACACTGCGCGCACAAACCGTGCAGATAGATCTCCTGCTTCTCAACCACGCGACCGGTCCTTGCGCGGTTCCAGCGGGGCAGCTTCACGCCGGAAAGGCACTCGATTTTGCCGCACTTGCGGCAGGAAAAATGCGGGTGGCAATGCGACGTGTGGCCGCAGGGGCACACGGCAAAATGCCAGACATGGCCCTCGGTTTCGATCCGGTGCGCAATGCTTTTGTCAAGAAAGGACGACAGCACGCGGTATGCCGTCACGCCGTCGAGGCCGGGAATTGCCTTGGTGATTTCGCCATGGCTCAACGGCTTCTTCGCCGAAAGAAGGAGATTGAGAACCGAAAGTCTGGACCGCGTCTTCTTAAGCCCTCGGTCCGCAAGCAGGATCGGGGCACGGTGAACGGAGTCAAGGCGGCACGGCGAACGGTTCATGGGGTTCCTTTCAAACGATGACGAATTTAATATATATGTAAATGCAAGTCAGTTGCAATTAAAAGAATGGGCATTGGCTCCTCGCTGAGAAAAGAAAGAGAAATGCCGGGCGTTTCCCTGCCTTTCGTCAAGACGAAAGGCAGGGTCGGCCCTTCCTCCGGGCTCGGCCATTCGGCCTCGGTGCCGCCTGTCCCTACCGCCTTCGGCTCGGGATCAGGCGGTACCGCGCTTCAGCGCGCCCTGCGGTCCGGCCTAACGCCGGGCAGAGGACTGTTTGCCGGATTGTCAAGATTGGCTGTAGCCATCGGGGAAAAGGCGGTGCGAGAAGAGATACAAATGCCACGGCAATCGCCAAGCTTCACAAATATGGAATAACCATTTTGCATCGCGCCAGGCACGACTGGAAGGTGCGCCAAAGCGCAGTGCCGGCCGACCCGTGCCGCAGGCAATCCGGGCGGTCCGGCATCGAGGCTGTTAGCCGAGCCTGAAAGGAGGGCCGCCGCTGCAACGCGGCGGGGCGCCTATTTTATTCTTCTCACCTCATATAAAGATTCTCACCTAACCAAAAACCTACGCCGCTCCCAACAAAAACTATTTTCTTCGTCTATGATTTCCCTCACCGGAGTGCGAAAGCAATACTCCAGCCAGATCATATTCGACAACCTCAACGTCTCCTTCTACGACGACGACCGGGTGGCGCTCGTCGGAAGAAACGGTACGGGCAAAACATCACTGCTTAGGCTCATCGTGGGAAAAGACGAACCGGACGGCGGCGTCGTGTCGGTGAGCGCAGGCGCCAGCGTGGGGTATCTGGCCCAGGAAGTTGAAACGGTGCGCGACGCCAGCCCGCTCGAAATCGTGCTCGAACCGTTTTCCCGCCTCCTGTCCTACGAAGAGGTGTACGAGGCGGCATCGCAATCGGCGCGCGGGGGAGACCACCGGCACGTCAAGCGGGCCCTTGACAAAATA
>Ga0181527_1002295_pt1 | contig 18290 bp, 18 predicted proteins | sample PEATcosm2014_Bin_30_FD_119762 | JGI IMG/M metagenome (GOLD analysis project Ga0181527, IMG submission 119762) | Peatland microbial communities from MTU Mesocosm Facility, Houghton, MI, USA - PEATcosm2014_Bin06_60_metaG | ecosystem: Environmental > Terrestrial > Soil > Wetlands > Peat | place...
CGCCACGCGAAAGCACCCATCGCACGGTCCCAGATAAACGATGTTCCTCTTTTTCTGCTTGAGCCGCAGCGACCACCCGTACTTGACTCCGGACGAATTCCACTCGCACTCGCCAACCCCCTGCTCAGCCATCCAATTCATCAGCTGCTTCCACAACGCCGCCGTCGTGCCCAGCGCCGCCGCAACCTCCGCCTCCGTAGGCCTCGTCGTTTTTCCGATAAACGCGTTCACTGTTTCCATCTTTCTCCTTCTCTTGCCGCAATCAGTCTAGATTGAAATCCGCCGCGCCCGGGCCCTCAATCCCAATGCTTGATCCGCGGCCAGATCTCCTGTAGGTTCCGCTTGTATCCGCGGCAGTGATAAATCGGTAGCCACTCCTGAGGCCGCGAGAGCGGATGCTTCGCGTTGCCGATAATCAAATAGCTGGCGCACCCCCTCTGCATATTGCTCTCGTTACCCTCGCTCAGCACGATAATGCTCTCGCCGGTATACTCGCGCGGCCCCCAGATCCAGTAACTCTGATGATTGCCGATCGCCTTCGGCAGCCCGTATTTCGGCCCATAAAAATCTATAGCCCCGGCGTCTCCATAATTGTTCGCAAAGATGGCCGTCTTCCGCTGCTCCTCGGGCGAAAGTGTCTTGTAGTACGCCGCCACCTGCTGCGTCATCTCCTCCCAGCCGAACATATCTGCATAAAGCTGCGGCAGAACTCCCTGCTTGGAGTTCTCGAACCTCTGCTGTTCGATTCCCAGCGCATGTTCGTAAGCCAGGAAATTGGGCACGCTCAGAACCGGCAACAACGTCGGCAAGTAAATGCCTCCGATCGCCACAATCGCCAACGCAAGCGCCGGCTTCGCCCACACCCACAGTTTGCGCTGTGTCGCGCCTTCCACCCACACCGCCCCCGCCGCAAACATCATCGGATACACCGGCGCAACGTAATACAGCTTGCCGTGCAGCGCCATCATCTCCGCCAGAAAAATCAGATAAGCCCATCCCAGCGCCCGACAACTCCGGCCCTCTTTCGTAAAGAAAAACACCAGCGCCGCCGCCACCAGAATCGCGGCAACATACCCCAGCATCTGTGCCTGCGCCAGCAGATAAGGCAGCGGCTCAGGTGTGACATCCCGGTTGGTCGCGCGAATGTTGTGCATCAACTCAAGAAAAGGAAACCGATGCCGCCACTGCCACAAAAAGTTGGGCAATGCAATCGCCGCCGCCAGCGCGCCGCCCAGCCAGAACCAGCGATGCCGCAGGCTCTCCCGCAGCGGTGTCAGGCACACGCCCAATATCAACCCCACCAGCCAGAACACCACGCCATACTTGTTCAGAATCGTGATTCCCGCCAACGCGCCCACGAAAAGCCACAAAGGCTCGCGCCCGCTTTTTGCAATCCACGCCACCATGCAGGCAATCCCCGTCCACAGCAGCGGGTCGAAAGCGTTCATCGTAAACAGGTGCGAGAGGGCCAGAGAGACAGGCGCCATCAGCGCCGCCAGAGCGGCCAAAAACATCGCCCGACGCCGCCCTCCCAACTGGCGCGCCAACACTCCCGCTAACACGATCGTCCCCGCTCCGGCCAGCGCCGGCAGCAGCCGCATGGCCCACAGCGACGTCCCAATCGTGTGCTCCAGTAGCCACGCAATCCACCCAATCAGCGGCGGCTGATCCACGTATCCCCACGCCGGATGCTCCCCGCACGCCAGGTAGTAAAGCTCGTCGCGAAAGTAGCCGTAATGCGGCGCAGCCACGCAATAGAGCGCCATGCGCACCAGTGCGACATACAGGACAATCGCCATCCCGGATGTAAACCATGACAGCTTGCGGCTCTCACATGCCGCGGCAGTTGCTGTTACGTTTGTATTCATAAGAGTCTTTACGAATAATAGAGGAAACCGTTCAAGGCAGGTGGCCTGCTCATCGACCCCGAAGAATCACAATGAGCAATGAGAAGCTGTGCCCCGTTCATCGCAGCACTATCGCGATGAGCGGGCGGATTGCCCACACCCGCCATAAATCTGGCAGGTACCAGTGCACCTGATCCGGATTTTTCCGGCCTGGGATTGGCGCAAGGAGTGGCGCAATTTGATGCCTGTCAGCGCTGGCCCAGCCGTTTCAGCTCTGCTTTGACAGAGTCATCTTCAAAATAGTTCGGTGTACAATTTGCCTTTGCCTGTTTCAGGCTGTCAATTCCCTTCAGCCGCTGTCCGTTGAAAAGCTGCCATTCTCCGAGATAGTAGTACATCTCGCAGAAATGCGCCTGCTGCGTCTTCGCGTCGGGATCCTTGGATGCTGCAATCAGCCCGTCGACGTTCAGCTTGCCCATGTAGAACTGCAATACCGGCATCGGCCAGCCATCTGGAAGCGCCTTGGCTTCATCGCCTAGCTCATCGGCAATCGCGTTGTCGCCCTTGTGCATCTTGGCAACTGCTATCAACAGCGGTGCATAGGCATGCGTGGGCTTGGTGCGGATTGCATCTTTGTAATCGGCGATCGCCGTGTCGAAGGCGCCCATATCAGTGTAAGTATTGCCGCGGTTGATGTAGGCGAGGGTGAAGTTGGGATTCAGCTCCAGCGTCTTGGTGTAATTCTCTATCGCTTTTGAGTACTCGGCCTTGGCGCGGTATAGATTGCCCAGTCCGTAATACGAATTCGTATGCTTCGGATCCAGTTGTAGCGCCTTCTCATAATCAGGCAGCGCGCGGTCATACTCGCCCTTCTCAAAATGGGAGAGCGCGCGGTTGTTGTAGGCCGTGCTGAGAGAGGGGTCAAGCCGGATCGCCTCAGTAAAGTCCGCGATTGCCAGATCGAACTCGTCCTTGGTCCGGTATTCGCAGCCGCGATTGTAGTAGGCATTAGCCTGATTCGCCTGCGCTAGCGTGTGCGAGTCAATCGCCCGCGTGCAGGCTGCAATCGCTTCGTCGCCGCTCAGGTCTATGCACAATTGTTCGTCGGATTTCTGTGTATTCTGGGCGTTAAGCGGCGTGGCCATCACAGTACAGATCGAAAACAAAAAAATCAAAAAACCTTTCATCATTCACCTCGAAGATAACTTCAATACAAGGTACTATACTCCGCTCCCGTGCGGACGGTCTTGCGGGAGTCAATTTTTCTCAGATCGAGGAGCAACGAATGCCGTGCGTCTTCTAGCGATGATCTGTGAAGAGATTCTGCATTGAACAACCAACCCTGAGATTGGGCGTTCTATTGCGTTATCCCCTCTTGCAATTCGCCTGTTCCCCAAGCATAATGGCAGCCATCGTCTGTGTTTTATAATCGTGTCTCACAAGATGGCAGTGGTTGTTGACGCGCTGCATTCCCAGAAATATGGAGGAGTCCAATGGAGTATTTTGAGTCGCCGCCGATGTTGAAAAGCGGAGGTTATTGTTCCCTTCCGGGGTGTCCCTGCCCTGGAGACGGAGCCCGTATTCCGGCAGGAGAGGGTTACCTCTACATCACAAAGGAGTGCTGCGACTTTCGCTGGGACTGCCGCACTGAAGCGGAAGCGGAAAAAAAGTTGGAACGCATGTCCAACGCATCCAACACTTACATCATCCCCGGCCCCGGCATGGCCGGACCGATCATCGTCTGCGAACTGGGCGCAAAAAAGCTGCAGTTGAATCTTGCCGTCGCCCATGAGGATGCTAAGCATTGGTGGGTGACGGGGCAGGTTCCCTTTCGCCCCACGCCCCGTGTTGGCGAACCCGAGGTGCCGTTCACCAAGGCCTCAGCAGGAGGCTGTTTCATCGCAACTGCTGCCTGCGGCTCTGCGCTTGAGCCGGAGGTGATGACGCTCCGGGCATTTCGCGATCTCGTCCTCAGGCGCCGGGCGATGGGCCGTGCCTTCATTCGCATCTACGAAACTCTGGCGCCTCCCGTTGCAGACTGGATCGCACCGCGTCCGAGCGCGCGGCGTTTCATCCGATGGCTTATTGTTCGTCCCTGGGCGGCAATCCTCAAGCGAGCTGTGCCGGGAACTCAACGGCTGGAGCACAGAGCGACACGGCCGGAATAATTGCGCACGCCAAACGTGGCTCGATATGCTCGGCCACGCGAGGATAAGAGTGATGGCCGAGCAATTCGGAATTCGATCAGCCGCTCAAATGGCAATATTCCTGGCGGCAGAAAAACACTCGATGTCAAAACCTTGTTGGAGCAGGCGGCTGCCAAGCCGTGACTCCGTCTATATGGCTCCTTTTGGGGTCGTGCCCGTCCTCATCGTTACTGCCGGTGATAAATAGACGTTTCGACAGTATGAGAATATGCGTCTGGTGGAGAAACCGAGGTAATTGTGGCGCCGTCGTCACTGATGGTGTAGGTGAAACCGTGGCTGTAGAAATTATTTCCCTGAATATTCATCGTTTCGTTGAATACCATGGAGTCCGCGACACATTTATAAAAAACTTGATTTCCTCTTATTTCAAGGGTAATCGTCTGCGGAGGATGACTCCATATATACCTCGCCCCGTTCAGCCCCCTGAGCCAGTTTGCGTACTTTCTTTGGGGGGAGTTTTCTTCTTCCCGCTGTCTCCGTTGTTGCTCTTCCAAGGCTGCCTGCGCGTTTGCTTGCGCCGCCAGCTTCTTCCTGGCCTCTATCTTGTAGAGTTCGTCCTGGGCGGCGCGCAGGCGCTCGTCGCCGGGGTTGGTGGCCATATACAGCTTCACGTAGGCGGTGGCCTCGTCGAAGCGTTCCGCAGCCTCCAGCGTCAAGGCATAATCGCGGTTGGCCTCAGGCCACCAGGGAGCGGCGAGTAGGGCGCTCTTGAACTCTGCAATGGCTTCGTTGAAGTCCTCGGGCTTCTTCGCGCCGTCGGCAAGCGTCTTGCCCACGACGTAGTGCCGCCGCGCTTCTTCGGAAATCGCCGGAGAGGGCCTCATGGTCTGCACCAGTGCGATGATCTTCCCCCGCAGCGCCGTGTCGTTGGGGTTGTTCTGCAGATCAGCAACGTGCTGGTTGAGTGTCTGCTGCGTGCTGGCCGTCTGCACCTGAGGTTGAATGTGGGCTGGCACAAAGATAAATGGAAATAAGAACAACATCATGCTTAAGCCGGCTTGATGCTTCATCCTGACTCTCCTCTTTTGTGAACTGATAATTCAAACATCTCTTCACTGCTCTGGAAGGTAGACCCCCATAATGACGTCGTCATTATTCCCACGAGTCGAACGCAGAGTTATCTCCTCGCCGTCGTCGCTGATTACTATTTCAACCCAATCCCACATCCTTGATCGTGTAACAAATCCCTTGATGGGGAAGTCCGAGGAAGTCGGTGCGTTCAGATGATCATTCCAGTTGTCAACATTATAGAAACGGGTGAAATGAAAGGTCCTGCCCCTAATCTCATAGACATCTTTTCCCCTCCAAGAATCACCATACGAGTTATGTTGCGAGTAAATCCTTGCGTATCGCCTTCCATTGATCTTCCTGAGTAGCGTTTCAAGTCTCCCTTCCGGGCTTGATTCATAGGCGCGCCGCGCTCGCTCCTGTTCTTCTTGTTGTCTCCTAACCTCGTCCTCCCGCCGCTTCTTCTCCTGGTCTGCCGCCGCCTGCTTATCCGCCTTGAGCTTGTAAATCTCATCCTGGGCATCGCGTGCGTCTGTGGGTTGGGTCAGCAGGTAAAGATTCAGGCTGGCGATGGCGTCGTCATATTGATTCGCGGCTTTTTGGGCGAGGGCCAGCTTCTTGTAGGCTTCGGCCCACCACGGAGCAGCCAGCAGGGCCGCCTTGTACTCCTGAATGGCGCTGGCGAAGCCGGTGTTTACGGTCGCCTTCTCCACGAATGTCTGCGCCATCACGTAGTGCTCGCGCGCCTCCTCTGGAATTGTAGGTGGAGTCTTCATGGCCTGCGCTATGCGAATCACTCTCTGGCGCGCCGCTATGTCGTTCGGGCTGCTCCTGACCGCGGCCACAGCCTGCCTTAGCCGCTCCTCAGGGTTGAACGAGGCGATCTTTGCCCGTACCGCATCGGCATCGGAAGCATTGGGCGCGGCCAGCAGGTAAAGGGTCAGACTTGTCCGGGCGTCGTCGATACGCTCTAGTTTCTCCTGCATACTGCCGAGGCTGGAATAGGCATCCGGCCACCATGGGGCCAGCAGCGCCGCCCGTTCGAAGTGTGCCAGCGCGTCGATAAGCGCCTGCTGCCCGGTCGCCTGTTTGGCAAGCTCGTTTCCCTTGGCTAGTTCGTCCTGCGCTTCCTGCGGAAGCGCCGGAGCAGGCTTCATGGTCAGCGCCAGCTTGATGATCTTCTCGCGCAGCGCCTGGTTGCCGGGGGTCTTTTGCAGGCTGGCGACGTACTGCTTCAGCCGGGCCTGCGGCGACAGAGTAGTTGCGCTGGCCTGCGGTCTGGCAGGTGTGGCGGGTTTGGCTGTCTGCGCCCGCGCCGGAACGGCGATTGCGCAAAACAGCGAAAGAAGCATAATCCCCAAAAGAATCGTTTTTGCTTTCATGGTTCCCCTTTCCTTGGAAGAGCGTGTTCTAGAAATGCCTGACCCTTCGCTGCGCGAATGGCGTCCTGGAAATGAATGCCCTTTTATGACTCTCTCCACGCTGTGGACTACTCTACGGCTCCCGCCTGCCTCAGGAGACGAATAACCTCGGGCTTATCGCGCTCAAATCGAGCCTTCCGATTATCGTTCCAGAACCCGTTACCGCCTTCCTCAAGTAAGCCTCTTAAGGGTGTTTGGCCACGATCATTTCTGGCATTCACATCCGCGCCATGGTCGATGAGTAATCGCACGACATCCACATCAGCCACTTCGGCCGCATCTATCAACGCGGTTTGTCCATCGGAAATGCGTTTTGCATTCACGTCCGCGCCCTTGTCAATTAGCATCTTGGCAATGTCGGTATCCTCGCAATAATCAATTTCGGCAATTAATGCCTGCCCGTCCCTGGCGTCCGCTCCGTGTTCGAGTAAGAGCTGCACAATATTCGCCTGACAACTTACCATCGCGTGTACCAGGATCGGCCAACCTGTGAAGGCCTTAGCATTTACATCCGCCCCTCTTTCTATCGCTGCTCGCACCTCATATTCACTTACGCTGCCGCGCTGGATGTGTTTTGGAGGCCCCGGCTCGCCGGTGATTCCGAAAGCTCTAAACAAATCTTTTGTGGCGGCAACTTTGTCTTTTGCCTTCTCCTGCTTGGCTTCAAGGACGTAGATCTTGTCTTGTGCAGCCCTCGTGTCGGCTTCGGGGAGTTTGAACAGAAGGTAGAGCTTTAGATTTCCCATGGCTTTGTCGTAATCGCCCGCTGCTTCCCATGCCAACGCCCAGTTATAACGTGCGTCCGGCCACCAGGGGGCAATGTAAGTTGCCTGCTCGAATTCATCGATAACCTTCGTGTAATCGCCCGGGGACTTGGCGTCCTTGAAAAGTGCCGTGCCGCGCACAAAATGCCTTCGCGCCTCTTCGGGAATCGGTGGCAACTGCTCCATTGCAGCAGTAATCCGAATGACCTTCTCTGCCGTAGCATCAGAAGGCGATTGTTGATACGCCGTAACCGCCTGCTGGAAGTCGGTATCGCTGGTCTGCGTCCACGCCGGTACGGCAACGGCGCAAAACAGCGATAGAAGCATAATCCCCAAAAGCATCATTCTTGTCTTCATGGTTTCTTTCTCCTTGGTTCGGCGTTATCGGTTATTGCGTCTTTTCCTTTGTTGCATCAGCGGGAGGGCTTTCAATCCACGGTAGATTCAGATTCAACAGCTCTTTCTTGATGGAGTTCTCCGCAGTGCGTTCGTCATCGTTGATGAGCTTTACGTTAGTCTCCAACTGCTTTTTGTGGAGGCTGAGAGTGGTCGGATCGCCCGCGTGGGTATCGATCTTCTTCTGGACTTCGGCTATCTTCGCTCTGTCATCGGCCTTGGTACCCTCAAGATCCCGATACCACTGGATACTTTTGTCGATAACAGGATCGTGCAGCTTCAACGCTTTGTCCGGAATGTGCGAGAGCAGCGCTTTAACTGAGGGTGGATTGCCGACGTTCTTCAGAGCCGTTCCCGTATTGACGGAAGCGGCATGACGGTCTCCTGCGCGGTCAAATACATTGCGGCCGAAACCGCTGGCGTCTTCACGCGTACCGGTGGTTCTGCCCTCGGGTGTCTCCGTTTTCAATCCATGTTGTGTGGAGACGCTGTTTGAGTTGGCTTCGTCTAGGGCCTTTTGCGATTGCGGAGAGTTAAGCGCGTCCTTCAGGCCCAGGCCGCCGGAGTCGCTGTCGCTCAGGTCCTTCAACCCCAGGCTATCGCTCCCTCCCTTGAGGCCAGGTTCGCCCCCGCCGAGGCCCTTCATGCTGTCCAGGGCTTCCTGCTTCTTGCGCTCGAACTCCTCCTGTTGGCGCCGGCGCTCTTCAGCTTCGCGCTTTTGGCGTTCTTCTTCCTGGCGGCGAAGTTCGTCTTCCTGACGCTTGCGTTCAGCCTCAGCCTCAGCCTGGCGCTGGCGCTCGGCCTCGGCTGCCGCAGCGGCTGCGCCGGAGTCATAGGATGATGAAGAATTCGACGAACGACCCGATGATCCTCCTGTCCAGCCGCAGGCCTGCTTGCAAGCATTGTCACTGCATGGGGGACGTATCACTTTACCGCAGTAGCAACCACACGCTGCGAGCGTTTGTGCTGTGGCGCAGGAACTCATGCCAATCAAAGATATCCCGAAAGCAACAGCCACTAATAGAAATCTCTTCATAGCCGTCTCCTCACCCGCACAGGATTTTATACCCGATGCGGCGAGGCAGAGAGAAAATATTTAACTGCGGACGACATGATCTGCGTGATAACGCACGCCAAAGCTGTGCTCGATGTGCTCGGCCACGCGAGTACAGGCCCACAGAGCGGCCGGAATCCGGCAGCCTGCGCACCCTAGAATCGAAAAATAGGCGAAAACGAGAATCAATTAATCTGCAAATAATCTGCAAGATTCAATAGTGTTCCACGTGGAACATTTCCCGCCCGGCCCAAAATGGGCGAGGTCCCAAATTGGCTCACCGCCCAAATACCGCCATCCCTCCACCAACTTTCCACCCAAAACCACGGAAGTTTTCCACCGAAGGAGTTTTTTTGCAGCAGTCCCACAAACCGCCACACACCTCGCTTCAAACCCCATCGTCTACAGAGGTTTGCTGGATTTTCGCCTCCCACCGCCGGAGCAGCTTTCCACAGATTGGCGGGGTTCTCCACAGCCAGTGCAGCTATCCCCGAAGAGCGCTTCCCTTTACTCTGGATTCCCATGGGTAAGATTCTCGGCCTCGTCAACCAAAAAGGCGGAGTTGGTAAGACGACTACGGCCATAAACCTGGCCGCCTGCCTCGCTCTCGAGGGACTCAAGGTTCTCCTGGTGGACTGCGATCCTCAGGCAAACTGCTCCTCGGGCATCGGATTCCAACGCGACGACAACCGCCGCTCCATGTACGACGTGCTGATGGGCGACGCCCCGGCGGATCAGGTGGTTCTGCCCACGGAGATCGATCAGCTCTACTTGCTGCCCGGCTCGAAGAATCTGACCGGCGCCAATATTGAGCTGGCCAGTGCAGAAGATCGCGCCGTGCGGCTGCGCCGCGCGCTGGCGCCAATCAAGGAAGACTACGACCTGGTGATTCTGGATTGCCCGCCGGCGTTGGACCTGCTCACCGTCAACGTTCTGGCCGCGGCCGACACGCTGATTGTTCCCATGCAGGCCGAGTACTTTGCGCTGGAAGGAATCTCGGAGCTGATCTCCACTCTCGAACGGGTGCGCGCGGCGTACAATCCCACGCTGACCATCGAGGGCGTTTTGATGACGATGTACGACGACCGCACCAACCTGGCGCAGCAGGTGACGGACACGCTGCGCGAATACTTCAAGGACCGCCTCTACCACACCGTGATTCCGCGCAACGTGCGGCTGGCCGAGGCGCCCAGCCATGGCAAGCCGGTGGCGCTTTACGATCCACGCTCGCGCGGCACCGAAGCCTACTTCGAGATGGCCGGAGAATTCATGGCACGCAACGGCATCGAGTCTCCGCCGAAGAAGGAAGGCGCCACTGACGAGCCTGTGGCCGAGGTGAACGTCTTACCTGCCTCCGGATGACGGCGTGACTTTCCGCCCGGCCGCAGGAATAAAGACGCGCCAGGGCAGGGCAACCGTCATTTGCAAATCTCCCCAGTTCAAACCAGATTCAACCCCCCGGCCACTCTTCCGGAAAAGAGGTTTTGAACCATGACCGCAATTGCAACCGAAGTTAAACGCCGCGCCCTGGGCAAGGGCCTGGACTCCCTGCTGCCGCGCGTTCCCGCCGTGTCCTCCACTGTCGAAAATGAGGGGGGCAAGCCGATGGAGATCCCCATCGAGCTGATCGATCACAACCCGTTTCAGACGCGCTCGCGCCTGAACGAAGAGCAGCTGAGCGAGCTGGCCGCCTCGATCACTTCCAACGGAGTGGTGCAGCCGGTGCTGGTGCGGCCGCTGGCCAACGGCCGCTTTCAACTGATAGCCGGCGAGCGGCGGTGGAAGGCTTCGGAGATGGCCGGCAAGAAGACCATTCCGGCGATTTTGCGGAGGGTCTCCGACGAGCAGGCGATGGAAATTACCATCGTCGAAAACCTGCAGCGGACGGACCTGAACCCGATGGAGCAGGCGCGGGCTTTTGAGAGGCTTTCGCGCGAGTTTCACATGACGCAGGAGCAGATGGCGATACGCACCGGCAAGGACCGAGCGACGGTATCTAACTTCTTGCGATTGTTGAGGTTACCGATGTCGGTGCAGGCGCGGGTGGAGTCGGGCGAGCTGACCTACGGACATGCACGGTCGCTGCTGGCTTTTGAGCATGCGGAGGAGATGGAAAAGGTGGCGCAGCGCATCGTCCACCTTTCGCTTTCTGTTCGCCAGGCAGAGGCCTACGTACAGGCGATTACGCGCCCCGAACGGGGCGGCAAAAAAGATGAGAAGAAGGAGCGGTCAGTCGATCCCAATGTGCGCGCGGTGCAGGAGCGGTTGCAGAGAGCGCTGGGGCTGAAGGTTCACATCGAGGACCATAACGGCCACGGCAGAGTCATCATCGAGTACGCGCATCTGGAGGATTTTGACGGGCTGCTGGAGACGCTGGCGGGGGAGTGATGTGAGGGACTAAGGGACTAGGGACTAGAGAATAGGGAACAGGGAATAGGGAATTGCACACCCCGCTCTTATACATTGCAGGGACTCAAAAGTGGGAATAGACTAGCTTGCTAGATTTAAGCCCATGTTCAAAACCGCGCGCTTCAAGGTTCACAATCCGTCACGGCACAAAAGCACGATGCTCTGGTATGCCATGACCCGCTATCACGAAACCTTAAAAGACGTGCTCGAAAAGACGCTGGCAAACCCTGACCTATTGGAACAGATTTCAGAAATAGATAAAAAGGGCAAACTACGGCCCAATCAATACAAACTCAGAAAAATACTCCGCACGATTATTCCCAAAGGCTGGGAGCTTGCACCTCTGCGAGGCTATCTCGAATTGGATGCCACAGCGATGCTCATGAGCCACCTGAGCAAGGCATACAAGGGAGAAAATGAGTCCAATCCGCCTACAATATCCAGTCTTGACCCTATGTCCGATGAGGAGTATCACCAGGCATACAGCGAGTTTACAGACCCCGAAGCAAAGCTAGCAATCAAACCACAGCATCAGGATAAGATTAACAAGGCAAAGGAACGAGGCGAGACCCGCGTCGCTAAACGCCTGAGCAAAATCTACGCCAATTGGGCCGTATCCCGCGCCGCTGGACAAGTTTTGAGAAAATTGGAAGGCGCACTGCCGCATCCCATCGAATTTACCAACAACGAATTTGATAGGGGCTGCCTACTCGCCTATTGCGACGGAGACTACTATTTACTCGTCCGACTCTTCGCCGATAAACACAGATACCAGCAAAAGAATGTACTCAAAGATGGTTTCATCAACTGCAAGACTAATGAATCAATCGGCGGGAAAAAATATCCGGGGCTGATTCTACCGCTTGAACTGGGCCGCGAGTTCCACGAGCAGGAGTATTTGACTTACGGCTCCATCCAAAGCGCCAAACTGATTGTGAAGCGGCGAGAAAAGCCAAACACACAAGCCAAATCCATGGAATCCAGACCCACCACCTTCAATGCAGAAAACTATGATTTTTACGTCCACGCAGCCTTCGAGTTTCAGCCTACGCAGATCGAGACAGAAACATATCTTGGTATTGACCGAGGCGCAGCCAAGATAGGAGCCGCAACTTTAATCGACAATCAAGGCAAACCCATTGAAATCAATCTCGACCTGGAAGGCTCGGCCTTTGCTTTAGAGATGCGGCGCTATGAGCAGCAAATCAGACGGCTACAGCAAAGCGGCAAGCAACGATCACGCAGGTTTTCACTGCGAGGCAAACGCGCTGACATCATTCTGGGCGAATATGCGAATCGAATCGTAGCCATCGCCAAACAATACCGCTCCCAGATTGTCATAGAGGCCATTCGGGGCGTGACGATGGGTCGTTTTCTCAAGCAAAGCCAGTTTACAAAGCTCAAGCAGATGCTCACCTACAAAGCGGAACGTGAGGGACTTCCCGCGCCGGTCGAGGTTCCTGCGGCTTATACTTCGCAGACCTGCGCACGATGCGGCCACAAGGACCCGGCAAACCGACCAAAAAAGGATGCAATGGGAAAACCGATTCAAGACTTATTTTTGTGTACCACTTGCGGGCACCAAGCTAATGCCGACTCCAATGCGAGCCTGATTATTGCTCTACGCGGTATGCACCAAATTGAAAATGGTGGTAAATTCAAGAAGTTCGATCGCTTTCAACAGTGGTTGAAAGCGATTATCGGCCGGGACGATTCTCCTGCCCCAGGGTAGAGGAACCAGTAGTTTCGCGGCCGGGTACTGGGCGGATAGGCGAATGACGGCATCCTCACGGTTGCCGCGTAACCGACCATCCCCTGGTCCGAACAGCCGAGGTGCGTTACCGGAGGGCCTGTGCCCGCCGGTCGGGCTTCGCCCAAGCACCGGAATTTGACAAAAAAATGGACGAAACAGCAGTTTTCGTTAGCTGTATTTTCTCTTTTTTCGAGTTTCTCTTGTTTCGATCCCAATTCCTGTCAGCGATTTAAGGCGGATCTGCTGTAGAAGGGCGTCCATTCACGGCTGACGGAAACCAGAAAGAAGGATGAAATGAAAAATCTGATGCTGTAGAAGGGCGTCCATTCACGGCTGACGGAAACGCACGGCCTCCCGGTATTAAAGCCTAGCTGCTGTAGAGGGGCATCTATTCACAGTTTACGGAACCGCTGATGATTTCTTCTTTCGTTCTGTTTTTGGCAGCGGAACCTCTTCTATAACCTCAAGAATCTGCGGGTAATCAATGTTGTCATTCATCCGCACACGAAAACCTCGTTGTCGGTGCAACTGAGCTCCTATTACTGGCATACAATAGGCGAAGTGCTTGGAGACGTAATTACTGGTTTTCTCATCAAACACCTCAAAAACGAATCGGTTTACCCTTATCTTTCTAACTATTTTCGACCCTACAATACGCACAACGATTTCCTGGTTCGCCGCGGGATACATCGTAGCAGTACCTTTGATCTTGGCACGTCCGATTTTTCCTACAATGAGTCCTCGATCAATACGAGGATGACTTTGCGCAGCAGCTTTCGCCAACTTATCCACTCTCTTCAAATGCGGGGATGATTTGCCCTGCACCTTGCAAATGTCGATCCGAATTCTAATCTTAGACCTCACTGTCAAGAACTCTTTCCATAGATCCGAGTTGGCAATAGGTCGTCCAGGAGCGTTACACCATCCATTTTTTCGCCAGTATGGAGCTGCAAACTGACCATCAACTACGTACTTTGAGTCGCTAAATATCTGCACTCTGCTATATTGACGCCCGATTTCTTCTTCTTTCACCCATTTCATAGCTGCGATACAGGCCAAAAGCTCCATTCGTTGATTGGTGCTTTCTTTGAATCCTTGAAACACAATCTCGTTCTCGATCTGGTCATCCGGATACACTAATACGCCAGCGTATCCAGATTTCCTACCTTGGTCTAGAAAGCATGATCCATCGACCGTGATTTGAACTGCGTGTGGATCGGGTTTCATCCTAAACAAGTGTACGTCGTTTTTCGTTTTCAATGAGGCGAAAGCAAGGGCCTGATGTCGCGTGGATTGATTTCTAAATACTTGTGGATAGGGTTGTGCCGAGGTTAAAACCCCGACCTTCCTCCCTTTCAGGGGCTAAAGCCCACGTTCATTTTGTGGCCCTTGCGGCACGACTAAAGTCATGCCCTGACACAAAACATATCGGCGCGGATTCTGTCGGGGTTAAAACTTATCAGTCGTGCTCTGACACTGAGCATCGTATCCCACCCTTCCGCAAAGAACGCGGAAGGATGGGTCGTCCCATAATTTTCTCCAGGTCTGAAGCCCGCAGAAGGAAGCGCATTTTCAGGGGTCTGAAGACCCCTGCTCCCTCCGTAAAACACTACGCCCAGGCGTTGAGGGTGACGAACTGGTGGGTGGGCTGGTAGTGGGCGATGAGCTGGGCGGCGGCGGCGACGGAGGGGGCGCGGTCGGCGGAGGGGTTGGAGTGGCTGCCGTCGTGGAGGACGATGTTGGCGGCCAGGCCGCGGGCGTAGAGGCTATCTATTTTATGGGTCAGGCGGAGGGCGATGGCGTCGGCGGAGGGGTTTTTCCAGTCGGAGGTCATGGCGTTCCAAAGGACGGTGGTGAGGCCGAGGCGACTGGCGATGCGCAGGGTCTCGGGGCGGCGGGCTCCATAGGGAGGACGAAAGAAGATGATGGGCAAGCCGGTGATTTCTTCCAGAGTCTGGGTGGCGCGGTAGATCTGCTCATCGATGCGGCGGGAGGAGGCCAGAGCGAGGTTGAGATGGGACCAGGCGTGGTTGCCGATGCAGTGGCCGGCGGCGGCGATCTGGCGGACGAGAGATGGCTCGGCCTGGGCATAACTGCCTACAAGGAAGAAGGTTGCGCGGATGTCGCGGCGGGCGAGGAGGTCGAGCAGGCGAGGGGTCCAGACGGGGTTGGGACCGTCGTCGAAGGTGAGGGCGAGCTCGCCGGGGCGCGGAGGGGCGATGAGAGAGGCGCCGAAGAAACGAGAGGCGGGCCAGTAGGCGGCATAGGCGAAGCCGCCGGCCGCCAGGCCGAGCGAGGCGGACGCGCCGAGACCGGCATAGACACCTATAGCCAGGGGGGAGAACATTGCGCCTCCCAGTTTGCAGCATAGAGGGCCGGGAGGGCAAGGGGAAAGATGCGGCGAGTTAGCGAGCCAGCGAGTCAGCAGGTCAGCGGTTGATATTCGAGGTTTCCCACCCTAGCCGCAAAAACATAAACGCGGCGAGGGTGGGGCACCCCAATTCGTACACGATTCACATAACGAATCGAGCGGGCGCGCTCGATTCTGCTTGACAGGGTTTTTGCGGAGACGGGAGGATTAGCAGAGCGAGCCTTGGTTCGCAATGGAGGTTACTGGATGCATCATTTTCACTTCAACCCACTCGCCATTCTGGTTGCAGCCCTGTATCAGTGGATATTGGGCGCGTTGTGGTACTCGCTGTTCTTTGCCAAGCCGTGGATGGCGCTGACCGGTCACAAGGCGGGGTCACGGCCCAAGGAGGCAGTTGTTGGGATGATCACGTCGTTCATCGGAGGGCTGGTGCTGGCGTTTGTGATAGCGCACGTGGTGATGTGGTCGGGGGCGGCGCGCCTTCACGGAGGCGCATTCGTGGGCGTGGTGTGCTGGCTGGGATTCATTGCCATGCCGCTGCTGGCAGAGACGATCTACGAGCAGCGGTCGTTCAAGCTGCTGGCGATCAATGCGGGGTATTGGCTCGTGGCGGTGGTGGGGAGCAGTTGCCTGCTGGCGGTGTGGCATTGAGGATCAGGAAGTCAATGTTTCCTCCGGGGCTAAAGCCCTCACAGAGATAGATATGTAATGCGGGGGTTGAAACCCCCGCCTCCCTCCTTTACGGGCGGCGGTGCGACTACAATCGAGAACATGCACAAACACGTAATCAAAACCGATAAAGCTCCCGCGGCGATTGGGCCGTATTCACAGGCGGTGCGCGCGGGGAATCTCATCTTTACCGCCGGGCAGGCGGGAGTGGACCCGAAGACCCAGCAGGTGGTGAAGGGCGGGATCACCGAGCAGACCACGCGCGCGATGGAAAACCTGAAGGCCATTCTGGAAGAGGCGGGGACGAGCCTGGCCAAGGCCGTGAAGGCGACCGTTTTTCTGAAGGACATGAATGATTTTGCGGCGATGAACGCGGTGTATGGCGCGTACCTTAGCACGCATGGAGTGGCGCCGCCGGCGCGAACGACGGTGGAGGCGGCGCGGCTGCCAAAGGATGTGCTGGTGGAGATTGAGCTGGTGGCGGAGGTGTGAAGGCAGGGAACAGGGAACACAGAACAGGGAATAGAGAACAAGGAACAGTATGATTCCCAGGTCCGAAGATCCGGACCCATACGACAGTCTCAGGGCAGGCTCTGGGGCACACGGCGCCCGGCTGAAAAACATACCTCAGGGGCTAAAGCCCGCGTTAATTCGATTACGCTTGCGGCACGACTAAAGCCACCCCAGCGACGAAGACCTGTCGCTGGGGACCCCGGCAAAGTCGTGCCCTGACACTTCGTGCTTCAACCTTTGCATTTATCCGCATGTTGTAAAGTCGTGCCCTGACACTTCGTGAAGCACTGGATACATTTATCCGCAGATATAAAATTGTGCACGTTAATAACATTGACTATTTCAGTGGATCCGCGGCATCCAATCTGCGTGAGGTCGAGGAGGCTGCCATGAGCGAGAGACCTGAGAAGGTGGTGCGCACGGAGGCGGAGTGGAGGGCGCGGTTGACGCAAGAGCAGTATCGCGTGCTGCGCGAGAAGGGAACGGAGCGGCCGTTCACCGGGATATTGACGGAGAACCACGAGAGCGGGAACTACCACTGCGCGGGATGCGGGGCGTTGCTGTTTCTGAGCGGGGCGAAGTTCGACTCGGGGTGCGGGTGGCCGAGCTTCATGCTGCCGGCGGATTCGAAAGCGGTGGCGGAGCACGAGGACTTGAGCCTGGGAATGCGGCGCGTGGAGGTGACATGCGCGCGGTGTGGCGGGCACCTGGGGCATGTGTTTCCTGATGGGCCGCGGCCTACGGGGATGCGGTACTGCATCAACTCGGCGTCGCTGAGCTTTGAGAGGGCGAGTTAGCTTCCGCTGCGCGGAAGTTAGCAAGTTAGCGGGGCAAGAAGAAATCTAGAGAGGGAAGAGGGTGCCGGATTTCGGGGGCATGGTGGTGACGCGGGCGCGGCGGCGGGGCGGCTGGGGCTCGGGCGAGGCGAGCAGGCCGGCGATTTCGCGGAGTTCGGCGCGGGCATGGGCGATGGTAGCGGCGGCGTCTAGTCGAGACTGGGTGGGGACGGCGGAGGGCAGGGGCAGACGGGAGTTTGGATCGCGACGGGACTGCGGCTGAGAGGTTTTGCGGGTGTGGGCCTGCTCCAATGCCTGACGCGCGCCGGAGAGGGTATAGCCCTCGGCGTGGACCAGTTGCTTGATTTTGAGGACCAGTTCAACGTCGTGGCGGCGATAGAGGCGCTGGCCGGTTCCGCTTTTGCGGGGACTGAGCTGGGGAAACTGCGTCTCCCAAAAACGCAGGACATAGGTTTCGACGCCGCAGAGGCGGGCCACATCGCCAATCTTGAAGTAGAGGCGGTCGGGAATCAGAGGCGATTCCGGAGCGCGATCCTGGGGAAGTTGCATAGCCATGTTGAAGGCGAGCAGGAGACCACAACCGTGGTGAAAACACTGCTCTAGTGGAAGTATAGGCCCAGGTTTGCGCGAGATGCGAAGGAAAATGGCGGAGGATGTGCAGAATCAGGTACTAATCTTGTTCGCCGCGAGGACTGTTTGCAGGACGCGGCCGGTACAGAGGGCCTGGCCGCCGGGACAGGCGAGAGGCGCGCTGTCGAGGATGGCGGAGACGACGCGGCGGCGGGCGATATCGCCGATTCCGATGACCAGCCAGCGGATCATGACGAGAATAGCGTAAATGATTTGGGATTCGCGAAGAAACGATAAAAGAATATAAAAACGGTAGATGCAGATATCCCACCTTAACCAACGCGAAAAGTACGCGCGTTGGCGAAGGTGGGGTACCCGCTGGGATCAGCTGACGGGGAACTTACCAGAGGTGCGGAATAAGGCGGAACCGCACTTTCTCGCGATAGGCCTGGTAGCCTTCCAGATCGCGCGCCAACAGCTTCTCCTCGCCAAAGATGCGCACAACCATCAG
>Ga0181527_1002299_pt1 | contig 18263 bp, 14 predicted proteins | sample PEATcosm2014_Bin_30_FD_119762 | JGI IMG/M metagenome (GOLD analysis project Ga0181527, IMG submission 119762) | Peatland microbial communities from MTU Mesocosm Facility, Houghton, MI, USA - PEATcosm2014_Bin06_60_metaG | ecosystem: Environmental > Terrestrial > Soil > Wetlands > Peat | place...
AAAGCTAATAGGCATGATGACTTTCCTGGAACGAGACCCAGTGGATCTCACGGCCCGATTTGTCGGAGCCGGCGCTAATTCGGCTGCCGGTTGCTGGCAGCTGCCATCGCAGTTCTGATCTTCGGCTCCACTTTGTCGCTTTCTCGCGAGCTTGCTCACGATTCAATGCCCCATAGCGTCAGCCCGCACGGAAGCAGTTTCCGATACATTCTTATCTCACCCGCCCAGCTTCAACTTTTGCCGGTAGGGCTACATGCATGCGATGCATCACGAAACAGATGCCGGAGAGGTTGTCACTGCGGCTTAGCAACCCGCTCCATATAAAGCCGGAAGAACGAGTCCGAGTCGGAATGGAGGCAAACTTGCGCATTCGCCGTCCCGGACTCGACCAAAGTAGAGCCCTTGTCGTCCACTCGAATGCGCATCGGCTGCACCGGACAAATCCTGGCGTCTAAAATGTAAGCCACGGTCATCACATCATAGAGGGTCGGAGTCTGTTGTCCCCATTCGTGGTAAAGCAGGGTCAACGCATCGGTCAGCGGCATGCCCGAACGAAACAGAATGGCTCTCTTCACTTCGTCCAGTTGCACCTGCGTGGAGTCGAGCGGCATCACGTAAAGCGGCACCCCTGAGGCAAAAAGTTTTCGCGCCGAGGAAATGTCGCTCAGAATATTCCATTCCGGCTGCGGCCCGTGCGCCGGAAGATATTCGAAGTCGCCGTAACCTCGATAAATCGAGCCCCCCATCAGCACAACCCGCCGCAGCTTACGGAAAGTCTCCGGCTCCTTATCGATTAGAGCGCCTACGTTTACGAGCGGACCAATCGCTATCAAAGTAATCTGCCCCGGATAGCGGCGTATTTGCTCCGCAATGAAATCCACGGCCACGGGATGCGTAGCCTGCGCAAAGTGCCCGCCCTCAGCATATCGTCGCTGCGTAAAGACGTTGGTCGCATGAGTCGGTATGCCCACGGCCACCGGAATATCCTGCCGCCCAAACTCACCGAGCATCCGGTCCAAAAGCTTGGCCCGTGTCTCCGTATCCCCATAAGTAGTAGTAATGCCGAGAATCTCCAACTCAGGGCTACGCAGCGCCAGCGCCACCGCGAAAGCGTCATCCACATCGTCGCCAATATCGGTATCGATAATGACTTTCTCGGAAGCAGCGGGCAACGCAGACTGCGCCTGCGTGCGTACGGACAACAAGATCAAGAATCCGATCCCCAGATATCCAACAATTTTGCGCATATGAAAAATAGTCGCCGACCAACTTTCTTTCAGCTCAAGCGGTAGAGCATGCATAGGGCTCCTTCAAAACGGGGAGGTTTCACACCTATCAACAGTTGTCCATTCTGCTATTGCCATGAGTGGGATCTCGCCCAGGCGAATCCAATACTTCGAACTACACGCGCTGAAACCAAAAGCGAAGCTGGACAATCTCCAACGAGTCATTAGCAGGAGATCCTTCGTACACACCTAGGAAAGCCCGCATGGCTCGAGCCACATCCGCTGCATTAGGGGTTAAGCCTCCGGGACCAACATTGTCGACCGTCGCCACATCCGGCCCCTGACCAGCATAGGCGGCCAGACAAACTTGCCCTGATGCTCCCGATTGAGTGAGCTTAGAACGGGTTCTCACCGTTGCTTTGCCCGCAATCTGAATCCATCCGTAGTTGCCAGGATTGACACTATTGAGGACGATGCCCGCCGTGGGTGAAGACCCGATCAATTCATCACAAGTAACCTGGTATTGATTCTCGTCCACCGACGTATCCCAAAAGGCCAGCAAGCCGCGACGCGGCAAAGCTTTCATTCCTAACCTGAAGCGGACATACTTATAGATTCCCCCGTAGAGGACTCCGATCTGCGTGCTATAGGGAACCTCGTCTGGGCCAAAATCCACCATTTGGCCGATTTTCAAGGTAGAATGGATTTTTACATCATTGACGGAGTTCAAGGGGCGTGATTTTGAAGCAGGGTCGTCGAATCCTACTGCGGCGGTGGGCTTACCCCCGGCCAGCACAGCCGCTGCCGCTCCAATCTTTGCCAAGGCTAACAAGAATTCTTTTCGCTGCATGGCATTTCTCCTATTGCTCAACTGGGAGCACTTGATAGAACCGGTATCCGAAGGCAGGCACTTCAAGAGTCATCGTGGCTTGGCGTGGCAGTAACTCTCCGCTCTTGAGCTCCACCAGACTTGAAGCAGCAACCCCACTCATGTCGATCTGAATCTTTTGAGGCTCTTTCTGGAAATTCATCACCACCAGCACACGTTCCGAACGGTCTGCCGCGGTTCGTAAAAAGGCGTAAAACCGATCATCCGCGTTGGTCGGAAGTTGCCTGCGTGTGCTTAATTGCTGCAGGGCAGGATGAAGTGCCTTCGTTCTCAACACCCATTGCTCTTCAACGTCGGGCATGGCTACCATATCTGTCCGGAAATAGTTGCCGAGGTACACCACGAGATCACCCACGGCTGCAACCGATGCCATGGCGAGATGTCTCTTTTCGGGCTCTTTGTAGTAGTAATCTGTCACTTTTTGATAAAGAACCCCTCCAGCGGCAGCGATAATGTCGTGGTAGTTTCTCAAGCTTTCCTCTATCGGACGAGTATCCCCGGTGTTGATAGCGTTTAGAATAGAGTTCTTTGGCCAATCGTCGGCCCACTTATTTCCCCAATAGCGCAGACCATAGTCCTGCATGCAGTTATAGCCACCCTCAGTAACCCACGCCACATCACGCCCGCCCTCCGGTTGAGCCATAGTATTGCCGTAACTGCGAATTAATCCGGTGATATTTCGATCGTTCTTCTCCCACGTCATGCCGGCATAGTAAACAGGAGCGTCTATCAGCATTCCATCAAGCCCAGTATCCATCCAGAAACGAATGATGCGATTCGCTTCTTTGGGCCATTCGCTCCCACCCCAGTTGGTTTGCGGCAAGCCCACTGCCTTGCCGTCTTTGGTTTTAGCTTCCCATCGCGCCCAGTAATAGCTGCCGGCAAGTTCGCTGTATTGCCAGCCCCAAGTTTTGGGCCGTATGTCTGGATCTCCCGGAGGCAAACCAGCAATCAGAAAATGATTGTCTTCCGGTCCGGGCGGAGGAGCGTCACTCCGGTCGGCCCAAAAAAACCACTTCGCTTTTTCGCTGTTGCGATTGGCTTTCTTGTCGCGGCACGCTTCCAGAAAATCAGGGGCTTCCACACTGAAGTATCCGACATTCAGGAAGATCACGACCGCGAGGCCTTTGCTGTGGGCGATCCGGACCAAGCGCCGAAAGTCGTCCATTGTACCGATTTTCCGATCAATCGTGTAGAAATCTCTCGTATCCAGCCCCGAGTAGGCGTAAAGACCTTCCGCCGGCGCGAAGATCTCGATGGCCTGGAATCCCGCAGCTGAAATTTCCTCTAACTGGATGGAAGCTCTTTGCGGATCCGGCGAAAGCACCTCGCCATAGTTTTCTCGGTTGGGTTTCAGGGTCATGATCTTCAGGCCCGCAGTCGTCTGCCACCAGTTAGCCGGGACAAGATTGCGAAGGCTTGAACTATGGTCTTTTAACGTCGAAGGTGGCATCGAACTGGTTTGACACAGGCTAGCGACAGGGATCAGCAAGAGCGCTAGAAGCGGAAAATGAAAGTGTCTGAACATCATTTTGATTCCTTTACAAGTTGGTTCGAATGAGTTTCTGATGTTGTCTCTCGTTCATCTGCCCAGCGACCCAAAGTTCACGATCAAGGAAACTAGAAACGTGGTTTGCTGGTTCGCGGGCGCTTGTCGCGCGGAACGTTGAAAAACAGCTTCGTCCGACATGTCCCGACGACATTCGAATCGGCTCACAAACCCTTTGGCGATGATGTAGTCGCCCGTGAGTGTGACTTCTTCAACGCGCTGGGGTGTGCCGGTAGTGTAGCCTTCAACGTCATGGAGCCACTCGTAACGAGGACTGAAAGCGAGATGCTTATAGGGCGCCCACTCCAGGCTGCCTGCCACGCCATGCCAGGTACCGGTCTGCGCAGACTCGCGCTGGTATCCCGTATCAAAGTTGATGTCGGCCTTCAGGTTGTGAAAAAGAGTGGCGATTAGAGTTGTGTCGTACAGTCCGCGCGGATAAAATTGCGCCCCAACACGTTCTGGGCCATAGTAGTAATCCTGATAGAGAGTCCAGTGATCATATTTGATCGCACTCGTAACCGCCACCGTCTTCATTCCGTTACCGTCGAGGAATCGATTCCACCCGTTCACAAGCTGGAGGCCGAGCTCGATGTGTCTATTGACTTCGAGATTCGATCTGAGCCCGACATGATAATTCGGCTGCGCATACACAAACAGTAGGGAGCGTGAGTAATTCCAGCCCGAGATCGTCTCTGCGGATTCAACACCTGCACTGGTCTGAAACTTTCCAGCGTCGATCTGTAGATTGTGCAGCGACTTCGCCTTGTAACTGACAAAAGCCTGCAAAACGTTGCGGAGGGGAGAGTCGGGTTCGCCGGAATCTATGATCTTGTAAATATCCCCATAGCCCGCATCCAATTCAAAGCCAAAAGGGGACGGATCCATCGACAGACCGAGTTCTGCCATGTTGAGACGCGGACTGAAATTGTAGGCATCGAAATTGTGAAGCCCGTTGATCCCGTCCGCAGGTCTGTTGGCATTCCAGCTGTAATAAGCGTCCAGAGCGCCGCTCAGCTGAACAGGACCAAGCTTGATGGCTTCCCGAGACTCCGGTATCTGAGCCAAGCAAAACGTACTTCGCAATATATGGAAACAGACGAACGCAATCACAGAGAGAGTACTGAATCGGCGGGTGCGCTGCGTGCTTCCGCTCCCCCTGTGATCAAAATGTTCATGTTGAATGCAGGTGTATGCTTGCGGACTCATTCTCTGATCGCCTCCTGCGCCAGCGCATCCACTTGCCGATCGAGGCTCAGCCCTCCAGCGGGGTGTAATTGGGCCATGAAGATTGCGATCATCTGTTCTTTCAGATCGATGGAAAAGGCGGTGTAATAAAACCCTCCCCACTTGTATTCACCGAGCGATCGCTCCAGAAGAACCACCGGGATTCTCGACTCGCCCGGCCTTCGCGGCCATCGTCGCTATGAACGTTGCAATCGACTCGGCCCTCGCGCCATAATGGATTATTCTCCGCAGCCACAAGAGCAAAGGAGATTGTCATCCGGATAATCGGACGAACTACCACTGCACTTCGATGCCATCTTGCTCAGCTGGTCAGACGGTCGTTTGAAATGAACTTTACACCAGAGACGCTGACACTCTTCAGTGCATTAGTGTCCCCGGTCCAGGCAAGATGTAAATTGCCTGACGAGGGCGAGTAACAGCGCACGGTTATCGCTTCTTTGTTGTCGAAGAAAGTCTCGATCACCGAGCCATCCATCCACAAATTGACAGTAGAAATTCCGTCTCGATCCGGGGAGAGCGGTAGGGTCTTGTCGTCTATGGTGACGGAAGGTTTGTCCTTCGCGCCGTCGTACTTTATCGCAAACAGCAGCGCGGCTTGGCCGCCAGTCCTCAGTTCGAGTCCGAAGGCGCTCTCCCCCGCTTTGAACGTGCAGACGATCTCACCGGCACGGTTTTGAATTGGCATTCTCGTAAGAGCGGCGCCGACCGTTTCAGAGTTGTGCGTTTTCTGCCAAGTCGGAACATTATGACGCAGCGACTGCAGCTCCGGCAGCACTTCCATCCGAAGCTCATCATCCGTCCCCAGTGTAGCCACGCGTGGGAGCGCCATAGCTCCGGCCCACCCAGCAACTTCGCACTCCGCAGGGGAACGGGTTTCCTCCACCCATCCCCACAAGATTCGCCTGCCCTTCGCGTCCACCATGCTCTTTGCCGCATAGTACGATCCGTGATCAAGTAGTCCTCGGGTCTCGGAGTGGAACACGAGTTCACGCCGATCAAACGTGCCTACCTCCCAGTGAACCTTGCGTTTAGCAGAGTAGAGCAGGACATACTTATCCTTAAGCGGAAAGAAGTCCGGGCACTCCCACATTTCGCCGGTATCGGCGGGATTGCTCCCTTGCGCAAGGGGATGGAGATAGGTCCAATTGCGTCCGTCCGGCGAGCGATAGAGCAGCACCGCGCCGCCAACCTCGTGGAAGCCTGAACCTAAGCCCAGATACCATGTGTCGCCATCTTTCCACGGGCAGGGATCCCGAAATCCCGTTACCTTCAAACCTGGTGGGGGTCCATCCAGTACCGGTTTGTCCAGCTTTTTCCAGGTCCGCAGATCGGGATCCATTGACGTCGCAAGGCACTGAACCTCTCGCAATCCTTTGCCGCGAATCGTCTCGAGTTCAACCGAAGATTTCGTCACACCGGTATAGAGAATGCTCGCGGCCTCGCCGCCGGGCAACACGCTTCCAGTCCAACAACCATACGCGTCATAGAAGCCTGGCGTAGGTGACAATGCCAGCGGCACATGCTTCCAGTGGATAAGGTCGGGACTGATCGCATGGGCCCAGTGCATGTCGCCCCAGACGGCTGCACCTGGGTTGTATTGGAGAAACATATGGTAGTGGCCGCGAAAGAATCGAGGCGCACACGGATCGTTCATCCAGTTCGCCTTTGGCAGCAAATGAAATTGCGGTCTCAAGGGATCGCGCCGGAGCTTTTCCCTGAGCGTCGGAGACAATTCTTCTTTGGGCACTGCCGCCTGCTGCGATTCTACGAGTCTAGAGTAGGCGCTGCCATGCAAGGCACATAGAGTGGATGTTGCGGCCGATGTGACGAGAAATCTTCGACGGTTCATTAAAGTACCCCGTTGTCTTGCACACGTTAAAGCGGATTTTACCGAGCCGGTTGCTATTTGGGCTCCCGACTGCCTGCATCTGCCATCGCAGTTCTGATCTTCCGCTCCACTTCATCGCTCATATAGCCACAATCCAAACGCATGTAAACTGAGGTGTACGGGATCGTTGCTGAGGTCTTGATGAACAAGACTCGGAATGTCTTCCCGGCCTCGTCAATTTTGCTCATAACTTCGGTGTGCGGAATGCTGAAAACCTGGTCCTTCGAAAAAGGCACCGTGATTTGCCTCCTCAACTCCGACACTCCCGGGTAGTCGCGCTCATCAATGAACTGAAGTTCCTTGTCCAGGAAGACTGTTGCACGCACATGGCGTGACGAAGAAATCGCGCTGGCCACATATTTCAGCACCGATGGTAGAGCGTCGTTGACGGCAATAGTTTCGATGCCTGGTGTGGCATAGACGGGGAAGGCTGAGTCTGCGACTACAATCCAGTTCCGATGACCGTACAGGGGAAGGCGACTCTGGACGATAGCCTTCCAGTCAGAGGAGGAACCGCCAGCCTGACTTTGTGAGAAGGATGAGCTAACCAGCAACGCCACAAGACAAACGATGATGCGCAATCTTCCGTTTATGGTGTGCATAAGAACTCCCCTGTGAGGTACCATGAGTCACTGCGATGTGACCCCGCCGAGTTTGGCCTCTTTGCCCACTACCAACAGTTATTCAATGATCGCCTGATACGCCAGCGTTCCGACCGAATGACGGATAGTCTCCACTTCTCCCCCTATCAATTCCCTCAAGCTTGCCCTAGACATTGGTTTCGACTGCAAATGAGGGCGCTTTTGGCCCCAAGCGTTCGTTCAAGAAAGCCTGCACTTCGGCCGACGTTGGCATGGAGGGCTGCGCTCCGGGCCGTGTAACCGAAATCGCGGCGACCGCAGAAGCAAGAACGGCGCTACGTGAAACCGTGCAGCCACGCATCAACGCCACCGCAAATCCCGCATTGAATGCGTCTCCGGCAGCAGTCGTATCCACAGCATTCACGGAAAAAGCCGGGACGCGCTCTTTCGGAAGATTCCACTGGGCTATGAGGCAACCGCGCGATCCCAACTTCAGCAAGACGTTCTTAACGCCGTAATCCAGAAGGCGATCTGCCGCTGCATGGTAGCCTTGCTCGCCATCCTCAATGCCGGTCCCAAGCAGTTCTTGGGTTTCTGTTTCGTTCGGAGTAATCCAGGTCACCCGGCGAAGCAGAGACTCGGAAAGTTCGCGCGCCGGCGCTGGGTCGAGCATGAGCGGAATGTCATGCTGCTCGGCGAACTGGGCCAGGTAGTCAACCGTCTCCAAGGGAATCTCAAGCTGCACCAGAAGAAATCCGGCGCGTTCCAGAATCGTCGCTGCTTTTTCCAGAAGTTTCGGGGTGAGATGGCCATTGGCGCCCGGCACAACCACAATGTTGTTCTCTCCGCGTCGTCCGGTTGTAATCAAGGCAACGCCGGATGCTCCTTTCACCGCATTCACATAAGTTGTGTCCACACCGGCATCTTCGAGACCCTTGCGCAACTGCGTTCCAAAGGGATCGTTCCCGACGTTTCCTACCATCGAGACCGGATACCCGAGTTTCGCTACCGCGACTGCTTGGTTTGCGCCCTTCCCGCCGTAGTAGGTGGCAAAGCTATTGCCAATGATCGTCTCGCCAACCTGGGGAATACGATCAGCTCCGACTACTAAGTCCAGATTGATGCTGCCGACGACGACAATGGGTTTCTGCATAAGAATTCAATTTCGACTACTTCACCATGGGTGCGATCGCGATCGATCCCAGCCCAAGCAAGAAGAAGATGAACATGGCGGGAATCAGTTTGCGAGATCCCGGCGGAGCGCTGGCAAATTCTTTCCAGATGAAGACGCCCCAGACGGCCGACACCATCGTCGCACCTTGGCCGACGGCGTAGGAAACGGCCGGACCGATTATTTGTGCGTGGGAGGCGACAAAGTTGAACACCGTTCCCGTGCACCAGATTAGTCCGCCTATGACGCCCCAGAAGTGCCATGCCGGTTTCGCCTGGAAGTATTGAGACATGTAGACCGGGGGAGTTCCGGTGAGAGGCTTTTTCATGAACAGGTAGTTCAGTGGGATTGCGCAAAGGACGACTCCCAAAGCGAAGAAAAAGGCTACCGAGTAGGGCCCCAAGGAATGCTCCCCGGTGACCGCCTTGGTCACTAGCGGATAAAAAATGCCCATGAGCACGCCGCAAGCAACGCTAATCCAGATTCCACGCACACTGATCGAACGTCGCTCGCTCTCTCGCCGCCGATACGCGAGTGCGTCGAAAATAATCGCCAGAACAACGAGCGCCATGCCCCCGAAGAGCAGTCCGGGATGGCCCTTGGGAGAGATTGCGTAATTCAAAAGAACGCCCACTACCAGTGCCAGGCCGATTCCAATCGGGAAGGCAACCGCCAGGCCAGCGATGTCAATGGCCGCCACCAAAAGCAGGTTGGCCACGTTGAAGACAGCTCCGCCGACAATCGCGAACAGAATATGCCGCGAGTCCGCCTGGCTGATATTGCTGAGAAAGGAGAGATCGCCTCCACCCCAATTCCCCAGCGTGAAACCCCAAACGAGGCTGCCCAGAACAATGCCGATCACGTAGTCCCAGTAAAAAAGTTGAAAGGCATATCCTGCAGTGAGTTTCATGGTGTTCGCCCACGATCCCCAGCACAGCATGCTGATGATCATGAACAACAGCGCAATTCCGTAAGCCTCTGGTTGATACATGGCCCTCCCGGTGAATCACGCGCTCGTCCGAGGACAGCGTGCCGCAACCGGGCGGCGCGAGCGATGGGGTAAGCTCGCGCCGCGATCGAAAAGTCACAACGTGTCTAGAACACTACCTTGGCGGCAAGTTGGATAATGCGCCCTTCGCGGCTGCCTGTAACTTCCCCAAACGGACCTGTGTAGCCGTTCAATTGCGTACTCACGGCGTTCCACTGCGTGTGATTGAAGGCGTTGTACATGTCGGCGCGAAGCTCGGCGTGGAGACGTTCGTGGAAAGCAATATTCTTTCCGAACGAGATGTCCCAATTGTTCTGCCCGGGTCCCCGAATGACGCCCGGGGACGCAGTGCCTTGAACGTTGTTGGGCGGTACGACAAACGCGCTGGTGTCGAAGTACTCGGCAAAAGAGCGCTTGCCGTGTGAGAAATTGGGGTTGTGCACCATATCAAGGTTTCCCAGTCCGTTGTAGGCTGCATAATCGTTCGCCTGGTTACCGGCCCCGTTGTAAGCGGTCAGAGCATTGCCCGATTCGAAAGTTGCGATGGCCGAGATGTGCCAGTCGCCTAGAACCGGCCGTAAGTACGTCGACAGATGCTGCCCATACTTAGGTTCATAGGTGGTCTGGAACAAGAAGCGATGCCGGTGGGAGTAGGTTTCTTCTCCGTACGACCGGATGATGCTTTGCGGATAGTTATAACCAGCGTCTTGCGTTCCCTGTCCGTTGATGCCTCGCTGCCCGAGGGTCTTGGAGTAGGTGTAGTGGGTCAGAATTTGCAGTCCGTGGGTCATTTGACGCTGGAATTTTACAATGCCGGCATTGTAGTTACTGTTCAGGCCAGCCCTCTGCAAGTAAATATTGCCGAACCTGCCGGAGTTATATGGCCGGGCCAAGTTGTAAGCATTACTCGAAGCCCATCCAGTCTGATAAGGTGCAGCGTTGATGTCATCGAAATACCAACCATTTCTCCCTTCCGCCCCGATGTAAGACAGGGTGATCATAGAATTGCGGGCGACCTCCTGCTGGACATCAAGGAGGTAGCGGTGGATGTAGGGCGTGCGAAACGATTTCTGGTCGGCGTACATGACGGTTTGATAAGCGCCGTCTCCGTAATAGCCTTGCCCCGGGCCGGTAGAGACGGGGAAGGTTCCCGGAGCCACTTGAGGCGAAGCCTGAAAGATTTGCGACGTGCTCGCTTCCTGCGGCGTGGAGTTATCAATTTCATCGCCGACGAAGCCGCCGGGCACGCCCCCGTAAAACGCTCCGGAGAGGACATTCGATATCTGACTCGCGCCCGAGTTGTAGTAAAGGCCGTATCCCGCACGGACGACAAGCCTGGGGCGAAGCTGCATCGCCAGGCTGAGCCGGGGAGCGAAGTCGTGCTTGGGAGTCGAGGCATAGTGCTGCGCAAGACCGGGGGCGATTCCGGGTATGGCGAGAGTATCCGTGGTCGGCTGGTAAATGGCGCAACAAATACTGTTTGTGGCGAAGATAGGAATGGGCAGTTCGTAGCGGAGCCCGTAGGAGACCGTCAGCCGCTGAGTGGCCTGCCACTTGTCGTTGAAGTAGCCCGCGTAGTAAGGGATGACCGAATTCGGTTCCGGGGCGAACGGCCCTCCCGAGGTGTAGTTGTAGCGCTGATGGATCACGGAAGGCAAGCCTAGTAAGACTTCGGCGAAAGCGTCGCCGCCGACTCCGTTGTTCGCTGTGAACAGCTGGGGTCCGTTGCCACAGTATGCGCCCGGGGCGGGTGCGCAGCCATAAGCAACGTAGCGGACACTGTCGAAATCCTCTTCCGCTTTGCGGAGGTAGGTAAACCCGAAAGTCATGGTGTGGCGGCCGCGAATCCAATTCAAATTGTCCGAGAATTGCTGGGAGTTATTGGAAGCGAGAAAGTATTCGTCATAACCCACGGTTGGCTGGCTAAAAAGCTGGCCGTAGTTGAAGATATTCAAGCTAAGCATGCCGGTGTTGCCGCCGCTGGCCGTGCCCGTATTCTGGAAGATCGAGTTAAACGGGTTGGAGGAGCCATTGACGTAGGAGATTTCCGATGGGCTCAACGTCAGCAAAGCACCACTTCCTATCGCAAAGATGAACTCGTTGGTCAAATTCGAGTTGAAAACATGAGCTTCATCGACGGTCACGACGTGGGATTTGTCGCTTACGTTCGCGGCGTTACGATCCAGGTTTGGGACCAGGCCACCGCTATTGTTAGGTATGCCGCTGTATTGGGACCAGGCGACAAACACGTTATCTTTCGATGAGATGCGGAAATCGAAGCGGCTATCCCAGTGATAGGGGTCGACTTCCTGCCTCGACGGGTACTGATAATTCGCGCCGGAATTGGCCAAGGTCGGCGCCACATTGGCATGGGGAAAGAGGTTGACGATGCCCTTGATTTGCGCGCTCGCTGTCGCCGGATTGAAAAGCCCTGCCGTAGCCAGGTTATTGTAGGGGATAGGGTTGCCAGTATACGGGTTGTAAAGCTGCCCCGCCGAGTTGGAACACACTCCGCTGCTATCGAAGGCACCGGCATTGATCGGGCCGGTACAGTCTACTCCAAAATCTCCCGCCCGTTGCGCGTCGGAGGGAACGATGGCGAGGTTATTCCCTCCGGCGAGTGAATGCGGATTGCGCTCGTAGTTGACGAAGAAAAAGGCACTGTCTTTCAGATTGAGAACTTTAGGGATGTAGACCGGGCCTCCCAGGCCGCCGCCGAACTGGTTAAAACGAAATGCGCTCTTGGTAAGTAACCCCTGTGCCTTGTTGATAGGAACCAGCGCATTCAAGGCATCGTTTTCGAAGAAATCGTAGACCTCACCATGGAAAGTGTTGGTTCCCGCTTTGGTGGTTGCGTTGAGGTTCGTAAAATCGCGGCCATATTCAGCGGAGAAATCGGCCACGCCGACTTTCACCTCTCCGATGGCTTCCGCTGATGGCTGGAAGCTGGCGCCGCTTTCATAGTTCTCGTTGGCGTTCACGCCGTTCACATAGTATCCATTGTCACGGGAACCCTCGGCGTTGCCGCCCGCGGTGTAATCGGCACCGCCGGAGGTGTACGACGCTCCGACTTCATAGGTGCCGCCCAGATTGATGTTAACGCGAGGAGACGTGCTGACGCCGGGGGTCAACTCCGTCAATGCGGTCCAGTTACGGCCGTTCATCGGCACGCTCGCAATTTGTTCCTGGCTGATGTTTTGATCGAGATCCGCAGATTCAGTTTGCAGCAGCGGCGTAGCGGACGTAGTTACCGTCACTTCCGTCGAGACCGAGGCCAACTGAAGCTGGACTTCGCATCGGACTTCGGATTGGGGCGCCACCGGCAGGTGGGCCGAAACCGATTTCTTGAATCCCGTAAGTTCGACTGAGACCTGGTAATCTCCAGGCAGGAGCTGGGAAAACTCGTAGCGCCCGCTCGCGTCGGTGCTGGCGGAAGAAGTTTGATTTCGGCCTAAGTCGAGCAGCGTCACCGGAGCTTTGGGCACGACTGCCCCGGTTGCTTCGGTGACCACGCCGCTGATGCTGCCGCGCTGAGAGAATTGAGCGAACGAGGCCAGCGTTAAGACGAACAGAGTCGCTACCAGAATCATGAACCGCGATAAGGGGTTTCGCATATGGTGTCTCCTGGGACGGTGCATGCTCAAATCACTGCGTGATCCCCAAACGATTTGAAACGTTTCAAATAATGAAACAGAAAAACTGTACTTCCACCAGCTTGCAATTGTCAACCAAAAAAAGACTTGCCTGGAAAGTCTCGGGCAGTCGCTACTTGCCGCGGCTGCTTTTCCGTGCACTCGTTGGTCGCCCGGAGCCATCCGCGACGGAGGCATGGGGCGGTCCCACAGAATTGCGCTTCTTCAGTTCGGTCGGGAGCAGCACCTTTCTTGGCGCGGACCGCAGCCCGTCGACCCTTTGCAGCAGAAGACGGGCGGCGGTAGCGCCCAACTGATATCCCGGCTGGTAAACAGATGTCAGGGAAGGATCTGTGAACTTGGTGAACTCAAGGCTATCAAAACCGGCAATCGACAAGTCTTCCGGACATCGCAGTCTGAGTTCCCGAGCCGCCTGCAGTACACCAAAAGCCATCAGGTCGTTGCATGCAAAAACAGCAGTGGGGCGTGGAAGCATCCGGAGGAGCCGAAGAGCTGCCTGGTAGCCACTCTCCGTATCGAAGCGCGCTTCCTGTACAAACTCCGGCTCAATCTCTATATGGGCTTCGTTTAACGCGCGGGTAAAACCTTTCAAACGTTCTGCCGCGTTGGTCAACTTGAGCGGCCCAGTAATCACGGCTAAACGTTTATGCCCCATCTGAATCAAATGGCGCGTTGCCAGATAAGCACCTTCGGCATTCGCCACCAGGACGGCATCGCCCTTCCACCCATCCGGGACCCGGTCAATGCAAACCACGGGGACCGAGGCCGACGCGTAGGCTCGGAGGTGACCCGCGATGTCCGGACCCACCGCCGGAATGATCAGCAGGCCAGCAATCTTATAGGAGCGCAATTCGCGAACGTACGATGCTTCCTTGGCAGGATCGTTGTCCGCGTTGCAGAGGATCACGCGCAGAGAGCGCTTGTAGGCCACGTCTTCGACGCCGCGAACCACGCCCGGGAAGAACGGGTTCGTAATATCCGGAATCACCATTCCGAGCATGTTGGTCCGGTTTTTCCGGAGTCCCTGCGCTAAGGCACTCGGCTGATAGCCCATGCTGCGAATCGCGTCGAGCACACGCTCTCGCAACTTCGGCCGAACGATCGCGGTTTCGTTGATTACATGCGACACTGTGCCGATCGAGACACCAGCTCGCTCAGCGATTTGCCGCATTGTCACAGGTTCTGTCATAGCTTGCCGCGTTCAACCACGGGCGGGCGGTGTTTCTCAACGCTACAGACCTCTGCCGAACAGATTACTGCGAGTCTACTACGCAACGGAACCCGACTCCCCCGGAGCGATCCATGCTGGGGGACATCAGCAGCAGCTTTCCGTGCTCGTTCAGCTTATAGGCTTGGGGGAAATACCAGATCGAGCCCTGCGGCTGATAGTAGCTGCCGCCGCGAAGAATGCCGCCCCGTGTGTGCTCGTCAACAAACTCTTCCGTCCATTGCCACACATTTCCCACCATGTCCATCACGCCAAATGGACTGGCTCCCTTCGGATGTCCATCGACCGGATCGGGACCTCGCATGGTTCGGGACTTGTCGGGAAGCGGAACCGCGCCATCATTCCATTCGTTCCCCCAAGGATATAGGCGCCCGTCGGTGCCTTGGGCTGCGTACTGCCATTCCCACTCATGGGGCAGGCGCTTTCCAGCCCAACTCGCGTATGCCCGCGCATCTTCCTGGGAGACCCACGTAACCGGCTTGTTTCCCCATCCCTCGGGATAGCTACCATCCTTCCAATCACGGAGAAAATTCAGGTCGTCTTGGGGGTGATAGTGGGTGGAGTCCATGAATTTCTTGAATTCGGCGTTCGTAACCGGGTACCTGTCGATATAGAAAGAAGCCACGTGCATGGGGCGCTCATGAAAGCGACGCGGCGAGTCCTCCCACGGATATTGGACATCGACGCCGATATCGTTGAACCCCTCAATTTCGATTCCGGAAACCTTGAAAAGAAAATCGGCCTCAGGGACCTTGACCATGCCCGCAGGCGCACTGTTTGCAGTCTTCGTCGCTTGGATCGGAATGATCTGCTGTGGCAGGACTTTCCATTCGTGCGAGTAGTCGGCCAGCGGCGTTGCCGTCAGCTCTTTCATTTTAGAAATCAAGGCCACTACCTTCTGGTCTGGCGCGCTGTTGGTCGCCAGGATGGCGCCATACCCCTTCGCTTCGATCGAAAAAGCAAGTACCGTTCGGCCAACCGGCCTGGTTTGAGGTTTGAGTTCCACTCCGTGGTAAAGGTCGAAGTAACGAAGATTGTTCTTAGCTGCGACCTCGATCTGGTCGCCATCAACGTCGTATTCGTTTCGGTTCACAATTGTCCAAACTGCTTCTCCGCCCAGCGGCCAGCGGCTGGCATACACTCCGTAGCGAAGCATGGGCGACATCGGTTCCCAGTTCTTGCTGATGAGGAAAGGCGAAACGGCGCGTTCGATCGTGGCGACGCGTCGAGTGGCTTCTGCGTCGCGCGGCGTGATTCCATTCCAGATGCCCCAGATGTTCTCCCAGCTCTCCCAGCCAACTCCGTTGAAAAAGGCGAACTGTAGATCATCGGTTTTGTCACGATTCCAACGGTGCGAGATGTTCACCATGTGCCGCGTTTCAAGCCACTTGTATTTGTCGACGAGAGGAGTGAAAGGAAATTGGTATTGACCCCAAGTCATGACGTTCCACGCTAAGGCTTCGTCTGCCGGGCCTCCCTCAGGCTCAAAAGCGAGTGGGTGCCCAGTTTTGTCCGCGGATAGCGAGAATGCCAAGGGAACGCCGTCCTGCGTGTCTCCGTTGATGCCGTCGGCGCCGACTTCCGCCATCAGGCTGGCGATCGTGTCTGGCCAAGGCATACCGGGATCGCGGGTGCCTTGGTCCCACATCATCATCGGAAACAACACCCGCACGCTGCGGCGATGGAAGTCGGTAATCATTTGCTTCACGCCGGCAGCGCCTCCGGGCATGCTGCGAATCAAGTCGTGTTGATTGCGATTGTCGATTCCCATGTTCGGGTAGGTTGGCCAGATCAGGAGCGCATCAATCCCGCCGTAGCGTTTCTCAAGGTCGTTAAGGTATCGGTCTACGGTGTACTTCCCCGCGACGGGATCATAGAAGTACCGATCCTGAACCATCATCTGGGGTTGCATAAAACTCGACTGCGTCCATTTCAAGGCGGGCAAATCGTACCTCGCACCATCGTAGCCGACACGAATACGACGTTCTATCCTCCAGTGCGTGATATCGGCAAGCCACGCCTCGTGTTCTGTCTGGCTACACGGCTTCGAGCCGCCTTCCCACAGCCCCTTCATTGTCAGGCATTCTGGCACGGGAATCTGCTGGCCCTTCGGTGAGAAGTGCGAGTCTTGGGCGGAAGAAATCGTGGCGCCAGCGAGTACAAGAATTGCGATTTGCAGGAGTGACTTCATGAAGTATCTCCTCTCGATACAAAATTCCGCTCGTAATATAAAACGTTTCAAAATGGTTGTCCATCACTTGATGTTCTCCAGGGGATCGGAATATAGATGATGTTTACTTCGAAGCAATATGGCTGCTTGGTTTTTCCCGTCTTCGCCCCCTCGTAGAACCCGTCCGCGGGGACCAGGCACCTGCGAGATCTCAACGCATTTCGGAACGCTGGCTTGGTGCTTGCTGTTTCCGACCTTGCGTTGATCATTCTCGCTGCGATAGAGGAGTCTCTCGCCCATGATGGAATGAGTCCCCAGCGGACTAACGACAGTTCTCTGCCGCCAGGCTGCTCAGAGTTTCCCATCACGCTCAAGCAAAATGGCGACGGCGACGGCTCGATCGAGCACGGGTATGCGGCCCTGGACGTACTCAGTCGCCTCAGCGCACAAGTCTACATCGTCACGTCGCCTGTAGGCGGGATGTCGCAGCAGCGTCGGTCGGTATACAGGGTTGACCTGCAGAGGAATTACATTGGGCTTGTCAGATTTCAAGATACCTCCATGTACTGGTCTTGCTGTTTAGTGCACGGTCGCATTTCCTTCATGAGTCAAGCAGAACGGACAACGGTCGAAATGGTAGCCCGGGTGGTTGAAACACAAAGGCACGTTCTTCTCACGCCACTCGCGTTCGGCTGGAGATTCCAGGCAATCCGCCACGATGACGCATCTTTTCTTGGTAGCTTTCAACGGGGGATCTTTCCTAAACTGCGGCGGAAGCGCTGCTTCCTCTTCCGGGCCCAGCTCTGGATCTGACTCCCAGCGGTCGAGAGACAGGTACACCTCTCGGGTCAGCGGAAGTCGTCGTGCCTTCATCTTGTCCAAAATCGGATATGGAGACCGCTTTTTCACCGGACACCTCCGGCATCATTGAATGACATCCCCGCGATCGTGCTCTGGGCCTTCTGAGCGGCATCGGCCCGTAGATAAACCAACGTGCTCGACGAGCTGCGATGGCCTACATGATCCTGAATCGCGTTGAGGTCGTGAGTTTCCTGCCAAAGCAGAACGCAGATGCTGTGTTTTAAAACATGGTAGTGCTGCTTTGCAGGGTGAATGCCGGCGAGGGCCGAATATCGCTTGAAGATTGTATCGGTATACTGACGCGACCAATTGAAGAGCCTCTCGCTGGGATGGGCAGCAGCCAACGCGAGCAGCGGCGACTCATCGAACAAGACGTTGCTGCTGTCGATCCGTAGAGCATGCAAAGTTGGCCGGCTCTTCTTCAGCCGCTTGACTGATAGCTTGCCGTCGCAGATATCGCGCCCACGAATCGCCAGCGTCTCCGACACACGGAGACCATGCAGCAGGCCGACGAGCATGGCGACGTGGTGCAGCGGGTTGTGCTTTCGGGCGATCCTAAACAGCCGAACCAATTCTTCACGAGTCATGTATTCCATTACTTGCTCCCTTTGTGGTTAGTGAGTGAATTCGTGCAGACCAGACCGCCAAACGTGCTATCGAGGTGCTCAACGTACGCATGGCCCATGGTGTTGGCTTTGGGGCATCCGGGGAGATTGATGACACGGACGATGTCGCCATCGTTGACGTTGTGTGGTCGATGCAAACGGTCAATCGCCACGGGATTGTACCGGTACAAGCTGCCAGCACGGAC
>Ga0181527_1002301_pt1 | contig 18241 bp, 16 predicted proteins | sample PEATcosm2014_Bin_30_FD_119762 | JGI IMG/M metagenome (GOLD analysis project Ga0181527, IMG submission 119762) | Peatland microbial communities from MTU Mesocosm Facility, Houghton, MI, USA - PEATcosm2014_Bin06_60_metaG | ecosystem: Environmental > Terrestrial > Soil > Wetlands > Peat | place...
ATGAGGTCGACCGGGTCGTCGCCCGCCTGATCGCGGAACACAAGATCCGCTTCGACCGCGCGAAGGAGATCCTCGACGACCTGCGGCGCGGTTCCGGATGAACGTCGGGGTCCTCGCGCTCCAAGGGGACGTCCCGGAGCACCTCCGGGCGCTCGCGCGGGGCGGCGGTGCACCGACGGTGATCGCCGTCCACTCCCCGGCCGATCTCGCCGCGGTGGATGCGCTGTTCCTCCCGGGCGGCGAGTCGACCACCATCGGCCGGCTCCTCCAGGGAACGGGGCTCTGGGAGCCGCTCCGGGCCCGGATCCGCGAGGGCCTCCCCGTCCTCGCCACCTGCGCGGGGCTGATCCTGCTCTCCCAGCGGCTCGAGCGCGCCCCTTCCGGACGCGACCCGCCGACGCTCGGGATCCTCGACGTCACCGTCCGACGCAACGACTACGGTTCGCAGGGAGAATCGTTCGAGGAGCCGATCCGCGTGGAAGGGCTGGAGGGCGGACCGTTCCCGGGCGTGTTCATCCGGGCACCGAGGATCCTCTCGGTGGGACGCGGTGCGACCCCCATCGCGTGGCGGGGCGCGGAGGTCGTCGGCGTTCGCTCGGGGAAGGTCTGGGGGCTCACGTTCCATCCCGAGCTCTCCCCCGATTCGAGGGTGCACCGTCGCTTCCTCGCCGAGGTCGGCGCCTCGCGGTGAGTGACGCGGCTGGATCGGGGCGCATCGGTCCGCGCCTCAGTGGAACGTATCGAACCGGTACGGCTCGAGCGGCAACTCGCCGATCGCCATCAGGAACTCGGGCGGGGTCAGCACAGGTTTCGGGTAGTTCGGGCCATCGTCGATCGCGATGCGGGGGCAGGCCGTGCTCACGTACGCGTCGAACGACCGGCCCTCAAGGTCCCTCGGGTCGATCCGGTCCGCCAGAAGGATCTCGGCGTCCAGCCCCCGGCCGCGGGCCCGTTCCTGGAGGGCGAGGGCGGTCGGCATCCGCTGCTGTCCGACGAACGTCGACACCAGAACCCCCCAGCGCCGGGCTCCGTGGCAGGCGGCCACGGCGAGCAGCCGCCGGCGGACGACCGCCCCTCGGTCGATCGGATCCTCGAGTACCCCGCGGAACGGGTCGATCGACCAGACCGGCCGGTCGACCGCGAGCGCGAGCCCGATTGGATGGAAACGGCCCGACCCGAGGAAGAGGAACGCGTCGACCTCGTTCCGCGTCGCCTCCGCCCCTGTGTAGTTGCAGCCGAGCGCCTGCGCCGCGTAGGCGAGCCGCCGGTCTCCCTGTCCGATCCGGACTTCGTATCCTCGGGATCGGAGCGCCTCGGCCAGGGGGCCCACGAGGTCCAAGTGCTGGACCGATGCGACGAGGCCGAGACGTCGCGGCACCGCTCCCGCCCGCACCGTGTCGGCGAGGGACGCGGCGTCGCCCACGGGGGAGCGCATCTCGACGAAGAACGTCGTGCGCTCGGGGAGGGCGTTCGGGATCGGGGCGTGGCCGAGGACCACGGCGAGGTCGGCCCGCGGCGCCTCGTCCCGCGACGGCAGATCGCAGGCGCCGAAGCACGGGCGCGCCGCGACGTCGACCGGGCTACCGACCTCGGCCCGAAGGCGGGCGGCCAGCTCGTGCGCGTCCCGCACGAGACCCGCGGGCACCTGGAGCACGATGCGCTTCGGGGCCGCGCGGCGTACCGCGGCGATCAGGTCGGGCCCCACGTCGGCGAACACGGCGGGAGGAGGCTGGGAGGGCGAGGATGAGGACGACACCATCGACGGTATCGGGCGGGCGACCGACGGACGTGCTAATCCTTTGGGGTGTTTAGGTTCCCCCGTCCGCCGAGAAGGAGCCCCGAGGATCTCGAGCTCCACCTGGGCTCGGGGATCTGCTCCCCAGCGGCCCGGGGCGCGGCCGGAGGACCCGTGTTCCCCGCGCACGGGGGAAACGCGGACCGCCCGGGACTCGGTCGCGGAGCCGGAGGTGCTAGGACCCGCGGGCTAAGGTCGGGCAACGAACCGAGCCTGCACGGAGACATCGGTCCCCCGAACGCGGGCCGGCCAGGGGAATCCCCGCATCGAGTAACCTGGGATCCTCCCGAGGTGGAACGAGTACGTCCCGTTCGGCAGGGAGAACGTGATGTTCGATGCCGTCGAGGTGAGCGTCACCCCGCCCACCGTGACGCTCCATTCGGTCCCGTGGGGCAAGCCGGTCTCATCGAACGTAAGGTTGTACAGGTACTCGAATCGGATCACGATGGTCCGGTCGGTCGTGGTGATGTACGTCACTCCGGAAAGGGGGGCGGGCCGGCCGCTCAACCAGGAGGCCTTGACGAGGTATCCGCTCCGCACCGCAATCGAGTAGGGATAGCTGCCCGGAGAGAGGTTGCCGAACGCGACATGGCCGCCATAGCTGCACTGCTCGAGCGCATCGGCGAAGGTGACACACAGTTCGAACTGCCAGCCGAGCCCGTGCTCGACGAAGTTGAGCCGGTACACTGCCCCGGGAGTGAACTCGAACGTCAGGTTCAACCCCGCTCCCCGGACTGCCAACGTCCCGGCGGGAGGGAGGGCCGACACGTCGAAGCGTCGCGGCCCCCGGATCAGATAGGGGTAGCTGCCGTTCGTCAGCCACGCGCTTTCCGTCGACCCCACCACCCGAACCGTACGGGGGCCAATCGTCAGGAACCACGGGTTCTGCGGGGGGAGACCCGACTGGGCAAACGTGACCAGGTACGCCATCGCGAACGTCACCGAATGAATGATGGAGATCGTGCCCGAGTCGTAGTTGGAAACGAACAGGCTGCTCGAGTTGGCGTCGTACACCATCGAGGCGGGCGATGTCCCGACGGGGATGGTCAGCCAGAGGTAGGTGGTCGTGTTGATCACGGTGAGGTTGCTCGAGTTCGCATTCCGCACGAACATGAGGCCGTCAGGGCCCGCCTTGAGGCCGTACGGTTCGCTGCCGGTCGGTACCGAGCCAACGACCCGGTCCGTCGCCGTTGAGATCACGCTCACGTTCTCGGATAGGGCGTTCGCCACAAAGACCGAGTCGCCGGCGGGATCGATCGCCATCGCGAACGGCTCCGAGCCGACCCGGACGGTCGCCGTCACCCGGAGCGGGCTGACGCTGAGGACGGTCGCGTTGCTGCCGCCCGTCTCCGCGATGTAAAGGGCGCCGTCCGCCCGGTCCAGCACCATGCCTTGGGGCACCAAACCGAGCGGGACTGTGGAGGAAATGTTGTACGTGGTCCCGTTCACGGCCGCCAAACTTCCGTCGAAGACGTAGCCATAGATGTCGCCCAGCCCGACGGACAGGACGTAGACCATTCCGTCGGCGGAGTCGCCGAGAATGACGGCGGGGTCCCAGTTCACTGCGAGGTTCGCGACCACCGCGAACGTGGTCCCGGAGATCACCGTCACGTTGGCGGAACCCGTGTTACCGACGAAGACGCTCCCGTTGACCGGGTCGATCCCGATCGGTCCGGGGAAGAGGCCGACGGGGACCGTCGCCACGATGGTGTCGGTCGACGCGTTGATGACCGTCACGTTGTCCGAGTACGGTCCCACCACGAAGAGGTCTCCGTCGGTAGGGTCGTACGCAAGCCCGCCGATACCGTCAGGCACGACGACCTGGCCCAAGATCTGCCCCGTGGTCCCGTTGACGGCGGTCAGGTTGCTGGGGTTCTCGTCTCCCACGTACACCACCCCGGTTCGGGGGTTGAGCGCCAGGGGGCCCGGGAGGTCCGTATGCGGCAACTTCGCGACGACCTCGTCGGTCGTAGCCGAGACTTCCATCACGCTCCCATTGCCGAAGTAAAGGTCCAGGTTGGCGACAAAGACGTTCCCGTTCGCGCTGTCCACCGCCATGGCGAACGGGTCGGAACCGACCACCACGGTGGCCGATAGGCTATCGTTCGACCCATTGATCACGCTGAGGCACCCGCAGGCGGTGTCGGCGACGTAGATGTCTCCGTTCGGGCCGTCGACGACCACGTTCGTCGGGACGCCTCGAACGCTCGTGGTTGCCACTACAGTGTGGGAGGCCCCGGAAATGATGCTGACGTTTCCCACACCAAATCCGGAGTAATTGCCGTTCACAACGTAGACGTTATCGTTGGAGGGATCGACGGCGAGCGCGTCCGGAAGCTTGCCGACGGGGATCGTGGCTAGGACCGAGTCGTTCGCATCGGAGAACACAGTGACGGTGTTGGCCCCGAGGTTGGCCACGTAGACCTCCCCGTTGGCCTCATCGACCCCGACGGCATCCGGATAGTAACCGACAGGGACCGTGGCGGTCACCGCATCACGCGACGCGTTGATCACGCTGACGTCGGAGCAGGCACAGGAGTAGTTGTACCCGTAGTCCGCCACGTCGACGGACCCCGTGAGAGGATCGTAGGCCAACGCGGCAGGGGCACCGGCCACAGGGACCGTCACGATGAGCGAGTTCGTCGCTCCGGAGATGACGCTCACGTTCCATGAACCGAAATCTGCCACGAAGATCTGGTCGATCGTGGAATCGATAGCGATGAGGTCGGGGTATCCGAACGACCCGAACTCGTTTGCCGTCCCGATGCTAGTAACTAAGGTCCGGGACGCCCCCGAAATGACGCTGACGTTTGCCGACCCCGCGTTCGCTACGTACGTATCCCCGTTCGCGGGATCGAACGCGATGGCATCCGGATGGATCCCAACCGGTATCGTGGTCAACCAATCGCCGGTCGTGGCCGAGAATATGGTAACGTCCGAGGTGTTGAAGTCCGCCGCGAGCACCTCGTCGTCGATCGGGTCGTAAGCGAGTGCGGTCGGTTCCTTAACCGCGGGTGGCAGGAAGTCGCCCGGAAGCACGGTCCCATTGCCCAGCACGAGCGTCTGCTCGGTGTAGCTGGAACCGTTGGGGTTTAGGGCCGGGGCCGCCCCCGAGTTCGCCTCCAGGCGAGCGAGGGGAGGCACGGGGCCCCCGGCCGGGGGTGGAGGAGTAGGTACGGCCAACTCCCCCGGCCCGACCGAAGGGGCGGGGCTCCCTGCAGCGAGCGACCTGTTCATCGCGGGCGCTGAAAGCCGCTGGGATACCTCGAACAGCGGCGACAGTCGTCCACCTGACGGGGGGGCGGCCAAGCTCGAGGGGATAATCCCGATTGACGAGAGGACGATCGTCGTCGCAACGAAGCACACGGCTAGGACCGCAACCGCAGCCCTCATGATGCCGTCGGCGCGAAGCGGTTCGGCCGTATTACTCGTGTGGACCGCTTGAGGGTCGCCCTTCGGTCCTCCCAGAGCCGCTCGGTCGGCCCTCCGGGCAGTGGCTCAGGATGGAGTCTGACCCCCGGCCGTAGCCGGGCGGGGCCCCCGCCGAGCCCGCACGGAGAAGTACAAGCACACCCCAGCCACTACGACGAGGAGGCTCGCCAGAAGATAGAACCCGAGGACGGGCGAACTCAACCTTCTCCATACGACGGAGTGGACCTCGACGAAGATTATGCATCCTACGAGGCCGGTCGGGACGATCCACTGTGCTTCCCGCCCCCGGGCGCCGTCCCTCGTCGGACGCCTCGCGAATGCCCCGGCTAGGAGCAAGACTCCGGCCCTGCGGTTCCCCGGCCCCTCGGGGGGCTTTGGGGCTTTAGTGGGCGGGAAAGTGTTGCGGTGATTCTATTCGGCACTCTATGATTTCATTCGATGCCCGAGTCTGCACGACGGAGGGCCGATTGCGAGGAGCGCGCCGTAGGCTGCGGCCGCACAGGCTTCATGAAGGACGCGCGCGGCCAATGGACTGACTGCAAACAGCGCGGGCGCCGAGCGACCCAGAGGAGCGCGGGAGACGGGAATCAAATCGCTGCTGTGCCATTCACCGGGCACGCCGACACGGTCCCGTTGAGAGCGAGCTCATCACCGGTCAGGTTCCACGTCGAGGGAGCGACGACGACCAACTGCTGGTGGCTCGCGAACGCCACGTTAGGGACCTCCCACGAAGTGCCCCCTGGTGTCGAAGGATAGCTGTCCAACCAGGCCCCACTCTCCGACTCCAGGACCACGTACCATCCCGTTGCGCTCGCCGTACAGTCCGCGATCGAGGGGACCCACGCGGGGCATCCGGGGGTACCGCTCTGAAGACGCTGCCCGGCGGTGTCCGTGAGGTTGAGAGTGGTCATCCAACTCACAAGGCCGCCCACGTCGTAATCGCCTGAAGGGTCCCCAGCAGGCCCGTACTGGAAGGGGATAGACGCGATGGAACTGTCCGCCGTGCTGAGAAGTGTGGCATTCGAGAAGACGACCGTGTATCCGACGAGAACCGGAGGCGGCCCAAGCGAAGCCACATCCCCACAACCCTCTAAAGTGTGGTCGTCCAGATAGAGAGTCCCATCCGAGTTTACTATAACGAAGAGGCCAGGTTGAGCACCGGTAGCCCCCACAAGACCGCAGCGGGCAAAATGTACGACCAGCCCTTCCGGGTAGCCCGAGCCCCAATTGCTGTAGCCAAGGACGAACGTCTCGTAGGCCGGTTGATTCTGGTTCATCCAAGCGCTCCCACCGGTGGTCCACGCGGTCTCGGCCATCCTGGAGGAATCCGCAGGGAACGGCCGAAATGCGTTCGCCCAACCCCATGGTTCGTAGGCAAGCCCGCTCGCGACCGCACACGCGCTCGCCATCGGCATGGGAGGGTACACGTGCGTGGCGTCCAAGACCTCCGTGGCGATGAGAATCGAAGACGATGAATTCGAAAAGAAGCCGAACTGCCAGAACGGGGCAGTCCCAGAGTCGAAGGTACCGTTGAACAGCGGGATTGACCCGTTCCAAAGGGTGAGGCCGTTGAACTGCGCTTGGCAGGCGTTTGCGGTGAGGTTGTCCTCCGGCCAATGCACCACATCGGGGGCGAACGGGAGAGTGGTGGCGATTCCCCAGACGGCGAACAAGGTCCAGGGTCCGCCCGAGGTAACCGTGACGGACCCATTCAGCGCACCCAAGGCCTGATAGAAGGTGGGGCCATCGGCCTTCGAGTAGGGGGCCGTGCTCGGGCGATTGACGACATAGCCGACGGTGAGGCAGCCGGCTGCGACGACCACCACGACCAGCACGATGGAGATGAGGATACGGGAGCGACGAGGTCGTCGCAGACCGGCCCCGAGGGGATCTGGCGGGACTGAGGCGTCAGGGATTGGTCGGTCCATTGACCATCCCTTGGGAGATGGCTTCGAGAATGATAACGAATGGTGCCTGGGCAGGGCGAGGCAACATGCCGGCAGCGAGGGACGAGAGCCTAGCACGGGCCGGCCGGTGACGGACCGTGCTCGTCCGGCCGAGAGCGGATGGTTTCCGTTGGGAGATGCCTGCCCACGTTGACCCCCACCGTTGCCGTGCAGCCGTCGGCGTTTCTCCGCGCCAACGAGTTTCTGGACAAGGCCCCCTCGGGGCGGCTTGGGGGGTCTCGGGCGCCTACCGAGCCTCGGGAATCTGATTCTCCCGCGCGACGAGCCGACGGACCGCCTCCTGGTTGTCCGGGAAGTGGAGCCGCGCGATCGCCTCGGTCGGGGAGAGCCACTCGAACGCCTCGTGCTCGGGGCTTAGCTGCGGGCGGAAGCTCCGCTCGACCCGTACAGCGTACGCGTGGAGCCGCCACGTCTCGCCGTTGTCGGCACGGAACGGAACGTGCCAATCGAGGGAATCGAGGACGTACGGTCCACGGAGCCCCGTCTCCTCCTCAAGCTCACGCGCGAGCGCGGCCTCGTAGCTCGCGTCACTGGTCTCGACCTTGCCACTGATGGGTACCCAGATGCGCCCGCGCGAGGGCGGGCGGCAGAACACGAGGAGCTCGAGCGGGGGCGTCGCGAAAAGGAACCCCTCGACGCACTCGCGGACGACCGGTCCGAGCGGCCCGCTCACCGACCGCCCCGGGTCAGGATCCGGAGGATCGCCTCGGCCGGCGCGCCGTTCGATCCGAGGAGGGCTTCGACCGCCTCCTCGCGGGAGACGTTCGCCTGCTCCATCACGAGGCGGATGTCGTCCTCGGGGGGGCCGGCCGGGGCGGACGCGGCCGCCCCAACGGCCACGGGACCCGCCGCGGCGGCGGCCCTCGGCCGGATCTCCGGCGTGCCGACGACCTGGTACGTGCGGACCCCCTGGACCGTGAGGATCGTGACCTCGGGGGCACGGAAGACGTGCTCCTTCGTCGCGGTCCGGACCACGACCTCCTCGACGCCCGGCACCGTCTCGGTCGACATGCCCATCCGTCGCATCATCAGCTCGACCTGGCGCGGGTTCTTGGCGCCGCCCGGGATCATGAGCGCCTCCGTTAGGGCTCCTCGTCGCCGGTCGCGGCCCGGATCTTCCTCTCGATCTCGGAGTCGGCCACCGGGTAATCCTCCGCGAGGGCCACCCGGTCGCGGCGCCGGTTCCAGTGCCGGGCCGCGTCGACCACCCGGTGGGTCTGCACGGTGAGGTCCTCGAGCAGGCCCGAGACGCCCGCCATCAGGTTCCAGCCGGTATGGGACGCATAGAAGATCCCGTCGTCCGTGTGCAGCCGGGCTTCGACCGTCAGGTCGTTGGTCCGGTGGGTCGCGTGCGGCGCGAAGTGCAGGGAGAGCAGGGTCGGGTGCGAGTACCGCGTGATCCGGCCGAGCGCGCGGGCGACCAGCTGGTCAATCTCCGCGATCAGGGCCGGGTCGCCCGCGCCCCGTAGCCCCGTGATCTCGACGTAGACATCCTCGACCCGGCCTCGTCCCTGGCCGGGACGGCTCCGGGCGACGATCAGCCCGAGGAGGTCGGCCTGGCCGAGGACCCGGACCGGTCGGTCGTTCTCCACCACGAAGACGCTCGAAACGTCTTCGTCGGTCATCCGACGGGCGGCCGCGACGACGTCCGTCCCGCGCGGGACCGTGACCGCCGGGGCGTGCATGATCGAGCGGACCTCGACGTTGAGCGCCGTGCTCACCGCGCGGGCGTCGCGCTTGCCGCCGGTGGTCGGTCGCCAGAGCACGTCGGTGAGGTCCTTGACGCCGACCGCACCGATGAGGCGACCCTTCCGGTCGACCACCGGGAACGGGTGCTCCTCGAGGAGGCGGATCTGGTCGACCAGGTTCCGGCAGAGGTCGCCCTCCCGGACGGTCATCGAGGGAGGCAGGGCGAGCTCCTCGACCAGCGGCGGGGTCCCCCGCCCGAACAGCGGGACGTGCCCGAGCTCCCGGACGAGGTCGCTCCGGCTGACGATCCCGACCAGCTCGCCGCGCCGGTTCACCACCGGTGCCGCGCGGAGGCCGGCCGAGAGCAGCATCTCCGCGATCTCCGGGTACGTGGTCGAGGGAGTGATCAGGGGAGGGACGATGAGGAGGTTCTCGACCTTCGTCGCGAGGGCCCGCCGGACCCGTCGCGCGATCGACTCGATGGTGATCAGCCCGACCAGCCGGGAATGTCGGAGGACCGGGACCTCATGGTACCCCCGGCTGCGCATCAGGCCGAGCGCCCGCGACACGGGGGCATCGTGCGGCAGGGTCGCCGGGCGCTTGGTCATCAGGTCGTTCGCGGTGGGCCAGGAGGCGGGCATCGCGTAGGGACCCGAGCGGGAGGCTTTAGCGACTGCGGGGGGCCGAGCTCACGCAGGGCGGGCCATCTGGTAGCCGTTCTCTCCGTCGGAGTAGTACGCCCGCAGGAGGTCCACCACCGAGTACTGGTAGCGGGCGTAGAAGCGGATCGCGGTCGCGTTCGACACCCGGACCTCCAGGGTCACGCGCCGGAAACCGCGCGCCCGGCACCGGTCGAGGAAGGTGTCCATCATGAGGGCCCCAATCCCCTGGGCCCGGTGGCCCCGGGCGACGGCGAACATCAGCACGCGCCCCTCGTAGAGCACCTGGCTCACGCCGAGCAGGAACCCAACCGGTACACCCTGGGCGTCGACGGCGACGAGGAACCCGTCCGGCCAGTCGGCGCTGAGCGACTCGTAGAGCGACGGGTCGTACCGTTCGTGGAGCGACTCCTCGACGATCGCGGCGACGAACGGCACGTCCCCGGGCCGGAAGCCCCGGAGCGTTGCGGGAGGCCGGTCGTACGGCCGGGGAGCCGCGATCGGGCTCGGAGCCGTGTCAGCGATACATCTCACCCGCCCCGTCCGGCTCGGCCGCCCGCATCCGCGACATCGATTCGCGGGTCTGCTGCAGGGTCTTTCGCACTTCGGACTCGATCTGGCGGGCCTTCTCCCGGAGCGGCTTGGTGTCGAGCACGAGCAGCGGGACGAGCGGGTTCACGGTCTCGATCACCTTCGCCGCCGCGCGGGCGTCGGGGTAGTCCTTGTGCGCCTGCGCGACGAGGCAGAGGACCGGGGTCGTCCGGCCGATCGCCCCGAGGAGGAGTCCGCCCGCGAGCCCGGTGACGACCCCGTTGGCGGCCTGGAACCGGTACTTCTCGAGGAGCGGGGCCGCGGCCCGGTTCGCCATCGCGACGACGCGCGCATCCCCCCGGACCCCCTCGTTCTCGATCGGTTGGCCCTCGATCGCCACGACCAGCTGGACACCCTTCCCCTCGGCCCAGTCGAGCAGCACGCGGCCGAGCCGGTTCAGCATCGATACCGGCGGCTGGATGTCCGCGATGACGACGACGAGCTGGTCGCACGACCGGTCGACGCCGCAGACGAGCTTGCTCGCGTAGAGCCGGACGGGGGCGCTCACGACGCCCTCCTCCATGATGACGGTCGGCGGGAACTCCTCGCTGATCATGTACGCCACGAGCGACATGTCGAGCGAGTGGACGAGGTAGCTCGCCGCGACCGACCCGACGAGCCCGTGCGTGGGGAACCCCACGACCATCATCGCCCCGCGGAGCGACTCTTCGCGCGTGTCGACGATCCGGACGCCCGCATCCTCCACGCGCCTTCCTCCGTTGGGGGTCGGATTCCGGGGGGGCTTATGCGGCTTTGGTCCGCGCACGCGGGGCGGCGAGCGGGCCCCGGGGGGTCCGGGGGCGGTCCGGGACGGGGCCGGGAACGATTAAGATGCTTCCGGACTATCGGGGAAAAACGTTCGTTCGCGGGAGTTCTCCATCGAACGGCGAGAGAGTAAGGATACGATGAAACGCCAGATGGTCGAGATGCTCGCGGAGCTGGTCAAGATCCCGAGCGACCCGTTCTCCGACAAGCAGGAGGTGCTCGACTACGTCCAGTCGTTCACCGACCAGATCCGGATGCGCAACACCCTGTTCGGAGACCCTCACGCGCCGGCGCTCCTCGCGGAGTTCGGGCAGGGAGGGGTCGTGCTCTCCGGCCATCTCGACACGCCGCCGGTCGGGGAGTACTGGAGCTTCTCGCAGAGCCAGCTCGCCTCCGGGCGGATGTACGGCCGGGGGGCCGCCGACATGAAGGGAACGGTCGTGGCGATGCTCGAGGCCGCCCAGGACCTGGTCGCCCGGAAGATCCCCATCGTGCTCGCGCTGACGACGGACGAGGAGACGTCCATGCAGGGCGCGGTCGCGCTCTCGAAGACCCTTCCGCTGCGGCGCGCGAAGGCGGTGGTCGTCGGGGAACCGACCGGCCTCCGGGTGGCGTACGCCGAGAAGGGGGTCCTCGACCTCGCGATCGAGACCCGGGGAAAGGCCGCGCACGGAGCGATGCCGCACCTCGGGGAGAACGCGATCACCAAGATGATGCGGATCCTCCGCGGGCTCGAATCGTTCAAGGGTCGGATCGCCCACCCCGAGCTCGGGTCGGTCACGCTGAACATCGGAACCTTCAGCGGAGGGAGCCGGATCAACGTCGTGCCGAACAAGTGCACGAGCGAGGTCGACATCCGCTTCCCTCCGCCGTACACCCCGGACCAGCTCTACCACGAGATCGAGGAGCACCTGCGCCGGATCAAGACGCCGTTCACCCTGCGACGGATCCTGACGATGCCGGCGGTGCAGATCGACCCGAACTCCGAGCACGTCCGGATCCTCCGCGAGGTCGCCCAGGCGGAGCCGACCGTCCTGGTCCACGCGTCCGAGGCGGTCCATTACGCCCAGGTGAACCCTCGGGTCGTCATCTTCGGCGCCGGGGAGGAGGAGCTCTCCCACCAGGCGAACGAATACGTCAAGACCGAGGCGGTGGCGCGGGCGACCGAGGTGTACAAGAAGTACGCCCAGCGGCTCGCCGGGACGCGGACGGCGTCGTAGGCCTCCCGCGGCGCGCCCCTCCCCATCAAGTAACTCCGCGGGTAGCGGGCCGCTGTGAGGGTCGCCCACCTCGCCACCCGGTACCCGCCGGGGCCCGGGGGCGTTGAGCGCCACGTCGGAGAGCTCGTACCGCGCCTCGCCGCCCGCGGCCACACCGTCGACGTGTTCGCGAGCGACCTCTACCGCGAGTTCCCGTGGCAGCGCCTCGCTCCCGAGGTCCCCCGCGAGGAAACGACCCCCTTCGGGGCCGTTCACCGGCTCCGCGTCTGGTCGCTTCCGGGGGAGCTGCACTACACGTTCTTCCGCGGGCTCGACGCCGCGCTCGAGCGGGCGCGACCGGACCTCGTCCACGCCCACACGTACGGGACGAACCAGGTGGCGGTCGCGCACCGCCGGCGCGCCCGACGGGGCACCCCGTTCGTCCTGACCGCCCACTTCCACCCGATCTGGTCGATCGAGGGAGGGTGGCTGCGGCACCGGATCCGGGGATTCTACGACCGCCGCCTCGCGGGGCCGGTGGTCCGGAACGCGGCCCGGATCATCGTGCAGACGCGGGAGGAGGAGCGGCTCCTCCGCTCGCTCGGTCTCCCCCTCCCTCCCCTCGAAGTGATCCCGCCCGGGTACACGCCCCTGCCTCCGTCCCCGCCGGGAACGACGGTCGCCCGGGACCGGTGGGGGATCGACGGGCCGTTCGTCCTGTTCGTCGGGCGACTCGCGTCGAACAAGGGGCTTCTCGACCTCGCCGAGGCGTTCGCCCCCCTCGCCCGGAAGGACCCGAAGGCCCGGCTCCTCCTGGTCGGGGAGGACGGCGGGATGGCCGCCAAGGTCGACGAGCGGGCCCGCGCGCTCGGGATCTCCCCCCAGGTCCTGCGGGTCGGGTACGTCGGCGGCGACGCCGCCCTCTCGGCCCTCTACCGCGAGGCCCGGTGCACGGTCCTCCCGAGCGAGTACGAGGCGTTCGGGCTGGTCCTCCTCGAGTCGCTCTCCCAGGGCACCCCGGTCGTCGCCTCCCGGATCGGCGGCATCCCCGAGTTCGTGGAGGACGGCAAGGCGGGGCTGCTCGTGCCGCCGCGGGATCCGACGGCGCTTGCCTCGGCGCTGGAGCGCCTCTGGTCGGACCCGGAGCTGGGCCGCCGCCTCGGCGAGTTCGGCCGGCGCGAGGTCGTTCCCCGCTTCGGCTGGGACGAGATCGCCGGCCGGATCGACCGCGTCTACGCGGAGGTGATCGGTCGGTGAAGATCGCCCACGTGACCCTCCGGTTCGACGCTCCCGGCGGCGTCGAGACGACCGTGATGGAGGTCACCCGGCGACTCCGGGCGGCAGGGGAGGAGGTCACCGTCTTCGCGAGCGACCTGTACGACGAGGCGACCGGCGAGCGGCGCTCCGACTACCGGGCGAGCGTCGACGGCGTCCCGGTCCGTCGGTTCCCGGTGCGCCGCCGGCTCGTGCCCGGACTGACGCTCCCGATGATGGTCGGCCTGATGGATGCGCTGGCCGGCAGCGGGGTCGACGTCATCCATGCCCATTCGCACCGGTACGGCCATGTCCTCGAATCGGCGGCGGTCGCGGAGCGCTGCGGCATCCCCCTGGTCGTCTCGACCCACTACCATCCGGCGGACCGGGGCGAGCCGCGGATCAAGGCGGGACTGCTCCGCGTGCAGGACTTCGGGTTCGGGATGACCGCCTACCGGGTCGCGCGGGCGCTCGTCGTCGAAACGGCGCGCGAGGCGGAGCTCGTGCGGGAGTTCGCGCCGAGCGACCGGATCCGGATCGTCCCGCCGGGGATCGACCTCGCCGAGTGGCGGGACCCGTCCGGCGACCCCCGGCCGGCCGTTCCGCTCCCCGAGCGGTACCTCCTGTTCGTGGGGAGGATCGCCTCCAACAAGGGCATCCCGCTCCTCCTCGAGGCGCTCGCCCGGGTGCCCGCCGCCGAGCGGCTGCCGCTCGTGCTGATGGGCCGCGATTGGGGCCAGCGGGCGATCCTCGAGGCACGGGCCCGTCAGCTCGGGATCTCGGAGGCGCTGCACTGGCTCGGCCACGTTCCGGGTCGAGGCGCGTACCGGGCCGTCGTCCGCGGGGCCACCGCGGTCGTCCTGCCGTCCGAGTGGGAGGCGTTCGGTCTCGTTCTCCTGGAGGCGATGGCGGCGGGAACCCCGGTCGTGGCGACGGCGGTCGGGGGGGTTCCGGAGGTGCTCGAGGACGGACGGGCCGGCCGCCTCGTGCCGTACGACGACCCCGACGCGCTCGCCGCGGCGCTCCGGGATGTCGTGGCCGACCGGCCGGGGACGCTCCGTCTCACCCAGCGGGCCTCCGAGGTCGTCGCCCGCCTCGACTGGTCGGAGTGCGCGCGCCGGCACCAGGAGCTCTACCGCTCGGTGGTCGGACGCTGAGCGTGCCGACGCTCGAGGTCGACGAGCTCCGTGCCCACCCGCTCGAGGTCCCGGCCCGGGTCCCCTCCGCGGACGCGTCCGACCGCGCGGAAGATCCGACCGATCACCCCGACGATCATGCGACCGCGTCCCGGGGAACGGTGCGGGCGAACTCGGCAAGGATCCCGATCCCGCGACGCAGGTCGGGGCGTGACGCCGCGAACGACAGCCGGAGATGGAACGACCCGCGGGAGCCGAAGGCGTCGCCGGGCGTGGTGATCACGCCCCGACCGAGCAAGGCCATGGCGACCTCGGTGCTGGACGGGTGCCAGTCGTACCGGGGGAACGCGTAGAACGCGCCGGCGGGAGGGACCAGGGAGAGCCCGGGGATCTTGGAGAGCAGCCGCACCACGAGCTCCCGCCGGTCCCGGAACTCGACGACCATCTTGCGCGTCGCGACGTCGGATTCGAGGCCGGCGAGGACCGCGACCTGCGTCGGCGTCGGGGGACAGGCCATGAGGTGGTAGTGGATCTTGTTGAGCTCGACCGCGAGCGAGCGCGACGCGACGAGGAACCCGATCCTCCAGCCGGTGATCGCGAGGCACTTCGAGAACGAGTTCACCACGACGACCCGGTCGCTGCGGCCCCAGAAGGAGGTGGCCGGCCGGTCGTAGGTGATCTCCTCGTAGACCTCGTCCGAGACGATCGTGATCTCGTGGCGGTCGGCGAACGCGACGATCCGGTCGACGGTCGCCTTCGGGAAGACCGCCCCGGTGGGGTTCGACGGGCTGTTGACCACGATCGCGCGGGTCCGCGGGGTGACGAGGCTCTCGAGCTCGTCCGGGTCCGGCAGGAACCCGGACGCCTCGGGGAGCCCGTAGGGGACCGGCACGGCCCCGGCGAGACGGGCGTGGGGACCGTAGAGGACGAATCCCGGATCCGGCACGAGGACCTCGTCGCCCGGGTCGTAGAGGGTCAGGGCGGTCGCCATCAGCCCCTCGGTCCCGCTCCCGGTGATGATCACGTTCTCCCGGGAGGTCGACGGGTCGCGTTCGCGGTACCGCTCGGCGACCTTCTCCCGAAGCGCGGGCAGGCCGGCGGACGGCCCGTAGTGGTTCTTGCCCTCCCGGACGGCGCGACAGAGCGCCTCGACGACCGCGAGGGGCGGGTTGAAGTCGGGTTCGCCGAGCCCGAGGTTCACCGAGTTCGGAGGTGCCGCTTCGAACATCTTTCGGATGCCCGAGATCTCGACTTCTCGCGTCCGCTCGGCGACCATCCCGGCGACGACCGCAGGTCCCCTCATTATCGTTGTGGCATGCCCGCGCGGCCGTCCCGGGAAGGGGGCTCCGCGGGGCTCGGAGGAGACTCTTTTATCCCCGGCGGTACCGGTGGGTGGGGGGAGGGAGTACGACCGTCTGCGTGGTCGTGGGGGCCCAGTTCGGCGACGAGGCGAAGGGCAAGATCGCCGACTACCTCGCCGCCGGTGCTCGGTACGTCGTCCGGACCGGGGGCGGACCGAACGCCGGCCACTCCGTCCACCTTCCCGAGGGCGCAGTCGTCCTCCACCAGCTCGCGTGCGGCGTCCTGCGCCACGGCGTCGCCGGCGTGAGCGGCCCGGGGATGGTCATCAACCCGATCACCCTCGAGAACGAGATCCTCGACCTCGAGCGGCGGGGATTGCTCCGAGGAGAGGTCGTCATCTCCGACCGGGCCCACGCCCTCCTGCCGATCCACGAGATCGAGGACGCCTGGGAGGACGACCTCCGGGCCCGGCACAAGGGGGGTTCGGCCCTCGGGACGACCCGGCGGGGGATCGGCCCGGCGTACGCCGACCGCGCCGCCCGCACCGGGCTGCGGATCGCCGACCTCCTGCGCCCCGCGACCCTCCGGGACCAGCTCGAACTTCTCTACGCGACGAAGGCGCACCTGGCGAATCTCCCCCCGATCGACGAGCTGGCCGGCCAGCTGGCCGAGGTCGGAGGACGGCTCGCTCCCCGGGTTCGCGCCACCGAGCCGATGCTCTGGGACGCGCTGGGACGGGGCGAGTCGGTGCTCCTGGAGGGCGCCCAGAGCGCGCTCCTCGACGTCGACTTCGGAACGTATCCGTTCGTCACGAGCTCCCACCCCACCAGTGCCGGAGCGCTCGTCGGCAGCGGGATCCCGCCGACCGAGGTGGAGTCGGTCGTCGGGGTCGCCAAGGCGTACACGACCCGCGTCGGCGCCGGGCCATTCCCCACCGAGGACACCGGCGAGGTCGGGGAGTTCCTCCGACGGGTGGGCGGGGAACGCGGCGCGACCACCGGTCGTCCTCGCCGCTGCGGCTGGCTCGATCTCGTCCTCCTCCGCTACGCGGCCCGCCTGAACGGCTTTACGTCGCTCGCCATCACCAAGGTCGACGTGCTCGGCGGCCTCGACGAGGTCCTCGCCTGCACGCAGTACGTGATGCCCGACGGCTCGACGGCGCGGGACGTGCTGCCGGCGAATGCGGACGACCTCGCCCGGGCGCAGCCGGTGTACGAACGGCTACCGGGCTGGCCGGAGTTCCACGAGCGGACGAAGGAACGCCTGCGCCGCGAGGGCCCCTCCGTGCTCCCCTCGACGCTTCGCGGGTTCCTCGCTCGCATCGAGGAGGAGGTCGGCGTCCCGGTCGAGTTCGTCGGGTACGGGGCCCCCCGGGAGGACACGGTTCGCCTCGAACCGGCGGTGATCCCGCGGCGCCGCCCGGGTCTCTCGGCGTGGGCGGGCTAACCGCCCGTGTCGTTCGATCCGTTCCTGTACGTTGCGTTCGGGATCGGATTCGCCGCCGGGCGGTTCGTTCGTCTCCCCGGACCGTGGCTGGGCCGCGCCGTTCTCGCCACCGTCTTCGTGCTCGTCGGTCTCCTTGGAGCGTCGCTGGACGACGTTCCCCTTCGCTCGCTGGCCGCGACGCTGCCGCTCGCTCTGGCGTTCGTGGGACTGATCCTCGGTCTCACGGTCGGGGTGTACCTCCTCCTGTCCCGGGGCGCCCGCCGGAGCGAGCCGAGCGGTCGCCCGACTCCCTCGGGGGACCGGTTCCCCCTCTCCCTCGCGCTCCTCGGCGCCCTCCTCGTGGGGTTCGGGCTCGGTCGGTCGGTGCCCCTGCCGTTCGCTTCGGGGATCCCGTGGGCCCTCTACCTCCTCCTCGCCCTCGTGGCGTTCGGCCTGCACCTCGACCTTCGCAGCGTCCGGCGCGCCTGGGTCCCCCTCGCTTCGGCGGTCGCGGGGGCGTGCGGGGCCGGGCTCGCGTTCGCGGTGTTCCTTGGGACCACACTCCCGGCGTCGCTCGCTACGTCCTTGGCGTTCGGATGGTATACGCTGGCCGGACCCCTGGTCGCGGAGCGCGCCGGCCCCGCGCTCGGCCTCCTCGCCTTCCTGACCAACTTCCTGCGGGAGGACCTCACCATGCTGCTCTCCCCGTCCCTCGGGCGCAGGCTGGGGGGAGAAGGACTCACGGCGATGGGCGGAGCCACCTCGATGGACACCACCCTCTACTTCGTGACCCGGTACGGGGACCCCGACGCGGGGGGCCTTGCGCTCGCGAGCGGACTCGTCCTGACGGTCGCCGCCAGCCTGTTGCTGCCCGCCGTCCTGGCCCTCTAGAACACTTATGGGCCTTCGTCGTTCGCCCCGTTCGGCGGGCTCGTGGTCCAGTGGTTACGACGTCGCTCTCACACAGCGAAGACCGCCGGTTCGAATCCGGCCGAGCCCACATTTCGCCAGGGGTAGTACCAATTCG
>Ga0181527_1002302_pt1 | contig 18224 bp, 16 predicted proteins | sample PEATcosm2014_Bin_30_FD_119762 | JGI IMG/M metagenome (GOLD analysis project Ga0181527, IMG submission 119762) | Peatland microbial communities from MTU Mesocosm Facility, Houghton, MI, USA - PEATcosm2014_Bin06_60_metaG | ecosystem: Environmental > Terrestrial > Soil > Wetlands > Peat | place...
CCTCCCCGTGGACGGCGGAAACAGGCAGTTTATCCCCCAATAGAGTTAGAGTTTGGGGAATATGTGAAAAAATCCTTCGGAAGAGGGTTGCAGAATGCTTGCAATTTCGGCGGCGGTAGATACTTTGAAGGGGTACGCGGGTCGTAACCAGTCGGCCACTTGACCCGCTATTTCAACCCAGCCAGCCGAGGCAGCGTTACCGCATCTAGCCCCCTGTTACTCGCCGTGTGAGGCATCAGCCTCCCCGCGTGCCGTTCTTGGGCTATGTGCTTTTCCCTTGGATTGTGATCCGTTGCGTGTTGGGCTGCGTGTGCTTGATTCAGCACGGGAGAGAAACGATGTTTGCCAAAGCACTGACAAGGTGTTTGTTGGCGGCGGCCGTGTTGGCCTCCGCCGTAGCGGCTTCCGCCCAGGGCGTTTTCAACATGCCCTCGGGGCAGACGAGCTTGCAGTTCGTCACTGTGGGCAATCCGGGCAACGCGGCGGACCCGGCCACCGGCAGTCTTTACGGCTCGGTCGGCTACACCTACCAGATGGGCACGTACGACGTGACTGTGGGGCAATACACCGCGTTTCTCAACGCCGTGGCCCAGACGGACCCCTACGGTCTGTACAACAGTGACATGGGGAGCCACTTTTCGACGCTCGGCATCCAGCAAAGCGGCAGTTCGGGTAACTACAGTTACTCCGTCACGGGCAGCTACAGCCAAGGTGTCAACTGTCCGATCTCCTGTGTCACCTGGGGCGATGCGGCCCGCTTCTGCAACTGGCTGCAAAACGGCCAGCCCACCGGTGTTGAGGGGCCGGGGACGACGGAAACCGGTGCCTACACGCTCAACGGTACAGCCACGAATAGGTGGCCCGTGACCCGCAACGCCAACGCGACGTATTTCATCCCCTCGGAGAACGAATGGTATAAAGCGGCGTATTTCGACCCGACGTTGAACGGTGGTGCCGGCGGCTACTGGACCTATCCGACCAAGAGCAACAGTGTCCCCAGCAATGTGCTTTCGACGACCGGCACGAACAACGCCAACTACAACTACAGCGATCCAACGAACGACCTGACGCCGGTAGGCTATTTCGCCGGGTCGCCGGGGGCTTACGGCACATACGATATGGGTGGTGATGTCTTTCAGTGGAACGCGGCGGTCATCCGCGATCCACGATACCCAAATAGTCCATATCCTGGTCTGCGGGCCGGGTCCTACGCTGATCAGGCGAGCGAACTGAACTCCGCTACCCGGGTCCCCTTGCTCCCACCCCCTTCTGAGGCTGGTGCAATCGGTTTCCGCGTGGCAGGAATTCCTGAGCCCACCAGCATCTCCTTGCTGCTCGCCGCATCGCTCGGGCTCGGCGGCGTCCTATTTCATCGTCGTCGGCGTGGGGCGAAACGCTGAGGCGAACTCCAGCCCGCTCCGCACCTATCGCTGCCAGCGTCGAGGATGTGGAGGACGAGACTTGCGTACGAGGAGAAAACGAATGTTTAGCAAGACGATGGTGCGAGGGTTGTTGGCGGTGGCCGTGTTGGCCCCCGCCGTAACTGTGCGGGCGGCCCCGATCACCATTGCCATGGTTCCGGTGGGCAATCCGGGCAACGCGGCCGACCCAACCACCGGCTATGGGGCGGTGGCATACAACTACTCGATTGGCACGTATGACGTGACCCTCTCGCAATAAAGTACCTCAGGGGAAAGTCCTCGCCGGGCGGAAACCACCATTGACGTAACGGTTCGTCGGCACGACGTGGATGGGGCCACGGAAGGCAGAACGCACGAACAACGCCGGATTGGCGAACCCCCCGCCCCGCAACACACGGCCATCCTTGTCCCCCGCCACGGATAGGCTTCCCGGATCATTCGCAAACCCATCACTTCCAACGGCGTAGTCTGCATAGCTATTGTCGCACCACTGCCAAGCGTTGCCATGCATGTCAAACAGTCCGAAGTCATTGGGTTTCTTCATTCCGACCGGCCATGCTCGATGGTCCGAATCATCGAGAAACCATGCATATTTCGGCAAGACCTTGACGCTCAGGCCGTAGTAGCGGCTTGTCTGGCTGCCGGATCGACAGGCATATTCCCACTCCGCTTCCGTTGGGAGTCGATACCCGCTACGCTTCAAATAGTCAGCAGAAGGCTTCATTCCCTCGGCGTACTTGCCCTGGTCGTTTGGCTCATAGCACCATTGCTCCTTGGGAATCCCCTCGTTCTTACTGAGCCAATTGCAATATCGTGCGGCATCGTACAAGTCCACAAGAAGCCGAGGGGAGTCGTCGGTGCGGCTATATTGCTCGATATCGGGCTTCCCTACGTCGGGATTGGCCTGTTGAAAATGCCGGAACTGGGCTTTCGTGACGATCTTGGAGGCGATGGCAAATGTTCGACCGATTCGCTGTTGGTGAGGAACTTCGTTTCCGTGTCGGTCAGCTTCCCCCATCGGTGAGAGAGCCAATCGGACGCAGATGACTTTGCCTTCCTGAGCCAAGCCTGACACAGCCTGTTTCAGAAACTCCTGCTGATCGGGCGTTATTTCCTTGGGAATCTCTGGCAAGGTGCCAAACGCTTGACCAAAAGCGGACAACACCTTCCTGGCGTGCCGAAGATCGAAAAGATCGGCGGCTACAAAGTTCTTACCCTGAACAAGTTCTACCTCCATCTCACTCAAGAATCGAGTCACCGCCATCCAAAAATCATCTCGCACCATGATGATGCATTACACTCGGCCTCCGTCGCATTGCCGGAGGGATTGCACCAACTCCGTGTTCGTTTCTTCCTTCTTTGCATGGAGCCATTGTTCGAACTGGTCGAGAACGATAAGCACTTTCTTGCCCACGGGAATTCCCTGTCCTCGACGCAGAGCAGGCAGCGTTTCTTTCAACGACAAATTGTCGGGTAGAGCAAGACATCTCTTTCGCAAGCCGTTCAGCAATCGTGTCTCAGTTTCCTTGGCGGTGGCTTCGACGTAGACAGCGATCACGTTGTCGGACAGGTGGGGTAGCAACCCCGCCTTGACCAGCGACGATTTGCCGCAACCGCTAGGCCCATAGATTAGGCCCACTGAGAAAGTGTTGTCGGCATCGGTTTCTTCGATCCTGGTCTTCCAGAGCCGGATATTGTCGGGCAGACCATCCCTGTCCCGTGGCCCAGGCAACAATTCAAGGAAGAAGTCGGCGTCGTGGGCGTCAAAGGATCGCAAGCCTTTCGGCACGATCTTGATAGGCTGGTGATCCGAGGTCGGTGTTTTGGCCGTGGATGGCGGTTGCATGATCGGCATAACCACAGGTGAGCCGGTTCCCACATGCCCGGGTTGTTGGTTGACGGTCTGCTCGGCCAAAAAGTGCCGCAGGTCGTCAGCCAGATCTTTGGCCGTCATGTACCGTTCGGATGCTCGTTTTGCCAGGGCCTTGAAACAAATCCGCTCCAGTTCCTTCGGGATGCTTTCGTCCACTTGCCGCAGCGGACGAGGTTCGAGGTTTGTCACCTGCTCCAGCAGTTCGGTCTGCGAGTCTGCACGAAAAGGCTGGCGTCCGACCAGCAGTTCGTAGAAGACCACGCCAAGACTGAAGATGTCACTGCGGCCATCCACCCGATGCCCTTCGCCACGGGCCTGTTCGGGACTCATGTAAGCGGGTGTCCCGGCATAGCGTGACCCCTTGCCCACGTCCTGCTCACGCAAGGCAAGTCCGAAGTCGGCCACGAACGGCTTGCCGCTCTTGTCGAGAAGAATGTTCCCCGGCTTGATATCCCGATGCACAAGCCCTTGCTTATGGGCATGGTGCAGGGCTTCGGCCACCGTCGCCACCAGTTCGACCGCTTCGTGCAGAGATAGACGGGAGTGCTTGAGCCTCTTAGCGAGGTCAGTCCCGTCGATGTATTTCGAGACAACGAAACAAGGGAAATGCTCGTTGCTGCCGACATCATGTACTGGCACGATGTTCGGGTGATCGAGGTTGGCAACGGTGCGGGCTTCGGTCAAGTAGGCTTCGGCATCTTCGACGGTGGGCACTCGATGTCGGTGCGGCACTTTGATGGTCACAAGACGCTGCAACTGGTCGTCGTTGGCGAGGTAGACGAGTCCAAAGCCGCCGTGCCCCAAGACTCGTTCGATCCGGTATCTGCCAATGTGGCCAGCATGCCCGATACTGCCCTCCGCTGCCGGTTGCGATTGCTTGGAGGCCGTATCGTCGCCAGCTTGTCGGGACTCGGGTTCTCCAGGTTGCCACAGGCCTGTTTCCGGCGAACTTTCAGAAGGCGGATCGGGGTGGTCCTGCGGAGCGGTCATAATGCCATCAACCCTGAGAAAGGAAAAAGAGTCGCGAAATTGTACGGGCCCCACCCCAGAAAGACAATAAAGGTGGAAGGTCGGCAGCGTGAAGGCGTGGATGGAAATCGCCGTCAATCGGCATGTCCCACGCTCATGCAGCTCCGCCTGGCGTGGTCGGTAATCTCCCTCTGCGTGAGCAGGCCCAGGTCAGGCTCACTGATGGCACTGTGCTCTGCGAAGCAGAAACGCACGGATCCCCATTGCCCCCAGCAGACTGAGAGCCAAGCTCGTTAACAAGACCGTCAGTGCGAGGGTAATGTGCAAAGTGCCGGACGGCCAGTGGTCGATCGGCTTCGATTGCCAGACCCACGACCAGGGCACACGCTGGGTTGCCTCGATCACGATCGTGACCGTCACGATCGCCAACCCGGCTAGGGTGACGATGATCGCTCGCCAGAGCGGCGGAGGCATGAGCGGTTGCGTAGCCACAAGCAAGAGAAGCAGAACGAGAAAGGAGGGTGCGGAAGCGAACTGCCAATCGAAGAACAGCATGCCTTCGAGCTTAGGGGTCTCGCCCGCGTACTCCAGACGCACGTCTTTCCCGTCGCGTTTTACGTCAATCGTAATCGCCTCTCCCGGTTCGACCTTGGCGAGAACTTCCCGAAACGTGCCAAATTGGACCGGCTCGCCGTTGAAAGCCAGGACTCGGTCATTAGGGTGCATCCCAGCCGATTCCAACGGGGAGCCAGCGTCGATCTGCTTGACGATCACGCCCGGTGGGTCGTTCGAGAAAAGCTCTTTGTCGACATACGTCTTGGTGCCCCAGAACGGATAGGTGTAAACAAGCGAGGGTATGACACTGGCTACGAGTCCGAGAGAACATACGACAATTTCAGCGACACACAGCCCGGAAAGCACTCGTCGCAAGGTCATAGGTCCCCTCACAGCTTCTTCTCTTCTAGAATATCGCCTTTTTGCGATTCCGGTGCAGGAAGGCTCTCCCCGCCGCAGGCTGTTTGCGACTATCCCATACGCCTCCGTCGTAAATCGACTCCTTCAATGGAACTGGGTATTCTATCTCGCTCCCTCGGCCAAGACCAGCCATCCTTGCTGGGCTAACTTGGCAGACAGCGTATCGAAAACGCCGGTGAAGGCCAGCGAGCCTACCTCCTCAAGGATGCGATGGACGCGGGTCTTCGGCATAGCCGGCTCTCCAGCTGACTTTTCTATCTTCGCACTGGGGCAAGGCGTCGTCAACGGCCCAGGGAACGGCCCGGCGACGAACACCGGGCCATCCTAGGATTCCTTTACGCCGCGACCATCGCGGCATCGCCGCAATTCCGATAGGCATCTTCCGGCAACGTGTATTCTTCAACCTCCCCGATCTCGGGATCGTCCAAGGTATCTCGCAAGTAGGCGATCATGTCTGTCACATCTTCCGCCGAGCCTCGCGAGACCCTCGTACTCCAGCCCGGCGTCAGCAACTCACCTCTTCGCCTTCGGGTTGGGCTGCTTTTCGGAGCGGAAGTTCCATAGCCTTTCGAGCAAAGCATATGTTTCCGGGTCGTACTTCTTCAGCTCCTCTGGGGTGAACGGGAAGAAATCGTTGCGGCCGAAAAACGCCTCCGTGGACTCAGCGAAGTATTCCCTTTCGTTCTCCATGGCGTAGGCACGCTCGTGCGTCTTTGGTTTATCGGGGCCGTTCCATCGCTCGACATTGTCGTACTTCCCGCTGGCTTTTGCCCGTTCGTAGGCCGCTTTCACCTCGGGGTTGTCGAAGCCAAGTACCTGGTCGTGATAAGCATGTGCCAATTCGTGCAGCACGAACACCGGCATCCGCAGCGTCTCGGCCTCGAAAATCCGCACGTTGGTGAACTCAACGCCTTTAGCCATCCCCGGATCACGCCCATGCTCACGCAGCCACCCGGCGTCCGGGTGATACTCCGCTCGCGGTTTGACCCCGGGATACTCTGGCGAAAAATAGAGTGGAACCTTCTTCAGCTCCACAACGGCTAACGGCGGAACAGCACGGATGATGTGCAGCAGTTGCTTCTCGGTGAGTTCAAGAGCACGGGCGGTGGCCTTGGGTTCCTGGGTCAAAAGCGATCGGCTGACGTGAACGGTCCAGCCGGCAATGGTGCGTGTTTCGGCTGTGGTGGCGGGTGCCTCTTTCTCCGCCAGATCATAAACCCGCACATAATCCACGAGGAACTGATCGGGCAGTTTGGCCTTCCTGATGTCGCCGCCCCAAGGGCCGATTTCGTCGCTGAGCTTGATATACAGCGGTACTTGGCACACACCGCCCGCCTTGGTTCGCCACGTTTCCCGGCCGTCCACGTAGAACACATACTCGTCAGGCTTCCACCACAGGCCGAAGGTGTGCCAGCCTTCCATGATCCCCGGCACCTTGGCGACATTCCCGGACGATTTGTGGTGCTGGCCGTAGCCGCCCCAGTGGAGGGTCTGCTGCACCCGCTCATCGAGCCAGGGTTTCTCGTAGATGTCGATCTCGGTCCCCTGGCGGCCGTCGTTACCGTCCTTGCTTACACTCACGTTGTAGAGCCAGAAGGCCGTCCAGTGCCCCGGCTGCTTCTGCAACTGGATGCGGGCGACATAGTAGCCGAAGGTGTGCTCAAACTTGCCTTTCGTCCGCACGCAGCCGTCCAGGTATTTGTCACCCTCCTTCAGCACGCTCATGACCAGATGCCCCTTGCCGTCCAGCGAGATCGCCTTGCGGGACCAGTAGCCATCCACACGTTTGTACTCGGGAATGTCCCACTTACTCTCATCGAGCTTCGTGCCGTCAAACTCGTCGTGCCAGGCCAGCTTCCAGGTCTTACCCTCCGGGGCAGGCGGCAGCGTGTCCTGAGATTTCTGGGCGAGAGCCAGAGAAGCCGAAACCAAGAGCACCATGATGGCAAGAGTCGTTCGCAACGGGGCCATCGTGACTTCCTCCCCATAAGACGTGTCTGGTTGCCACACCGTTTGCCCCCAGTTTACAATGGTCGGGCCACGATCAACAAGGAGTACTGGACAATGATCGCAGAAAGTCGCAAGCTTTGGCTGTTGCTGATCTTCTGGCTGGCATGCAACAACGTGCCCGGCCTTGCACAAGTGCCCCAGGATCGCTTCGATGCCTTGGCCTTCGGTGTCAAAGCCGATGGCAAGACGGATGACACCCCCGCCATCCAGAAAGCGTTGGACGCGGCGGCCAAGCAGGGCGGAGCGGTGCGACTGCCAGCAGGCCAGTATTTGGTCGCCGGAAGCCTGAAGATCCAACCCGGCGTAGCACTGGTCGGATCGAATCAGGCCCCGCTCTACATCGAGCCGCTTCTCGGCACCGTCATCCTGGCAGCCGGCGGACGCGATAAGGAGGACGCACGTGCCCTGTTTGAGATGGGCAACTCCTCAACGGTCCAAGGGCTGACCGTCTTCTACCCCGACCAAATGCCCAGTGACATTCGGCCTTACGCCTGGACGTTTCATCTCCAGGGCGGCGACAACACGGTGGAGAACGTCACGCTCATCAACAGCTACAACGGGATCAAGATCGGTCCCGAGCCGAACGTCCGGCACCGCATTCGGAGCGTCTCTGGGTGCGTGTTGCGGCGAGGCATCTGGCTGGATAATTGCACCGACATCGGGCGAATCGAGAATGTCCAGTGGCACTGTCATTGGTGGTCGTCGCCGAAGGTGGGCGGCAACTGGGACAAGGTGTACAAGTACATGTGGCAGAACTGCGAGGGCTTCGTCTTCGCCCGCACCGACTGGGAATATGTCACAAACACGTTCATCTTTCCCGTGAAGATCGGCTATCACTTCATCGCCACGAAGAACGGAACGATGAATGGCCAGTTATGCGGGATCGGGGCTGACGCCTCCAACCGCTGCATCGTGGTCGATGCGATCCAGCCGATGGGATTGCTTATTACCAACGGGCAGTTCGTGGCCTTCGAGGGCGAAAACCCGATTGAGATCGTCGTAAATGCCACCTGTACCGGTTCCGTGCGGCTTCAGACTTGCGACTTCTGGGGACCGGCCGTCCAGAACGTCGTCTCGCACAGCCAGAGCTTCGTCTCACTGTCCAACTGCTATTTCAGCAGCGGGCGTCAGAAGGAGAAGGCCCTGGTCGAGGCGGATGGCGGAAAGATCCAGATCGAGGGATGCAGTTTCGCCACGGGAGAACCGTCAATCCTGCTCGGCAAGGGTCTGAAGCATGCCATCGTAACCGGCAACAACGGCGAAAAGGGCGCAAGGATCACGAACCAGATCGGCCAGAAGGCGATCATCGCCAATAACGAGCCAGGAGACAAGTAATGAGACGGCATTGGGTTCTTTTGACGGTCGCCGCCACACACGTTGCTGGGGTCGGCATGGCCTTGTGCCAGGAGGGAGCCGCTACTCAGCCGGTCCCCCAGACTTTCGCCATCGAGACGTATGTGGCCCGGGCGTACAACTATCTTGAGAACATGGTGGACAGGGATGGGCGGCCCTATTTCGACATCTTCTGGACCGACCCAGCCGAGGCCGCCCACGATTGGCCCGATTTCGGCGACGTGATGAGTCGCCAGTGGCAGGCGGCGATCATGGCCCGGCATCTGACGGGTAAGGAGGCCCACATCGAAAAGTTGTGGGCGAAGAAGATCCTGTCCTATCCCGATCCGAAGACCGGGTTGTTGATGCGTCAGAAGACGACGTTTTCGGAGCATGTCGCCGATCCTGACGACCAGGCCCTCGTGCTCTACGCCCTGGTGACGGCCTACGCTGACACGAAAGACCCCACCCTTCGGGACGCAATTTGCAAGATGGTGGATCATCTCCCCGCCACCTACAAGCGGGATGCTTGGATTCGCGGCTTCCACATCAAGGGCCTGATGACTTGCGTGCGGCACACGGGCTACAAGCCGGCCCTGGACCAGGCGGGGATGCTGGTCAAGTTGGCCTTCGAAGAGAACCCGCTGTTCACGCCCGACAACACTTTCCGCCACGGCGGCCACATGCATGGCAACCTGCGGATCTTGGTGGGGGCGGCCGATTACGCCCTGTACGTGAAAGACCCCGTCTTGTTCAGCCGCGTGGATGCCTTATACCGCTACGTGCGATCCACGGGCACTCGCTTCGGCTTTCTGCCCGAAGTCATCGGACGCAAGGGGGATGTCGTATCCTGCGAAACCTGTGCCCTGATGGATTTCCTCGGCCTGGCGGTGACACTGGCCAACAATGGCCATCCCGAGTATTGGGGCGACGTGGAACGTATGCTGCGGAATCAGCTCGTGGAAAGCCAGGTCAGCGACGTTTCCTGGCTCAGGCCCGGAAGCAAGCCGGATACCGGGCAGTTCACATGGCGGGATGTCGGAGCCCGCATGGTTGGCGGCTATGCGGGCTGGAGTTCGCCGACGCACATCCTAGCGGCAAAGGAGGAGTTGCATTGGGGCGGCCCAGAACTGCGGGGCAAGACCAGGGCCTTCCAAAACTGCTGCGGCGGCTCGGGTACGCACGCCTTCTTCATCGCCTGGAAGAATGCCTCCCGTTTCGACGGCGGCACCTTGTCCGTTCATCTGCACATCGACAAACTCCTCCCGTAGGCCCAGATCCGTTGCCACCAGCCTTACAGAGGCTTGCTGACCGTCAACCTGAAACAACCTTGTAAGGTGCGGGTCCGCATCCCGGACTTCGTGGAACTGAACCAGATCACGGCCAAGTCGAACAAGGGCGAGATCAAGGCCCGAGTGTGGGGCAACTACCTGGAACTGGGCGACCGGCAGGCTGGGGAGATACTGGAGGTGAGCTATCCCCTGCCGCTTCACGAAGAAAACGTGACGATAGGCAATCCTGACTTCAAGCAATACCGTTACCGTGTGACGTGGAAGGGCGACACGGTGGTCAAGATGACGCCCACCGGCGAGCCGGTGAAGACGGGTTACTCCGATTTCGACAACAAGCAGGTGGAAGTCTACTACGGGGCGGAAGGCCCAGGGCCGCTTTACCAGAGGGATTACATGCTGAAGGACATGGAACCCCAGCCGTCGCCACTTCACATGGACGACAGCTCGCTCGACTTCTGGTATCTTCGATAACAAGACCGACCTGGACATCATGATGCTCACCCACGACCAAGCCCCCTTCAACAACTCCATGCCTGGACCACCAACCCGTCATTCCTGGAACATGCCCGGGTACAAGGAGGGCCTAGATTTCGGCGGACGTCCCCTTCTCCGAAGTTGTCGTATTCGCGGGCATTCTCTTGCTGGCCTCTTTGGAGAGACAAGCACGAAGGATCTGCATGCAATGCTCGTCGGAGGCCCTATTCTGGCCTGTAAACGCTTCACGCACGGCAGACGCAATCTCCGTCTCGAAGAAGGACAAGACGTTCTGCCCAGCGGAGTTTTCTTCCCTGAGGGCGAACTCGATCGACTCCTCGGCAGAAGTCTCCTCGAACCAGAGAATATCCATGACGACTCGTGCCTGCCCGGATTGATCATAGCCCACCGGCACCGTGTGAAATCGCCCTGACGCGAACTTCCAATGCAGTTCGGGATAGTTGATCACGCCGATGGTCATGGCAAACGGCGATATTCCGTGGCATTGCCGATAAGGCTGATACCAGGCCAACGTGCCCTTTTTGGCTGGCATCGGCCCCTCAAGGCCAGCGAGGTATGGAGGATCGTTCGGTTTCCAGTTTGGCGTGGCCCACTCCATCCCCATGTCCAGGACAAATTGGACAAGCGGATTTTGCAGGTGCGGCTTGACCTTCTTCTCCCAATGGTTTCGCCAATCGAACTGGATCGGCTTCCGTGTTCTCGTTTTAGCGGTCTGCAACTGAGTGCGGTTTCTGGCACCTGGGGAGCCCTTGCGGCTCGATTTCTTTGACATACTCTTCCTCGTGTCTGCGGGTGGCGATTGGCATAACGGCCGGATCGCCGAAAAATCAGATCAGATGGCAGCCGCAAAGGCGGCTACGGTGGTGCGAGGTCACCACCAACGTAAGAATGGGCAGTCGTGATGCCCGGCAGGTAAGAAGTCACCGGGGTCAAAGCCCCAGTTGTCACAGCAGTCAGGTTAGCAAAACGCGGATGGCGGTGCAAGTGGCCGGCAGGGTTTTGCCTGCCATGGCCTGCTACAACGGCTGCATTTTCATCTCGTGATCAAAATCATCGTGCCAAACGCAGGCTGCCGTCGTGAAACAGGCTGATGCCAGACATGATTGTGAGCGGTTTCAGGCAGGACCCCTGATCGTGAAGCAAATGCCCTTAGCACGCTTTCAGGATACTGACAGGTCAGGATCAAGGATTACCGGCAAGCCGGTCGAAATCGATCCTGAGGCCCTGTACGCGTCCAGGATCGACGTTTACGGTCAGGATCGACAAAAGATACCAGGTTCGCAGTCTGAGGCTATCCAAGGCAGCGTAGCAGCGTGCTTCGAGGCTGTACGGAGGCGGCACAGTTGTCCGTATTAGATGGGATCACTACGTTGAAAGGATTCGTGGTATGACCTTGTCGGGTCCGTCGGAAATGATGACAGGTTGACAGGTTCCAGGATTCCGAGTGCCGATCCCCTCCCAGTCGGGATTGTACAGGCCTGGCACATTTGTTCCGTATAAATATACTGTCTTGGAGGACCAATTTGACCCTTAAGTGCTACCGGAAGGGGTTCGTGAAGGGTCGGAATTGTACACACGTGGCACATTTGTTCCGTATAACTATAGAGTGAATGGATCTTTATATATGATATAAAAAGACATTCATTCTCTAGCTATACGGAACAAATGTGCCACGTGTGTACAGAAACGGGATTTCTGGTCCCTTCGTGGCAGTACCCCCATACCAGCACGAACTTACGAGCATGAACCTGCTAGCGTTCCCGACGAGGACATCCACTCGAACGCCACCGCCATGCCACATTTTCATCATGTGATCAAATTCTCCAGTAAGCCGCCAACCAGGACCTTCGAATCGTTGCTGTGTGCTTCCCCGACCGAAGTGGTTGTATTGCCAACCGCCTCCGTCGAGCTTCCCCTGAAGACCAACAGACCGGGGCCAGCCTCTCAGATGCGATCGTCGAAGCACTGCTGGCAAAGGACTGGACTTCCCCCGACAGAGATGATGAAAGCGGCGTTGGGTGTTGTTACCCTCTTGTCAGGCTCCCTCGTTTACGGTATCGTCATTGGTTGCGGGGCGGGTGTCTTTCCATACCCGAACGATGCGAGGTGAGCCATGAAGCGAGTGCTGTGGCTGGCCCAAGTGGCACTCCTGGTAGCGTCTTCTCCGCTGCCTGCCCAAGAACCAGAATTGCAAGACACGTTGAAAGGGTATAACGAAGCTGCCGCCGCTGGGAAGGGCGACTACGACAAGGAGGTCGCCGACTACACTCAGGCCATTGGCCTGAACCCGAAGGATGCCGTTCCGTATTACGGCCGGGGCTGTGCCTACGCAAAGAGGGGCGACTACGACAAGGCAATCTGCGACTTTACCAAGGCCATCCGGCTGCAACCGAACTATGCCCAGGCGTATGGCAACCGGGGCTTCGCCTCGGCCATGCTGGGCAAGTATGACGAGGCCATCGCCGACTTCACCGAGGTCATGCGGCTGGACCCGAAGGATGTTAAGGCGTATTACAGCCGTGGCCTCGCCTACGGGAGGAACGGGGATTACGACAAAGCCATCACCGACTTCACCGCAGCCATCCGGTTGCACCCGAAGTTGGCCTGGGCGTATTGCGGCCGTGGCACCGCCTACGACAAGAAGGGCGACTACAACAAGGGGATCGCAGACTTCACCGAGGCCATCCGCTTGGACCCGAAGTTGGCCGGGGCGTATTACAACCGGGGCCTCGCCTACGAGAACAAGGGCGAGCACGACAAGGCCATCGCAGACTGCACCGAGGCCATCCGCCTGGACCCGAAGTTTGCCTGGGCGTATTACAGCCGGGGCCTCGCCTACGAGAACAAGGGCGAGAAAGCCAAAGCGGAAGAGGATTTCCAGCAGGCAAAGAAGCTCGGGTACAAGCCGCAGTAGGCATACTGTGCGGCACAAGGACGAAGGCGAATAGCGGGCAAAGGCAAGGACGCACTATTCACGCCCGGCCGCACGCGACCAAGACGCTTTGCTTTTCGGCTGTCTGGCAGTCCATCTGCGGCTTGCGGTCCATCTTGCGTTTGGCGACGAACTTCTCCATTGCCGTACGCGTGTCCATCGCCGGCAGGTTCTTTACAAGCCATCGAGCATCGCGATCACTGACCACCTGGCCGGCTTCGCTCAGAACCTTGCGAAGGGCTGGACTGCCAAGACGCTTGCCGCCGGCATCCCTGAGCTTCTGGTAGTGCGGCAACGCCACAGCCACGAGCTGGCGGCGTCGTCGTTCGCTTCCCGGTGTCGTTCGCAGTTCTCGTTTTGGAAGGCCCACCTGCGACGCTCGCTGCCGTCTTCCGATTTGGCCCTCCGCTTTCGCGAGCACCGTTGGCAGCCTGCCTGCGATTCACACCAGTTACCGAACCTATCGTACAGAGGTACGCCTTCCACGGCCGCGGCGTAGGACCACGCCTGCTGCTCATCGAAAAGAAACCATGGTTCCAGGGCCGCCGCACCCTGAATGCCGTAAAGCAATGTCTTCGCGTCGTTGACAACAATGCCGAGTTCGCTGCTGTCGAACTTGTAGGACGACCCGAAGAGCAGGTACCGCAGAGCGTCGGGCGGGTCCGCAGGCAGCATGGCTGTTTCATACACGCCCCAAGATGCCTCGTCTATGGTCTTGTCGAGCGTTTCCACGCTGGTGGCCGCTACGCCGATCATCGTGAAGACGTGGGCGAAAATTTTCCGCTTCTCGCACGCACGGCCGTAGCAGGAAATCCATGGCGTTACCTGGTGAATGATGACACCGCCCTCGACGCCGATTTTGCGGCCAAGGGCTCGCAGTTCGTATCGGTAATCGTCGCGAACCTTACGGACTTCGCAGGCTTGCAGCTCCTCGCCGGCGTCGACACGCGTCCTGATACTGACCAACTGCCTTCCTGCCAACCTTTCGGGCGTACACGAACCGGCCAGGAGATGCCTGTAAAGCCCCTGGACGCTGCGTGCGTGGCACCAGGGGCAAGACTTGGCATACCCACAGGGCCGGCCGCTATCGAGCGTCGCACGCGTAAATAGAGCCCCTCTCGGTGGGCAGGCTTCCAGGGCCCTCAGCATTTGCTCGGCTTTAGGGCGATTGGCCGCCAGGTTGATCGAGCCACGCATTTTTTCGATTAGGTGTTGGTGCATACAGCCGAGCATGATAAGCTGCTGGGCTCGATACTGAAAGTTTGCGGGGATGCTCTTGGGAACGGCTGGGGCCCAAGCGGGCATTGTGCGGCACTGCTTGCGGAACATCCGCAGCCTGCGATCACGGATCAGCGAAGCCAGGAGGAGATCGCGATCCCTGTGGTCTTGCGGGCGGTTGCCCATCGCCAGAATTGTTCGGCCGCCAAAGATGGGGCGGGTACGCTTCGCAGGTAGATTATCAGATTGAAGATCGCCGTTGGCTTCGGCAGGATTGCATTCGTCTCGAAAGGTGTGTATATTGGTCATTGTTGTCACTTCCTTGTGTGACTTCTGTGCTGCGTGCTGGCGACCGCCGCCAGCTAAAATCAGATCCAGCTACAAGCCGGCCGCCATCCGCGACGACCGGCTTGTGCTGTTTACGCCGTAGCCTCTGCTACCGCTTCCGCGTTTCCTGCACTAGATCGCGAACGATCTGGCGAAGACGCTCCTCATTTCTAGGCGGCTGAAACTGCGTCACGTCCCAGCCAACGGCAAGTTCCTCAACGGCCAGCGGGTCAAAGCCCTGTTTCAGCAGGAAGCTGGCAAGCTGCAGGAAGCCGTTGTGGGGCTGTTCGGCCCCCGCAGGAATACTCAGGTAACCTGGAATCAGGTCCGTCGAATCGCCGTTGACGTTCAGAATCACGTCGCCTGCTTCCTTATCCGCAAGCCATCTATCGCCACCCCAGACCTGCGTCCAATGCTGGCTTGTGTGATGTCGCCCTGGCAGCCGCAGCCACGAGCCATAAGGCCGGTGCGGGTTTACCTCCGGCTCGGCCGGGTACACGTCGGGGGCTTTTCTTAGCCCGTAGTCCGCGTAGTTCTGCACCAACTCGTCGACAAACGCATATAGGGTCTTCGCGGGAACTGGCTCAGACAGGCAGACCAGCAGGTGGTAGCCGCCTACACCGTTCGCGTCCATCAAAAGCGGCCGAAAACCGAGATAGCGTAGGTCCTCGTACCAACCCAAGGCCGCCTTGAAGTTCTCTTCGGCCTGCACCGGCCCGTCATCGCCGTGTTGGTCTACGTCGATGGCGAACCACTTGGACGTGTTCTCGACCGAGATGGCGTGCAGCCCGATCAGCCGTTCCTGGTCGCCGCGGTAGTGCTCTTCGGCGATCTCGGAGGTCAGGCTGCCGAACTCGCGTGCTTCCTCGAACCACGGTGCGGTGTAAGTCAGCAGCCTGTCGGGGAAGCGATGATCCAGCGTCTTATAGGCCCGGTACACGTCATCGCGGTTGACCAGCCTGGCGACGGTCCATTCTGCTAAACGTGCAGCGGCATCGTGCCAGGCCTTGCCGGGAAGGTTGTCTATGATGTCGGACCAGGTACGCACGCGTTGCGGTCCAGGGCTAGCTTGTACGCCAGCGTTCGGCTGGCTGATTACGAGGGTCTTGTTGGATTCGTTCTGGCTTGGATAGTTTTCCATCTGAGTGCCACTTTCCTGTGTCTTGCGAGGGCCGGCTCCGTGCCGGCCCATACTATTTGGGTTCTATTCCGCGGTTTCCGCGGCTACGGCTGCGTCGGCCTTCAGCGTTACATGAAAATGCCGGGCAAGCCGTTGCACGTCGATAGGCTCGAATACGCGTCTGCCGCTTATTCGTAACTTGGGCTCTTTTACGGCCCCGGTGATATACGCATGCTGAATGCGATACGGTTGCACACCGAGCAGTCTCGAAACATCCTTGAGAGCTGGAACAGTAGGCATGTGGATCTCCTAGCCGCATCGCGGCGAAAACGAGGAACCCGAGGCAACGCCGGGCACCACGCGGTGCCGCAATGGGCGTGCAGGTCGGGAGGAAGTAGGAAAACGACCAGAATGGCGAGCAGTGCCGCCGAAAGGTCAAAGGGAAGTAGAAAAGTCAGAAGTCAGGAAGTTGATGTCGCCAGCAGACGACCCCTGGATTGTAACAGATCGTATTTTGGTTGCAATACCTGCTGAAAAGATTTTTTCGCGATGCAACTGCGGCTGTCGGGCTTCAATATCAGCGACCATTTTCATCTTGTGATCAAACTCTGTGACGAGTGCTCACGTGCCATCCATCGCAGAAATGGTAGCGAGGGCTTTAATGTTCCGGCAGCGTGGTGGGCCGCAGCGGACGTCGACGACCGAGCGGGAGTATCTCCCCACTGCAAGAAGACGCCCGGCAGGCAGACCGCAAGATGGGCACGCAAGAAGTTGGGTATGCGGCCGACACGGGGAGCATCGGCAGAGTGGGTTGATGTTCCCGGGGCTCCTCGGGCAGGAGCCGACGAACAGGTTGGCACTCCGGTGGTACTTGTCGCATACACCTGTGAGGGGTAGAATCGAAGGTCTGACCACGCCCAACAGAGTTGCTCTCCTTGGATGTAGGAGTAGTGACGCATGACGCCCAATCCCGAACTAGATGCAGGCGGACAGCAGCAGGAGCCTGATCGCCTCAAGGCTACGGAAACTGCTCCGTTTGCCGAGGTTCCGCCGCCCAGACTACCGGAGCGTATCGGTCGTTACCGGGTGGAAAGGCTGCTGGGCAAAGGGGGGTTCGGACTCGTCTATCTCGTCCACGACGAGCAGTTGAACCGACCGATTGCTGTAAAGGTGCCTCATGCCACACTGGTCTCCCGTCCGGAAGATGCCGAGCTTTATCTGAGCGAAGCCCGGACAGTCGCCAACCTCGACCACCCGAACATTGTGCCAGTGTATGATGTCGGCAGCACCGAGGGCTGCCCCTGCTACGTTGTCTCGAAGTACATCGACGGCACTGACCTCGCCACGAGGCTCAAGCAGTCCCGTCTGTCTCTGCACGAAGCGGTCGAACTGGTGCTGACGGTGGCCGAGGCATTGCACCATGCCCATAAGCAAGGGCTTGTGCATCGCGACATCAAGCCGGGCAACATTCTCCTCGACAACAGCGGCAAACCGTTCGTGGCCGACTTCGGACTGGCCCTGCGTGAGCACGAAGTGGACAAGGGGCCACGCTATGCCGGGACGCCCGCTTACATGAGTCCCGAACAGGCCCGTGGCGAAGGGCATCGGGTAGATGGCCGTAGCGACATCTTCAGTCTTGGCGTGGTCTTTTACGAACTGCTCGTGGGACGCCAGCCTTTTCGTGCGGAATCGCCAGCAGAACTGTTGGAGCAAGTGACAAACCACGAAGCCCGTCCGCTGCGGCAAGTGGATGGAAGCATTCCGAAGGAACTGGAGCGGATTTGTTTCAAGGCTCTGGCAAAACGGGCGTCCGAACGGTACATGACGGCCCAAGATTTGGCCGACGACCTGCGGCATTTTCTGACCGAGCAAACGGTCAACCAACAATCCGGCCATGTGGGAAAAGGTACCGGCTCGCCTGTGGTCATGCCGGTCATGCAATTGCAATCCACGTCGAAAACGTCGACCTCGGATTACCAGCCGATCAAGATTGTACCCAAAGGCTTGCGATCCTTTGACGCCCACGACGCCGACTTCTTCCTCGAACTATTGCCGGGTCCTCGTGACCGGGACGGCTTGCCGGACAGCATTCGGTTCTGGAAGAACCGCATTGAGGAACCGGAGGCCGACAGTACCTTCTCCGTGGGCCTCCTCTATGGACCTTCAGGGTGCGGCAAGTCGTCGCTGGTAAAGGCCGGCTTGCTGCCTCGCCTGTCTAAGGACGTCCTCACGGTTTATTTCGAGACTACCGCCGAGGAGA
>Ga0181527_1002303_pt1 | contig 18219 bp, 21 predicted proteins | sample PEATcosm2014_Bin_30_FD_119762 | JGI IMG/M metagenome (GOLD analysis project Ga0181527, IMG submission 119762) | Peatland microbial communities from MTU Mesocosm Facility, Houghton, MI, USA - PEATcosm2014_Bin06_60_metaG | ecosystem: Environmental > Terrestrial > Soil > Wetlands > Peat | place...
CATCGACAGCGCCATGATCCGCCCCCTGTCCCCGTGGCGTTCCAGCCCAACGAACGCTCTCCTTCGGATATGGGAATCATCGCCACTTTATTGAATCGCCATGCTCGGATTTTGCTCTAGCCGCGGAGACTCATAAAGCCGATAAACAACGGCCGGCCCCTACGCCGGCCGTTTTGTCTTTCGCGTCTCATTTTTCCCCCGGCCGGTCGCGGTCGAGCCCCTTGTCCGCCAGCTCCCGCAGATAGGCGTCGAAGTTCTCCTTCGCGGTCTCGCCGAGTTCGCGCAAATAGCGCCAAGTGTAAATTCCGGTGTCGTGCGTGTCGTCGAATTGGAGCCGCACCGCGTAATTGCCGACCGGCGTCACGTCGAGAATTTTCACGAGACGCTTGCCGCCGATCGTCTTGCGATGTTCGGCGGAATGGCCCTGCACTTCGGCGCTCGGGCTGCGCACGCGCAAATATTCGGCGCCGAGCGCGAAGTCGGCTCCGTCCTCGAAACTCACGCGAAGCGCCTCGCCGCCCTTCTCCAGGCGAATTTCGCTGGGCCAGGCCTCGTCGTCAGCCATAACTCCCTCCTCGGTCATTAACCACGATACGGCGAAGCTCGCCGCGCATTCCGCCCGGCATTATATGAGATCTCACTTCGGGGATAGCGCCGCTTCCCCGAGAGTGTTATCTGGCCCGCCATGAACTTCCGTCCGCAGACCGCTCTCTCCCCCGCCCAAGCGACGCCGCTCGTCGACCCCTTCGGCCGGGCCATCTCCTATCTGCGCGTGTCGGTGACCGACCGCTGCGATTTCCGCTGCGTCTATTGCATGTCCGAGCACATGCAATTTTTGCCGCGCCGGGATTTGCTCACGCTCGAGGAACTCGACCGCTTGTGCGCCGCCTTTATCGCGCGCGGAACCAGAAAGCTGCGCATCACCGGCGGCGAGCCGCTGGTGCGCCACGGCGTGATGACGCTGTTTCGATCCTTGTCGCGCCATCTGGTCCTCGGCGCGCTGGACGAACTGACGCTGACGACCAATGGCTCGCGTCTGGCGGAGTTCGCGCGGGAACTCGCCGATTGTGGCGCGCGGCGCGTGAATGTTTCGCTCGACACGCTGAACGCGGAAAGGTTCCGGGCGGTGACCCGCACCGGCGATCTCGCCCGCGTGCTGAGGGGGATCGAGGCGGCGCGCGAGGCCGGCCTCAAAGTCAAGCTCAACGTGGTGGCGCTGCGCGGCGTCAATGAAGATGAAGTGATCGAAATGACGCGCTTCGCCCATGACCGCGGCATGGACATGACCTTCATCGAAGTGATGCCGCTCGGCGAACTCGAAGGCCAAAGCCGCGTCGATCAATATCTGCCCTTGACCGAGGTTCGCGCGCGCCTGTCGGAAAGCTTCACGCTGGAGGACGTCGACTACCGCAGCGGCGGCCCGGCGCGCTACATGCGCGTCAAGGAGACTGGCGGCCGCGTCGGCTTCATCACTCCCCTGACCCATAATTTTTGCGAGAGCTGCAACCGCGTGCGCGTGACCTGCACGGGGACGCTTTACATGTGCCTTGGCCAGGAGGACGCCGCCGATTTGCGCGCGCCGCTGCGCGAAAGCCTGAGCGACGACTTGCTGCACGCCGCGATCGAGGCCGCGATCGCCCGCAAGCCCAAGGGTCACGACTTCATCATCGACCGCCCCGTCGGGACGCGGCCGATCGCCCGCCATATGAGCACGACGGGCGGTTGACGCGCATGACCACGGAGCGAGCCGTCGCATTCATCGGCCTTGGGGTGATGGGTTATCCCGTCGCCGGCCATCTCGCGCGCGCGGGCCACGCGGTGACGGTCTATAACCGCGCGGGCGTCAAGGCCGAACGTTTCGCTCGGGAATTTTCCGCCCACCCCGCTCCCACGCCGCGCGCGGCGGCCGAGGGCGCCGATGTCGTATTCGCTTGCGTTGGCAATGACGACGATCTGCGCGCCGTGACTCTTGGAGACGCCGGCGCGCTCAAGGGCATGAAGCCCGGCGCGGTCTTTGTCGATCACACCACCGCCTCGGCCCAGGTCGCTCGAGAACTTTTCGTGCTCGCGCGGGAGTCGGGCCTCGGCTTTATCGACGCCCCCGTTTCGGGCGGCCAGGCGGGCGCCGAAAAAGGCGCGCTCACAGTGATGTGCGGCGGCGCGGACGAGGATTTCGCCACTGTCGAACCAGTCATCGCCGTTTACGCCCGCGCCTGCCGGCTGATGGGGCCGAGCGGCGCCGGCCAATTGACCAAGATGGTCAATCAGATCGCCATCGCCGGGCTTATTCAGAGCTTGTCGGAGGCGCTGCATTTCGCGGTGGAGGCCGGGCTCGACGCGCCGGCCGTCATCGACCTTCTCAGAAATGGCGCGGCGCAATCCTGGCAGATGGAGAACAGAACCGCGACCATGCTCGCCGGCGAGTTCGACCATGGTTTCGCGGTGGAATGGATGCGCAAGGATCTCGCCATCTGTCTCGACGAGGCCCGCCGCAACGGCGCGCAACTGCCGGTCGCGGCGCTGGTCGACCAGTTTTACGCTGGCGTCGAAAAGCTCGGCGGCCGGCGCTGGGACACGTCGAGCCTGATCACGCTGCTGAAGCGCTGATTTTTCCGTCAAGCTGATTCGCGTAAATATTTTGTGAAGGACGCAACCAATCACGCGGCGCTCGCGTTTCTCTCCCGATAAGAGGAACCCGAAGCGGAGCGCTGACGTGCGCGTCGTCGGGTAAACCTCCGACACCCTTCCGAGAGGGGCTCAGATGGTCGTTTCGCGAGATAACCCATTCGCCAACCGCACGTCGCGGATTGTGCTCGCCGTAACCGCGGCCGCCGGCCTTTGCGCCGCCGTCGCGGCCACGCCGTCGGCGTCGATCGGCAAGGAGACAATCCCCGCGTTATCCGCCAGTCCCGTGGCGGCCGCCGGCGAGGGCATGGGCGAAGCCGCGAAAGGAATACGGCCATTGGGGCGTGGACCAGCCATAAGAGTTGGCCGCGCCTTCGACGCGGAGGACGAAGACTGCACGCTCGTCGTGACGAAAGTCACCGACGCTGGCGGCCACGTCCAGGTCAAACGCGGTGTGACCTGCGCCAATTGACGCTCGGCGATGAGAACCCCCATCGCGTCGGCGGACCTATGGACATAGGCCAGACGCGAGTTGGCGGTGGGCGGGAGCGGCTCTGAAAATGAGCCTTTCCCGCCCACCTCTTTTTTTGACCCGGCGCCCCCCCGCCGTCGGCACGAAACGGAAAACTCAGCGCCGCGTTTCGTCCTTCACGGTCAGCGGATAGCCCGCGACCGTGAGCGCGACCCGGCCGGAAATTCGGGCGACCTCCTGATGCAGTTCCCCCGCCGCGTCGCGGAAGGCGCGGGCGAGCGGGTTTTCGGGCACGATGGAGAGGCCGACCTCGGAGGACACGATCACGGTCGGCGCCGCGCGGCCGCGCAGCGCGGCGACAAGCTGCACGCGCTCGGCGGATAGATCGGCGCCCGCCAAAAGCCGGTTCGACAGCCACAGCGTCAGACAATCCACGAGCATGGCCCGGTCGGCCGGGGCGCCCAGAATGGCGCGGGCAAGTTCTTGCGCCGCCTCTATCGTCGTCCAGCCGGCGCCGCGCCTGTCGCGATGCGCCGCGATCCGCGCGCTCATCTCCGCGTCAAAGGCCTGCGCCGTGGCGATATAGGTCCAGGGCGCTGGATATTTTTCAATCAGCCCCTCGGCGTAAGCGCTCTTGCCCGAACGGGCGCCCCCAAGCACGAGCGTCAGATTCGGATTTTCGCTCATCGCGCCGCGCCGCGAAAATCGCAGCGCGCCAGCAGCGCGCCGCCGCGGTCGAACACCAGTATTTCCAACTCCGTTTCCCCGTTGTTCAACGCCCGCGCCGCCGTCTCGAAGGCGCGCCGCGCCACCAGCGCCGGCAAATCGACGCCGGCGCCTTGCGCCAGCCGCAGCGCCTCCAGCGCGCTGTTGGCGGCCGCGATCTTTTCGGCCAGCGCCGAGTCCGCGCCCGCTTCAACAGCCATTCGCGCGAGTTCAGCCATATCGACGCGCGAACGGCCGGAGTGCAGATCGAGCCGGCCCTGCGCGAGCTTGGTCAGCTTGGCGAAGCCGCCGCCGATGGTCACTCTCGCCACCAGATGCTTGTGCAAATATTTGAGCAACCCGCCGGCGAAATCGCCCATTTCGACCAACGCCGCCTCGGGCAGATCGTAGAGGGCGCGGACGGCGCTTTCCGACGTGGAGCCGGTCGTCGCGGCGATATGGGCGATCCCGCAGGCGCGCGCCACGTCGACGCCGCGATGAATGCTGTCGATCCAGGCGGCGCAGGAATAGGGCACGACGATTCCCGTCGTCCCCAGCACCGACAAGCCGCCGACAATGCCGAGCCGCCCGTTGAGCGTATGTTTCGCCATCTCCTCGCCGCCGGGAATGGAAATCTCGACCAGCGCGTCCGCCTCGACGCCAAGCTCCCGCGCCGCCTCGGCGAGGTTGCCCCGCATCATCGCGCGCGGAACCGGGTTGATCGCGGGTTCGCCGACGGCGAGCGGCAGGCCGGGTCGGGTCACGACGCCGACGCCCTCCCCCGCCCTGAAGGTCACGCCGGCGCCGAGCGGGTTACGCAAGACCCGGGCGAAAATAGTCGCGCCATGCGTAACGTCGGGATCGTCGCCCGCGTCCTTGACGACGCCCGCTTGGGCGAAATCGGCGCCCCGTTCGAACCGACTTAGCGCGAAGGCGACGCGCTGGCCCGAAGGCAGCGCGATCTCGATCGGATCGGGCGCCGCGCCCCGATGCAGCGCGACGAAGGCGGCCCGCGCCGCCGCGGTGGCGCAGGCCCCGGTCGTCCAACCCCGGCGCAAAGGCTTGTCGAAGGATGTGTCAGCCGCGACATCGCTCATGGCGTTGTTATAAGCGCTGTTGGATCGCGGAACACTTTGAAATTTTTGGCGGGCGGTTCGACTGGCGGCGCGCTGGCGCCCTCGCGTCCGCGCCGTCGCGGGAAAGAGTACGGATATTGCTTGGGTCGAGACCGCGCGACGCTACAGAAGAACTTTCTTGATATTCTCAAAAGTTAGGGTTAGCTGCGATTTTGGAGCCGGTTTCATTCGACGCCGAATGAGCCGAGTTTCCTTCATTACCGTAGGGGGGACACATGTCACGGCATTCGATCATTCTGAGCGGTTTGGCGATCGCGGGCTTTTTGGCTTTGGGAACGGCGCCGGGACGAGCCGACGTCGATGTTGACGGCACGGACCACAGCAAGCTGAACCACGGCGTGCTCGGAAAGGCGCCTCAAGGCGCTCAACCCGCCGCTGCTCAGCAAGCGAGCCTTGACCCGGACGTGGTCGGCACGGATCACAGCAAATTGAATCACGGCGTGCTCGGCGTCGCCCCGACCGGAGCCGCCGCCGCCGCCCCTGCCGCCGCCGCCCCGGCCACTTGGGCGGCTCCGGCCAAATAAAAACAACGAAAACGCGCGGCGTTTGTGACGCAAGCCTCGATGGAGCGCTTGCGGACCCCGAGCGCCGCGCCTTAGGCGCGCATTGCTTCCGGCCGAGAGGAATCTCGCGGCCAATCAACGCCGCGCCGCGCGGGACATCGGCCCTGAAATCCGCTAAACCTCGCCCGCGACGCTTCCTTCTGGGCAGGAGATTTCAAAATGAAACGCGGCCTTGTTTCCTTCGCGCTGGCTTCCCTCATGGCGGTTCAAGCCAACGCCTTCGAATTGAAAAGCCCCGATATTTCGGCGCAACAGCCGATAGCCGAAAAATTCGTCTTCAATTCCTTCGGCTGCAAGGGCGGGAACGTCTCGCCGGCGCTGGAATGGACCGACCCGCCCGCCGGGACCAAGAGTTTCGCTTTGCTTGTGCACGACCCCGACGCGCCGACCGGCGGCGCCGGCTTCTGGCACTGGATCGTGACGGACATTCCGGCTTCCGCGCGCGGCCTCGCGCAAGGCGCCGGGACGCCCGACGGCAAAGCCTTGCCCGCAGGCTCGAAACAACTCGACAGCGACTTCGGCGAGCCCGGCTGGGGCGGCCCCTGCCCACCGGCCGGACATGGCCCACATCATTATAATTTCACGGTTTACGCGCTTTCGGTCGACACGCTCGGCCTGCCCGCGAATGCGCGGACGGCCTTCATCGGCTTCACCCTCAACAGCAAGGCGCTGGCCAAGGCGACTCTCACCGCGACCTACGGCCGCTGAAATCCCGCTGGCGGCGCCGCTATGTCATTGACGCTGCTGGCTCTTCTTATCGAGGCGGCGTTCGGCTACCCGCCGGCGCTGTTGGCGCGCGTCGGCCATCCCGTGATCTGGATCGGCGCCGCGATCGACGCGCTCGACAGAGCGCTCAATCGCGGCCCGCCGAGGCTCCGCCGGCCGCGCGGCGCGCTGGCGCTGACGTTTCTGTTAATTATTTGTTTTTGCATTAGTTTTACGCTTCAACGGGCGCTGCTGGCCTTGCCCTTTGGCGTGATCCCGCTGGCCCTCCTCGCCTCCACCCTGCTGGCGCAGCGCTCCCTCCACGAGCATGTTTCCAACGTCGCGCGGGCGTTGGATATTTCGCTTGAACAGGGCCGCGCGGCGGTCGCCAAAATCGTCGGCCGCGATGTGACGAAGCTCGACGAGGCCGGCGTCGCCCGCGCGGCGATCGAGAGTCTCGCCGAGAATTTTTCGGATGGAATCGTCGCGCCGGCGTTGTGGATGGCGGTTTTCGGCCTGCCCGGCGCCCTGTGTTATAAGGCTGTCAACACCGCCGACAGCATGATCGGCCACCGCGACGAGCGCTATCGCGACTTCGGCTTCGCGGCGGCGAAGATCGACGATCTCGTCAACCTGCCGGCCTCGCGTCTCGCGGCGGGGCTCTTGACGGTCGCGGCGGGCGCGCATTTTCGCGCATCGGCGCGCATGGCGGCGCGAATAACGCTGCGCGACGCGCATAAACACGCCTCGCCCAACGCCGGCTGGCCCGAGGCGGCGATGGCCGGCGCTCTCGGCCTAAAGCTTGGCGGCAAACGCGCCTATGGCGCCCAAGAGATCGCCGGCGCGACTCTCGGCGACGGACGCTTTGACGCGACCAGCGACGACATCCGGCGAGCGCTAAAACTATACCGCGTCGCGCTGGCGGGATTATGGCTGCTGGCGGCGGCGGCTTGGTTTTTTTGAGGCGGAAGCGGGGCCGGCTAGTGGATCAAATCTGATGACGCTTGGTACCCGTGCTGTAGGTCGGTTTGGGGTGGAGGAGAAGTCGGTCCGCTATAGAACGTAAGAATGGGCAAAGCCGATGTTTGGACTTGAGCGCCGCGTTCTATCTTGGCGCTTGAAACCTTGCCCTTGCGCGAGCGGCCTGTTCGCGGACGATGCACCCTTCGACGTGATCGTTGATGAGACCCGTGGCCTGCATGAAAGCATAGGCGGTCGTGGGCCCGACAAAGGTCCATCCTCGCTTCTTGAGGTCTTTCGACATGGAGATCGACGCGGCTGAGGTCGAAGCGGTCTGCGGGGCGGCCAGTTCCTCCGTCTTCGGGTCAAAGCGCCAGACATAAGCGGCGAGCGAGCCTTCCTGTTTCACCAGTTCCTGCGCGCGTCTTGCATTGTTGATGACAGCGGTAATCTTGCCGCGATGGCGGACAATGCCTTCGTCCTTCAGCAGGCGTTCGATATCCGCTTCGGTAAATGCGGCGATCCGGTCGAAATCGAATCCGTGAAAGGCCGCGCGGAAGTTCTCCCGCTTGGCGAGGATGGTGCGCCAGCTCAGACCTGACTGGAAGCCTTCGAGGCATAGCTTCTCGAACAGGCGACGGTCGTCATCGACCGGAAAGCCCCATTCGGTGTCGTGATAGGCGAGGAATTCGGGTGCCGCCGCGCACCATCGGCAGCGCGGGCGTCCGTCCGGGCCGGGGATTGTCGCGCTCATCGCTCAGCTTTCAGGAAGGCGAGCCGCCCGTCGGTGCGGCCCGGCGCGATCTCAAGAATGTCGGCGTTCACGACGCCTTCGGTGACAAACGGATCTTCCTGCACCCGCGTCTCAATGTCGGCACGCGAGCCATTGTCGGCGATGATGGCGCCGCCCGCGTTCGGCTGGAGACCGCCGACCAGTAGGAAGACGCCATCATCGAAGCCGCGTTTGATCCAGGCATTGTGCCCATCCATGAACTGCGGTGCTTTCGGCTTGTCGGCAAATCGAAGGGTTATGATGAACATGGATGCTCCGTCAGAGGTGTTGGTGAGAATGGGGCTGAATCGATCGTGAACCGGCGAGACATTGCGTTTCCAGCCAAGCGTCCATGTTCTCGACCTCACGGCGGATGAAGTCTTCGTCGCGGAACGCTGTTGCGAGCGTTGCAACACCTTGACTTCTCATCAGGATATGCAGGGCGAGTGCGTCAGCGTCGGCCTCACGGCCAAGTGCCGCGAACTGGCGAGCGAGCCAAGCCCGGAAGAGAGTGAAGAGCTTGGTGGCATCGCCTTGGGCGGCATGATCGAGCTTGGCCAGTTCATTGGAGAGCGTGCCAACCGGGCAGCCATGCGCCATGATCTTTACGCGGTTCATAATGAGGATATGGATGAAGCTGCGTATGCGCTCAGCCGGAGCGGTCGCGTTCTTTTCCCAGGCGTCAAGCATGGCTTGGGTGTTCGCCAGGCGCAGTTCGATCACCGCGTCGAGAATCTCGTCCTTCGTCCTGAAATGGTAATAGAAATTGCCACGGGAGAGCCCGACCGCCTTGGCGATGTCGGCGAAGGAGGTGGCCTCGAAACCGTGCTCATAAAAAAGCTGGTCGGCAGCCTCCACAATCTGTCGGCGGGTGTTGGCCGCTACCATGAGGCTTTCTCTCCATGTTGAGTGTCGGCTGCCTGCGTCAGTAACGACGCCGCATGGCCTAGGGCGTTTGTCCTAGGAGGGGGTAGGTCAATCGCCCTAGCGTGTCAACAATCTGCGAAATGGAGCGATGTCCGCTTTGAGGAGCGATGCCCAAACCCTGAGGACGGCCGCAATAGCTCGAAAGCGGCTCAGGCTCTGGGGGCGCCAAGCGTTAGATTTCATCCACTAGGATTGTGGAATTCGAGCGACGATGGCCGCGCGAGATCGGCTGGCCTTTTCCATATTTGACGCGCTGGAACAGCGTTTCCTCACTCCGCGCGGCAATTGCAACTCTTGCGCGCCCTGCGATGCCGCGTCGCGTGAAGATAGATGATGTGCGGATCGGAGCCATAGGACGCGACCGGCGCATAGCTGGGGTAGACCACCGGCGGATAGGCCGCGGCCGGAACCTGGTAGCCCTGTGTCGGGTAATAGTTGGGCGCATAGATTGTCGCCGCGCCATAGGCCGGCGGGCCTTCAGGGGCATAGTCGCCGTAAGGGGCATAGTCGCCGTAAGGGGCATAGTCGCCGTAAGGGGCATAGTCGCCGTAATAAACCCCGCCGCCGCCGTAATAGCCGCCCCAGTAACCGCTGCCCTGGCCATGGTCCCGACGCCAATAGCGGCCGAAATCGCCCGCCCGCCGCCAGCCGCCATGACCGACATGTCCACCGTGACCGCCGCCGCCCCAGTGTTGGCCGTGGCCGCGGCCGCCGATCCAATGGCCGCCGCCGGCGAAATGGCCGCCGCCTCTCGCGAGCGCCTCGCCCGCGACGAGAACCGCGACCATCCCCGCGCCGGCCAAACAGAGGGTTCGAAGTTTCACGCTGAATCGCATTTTCGCGCCCTTTCGGGTTGAATAGGATCGGCTTCGACGCAAGCCGCGAGAATCACGAAGTTTCGGAACACGCGAGCGGCCACCTCAACCCCGAAGGGACCCATCCGGCGGACGTCGGTTTCTTTCGAACATCAGATTGTCCTTGCGGCTCCGAAATTTAACGACATTCGCCTGATCCGCGCAGGGCGTGCTGAACGAAATGCCAACCGTCTCGTGCAACTGTTCCCAGCTAAACGGTTTGACGAGAAAGTCCGTGGCCCCCGCGTCAATGGCCCTTCGCCAAGAATTCAACGATAAATCCGCCGACATGAGCACGAAAGGTATTTTCGACAATTGACGATTGGCCCGAACACAGCGCAATAAATCCATGCCGTCCATGGGCGCCATGTTCCAGTCGCTCAAGATGAAATCAAATCGCATGAAATTCAGGTGAGCCCAGGCTTGCTCCCCGTCTTCCTCCGCCACAACGCTTTTGAAGTTCATGCGTTGCAGCATCAATACAGCTATAGCGCGAAAGCAGGGGTCGTCCTCGACAACCATTGCGAACTTCGATGAAAAACTCATGTCGAACTCCTTAAAGACATCGTACGTAACGCAGGGCCGGCTAGAAGAAGTTACGTACGTAGTTACGTATTTCTTTCTTATACACTCAGATGTAAGCACAATCTCTGATAAAACAGTTTACTTAATGACTAAAATTTTAACTATTGTGCGCATTTAGCGGGAACGATAACCGTAGCCGCCAAGACCCGGCTTTGAGCCCCCCCCGACCGAGGCCGCATTGCGGCCCTCAAAAGTTTTGAGTCGAGAATATATTACCTTTATATCAATAGGTTATGCCGCGCGGAAATTATGTCCGAAACTCCCGCCGATGTTCGCCGGCGCAAAGCCAAAATTTCAAACAGCCCGCGACCGCGCGCGACGCGCTCATCGGCCCCGACCAGGGATCGGAATTCGGGCGGTTTGTCCGATGGAAAGTTAACGTCCATCCCGTCAACCCAATCGAAAAGCGACGCGGCGGGATTGTCGGCGCGCGGGCTTCGCGTCTATTCGGCGCACTCCGGAGGCGTCGATGCGGCTTTCCTTGATCGGGAGGGCGCGCCAGAGCGCGGGCGATCTCGCCGCCTTGGCGCCTCTCCTCGCTTGCGAGGAGAGGCGGGGCGAGAGGCTCGCGGCATTTGCCTGAACTTGGATTACAGCGGCGCCTTGCTCGGGCGGATCGCTATTGTGGATCATTCCCCGGCCCTCCCCCCCTTATAAGAGGAGGGGGAGCCGCGCGCGCTCATTTGCTTTTCCTGGCAAGTCCTGGAGCGCTTTCCGCTCGCATGGAATCATGCGAGCGGTAAAAACTCGCTCCGGTTCACTTCGAGTTCTGCTCGCAGCCGCATTTGGCGTCGCAGGCTTTTTTATCGGCGACCGCCTTAGTCACGTCGAAGTCGAGCTTTTGCTTGTCCCGGATATATTGATCCTCGCAGGCGGCCGCGCAGGCGGCTTGCTTGTCGGTATAGAGTTTCGTCACGTCGCAACTCGCCGGCGTCGCCAGAGCGGGGATCTTTTCGCCAAGCCGCGCGTCAAACGCCAGGCTGCTTGCCGTCATGCCCATGAACAGGAGCAGCGTCGTAACAATTTTCCGCATCTTCATCTCGAGGTTTCCTTTTGTTTTTCGCGCGCGAAACGCCAGCCTCGGCGAACGCGCGCCGCGCGGCCGCCGCGCAAAACGTCGAATTTCCGAAGATCATTGCGCGCCATGCTTCTTATAGCGGCGACGGCAAGCAATAAAGAGGGGAGACGATATTCATCGAGATATTGCGAATTTTGTATCATATACTTGGACTTTGCTAAATATTACGAGACAATTGCGACTGTATGATACTGTTCGCGCGGCGCTCGCGCCAGAGATGCTTCCGGCGCCGCCCGCCGGCACATTTCGACGCGCAACGCGAAGGCCGATCGCGCCCGCCTCGCCAAAAGAGCCTTTCGGTCGCGGCGAGCGGTGGAGACGAACCAATCGCCCGCCGGCGCGGACGCGGACCGCGTATATCGAACTGGGCAATCGTGGCGAACTGGCGATTGATCGGCTATGATCCCGCCATGGGCACGCAACCTCAGACGCCGACGTCGCGCATGACCGTGGAAGGAGTATCTCGCCTGGGCCGAGGGGCGGCCGGGGCGATACGAACTCATTGGCGGCCAGGTCGTCGCACAGGCGGCCGAGCGGGCGGCGCATTGGAAGGTCAAGCTCGCGACACATGTCGCGCTACTGACGGCGATTAAGGCGAAGGCGCTTCGCTGTCATGTCGTGCAGGACGGCGCGACCGTGCGGATCGACGCGACGACGGCTTATGAGCCCGACGCGATGGTCTATCGCGGGCAGGAGGCGCCGCCTCGGCTCTGCTCGTCGAAAATCCGGTGGTCATTGTCGAGATTCTTTCGCCCCCGACGGGACGGAAAGGTCAAGGGCGCGAGCTCGCGGATTACTTCCGCCTGCCCAGCGTCGCGCGTTATCTGATTATCGATCCCGACGATGTTCTGGTCATTCATCACCAGCGCCACGGCGAGGATATTTTGACGCGCATCTTGCGGGAGGGGACGATCACGCTCGATCCGCCGGGGATCGAGGTGAAGGTCGCCGAGATTTACGGGGGCGGCGGCTACTCCCCCGCCTCCACATAAATCTCCGCCCCCCGCTCCAAAAACTCGGCCGCTTTCTCCGCCATCCCCTGCTCGCGCGCCGCGATCGCCGCCGCCTCGATCTCTTGCGCCTCCTCGCGCAAGTCCCTGGTGATCTGCATCGAACAGAACTTCGGCCCGCACATCGAGCAGAAATGCGCGACTTTATGCGCTTCCTTCGGCAGCGTTTCGTCGTGGTATTTTCGCGCGGTGTCGGGGTCGAGGCCGATGTCGAACTGGTCCTGCCAGCGGAAATCGAAGCGCGCCCGGCTCATCGCATTGTCGCGCTCGATCGCCGCCGGGTGGCCCTTGGCGAGATCGGCCGCGTGGGCGGCGATGCGGTAGGTGATGACGCCAGTCTTCACGTCCTCGCGATCCGGCAGGCCAAGATGCTCCTTGGGCGTCACGTAGCAAAGCATCGCCGTGCCGAACCAGCCGATCATCGCGGCGCCAATGCCGGAAGTTATGTGATCATAGCCCGGCGCGATGTCGGTCACGAGCGGCCCGAGCGTGTAGAAGGGCGCCTCGCCGCAGGCCTTGAGCTGCTTGTCCATGTTGGCCTTGATCTTGTGCATCGGCACGTGGCCGGGGCCCTCGATCATCACCTGACAGCCCTTGTCCCAGGCGATTTTGGTGAGCTCCCCGAGCGTCTCCAATTCGGCGAATTGCGCGGCGTCGTTGGCGTCGGCGTTGGAGCCCGGACGCAGGCCGTCGCCGAGCGAGAAGGACACGTCGTAGCGGCGCATGATGTCGCAGATGTCCCCGAAATGCTCGTAGAGGAAACTCTCGCGATGTTTGGAGAGGCACCAGCGCGCCATGATCGAGCCGCCGCGCGAGACAATGCCGGTGACGCGCTTCGCGGTCAGCGGCACATAGGCGAGGCGCACGCCGGCGTGGATCGTGAAATAATCGACGCCCTGCTCGGCCTGTTCGATCAGCGTGTCCTTGAACACTTCCCAATCGAGTTTCAGCGCGTCGCCGCCGACTTTTTCGAGCGCCTGATAGATCGGCACCGTGCCGATCGGCACGCTGGCGTTGCGAATGATCCAGTCGCGGATGTTGTGGATGTTGCGGCCGGTCGAGAGGTCCATCACCGTGTCGGCGCCCCATCGCGCCGCCCACACCATTTTCTCGACCTCTTCCGCGACCGAGGAGGTGACGGCGGAATTGCCGATATTGGCGTTGACCTTGACCAGAAAATTCCGGCCGATGATCACCGGTTCGAGTTCTGGATGATTGACGTTGGCGGGGATGATCGCCCGGCCGCGGGCGATCTCGCCCAGCACGAACTCCGGCGTCACGAATTCGGGAATCGCCGCGCCAAAGCTCTCGCCGTCGGCTATGCGCGCGCGCGCCTCGTCGAAGGCGCTCTCGCGGCACAGATTTTCGCGATGCGCGACATAGCGCATTTCTTCCGTGACGACCCCGGCGCGGGCGAATTCGAGCTGCGTGACGGGACCAGCGCCGGAGGCGCGCAGCAGCGGGCGCGAAGAGGCCGGGCACGGCGGCGCGAGATGCTCCAGCCCGACAAAGCCGTTGTCCTCGGGCTTCACCTCGCGGCCCTCGTAGCTCTCCAACCCCTCCCGCGACGACAGCCAGGGCCGCGCGCTTGGAAGACCGGCGGAGAGGTCCGGCGCGAACTCCGCGCAGCCATAGGGGCCGGAGGAATCGTAGATGCGCAGCGGCGGCTCCCCCGAGGCCGGATCGAATGTGATTTCGCGGCAGGGCACGGCGAGGCCGGGCGCGCCCGGGGGCGAGGAATAGCGCTTGCGCGAGCCGCCGATGGGGCCGGTCGTCACGCTCACGGGCGTCGGGGGATTCTTGTCTTGCGCGTTCATGGTCACGCTCCTTCGCGGCCGGGCCGCTGCAAGGGCGGCGGGCCGTAAAGATCATGACGGAGGCGGAAGGCTTTGAACGGACAAGCTTAGCTGGCGCCTCGCGGCGCCCGCCAAATCCGCGCTGGCATTCCCTCCGCCGGCATGACCCGGATCAGGTTCGACGGGTGCTTCTCAGCCGCGCGAAGCGGCGCCCCTCGCCATCCGAAATAGGCTAACCTCAATTTAACCATAGGACAAGCAATGTTGGACGCATGATTCGACGCGAGACCGTGGCAAATATGTGACACCGCCGGAAAAACGGGCGCCGGACAGTTTCGCGTAATGTGCGAAGCCTAAAAAATGGGTAAGGATATCCCGGCGCCGAAATTATTATTGCGTGCGTCGGCGCCGCTTCATCACGCTCCTCGGGACGCGGGTCATACGACATGCAAAAAGCAATTTCGCGCACACTCCTCGCCTCCGCGTCGTTCGCCGCGATTCTCTCGACCACCCCCTACGCGACCCCTGGCCTCGCCGCCGACGGCATCGAACTGATCGGCTTTGGCGCGCGTCAAAAGGCCGTCGCGGGCGCTGATGTGGCCGATTCGGTCGACGCCATGTCTATGTCGATCAATCCGGCCGGCATCGTCGGCATGGAGCGCCAATACCAGTTCGGGATCTCCGCCGAGATGCCGGTCCGCGGCTATGAAGCCAGCGGACCGCTGGTTGTTTTGGCGCCCGGCGATGTCCAGAGCGGCCGACCGATCTTCCCCGTGCCCAACAGCGCCAATGTCTCGCCCATCGACGCGGAATCGGCCTGGGGCACGGTCTCCTACGGCAATGGCGGGATCAACACCTCTTACGGCATGGGCAATTTCAAGCCGCCAATCTACGCCCCCGCCTTCCCTCTCCCCGGCGTGGCGTCCCCCTTGATCGGCCCCTCGGCGGGCGGCCCCTTCGGCGGCGGCTTCGCCGGCATCGACTATGAGCAGGCCTTCTTCAGCGTGGTCTACGCCCATAAAATCGGCGCGGTCACCTTGGGCCTCGCCCCGACGCTCGCCGCGCAAACGCTCAATATACAGGGCATCAAGACTCTGGCGCCCTGGTCGAGCGACCCCTATCACCTGTCGGACAATGGCTACGACTATTCCTTTGGCGGCGGGATCCGCCTCGGCCTGTTGTATGAAATCACCAAGGGGCTGCGCTTCGGCGCCGGCGGCGCCACGCCGATGTTCATGACGCAGTTTGGCAAATACGCCGGCGCCATCGGCCAGCACGGCAAGCTCGACGTTCCCGCCGATGTCACCGCGGGCTTCGCCTATGATCTGCTCCCCGAGCTGACGATCATGGTCGATTGGAAGCACATCTTCTATTCGGGCGTTCCGGCGTTCGGCAACCCCAGCACCCCTATCGGTCTCGGCGCGCTCGGCTCCTTTGGCGGACCGGGCTTTGGCTGGCGCGACACTGATTCGGAAGCCTTCGGCGTCGAATGGCGCGCCACCAAGCAGTTGACGCTACGCGCCGGCTACAGGCATTCGAGCGCGATGATCGGCTCTCAGGACGTGACGCTCAACGTGCTGGCCCCGGCGATCACCGCGCACCACGCCACCGGCGGCTTCAAATACGAGCTGACCAAGAACTCATCGATCGACTTCGCGGCGGTCTACGCCTTCAAGAATACGCTGAGCGGGCAGGAAAACGCGCCCTACGCGGCCTTCGCCTACGCGCTGCCGTCGCCGCCCTACCCCGTTTCGTCCTTCCCGGTAGTGGTGCCGCCCCATTACGGCGCCGGCACCAATGTCACGGCGTCGCTGAGCGGGCTGGAGCTGTCGCTCAGCTACACCTATAAATTCGACGCAGGCGACAACTCCTGGATCCCGACGCATTTCTGATTGGCCGGGCCGAGGACTTTCGCGGGCGGCGCCAGTCCGCTTCATGCGCTGGGGATAAAGAGCGAGGGCGGAGGAACTTCCGCCCTACCGCGGCGCGCGCCCCGCCGCTTCCTCCAGGCTGGAGAAGCGGACCAGCACGTCCGCGCCATTTTCCGGCGGCGCGGCGAGACGGGCGCGGAAGGCGATCGTTTCGCCCGGTTCGAGCCGCGATTTCGCGGCGCGCGTGGTCCAGGCGTATTTGGCTTGCCCGTCCTCGCCGCGCACGGTCAGCGCCACGGGCGGCACGGAGCGGCTCTCGCGGCGCATGTTGGCGATCTCGCCCTCGACGGCCAGCACCTTCCGCGCGCCGTCCATTTCGATACGCGAATGCAAATCGCGCAGCTCCAGCCCGGCGAGATTGACCGGCAGGCCGATGGCGGCGAAGACCTTGGCCGCCGGCGGCGCGACGTCGACGATTTTCTCGCGCAAGGCGATCAAGGCCGAGACGCCCATCAGGATCGCGACGGCGACGCCCCAACTGGACGCGCGGTCCTTGGGCGCGGGCGCGACGGAAATGGACGCGGCGAGGCGGCGCGGTTCGCGCCAAAGCTCTTCGTAGGTCGGAGCGCGCAGCGATTCGCTCGACGCCTCGGCGGAAATCTCCGCCGGGTCGATCTCGGCCAAGTTGATCTTCGCCAAGTTGATCTTCGCGGAGTCGCTCGGCCGCGGCGGCTCGTTTCGGGCGGCGGACAATTCGAAGGCGGGCTCGAGCCTGCGCGCCTTGGCGCTCGGGGCCATGAAGCCCAAGAAGCTATCCTTGAACGATTTGGCCTTGGCCGGCTTGGCGTTCGCCGACTCGGCGTTCGCCGACTCGACGTTGGCCGGCTTGGCCTCGGCCAGCTTAACCTTGCCCGGCTTAACGCTGGCCAGCTTGGCCGTGGCTTTCTTGGCCTTGGCTTTCCCCGCCTCGGGCTTCTCGACAAGCGGCGCGGCGGGGGCGATCATATCGAGGGTGAAGCGGTCGTCCGGATCGGCGCGCATGGGCGGTCTGGTCTCGCGTGGGTGTGAAGAGTCGCGAATACATTCACCATCAACGTGGTTAACGAAGCGTGAGCGGTTTTCGCACGCGCGTTTTGGCGGCGGGAAATATCGCCCCGGCAGTCCCGCAAGGCGCGACAATGCTTTAAGCTGATTCGCCTTGACGGGCGGTGATTCCTTTCCCGCCGCGCCGCCGCCCGCGAGGGAGTTCCATAGTGTTGAGCTTCGAGAATGTCGGCCTAAGCTACGGAATGGGGCCGGAGACGCTTCGTGACCTGACCTTCGAGATCGAGCCCGACTCGTTTCAATTCCTGACCGGCCCCTCGGGCGCGGGGAAGACGAGCCTGCTCAAGCTGATCCTGTTGTCGCTGAAGCCGACGCGCGGGCAAATCACGCTGTTCGGCGAGGACGCCGCGACGCTCGGCAAGAGCGCCATCACGCAAATCCGCCGCCGCATCGGCGTGGTGTTCCAGGACTTCCGCTTGCTCGACCATCTGACGCTTTATGAAAACGTCGCGCTGCCGCTGCGCGTTCTGGGGCGCGACGAGACCGGCTACCGCGCGGAGGTGTTCGAATTGCTCCGCTGGGTCGGGCTGTTCGACCGCAAATTCAGCCGGCCAAGCGTGCTCTCGGGCGGCGAGAAGCAGCGCGCCGCCATAGCGCGGGCGCTGATCGCGCGGCCCGAGCTGCTGATCGCCGACGAGCCGACCGGCAACGTCGATCCGACGCTGGCGCGCCGACTGCTGCGGCTGTTCGTCGAATTGCACAAATCCGGCACCGCCGTGGTGATCGCCACCCATGACCTCGCTCTGATGGAGCAATACGACAGCGCCCGCCGGCTTGTCCTCGCGGACGGGCGACTGCATGTATTCGAATGAGCCGCCCAGGACAGCGTTCAAGAGAGCGCCCGTGAGAGTTGGAGCCCAATGACGCAAAGCCCTCTGCGCAAAGCTTTCAGCTGGACGAACCCGGCGCCGGGAGATTCCGGGGAAGAGGACGCCCCGCCGCGCGAGCAGCCGCTGGCGCCGACCGATTCGATCGCCGGGCGCTCGCTGGTCATCGTGATCTCGATCATGACTTTTCTCGCGGCCCTGGCCGCGGGGGCGGCGCTGATGGTCGCCG
>Ga0181527_1002309_pt1 | contig 18197 bp, 9 predicted proteins | sample PEATcosm2014_Bin_30_FD_119762 | JGI IMG/M metagenome (GOLD analysis project Ga0181527, IMG submission 119762) | Peatland microbial communities from MTU Mesocosm Facility, Houghton, MI, USA - PEATcosm2014_Bin06_60_metaG | ecosystem: Environmental > Terrestrial > Soil > Wetlands > Peat | place...
CCCCGCGCGCCCCACAAGTCGCCGGACGGGTTCCAGCTCCCGTTGGCGCAGGTGCTGGAGTCGCGGCACTGGGTGTCGACCAGGATCCTCCGCATGCGGCGGTTCCACTGGTCCCACTCGTAGCCGCTCATGTTGTGCAGCACCTGGCTGGCGTAGTACCAGTAGTAGATGTTCGGCATCTGGGCCTCCGGCAGGTTGCCCAACAGGTACTTGACCCCCTCAACCATCATTGGGTTGTCGCGCTTGGCGCCGAGGTACTGGCGGCAGAGCAGGCCCACGGAAGTCATCGTGTTGGAATGGCCCTGGCCGGGCTGGTAGGCGTAGAGGCTGTTGTAAGGTCCGCTTTGCACGGAATCGAGCCACTTGCTCGTGCCGTTGAAGATCGAGCCGCCCACGCTCAAGCCGGCCGTCTGGGCGCTCTTCAGGGCCATGATCTGCCAGCCCACGACCGACGTGTCGCCGGGGTCACCGGGGTTGTACCGCCAGCCGCCGTCCTTCTGGTTTTGGGCGTTGATGATGTAGTTGACCGCCCCCTGCGCCGCAATGCCGATGTTCCTGTCGCCACTGAGCCCGTAGGCCTCGCACAGGGCGATGGTCGCCAGTCCGTGGGAATACATGGGCTGGACGCAGTTCTTGGCCAGGTTGCCGTTGGCTTCCTGTTGGCGGATGAGCCAATTGATGGCGTTGGCGATGTTGCCGCGGTAGGGCCCCTTGGTCTTGTGCGTCTGGCCGGCGGCCAGGAAGGGGAGCACGCCCATGGCGGTCGCGCCGGCGTCCGCCTGGACTTGGCCCGTGCCCGTGCACGTGCCGTCCTTGCACCGCGAGGTGTAGCGCTGGAGGTTCCAGCTTCCGTCGGGCATTTGATGGTTGGCCAGCCAAACCAGGGCGCCAGTCACGGCCCGCTCGGTAATAATACTGCCGCCCCCCTCGGCGAGGGCGGCCTTGCGATGCCCACGGTCGCGGCTGCCGAAGCCGTCCCAGTGGCCGTCGGGATCGCCCAGGCCGGCAGCGATCCCGCCGGGGCCGCTGGCCCTCGGGCCGGCGCCGGGGGCGATGACGTTGAAACCGTTCGCCAGGCCGATCATATCCTTGCTCCCGTCGAGTGTTCCGAGCTTCTTGCGCTCGAAGACGGGATCGTCGTCGTAGTACTCTTCCAGCCGTGCCTTATGGCCCGCTGGCTTCAGCGCCGGGTCGACGTTCAACTCCTTGGGCTGTTCCTCCTCGGCTTTGCCGATCTCGAAATGGTCCGGCTTCTCCAGCGTCGGATCGGCGGCCGGTGGCTCCGGCCAGTCCTCGATCTTGTCGTCGGGATACCTTACGAACGGCGTCTCCTTCCCGTCCTGGTTGTACTGCTTCTCGGCCCGGGCTGCGACAAGGGAGAGCTCGTCGCCGCCGGCCGGCGCCAACACGCTGTTGGGAACCAACAGGAGCAGCGATAGCCCGACGAGGTGCATCGTGAAACTGCCGGCGTACCAGACCAGCTCGGCGCGGACCCACTCCATCAAGCGCGCCGCCAGCGGATCGTCGTCGAATCGGCCTTCTTCTTCGACCGCCACGGGATGAACTACGGCTTCTGCCATGACTGGGCCTCCTTCAACGGTGTGGCGCCGCCCAGACCACGCGGCAACAAGAGCGGATGACCGCCATCCACATCCCGTGGGTCGAGGCGGGCGTGCCCAATGCTAGATTCGCCGTTGCCGGAGAGATTATTCCCCGTGCCGGGTTGAGCAAGAACGGGCGGGGAGATCCGATCAGCCGGCTGGGCGGCATGCTTGCTAAGCGAGCGCAGCGAGACCGCAAGCATGTACGGGGCACAGCTTGTCATGCCCACGCAAGCGTGGGCATGACATCGGGCTGTTGCGTGCAGGACAGCTCCATCGCGGTTGCCGCCAACAACAATTACAACGATGCCCTCCCGGTACTGCGTCAGCGGTTCTTCCTGCTCTGTGTATGGTTCGGGGCGAGAAGAAGAGCCTGTAAACCGACCGGATGATCTTGGTCCGTGGCCCTGAAGAAGCGGTCCGTATCGTCCAGTGGATCTACCAGATGTTCATCCGGGAGGGACGTTGGGAACAGGAAATCGCCGAGATCCTCAACGCCCGCGGCGTCCCGACCGACCTTGGCCGCCCCTGGACCAGCGGAACCGTACATGAGGTTCTGACCAACGAGAAGTACATCGGCAACAACGTCTACAACCGGCGGTCGTTCAAAGCGAAGCGGCGTATCCAAAGAAGCCCAGCAACGTGGACATCAACCCACTTACTTCTTCTCCCCCTTGGCCTTCACCTTGCTTTCAAGTTCCTTGATCTCTTCCTTGACCTTCTCCTCCGCCTTCTTGACATCCGATTCCATTTTGCCTTTGTCCACCGACAGGTTGACGTTGACCTTGTCGCCCTCCGTGTCCGGGGTAAAGGTCATGGTTGACAGTACGCAGTTCCCCGGACAGAATTGCCATGAATGGACTACTTGCCACGATAGCAGCCCGCAAAGGAGGTTTCTATGTTGGCTTTTTTGGGGTGTCTCTTACTGGTCGCGGCAGCCACGGGTGCCGACAAACCGGCATCGCCGGAGGCGACGTGGTCGAGCGATGCAAGCCAGTGGCAGCGCGTGCCCAACGTCGCGGACGCGCCGGCCGACGGGGTCGCGCTGGGTGAGAGCGGGCTCTTCCGTGAATCCATGGACAAACACACCACGTATCTCCTCGCCGATGCCAAGCTGGACGATATGGTGTTTCGGTTCCGCAAGCTTGCGGGAGTCGAGAAGCCGCCTGGGGAACTGCGCGGCTGGGAGAACACGTTCCCCGCCCATGCAGCCCAGTTCTTGATGGGCGCCGGCAATACGTTGCGATGGGGCGGGAACGCCCAACTCCGGCAGCGCATGAACCAGGTCATCGACGCGCTCAAAGCGTGCCGTACTCCCGATGGGATGCTGGCTGCCCCAGCCGCAGCCGGCGAGGAGGGTTACTCGTTCATGCTCTTGGCCCACGGGCTGGACGCGGCAGCTCGGGCGGGCAACCGCGACGCCTACGAGCTGCTGGCAGCTTGGGCGAAGTGGTACTGCCAATGCGTCGACAAGGAGACCGCCGGCAACCCGCAAGCCCGAGCGCTGGGCGGGCAGAACTACTTTGCGGCGTCAGGCCTGATGCTGGCTCACTTTGCCCCCGGCGGCACACCGGCGGACGTGCGCGGCGCGTACAAGCACGTCTATCCCGCGTGGATGCGACAGCTAACCGACCGTAATCCCGAAGGCATTTGGAAATCGTGTCGTGGCCATCCGCATTCGGCCTACTGTTACGGATGGATCGGCTTCCTGGACATCTACCGCGCCACCAGCGACCGCCGCTTGCTCGATGCGATGCTGGGCGGCTGGGAACTCTACCACGCGCATTGGCAGCATGCGGGCGGCACGCTGGCGATCTGCGAGGGAGATCTGGCATACCCTCCCGATTCGCTGTTTATCACTCCGCACGCTCACACGGGCGAGACCTGCTCGATGGTCTGGTGGGCCAAATTCAATCAGAAGCTCCACCTGCTGTTCCCGTCCGAAGAAAAGTACGTCGCCGAGCTGGAAAAGGTGATCTATAACGTGGGACTGGCGAATCAAGTGGGCCAGTCCATCTGTTATCACACGCACATCGAAGGCCACAAGGACCGTGCCGGAATTGCGCACACCTGCTGCGAAGTCGTCGGCACGTATCTGTATTCCACGCTGCCCGAGTACATCTTTTCGATCTCCGAGGATGGCCTCTACGTCAACCTCTTTGAGCCCTCATCAATCACGTGGAAGACCGGCGGACGAACCTGCGGGTTGACGATGACCAGCCGGTTCCCCTTGCAGCGCGAGGTCTCGCTGCGACTGGCGGTTGCCGAGCCAACCCCGATGAAACTTCGGGTCCGGGTGCCGGGGTGGGCGATGGCAGACATGCCGATTCAGGTCAATGGGCAGGAAGCCGCGGTCGGCAAACCGGGCGCCTACGTGGTGTTGGAGCATGCCTGGCGCGCCGGCGACATCGTGACGTTCGCTCTGCCGATCGGGTTTCGGGCAGTGCGTTATGAAGGTGCAGACCGGATTCCCGGACATTCCCGTTATGCGATGCTGTACGGCCCCGTGCTGATGGCTGCCGTGGCCCCGCTCAACGACAAGAACAAAGTGGACCTTCCCGATTTCGTGTTCCTTGACGACAAGAAGAAGGCAGACGAGAACAACGTCAAACAGCTCAAGAAATGGACCTACCTGGTGCGTATCGCCCATGATCCGGCCGTGCCGAAAGACTGGTTGACGCCGCAGCCCGACCAGCCGCTGACCTTTTCGGTCGCGGGTCAGGCGGAGCCGTATCTGAAACCGTTCTGGCGGATCGACAAGGAGAGCTACACCTGCTATCCGGTGATTGAACGCGAAATGGGCGGCGCTAGCAAACCAGCGCCTTGAGGATCTGCGGTGGCTGGCCCCGGGCAATGCTGTTCCCCGCCCTGCCCGACCGCATCCGACGCCCAAGTTGCTCGCTTGGTCCTGCCCTTCTGACCTCGCGGTGATGCGGCGGTCGGATCTTCCTCCACGCGATCCGCCCGGTTATACTGTCTTGGAACCAAAAGGAGATAGTTATGAACGCGACGATTTCACGACGGCATTTTCTCGGGACCATCGGAGCGACCGCTGTCGCCGCAGGCGGGCTCACGAAATTGCCGGCGAACGAAGCGGCCAAGGACAACATCCGCCTGGGCATGATGCTCCAAGGCGGTTCGGCCGCCGAGCTGGGCGAGAAAGCCAAGGCCATCGCCGCCGTCGGCTTCGCGAGGGTGCAAGTGACCTTCTTCTTCCGCCCGACCGCGGAGGAGCTCAAGACGCTCTCCCGCATCCTGAGCCGACTGAAGTTGCAGACCGTGGCCTTCGGGACCTACTTCAACCTCTTCCGCCCCGACGACGCGGGCTTCATGGGTTCCAGCCGGCAGACCATGCAGCTCGTCGCCGCGCATGCGGAGCTGTTCGGCTGCAAGCAGTTCGTCACGTGGAGCGCGAGCTACGCGCCGCAGTTCGGCGGCGCCGACCCGCGCAACCACGCCCCCGCGGCCGTCGCCCAACTTCACCGCGCCGTCCGCGAGGTCCTCCTGCCGGTCCTCGAGCCGATCGGCGGGCGGGTGGCGTTCGAGCCGTACTTCCCGCATGTCGTGGGCACGCTGGAACTGGCGAAGGAAGTGCTCGCCCCCTTTTCCGCCGAGCGGATCGGCTTGCTGCTGGACCCGCCCAACTTCATTTCGGCCGACCTTTATCCCCGTCGCGAGCAAGAGCTGCGTCGCGCGTTCCGCGAGCTGGGCGATCGCATCCAGATGGTCCACCTCAAGGACATGAAGCTCAACCCGACGGGCCACAGCGTGGACCTTCCCGGCCCGGGCGGCGGCGAGATGAATTACCCGCTGCTGATTTCCGAGCTCCGCAAGCTCAATCGTCCGTTGAACTGCATCATCGAGCACATCAACGCCGAACCGGCCGAGATGTCCAGGACCAAGGCTTGGGTCGAGGCGCGACTTCGCCAACAGTGAAGCCGATCTTCTCCAAGGCGGCGTACACCGTCTCCAGGGTCTTCTCCCCGGGGACGCGAGGGCCGCCCCCGCCGCCGGCTGCAATTTCTCCCCAACCTGCGCACATCTGGTAGAATGCCGGACGAACGCCTTGGGTGCCGCCAATGATCTTCCGCGCATCGCTGTGTTCGGTGGTCCTGTGTGGCAAAGGGATTGCATGATGTCTACTATTGCTCAGGGAATCGGGTTGGTCGTCTTCCTGGCGGTCACCTTTATGGCGGCGGGAATCGGCTCGTTGGCCACCACCCCCAACATCCCCACTTGGTACGCCGTCTTGGCGAAGCCAACCTGGACGCCGCCCAACTGGCTTTTCGGCCCCGTGTGGGCTGCACTCTACATCTGCATGGGTGTGGCCGCGTGGCTCGTTTGGCGGCAAGGTGGGCTGTGGCAGGCCCGAGTGCCGCTCGGTTTGTTCGCCGTCCAATTGGGCCTCAACGCCGGCTGGTCGTGGCTATTCTTCGGCTTCCACTTGCCTGGAGCCGCATTCCTTGAGATCGTTGCCCTGTTTGCGGCCATCGCGGCGACGACCATCGCGTTCTGGCCCAGGTCAATGGCGGCAAGCATTCTGATGCTGCCCTACTTGGGCTGGGTCGCTTTCGCCGGCGTGCTGAACTTTACGATTTGGCGAATGAATCCTTGAACCACTTCTCGTCCGCCAATAGTGTCCGATGACGGCCTGCCGCAGGGGTCGCGCGCACCCCGCATGGAACCAGCCAGCTGGCGCTCAGGCGATCGGCATGACGGGAATCCCGGCGAGCTGGCCGTAAGCCCTGAACATGCGTTCCAGATTGCCCAAGACGAACAACTGGTGGAAGCCTTTCACGTCCCGCGAATCGGCCACACCGTTCAGCTCGATCTCCACCGCCGTGCGGCAGCAGCCCGTGGGCGGTTGCGCGATATTGGAGACGACCCGGCCCGTGCCAACCATGATTGAAAGTGGGCGCTCGGTGGCGTATACGACAGTCACCGGCTGGCCGATGGGCCACAACACCTGTGGGGCGACGCCGGTGCGGGTGTGGTAATTGCGCAGCAGGTACGGGGCGCGGTACGGCTTGCCGAAACCTTCCAGCCGGAGCGCCGACGTGCAATGGGCGCCGATCAGCGTATTGTTCACCGTGTTCGGCGAAGGGTCCTGCTGGAAGCCGGGACGCTCAAAGAGGAGATGCGTCAACAACATGCTAATCGTGGCATTGGCGTCCCGCTCGCAGGCGGCAACGATCCCTTCGTCGCGGAGCTTGGAGTAGGCCAGGCAGACCGGGTTCTTCCATCCCAGGCAGTCGATGGCGATGCCCTGGCAGCGTTCCGTCTCCATGAGGCGGCGGCAGACGACGTAGTTCTTGACGGCCTCGATGATATCCGCGCCGCTCGGCTCGATGATCTTCTCGGCATTCTTGGCGTACAACTGTGCGACGGCGCGGATTTCTTCCGTCTCGGGGACCTTCCGGAATTCTTCGGCGAAGCGATCCTTGGGAATCCAGCGGAACACGGTACCCATGCCCGCCACCGCCGTCTCTTTGGTCTCATTGCCGGCCACGAAGAGGATTCGCGTATTCTTCGTTCGCCAAATCGTGTAAAGCATCCGCACGGCGAATGCCAGCCAGCCGACGTCCTGCGTGGCGCCGAGGTAGGTCTTCGGCGTATTGCGCCCGCACTGAAGATGATTGGTGAATCCGCTCACGTGGCTGTAGACGATCGTGGGAGTATCGCCTCGCTCCTGGACGACCTGGTTGACCAAGGGCCAGAGTTCGAGTTCCATGGCGCAAATGACAAGGCCGTCCGGCGGCGATTTTCGGACACCCTGAAGGAATGCCTGAATCTCGTCCGGCTTGGCCATCGGCTTGGCCTGGATTTCCAAGCGGACGCCAATCTGGCCGGCGGCGTCCTCCATCGTCTTGGTGAACAGGGCCTGCTGGGCGCAGACGTCACAGTTTCCCCCCGGCCAACTCACAATGGGCGTGACCTCCGATCGAACGAACACCACCCGAACGACCGGCTTCCCCGGCGGTTTCGGATCGGCGGCGAACAACGATGAAGCGAAGTCCAGCAGTCCGGCTTCCGCGGCGACCGCCGTGGCAGCCGTACCGGATAGAAAACTCCGCCGACTGAGAGATACCGGACACTCGGACGACCTGCACGTGCGACAAGCATACATAGGAAATGCTCCTTTCCGTTGACCAATCTGCATGACCGATGGCGGCGCCGTTGCGGTGCCCGAAACGTCTTCAGGGACCGCCGGTGACTTCAATTTTGGGGCGGTGAACGCGCCCTGTCAATCGTCCCGGAAACTTACTTCCCGACCTCCTTGAGCAGTCTCTAGTCCGCGATTCGCTCCACCGCGCTTGATCGGGCCGCGACGACTTCTCCGCGCGGATCGAGCAGCTCCACTTTCAGCTCGTACTTGCCCGGGGCCAGCCTCGACGGGTTGAAGGCGAACCGGCATTGGCCCAGCGCGACTCGACCCAACAGCATCGGCCCGCCGCCGCGGTCTTCTGAGGCGGCGGCAGTGCTTGTCTCCGCGTCGAAAGGCGCGGACAACTGCCAGGCCGTTTGGCCGCCGACGCGGGACAGGAGGAAACGGACTTGTGCCGGCGGCGGCCGCCGGTTGATCTTCACGCCGAGAATGCCCACGCGATCCATGCCGTCGTAGATGTCCTGGTCAAGCGAAAGGTCGAGCGGCGCCGGAACGACCTCGCGGAGGCTCAGGTCGTCGATCCAGACCGTTCCCGGCCCCTGCACCCAGACGCCGAGGTACTTCAGGGCCGCCGGAAACTTCAGCTCGCTGCGGGCCCAAAGCCGATACCAGCCGGTGGGCGTCGGCCCTTCCTTGCCGGTCTGCGTGCTTTTCTCCGCCCCGTCCGGCAGCGAGATGCAGAGTTTCGGGGGCACGCTGCGGCGGGCCAACTTGATCCAGCCGGAGAACTCGTAGCGGCGGCCTTCGTCCAGCGACAGGTTCAGCTTTCCATCGCCCCAGGTGGGCCAAACCAGAATGGTCACCGCCTGGCTTCCGCTTGCCGCCGGGACGTCGATCCGCACGGACTTCCGGCCGGTGTGGCTCTGGGTGTCGTCCAATCGCCCCTCGCCCTTGCCGTTCCACGTCTCGACGCGCCATGGCTTCATGGTCTCCTCGAAACCGGAGGGCGGCAGCAACTCGGGTCCATACTTGGCCGCCTCGTCGGCCGGCTCGACCCAGGGGAGTTCCAAGGGCGATGCGCGGGCTGCGCTCGGCTGGGCCACGCCGCCGTGGGCCAGCAGCGGCTGGAGCTTGAGGATCTGCCGTGCGACTTGCCAGCGCCATTTCCGCAGCATCGAGGGGTGGGGCGGCGGGGTGCGGTTGCTGGTGTCCAGGGGCTGGAATCCCCAGCCGATCCGGCCCAACAGGTCGCGGAGCACGCGGTCGGCCTCGGCGGCGGCCTCTCGCGCCCCGGCCCGGCCGGACGCCTTGGCCGCGGCGATCGATCGCGCCAGCAGGCTGAGGTAACGGTAGTCTTTGATCCCCTCGCGGACCGCCTCCCACATCACGCTCGGCAAGGGGCCATCCTCGGCAAGGTAGACGTAGCCTTCGTCGTCCTGACGAAATCCATTGCCCTGGAACAGGGCGTTGCCGCTGTAGTAGGCCCACTGGGCAATCTGTGACGCGCCGGTCTTGTAGCCGTAGAAGCCGAAGAAGAACCGCGCCCCGGCGGGCGTCGCCCCGCAACCATTGTAAACGGCATACGGCTTCTTCCGCTCTACGAGCGCCTTGGCGATCTCGGGGGTGAACCGGTTCGTGTTGAAGACGTCGATCGACGCCGACAACGGGCCGATCTCGTCGATCCCCATCGCGATGCCGCCGCCAATGTCCGTCCAGGTCGTCAGGTCCGGCCGGTGCTTCTTGATCAGGCCGTAGTAGTAGACGGCCTCGTCCAACAGGTTGTGGGCACCGGCCTCGTCCAGCGCGTAGGCGCGAAGCGGCGGCCAGCCTTCTTCCTTGGCCATCTCGCACACCACGTCCACGGCGCGGAGGAAATCGTGGTCGATCTTCTTGCTGTGCGGCCAGAAGGAGAACCAGGCCTTCCGGTGGTCCCAGAAATAGGCGATCTCGTGCCCGAGCTCGAACGTGACGGGAAACGCGCGCGGGCCGAAGACTTTCTTCTCGGCCTGCATGAGCCGCTTGCACTGGGCGCGGGTCGCCGCGACGTCGTCCTCTCCGAAGTCCCGATCCCGCGTCTTGATGACGACGCTCAGGGCCGGCTCGATCCCGTTGCAGCCGTGCTCGCGGGCGTCGATGAGTTGTTTCATGAGCAGCTCGTCGGAATCCGCGGGGTTCGGGAAGAACATGGCCATCTCGACGGGAGCCGGGGGCAGCGCCAGCGGCAAGACCTTTGCGACCAGCTTGATCTCGGCCGACGCTTGCCCGGCCACCTGCACCGTGATTGTGCCCGTGTAGTCGTCCGCCCCGGCACTCTCGGGAATCTTCAGGGTCAACCAGACCCGCAGGGCGGTGCCTTTGGCAGCCGAGACGGTCTTCCGCTTCTCCAGCAAGAACGGCTCCAGCCGAAAGGTCTTGGCCTTGTGATCCAGCGGCACGCGGACGCTCCGCACGAACCGCACGTCGACCCAGTCCGCCGGGATGACCTGACCCTGGGCGGAGCGAAGGTCGCCGACGTCGATCTGCACGTCTTCCAGGGGGGCGATCGCATGGAGGACGAACGACGCCGCTTCGTACTCGCCGCGGGGGGCAAACAGGCTCAGCGCTGTTACCCGCTCGCAGGCGAGCGGGACGGCCTCCGGCCCAACCACGGTCATCGGATCGGGCGCCGCAATGAGAAAGCCGCGCTGGCGCTCCTCCGCGGTCACCGCCGATTCAGGGAAGAGCCGCACGGGCTCGCGCACTTCCGTCCAGCCAGCTTCCAGCGCGGGCTCCGTCGGACCGTGGCTGCCCCACGCCCGGAATTGCACGGGCGGCGCGGCATGCAGGCCGCCGGCCGTGAAGAACGTGGCTGCCAGTACGAGGACGACGGTCTTCTGCATGTCTCATACGCCTTATGGATCGTCGGGCCCTTGCCATCGCCACAGCCGTTCATGGCCCAGTCCACATCGGACCCAGCCTGACGGCGCTGCCATGAGTCTGGCGCGGCAGCCCGGGGAAGTCAAGCCAATTGATGATGCCCAGAAGTGAAACCGTTCATCGAGAATCTGCACCTGCGCGGTCTGCTGCTGTGCATGGCGGCCGACGAGGAGCTCCAGCCGGAGATCATTCGCCGCGTCCGAAAGTGGTGATCTGGAAGCCCAGCAGCGGGCGATCGCTATCCACCGGCCGGGCATCCGGCCGCAGACTTCTTTGCTTCCGGTGCCAAGCCGTCCCCTGCGATCCGGCCAACCGGGAGCAGACGCTCCACTGGGCGATGAATGAGTTCCCGAAGCGCGGCCGGCCGTCCCATCAATGGGTCGTCTGATGGGATGATCGCCGGAGTGATGCCCTGCCGTACGGCGTTCGTCCAGGTCGACGAAAATGGGAGGCTCCGAAGCCGGGCTGCCCCTCGATCGCTCAAGTGCCTGGCATGGGCACGGGATAGGCGCCCGCCGCGTCCGGCTTCACGGGAGGATCGGCGTCGAAGGCCAGCACGCGGGGCATCTCGTCGGGCCCTTTGGCAACGGCCTCGTCCCATCGCACCACGCGCCCGGAGTAACACGCCATCCGGCCCAGGATCGCCGTCATGCTGCTCGTGGCGCCGTACCAGCCCTCGTGGTACTTCTCGCCTTTGCGGATGGCCGCAATGAGATCCACGTGCTCTTGGGCGTGCCCGCTGACCGCCGGGCCCTCATAGTGCCAGGCGTTCTGGCCGGTGATCTTGCCCGCGCAGGTGGCGGTGCCCAGCGGGCCGTGGGCTACGACGTCGCCGCAGTTGAAGCAAGCGGGGATGTGCCGGGCCTGGCAGTACAATCTCGTGCCGTCGGCGTAGCTGTACTCCACGAAGAAATGGTCGTACACCTGGCCGTGATCCTTGCCCGTGCGGACCTGCCGGCCGCCCATCCCGTTGGCCTCCACCGGGCAGGCTCCTTGGGCCCAGTTGGCCATGTCGATCATGTGGACCGTCTGCTCGACGAGCAGATCGCCCCCAAGCCACACAAAATAGTACCAGTTCCGCATCTGGTACTCCATCTCGGTTTGGCCCGGTTTGCGCGGGCGTACCCAGACCCCCGCATTGTTGCCGTAGCAACGCAAGAAGGAAAGCGGTCCCACGGCGCCGTTGTGGATTCGCTGGACCGTCTGGCGGAAGCTGGGCGTGTGCCGCATGTTCAGCCCGACGGCGATCTTCAATCCTTTCTGTTCAGCCAGCCTGTTCGTCTCCTGGAGCGAGCCGAACCCGGGCGCGTCCACACAGCAGGGCTTCTCCATGAAGACGTGCTTGCCCGCCTCGACGGCCGCCCGGTATTGCCGGGGCCGGAAGCCGGGAGGCGTGACCAGCAAGACCAGGTCGATGCCCGCCTGCAGCGCCTTCGCGTAGGCGTCGAACCCCCAGAAAACCCGCTCGGGCGGCAGGTCCACCTTGTCGCCGTAATGCTGCTTGAGCGCGGCGGCGGCGTGCCGGGCATTGTCCTCGAAGGCGTCGGCCACCGCCACCAGCTTGATGTTGTCTTCGACGTCGAGGCAGTTGCTGGCGGCGCCGACCCCGCGCCCGCCGCAACCCACCAGGGCGATCTTGATCTGGTCCGCGCCTGCTACGTGGGCCGCCCGGACGATGTTCAGCCCGCCGGTCAGGATGGAGCCTGCCACGATCCCCGTCGATCGTCGCAGGAAATGTCGTCGCGAACTGGTCGCCCTCATGGTTGCGCCTCCCGAATAGATACAGGTAGCCGCCGCTTTCGTCTTTGTCAAGTGGGGAGAGCACTTGACATGGCGCCGTCAGGCAACAAAACTGGGCTTCGTCCGGCTACCGTTGTGGTGGCCCGGTGGCTATGACACCGGCGGGGCCGCGGTTGGTTCAGCGCCGTTTTTTCCATGTGGCCCCCTACTTCAGAGGTTGCGATGATGCGTTCTTGGCTCGTTGTGCTGGTTTGTCTGGCCCCGGCTGCCCATGTGATGGCGGCGGAAGGGGACCTCTCCCATGCGGACGTGTTCGTCTCCGGCAAAGACGGCTACCACGCCTATCGCATTCCCGCCCTGGAAACCGCGCCCGACGGCTCGCTGTTGGCGTTTGCAGAAGCCAGAAAGTACAACCTGAGCGATCCGGGCATGGAGAAGAACGAGATCGACCTGGTGTTCAAGCGGAGCACGGACTGCGGGCGAACGTGGTCGGCAATGAAGGTGATCGAGCATGCGGGCCAACGCTGGTCGGCGGCCAATCCGGCGACGGTGGTGGACGGCCAGAACGGCCGCGTCTGGCTGCACTACCTGCGCTGCAAGCCGGACCGCAGTGCCGACACGGCCCGGCCTGGCACCGACGACGTTCAGAATCTGCTCCGCTACAGCGACGACAACGGCGTCACCTGGTCGGCCCCGACGGACCTGACGTCCATCGCCCGCGACATGAGCGACAAGCAGTGGCGGTGCAGCGTGGTCGGGCCGGGCGGCGCGATCCAGGACCGCAAGGGCCGGCTGGTTGCCGCGGTATGGAAGGTCGCCCCGTGGGGTGTGTTTGCCATCTACAGCGAGGACCATGGCCGCACGTGGAATCGCGGGCAGCCCGTGCCCGGCAACCACGCGGGCGACGAGAACCAGTTGGTCGAGTTGGCCGACGGGCGGCTCTTGATGGATTACCGGCAGCAGAACGGCCCGCACCGCTGGATGACCGCCAGCAGCGACGGTGGCGCGACCTGGTCCGAGCCCCGTCCCGGCCTGGTCGTCACGCCCGTGTGCTGCGCCATTGAGCGGTACACGCTGCAGACGTCCGGCGACGACCGCAACCGCATCCTCTGGACCGGCCCCAAGGGCCCCGGCCGGGCGAAGTTGGTCATTCGCGTCAGTTATGACGAAGCGGACACCTTCTCCAACGAGCGGCCGATTTCCGCAGAGTCGGCGGCCTATTCGGACCTGACCGTGCTCAAGGACAAGACCGTCGGGGTGCTTTGGGAGCGCGGAGACTATAGGTTCATCACGTTCACGCGGTTGACGCGGGAGTTCCTGGAGCCGCGGTGACCCGTAGTCGTAGGTTTCCATTTCCATCCCTGAAAGAGCCGGCGCTCCCACGCGCGACCGGTCACAGGGTTTCCAGCCGTCGTCATGCCCACCGGATCTCTTGGCAGTAGGCGAAGCCCAACAGTATGGACGGCCCGCTGGGCGACCGGGGGCGCTACCATCGTTGATGGGTATTATGAACCGTCCGGACGGCATTCCAAGGCCCAGGCAGGAACAATCGCCTTGCGTCCGCCCGGCGGGGTCCAGCGGAAGTGCAGCTCCCCGCGGCCCAGCGCGTTCCACATCTCGATTTCGAGGGGATGCGGACCGGCCCTCAGCGTCAACTTGACCGATCGCTCGGCCAGATTGTGCGCTTTCGCATGATCGATGACCTGCTGACCATCGAGCGCAAGTTTCGCCCCCTGAGCGCTGGCCAACGAGAGATCGTACTCGCCGTCCTCGGGTACAACCAGGAACCCCTTGTAGCGGCAGCCGAAGAACTGAGTCTTGCCGGCCCGGCCCCCCTGCCAGTCGATCTGCCCGACCACCTCGGCCCCGCACTGTTTGCTGAAACGCCATTCCCAATACGTGGCCCGCAGGCCTGGCACGCGGCCTTCACAATATCGCTCCAAGGCATCGGCCTGGGCTTTGCACGTGCGATAGGCCGGGTAACCGGCAAACCGGGCCGGGATGGCCAGGAAGGCGCTTCGCGCCGCCGGGAGCACCTGCCGGGCCGCGGGCAGAGCGCCTTGCTTGACCGCCGCGAGCACCCTGGCCTGCGCCTGGCGGAAGGCCATGGCCGCGGGCGAGGCTTCGAATTGCACCCGTTGACCCACGCTTTCCAGCCACTGCCGGCTGGCTTCGACATTCGGTCCGCTCTTGTACTTCTCGGTAATCCGGGCAAACAGTTTGCGCGCCTGGTCGAATTCGCCGCGATCACAGGCCTCGGCAACCCCCGCGAGGTCGATCTCCAGCAGCGCGTCGAAGGTCGTGGTCAGGACCTGTTCCGACGCCTGCAACGGTTGCTGCAGCGATTCTCCGAGGACCAGCTTGACCTGCTCGTTGGCGCGGACGTGGATCGGCAGGCCCTTGCCGGGCAGGACGACGGCGGCCGCCTGCTTGGCCAGCGAACGATAGAGCAGCCCGTAGAGCACCCGGTACGTACCGGCGGGAAGCAGCATCGCCTGCTCCTCGGCGAGCATGCCGAAGGCGCATTGGCCGTCGTCGGATGCCAACGCCAGGCGGCATTCCACGTCCTCCGCCGCCGATTCGACTTTCAGGCGGCCGGTTGGGCCCGCGTAGGGCGCCAGCGTCAGGGTGGAACCGTCCGCAGCGATCCGCTCGATCCGATAGACGGCCTCCGGCGTGGGCAACAGGTCCGCGACGGGCGCGAAGATGCCGATCTTTCCCGGATCGCCCACGCACAGGCCGGCGGTCCGCTTGCTGTAGGAGCCATCGAGGTTCTCGTCGTACAGCAGGATCGGGCACTTCCCGACAGTTCCTGCCTTGACCGAACCGGCGCGGCAATAGAGCGTGGCCGTGTCGCCAAAGGAGAACGCCCGCGGGAAGGCCAGCAGATAGTGAGGGTCGGCGGCCAGGGCAAGCGGCGCCGGCGCGCAGCCCAGGCCGGAGAGTTTCAGATCTGCGGTCTTGCCGTCCACGGCCAGGCGGAAGCCTTCGCGCCCCCGCTGGATGGTGCAGGCCATGCCGCCGATCGTCAACACCTGCCGAGGGCTCTGCGGGGTGAAGACCATGCGGCGGTTGGGCAACAGGACTTCGGTGCCGTAGGCCGAATAGTAGACGATCGGACGCTGGGGCTTCTGCCGGTCGAAGCTCGAAGCCGACAGGACCATGTTGGGGTCGGCGAGCGGGGCCGTCGCCAGGGCTACGCGGACAGACTCCTCGGCAGCCTCGGCGGTCCGGGCCCAGAAGACCACCAGCAGAACGGCCGCTGCACGCGCGGGGGTGTTCATCGCCGCTGCTCCCTTCCCGCCGGGCTGGCGGCCAGGGCCTCGGCCACTGCGGCGGCCATGTCGTAAAGTTGCCGGGATCGCTGCCGCCAAGCGCTCGGATCCAAAATGTAATGTGCGGGCCAGGCCATCTTCGAATAGCCGGTGACCGTGTACTCGCACAGGTATCGCAGGTCCCAGGTGCGCTGGTCGCACAACAGCTTGCAGCGCCGGGCCAGATCGGGACCCAGCCGGGCCGCCAGGTTCTCATCCAACAGGGCGTTCTGCACGAACACCCGGGCATCGGCCTCCTGCAGGCCCTCGCGGAGCACCTCGACCTGGACGCTGGAAACCGGCCCGGCGGCCCCATCGCCGACGATGAACGTGTTCTGAAAGCCGTTCAATTGCACGGTGCTCCAACTGGAGCGCGGGTCCCAATGGCCGGCAGCGGGATCGTTGTAGCGGGCGATGATGTCGTGCCAGCCGCCGCGCCCGCCCAGCACCGGCCAGAAATCGCCGCCCGACGGGCCGAAACCCCGCATGCCCAGAAACGTGTCGCGGCCGAACTGGCCGGCAAAGTCGGTCAGCCCCCAGCCGGCCGGCGGGTCGCGCTGGCCGGTCAGCAGGATCAGCTCGGCGCAGAAGCGGTAATGCCGCAGCAGAATGGCGCCGATGTACTGGTCGCGCGGGTAGGCCGTCACCACGTACGGATTGCGCCAACCGTAGAACGGCTGGTCCTTCTCCGGGTCCCAGAGCACGGCGTAATTGCCCACCAGGGCCACGCGGGCGTAGGGGTTGCCGTTGGGGGCGCAGTCCAGCTTCTGGTGGCCGAACCACCCGTGCCCCAGCCGGACCCAGCGGCCCTCGGGCACCAGCAGCTTCAGGTCTTCGATGCACTCCTTGGCGCATTCCGGCCCGTTGCCCCCGTCGGCGTGATATCCCAGGCAAAACGAGTTCTCCAGGCCGTGCCGGGCCAGGATCTGCCGCAGGCCGTCGAAGGCCGGTTTCCAGAAGGCCTGCGCTTCCTCCGTCCCCCAGCGCGGCCCGCGGGCGTCGATCCACTCGCCCGTCTGCGGGTCGAACTCGGTGATCCAAGGGATTGTGCGGTCGTCTTCCCCCTCGGACACGTAGAAGATCACCACCGGAATCTCGCCCAGGTGCTTGACCGCCAGCTTCACGTACCGTGCGATGACCTGGAAGTCGGGGCGATAGGAACCATCCTCCTGCCGGATCCACCACAGCATGGCGTGCTCGTTGCCGAACTGGGTGCGGCGAATCAGCGGAATCGTCAATTCCTTGGTCGCAATCCGCCCGAGCACCGCCAGCGATTGCTCGATCAGCTTCCAATGCGGCTCGGACCACATGGGCACGCTGTAGCGCATCGCCACCGAGTCGGGCGATTGCACGTAGCCCATGTGCGCGACGCAGTTCTGCGGATCGGGCAGCGTCCAGCCGCTCACATGGAGCTGGATCGGCGCGGCAATCGGCGGCAGGCCCTCCGCACGAACGGTCAGCGTGCCGCTGTAATCGCCGGCGGGGGCGTCGCCGGGCACTTCGACCGTCAGCCAAACCGGCTGCATCGCAACCGGGCCGCTGGGCGAGCGGGGCAACAAGCCGATCTCGGCCGGCGCCGATTCCTCGAGCGCCGAAAAACCCAGGTCCGACTTCGTGTGATACTGCGGGTACCGAACTTGAACGCGGGAGCGGGGGATGACCGCGCCGCCGGGGCCTTTCAGCTCCGTCGCTTCGGCCGCGAGTCCCTGGATGGCCGCCGTCGAGCTGACGACCACCTGCCCGGCGAAGCCGCCGTTGCGGGCCCCGCACAGGCGGATCGGGCCGAGCGGCTCGTTGGGATCGCCGTACAGCCGCGGGTCGACGCGTTCCCAGGCCGGCCAGTTCCACGCCTGCACGCCCTTGGGCCGCGAGACATTGCCCAGTACCGCGCCGGCCGGGGCCTTGGCTGTGAGCTTCAGGCTTTCCAGCGAAGCCCGGTTCCACCAGAACACCCGATGGTCCTGCAGGTTGTACCCCATTTCCTTGGGATCGACGTGGGTGAACATCACCTCGTGCGCCACGGCACGACGGACCTCCGCGGCCAGCACGTTGACGCCCTTCCTCAAGACGCCGGGCGGAATCTTGATGCTCGTGCGGCGGAACCGCTTCTTGTAGCGGGCCTGAAGTTGTGGGTCGGGCAGGCTTCTGGCGAGGTCCTCCTCGCCCATGACCATCATCGAGCCATCGACCTGCCGGAGCAGGGTGCCTGCGGGACCGACGAAAACCTCCTTGGCGTAGTCTTCGGCCAAGGTCGTGCCGTCCAGCTTTCCTGGCGGCAGGAAGGCGCGGCCCAACTCCCGACCGTTCAAATAGAAGACCGCGCCTCCTTGGAACGAGGCATCGAGCGTCAGCTCTTGCACCCGGGCCGAGTCCTTCACTTCGAACTTGGCCCGCAGGAAGACGGCGGCCAGGCTGCGGTAATGGCTCGCCATGGGAGTGGCCGTCCGAGACCAATCACCGTCGTTGAAATCGGAGTTTTTCCAATCAGGCGCAGGGAACGCCGAGCCGGTGACCTTGCTC
>Ga0181527_1002312_pt1 | contig 18192 bp, 12 predicted proteins | sample PEATcosm2014_Bin_30_FD_119762 | JGI IMG/M metagenome (GOLD analysis project Ga0181527, IMG submission 119762) | Peatland microbial communities from MTU Mesocosm Facility, Houghton, MI, USA - PEATcosm2014_Bin06_60_metaG | ecosystem: Environmental > Terrestrial > Soil > Wetlands > Peat | place...
GATCCCCGACTTCCGCGGGTCTGACGAAGCTCTGGAAACCGTGCTGCGTGCTCAACCCGACATCCTGAACCACAACACCGAAACTGTCCCTCGCCTTTACCCGGTGGCGCGGCGTGGTTCCCGCTACGAGCGGTCCCTGCGCCTGCTTCGGCGCTCACGTCAAATCGCTCCTTCCATCCCAACCAAGTCCGGCCTCATGGTGGGCCTGGGGGAAACGTTTGAAGAACTGCTGGCGGTGCTGAAGGATTTAAGTGTTGTGAGGGTCGATATCGTCACGATTGGCCAGTATTTGCGCCCCTCCGGTGAGCAGTTGCCGGTGGCGCGGTTTTATTCCCCCCAAGAATTTTCCACTCTCAAGCAGGAAGGTCTCCGCCTGGGGATCCGTCACGTCGAGTCCGGCCCTCTGGTGCGCAGCTCCTACCACGCCCACGAGCAAACCCAAAAACTGAATCAATAAGTCGGTGAATCAGTGGCCTAATGTCCCGACCGGCGCGCCAGAGCGCGCTCGGCTTGTTGGTGGAGAGGTTTCCATATCTCCGATTGGGGATGGGCGGTTTCGTCGATCACCTGCCGGTAGAGTGTCTCGCCCTCTTTGACATGTCCCATGCGGAGCTCAATGCTCCCGGCAAGCAATTTCCAAAGCGGGTTGTGGGGATACTGCTGCTCCATCTGGCGAAACAGTTCCAGGGATCTTGCGAGCTGCCGTTCCATCGGACGGGAGTAGTTCTTGGCAAGGTGGAATTTCGCCTCCGAGGTCACGAGTTGCCCTTTTTCCATGGCCTCCTGGATTTGGCGGAGGCCCACAAGGCGGTCGCCGCCCGGAAGCAGAATCAAGAAGCGCAGCATCTTCACATAGGTCGGCAAGGTATCCACGAAGTAGTTGTAGAGTCCGACTCCAAAATAGGCATCGTTGAGGTTGGGATCGAGCTTCAGCGCGGCGAGAGAAAAACTCCGCAACCGCTTGCCGGCGTGGGCAGTTGCCAGGGCATGCTCCCGTAAAGCTTCCAACCGCGCCCGCAGTCCGTAGGCCAGGCCCGCGTAAAAGTAACTGCGCGCTTCATCCTGATGCGCGTGGAGGCGCGTTTCGGCTTTCAGGATTGCCAGTTCATCCAATCGCCTGAAATCGCGGTCGTAAGGAGTGGAGGCTTGGGAAAGAACCTCGAAAACGTCCGGGTCAATCAGATTGGCCTCGGTCAAGTAAATCTTCCACCAGTTCGCATCGGCCTCGAGAACGTAGCCGAGAGGCGACTCGGGATCGGACTTCTGGATCTGGCGGAAGATTTCCATCGCATGGTCGAAGTCGCCGTCCATGAGTTTATTCATCCCGCGGACGGCAATCTCCTGGTTTCCGACTTCGTCTGCCTTCCCGGCCTCCCGAGCGAACTTCACAGTTCCGCAACTAACGGTGACCCACAAAAGGATCAGTGCCAGCAGATTCGGTAGTTGAATTCTTCTCATTGAGCCTGCACTCATGTCCAAAGACCCTGCCCCCAAGGCCGAGCAGAAAATCGTACATCACCAGGCATTCTACCGCGAACGGAGGAAAACCAAGGAATCCCGGTACAGGCATTTCAAAGACCTTCCAATTTTGCCATATCGGGAAGATGTATATCCACTTGGCGCTGGCCCAGTAGTTCCAGAACTCCCAGAGGATTCCACACACAAGACCGGAACAGAGGAAGGCGTTAAGCCGGCTTGTTTCACCCTGTTCCAGGTCGCGCAACAAGGAGCGCCCTCCCCAGGAATAATTGAGGGGGTCGAGCACCAGGATGAACCCTACCCAAACTGCCCCGAACAGATAACCTCCTATGCGTGGAGGCGCGAGCAGGGGAAGAGTAAGGCATGCCAAGCCGAGGAGAAAAGGGATGATGTGCCTGAACGGGCGAAAGGCATATCCGGCTTCCCGTTTATCTCGACTCAAACCCAGCGCCGAAATCAGGTCCGCGGTCTCGAAGATGGCGGGCCAGATGGTTGCAAATGACCAGGTGAAGCCCAGTCCGCGAAGGAGCGGATTTTGAGGCAGTCCGACGTAAGTCCAGTTTCTCAGGCGCAGGTTGTAGGCCTCAAAAACCAACCACAGGGGTACAGAACAACAAGCCAGGCCCAAAAAACTGCGCAGTGAGTTACGGATGCGAGACGAACCCTTCAGGCTGCACACCAGCGAATCGGCAAAGAGCAGATAGCCTGTCCACACGATGGGCGTAAAGAAGACTTCGACCCAGTGAAGGCGCAAGAACAGCAGCAACTCTGCGAGCAGAATAATTGCAAGTCCCGACCAACCCCACGCCGGGATCGAAGCTTTTTTCTGAGTGGAGTATCTCCAACCCAGCGTGCCTAGCGTCGCGGTCAGCATCACGATGCCTAAAAGGATGTGATTCCCGTTCATGAGGTTGGGCAGGAGTTTCGCCAGCAGAATAGACGATTCAACCTGAAAAGGCAACCGCCGCAGGGCCAATAAAGCAGCGCCCGGCCTGCAGAACGTGCTGCTTACCTCGAGTATACCGATGAAGACCCACCGCCAAGCAGTTGGATATGGGCATGGCAGTTGTTGAGGATACGCACGTTATCTTTCACTTAGGGGTTCAATTTTGCAGGTTGTTAGAGGCGAGGCCGGATGGCCAAGGGCAGAAACTACCCTCGGCCTCCGGTTTCCAGCAATGGCGGCAGGCCCTATGGAAAGTCTATGTGAAAGAAGCGGGCTAATCTTTGTAAATCCAGCCTGCCACCAGCGACGCCATGATCGCTCCCAGCCAGAGGTCGAGCATCCACCAGAGCGGTAAGTAGCGGCCTATCGGCGCCCACGCGGCGTTTGACAGGTTCATGGGAAACCCTGCCGCGAAGCCCACCAGCAGCCCGACCGTCAGCGCCGTGCCCGGGCCGGCGCCGCGCGTCGCACGCACTGAAGAATACAGCCAGGCGACCACGTAGGCGAGAAGGAAGATTGTGATGATCCAGTAAACCGGGAACAAGGGATATCGTGCGTGCGCAAGCATCAACTTCGACTTCTGCGCATCCGCATACCGCGATTCCAGAATCACCATGTTGACGATAGTGCTCCAGATGCTCCAGACCACGCCTCCGGCCAGAGCGCCCAGGGCCACACGACGTGTGTTGACTATTGCCATGCATCACCTCTCCTGAATTGAAGGTCTCGGGGAAAAACTCGGACGGACGTTCATGTTACGCGCCCAACCGCGGAAGGTCAAGCAATAGCACCATTTTCCCCTCCTTGATAAGGAGGGGAGCCATTTTCAGGACAGGAAATTCGCGAACCACTTTCTCAATCGACAATCAGCCATAGACAATCGCCAATCATGGCACCCGCGTAATGGCTCCTTCCGAGGCGGAGGAGACCAGCGCCGCATATTTGGCAAACACACCTTGTTTGTACCGCGGCTCGGGCTCACGCCAGTTGGCCAATCTATTCTTGATCTCCTCATCGGCCAGTTCAACATCGAGCCGTCGCTTCTCGATATCGAACACTACCACATCGCCATCGGCGAGCGCCGCAATGGGACCGCCGCGGGCGGCCTCGGGAGCCACGTGACCCACCATCAGTCCATGCGTCGCGCCGCTGAAGCGGCCGTCGGTGAGCAACCCGACCGAGTCGCCCAAGCCCTCCCCTACCAGCGCTCCCGTCACGCCCAGCATCTCGCGCATGCCCGGGCCGCCCCGCGGGCCTTCGTAACGGATCACGAGCACGTCTCCCGCCTGGATGCTCTTGCTCATCACAGCACGCATGGCGTCTTCTTCACAGTCAAACACCCGCGCGGGCCCACGATGGTGAGTCCTTTCGTACCCCGCCACCTTGACCACGCAGCCTTCCGGCGCCAGGTTCCCTTTCAGGATAACCAGCCCTCCAGTCCTCTTAATCGGATTGGAGACAGGCCTGATCACGTCCTGGCCCGGCGTCTCGATGGCCAGCCGGGCTTCCTCAGCAACGGTTCGCCCGCTGGGAGTCTGTTGAGACCCGTCGATGAGTCCTGCTTCCAGGAGCTTCTGGGCAATCAGGGGGATTCCGCCGGCCCGATGGACATCTACAGCAAGGTACCGCCCACCCGGCTTCAGATCAGCAATGATAGGTGTGCGCGAGCTGATGGCGTCAAAGTCGTCGATCGTAAGCGGAACTCCGGCCTCGCGAGCCATAGCCAGCAGGTGGAGCACGGCGTTGGTTGAACCACCCGTCGCCGCGACACTGGCAATGGCGTTCTCAAACGCTTTCCTGGTGAGGATGTCGAGCGGCCGCACGCCTCGCCGGAGCAAATCCATCACCATCTGGCCAGTGCGGTAGGCAACTTCATTCTTCAGGGGGTCCAGGGCCGGCACGCTATTCCCACCCATGGGCGAAAGGCCGATGAATTCCATTACCGTGGACATGGTATTAGCCGTGTATTGACCGCCGCAGGCGCCGGCACCAGGACAGGCATGATCCTCGAGGTCCTTGAGCTCGGCATCCGTCATCTTTCCCGCGGCATGTGCGCCCACGGCTTCGTACACGTCCCCTATCGCAACGTCGTGGCCTTGGAACCTTCCCGGCGCAATCGACCCACCGTACAGGACAATGCCCGGCACGTTCAGGCGAATCAGGGCCATCGCGCCTCCGGGGATTGTCTTGTCGCATCCGACCAGCGCCACCATGGCGTCAAACATGTGGCCGCGGCCCAGCAACTCGATCGAGTCTGCGATGACTTCGCGGCTCACCAGCGAAGCCTTCATACCTTCCGTGCCCATCGTCACGCCGTCGGAAATCGCAATGGTGTTGAACTCCATGGGCGTTCCACCCGCCGCCCGCACGCCTTCTTTCACTTTTGCGGCCAGCTCGCGGAGATGGAAATTGCAAGGCATGGTTTCAATCCAAGTATTCGCGATGCCAACAATCGGCTTCGCCAAGTCGGCATCGGTAAAACCAATTGCCTTGAGCATGGCCCGAGCGCCCGCCCGGTCTCGCCCGTCGGTGATGATGCGACTACAGTGCTTTGGATCAAATGGCATTATTGCCTCCAGGGTAATCAGCCTGCGAAATGAAACCTGACGCAACGCTGAACTGCAAATGTTCGCAGATTAGCCGCGAGGGAGCAAGCATCGTTTTCAGCAGCGGTAGGGTCACGTCAGAGTCGGGGAAAAAGCGGCTCTGCCGCCTGATGTGCGGAAAGCCTCTGGCTTTCCGGCGCAGACCGCCTGCCTTTTTCTCCTCGGCTCGGCTGGAAGGCTGAGCCTTTCAGCCGAGCCGAGGAGGTTAGTCAGGTTGGAGGCCCTCGGAAAGGCGAAGCCTTTCCGCACATCAGGCGGCAGAGCCGCTTTGGGATGTTACCTTTCGGGGACTTTGGCACGACCTTACCAGCAGCGGTTTAACCTAGTTGCCTTCGAGCCTCCTCAAGGGACCCAATTAAGGCTGCAATATCGTTGCCGCTCGTCCGGTAGTTGGTGATGCAGGCCCGAAGCACGGGCACTGAGTTAGCCAGGCGGGTGGTTGAAATCCAGGCTTTTCCAGAGCCGACAACTCTCATAGCCACCGCGTGCAGGTAGGCCGCGGAGCGGCCCTCCGCATGCCGCTGGTCAATGAAGCAACAGAGGGGCAATGGCGTTTCGTTAACGACCTGCCAGCCCGAGGCTTGGAGTTGCTCCCGCAGCAGCGCGCCCATGGCCACCATGTGGCGGATGGCCGCGGCGTATCCCTCCCAACCAGCTACGGCCAGCGAGAGAAACACCTTCAGACCTATGGCCCGGCGGGACCACTGGATCGAGTGCATGCAGGGATCGACCACGTCCAATTCCGCTGCTTCACGCGGCATATACGTTACGGCGGTACGGAATGTTCGATCGAGGATTTCGGTGTGCCGGGTGATATAGATTCCCGCGCCCATGGGCACGGAAAGCCACTTGTGCGCGTCGAAGGTAATGGAATCAGCGCGCTCGATGCCCTCCAATAGAGGACGCAGTTCGGGGACCAACGCTGCCGCCCCGCCCCACGCCGCGTCCACGTGAAGCCATAGTTTTTCGCGCGCCGCCACCTCGGCGACGGCGGCAAGGGGATCAATCACCCCCGCGTTGGTGGTTCCCGCAGTTGCCACCACCATGAAAGGCGCGAAGCCCCGGCCACGGTCCTGGGCGATTCTCGACGCAAGGACTTCCGGATTCATGCGCAGGCTGTCCTCCACTGGAATCTCGTGCACGGCATCCGTCCCCAGCCCGCACAGTCGAGCCGTCTTCAGCAAGGAATGATGCGCCTCTGCGGAAACGTAGAGAACGGGCTGGGCGGCAAGCGCCCGGACGCCATGGCAAGAGAATTCCGGAAACGTCTGCACCAAAGCGGTGAGGACCGCCGTATGGTTGGCTTCCATGCCACCTGAAGCAAAAGTTCCATCGGTCTGCGCGGGGTCGTAACCAAATCGAGCGCCGAAAGCGCGCACCAGATGCTGTTCAATCTCGATGGCCAGTGGGCTGTGGCTCCAGGCGGCGAGTTGGGGGTTGAAGGCCGCAACCAGGGCGTCCCCAGCGATGCCCATGGTAGTCGGCGCGGGGTTGAACAGTCCGTAATAGCGGGGATGCGGGGTGTGGGTTTGAAACTTCCACAGACCCTCGACAAGAAAATCGAGGGCCTCGAAAGCATCCATCGGCGCGGAGAAATCGAAGCGGGAGAGCAGGGCGCGGAGCTTCACGGGATCGAGCGGAGGGGTGACTCGGCCGGTCTCCAGCTTTGTGGCGTAGGTTTCAATAGCGTTCTCCAACTGCCGCCAAAGTCTGGCGCGCGTCTCAGCATCAAGCATCAAAGCCGGGGCAGCCATGTGTTATTCCGATTCTCCATTCTTGCGCGCCGCTTCCCACGCCAGCATAGCCTTCTTTCGAGCCGCTCCCCAATGATAATCACCGGTAATCCCCATCTTGCGGATAGCCCTGTGGCAAGGAATGAGGAATGATATGGGGTTCCGGCCCACAGCGCCACCCACAGCCCGTGCGGCCGACGGCTTCCCAAGTTGGCGCGCCAGGTCTTCATAGCACACCATGGAGCCCGGCGGAATCCTGAGCAGGGCTTCCCAGACTTTGACTTGGAAGTTTGTGCCCATCAACAACAGCTTCAGAGGATTACTGCCGTTCCTTTTCTCGGGACTGAAAATTCTATCGATAGAGATCCGGGTCTTCTGCGGATTCTCTTGAAACTCTGCCGCCGGCCATCTTCGCTTGAAGTCCTCGAGAGCCTGTGCGCGACCCCCTTGCCCCACGAAACCCAATCCGCAAATCCCGCGCTCGGTAACCGCGAGAAGACACTCACCGAAGGGGCTGGGGTGGTATCCGTAACTAATCTTGCAGCCTGCCCCTTTCGCCTTGAACTCTCCGGGAGTCATGGCCTCGACATTCACGAAAAGGTCGTGCAGGCGGCTTGGGCTGGACAGCCCGGCATCATAGGCGGCGTCCAGCACGCTGCGGGATTCCTCGAGGACCTTCTTGGCATGTTCCAGTGTCAGAAACTGTACAAAGCGCTTGGGACTGATGCCTGCCCAGCGCCGAAAGAGCCGCTGGAAGTGATATTCGCTCAGGTTGACGTTCCGCGCCACTTCGTCTAAACTCGGCTGGTGGTGATAGTTCTCCGCGAGAAATCGTATGGCTTTGTCGATCCGCTGATAGTCTTCAATCTTTGTTTGCATTTGCATTTTCCCTCCCTGCCATATCCATGATGGGCAGGATGGAAGATCGGCGCAACCCGATTCTTGCTGCCGGAGGATATTTCGAGAGGTCAAAAGTCGAAGGTCGAAAGTCAAAAGTAGACCAACTGGAAATGGGTGGGGACAGATTACGGAAAGTCCAGCCGTAAGAATCTTCCGCCTTCCGCTTTTCATATAAGTGTTTTATCTTCAGCAACATTCCTGCTTAAAACGCGAATCTCCTTTGTAATCAGCAACATTCCCGCTTTACTGAGGGCTGTGGAAAGTCGACCCTTTGTTTTCATACATATTCCCGCGTCATTTGTGCATTTTTGATGTCATTGCGGTTTCCTCTTCTTCTCTCTGCACTGACATATTGTCCAGGGCGAGCCAGGGGTCTCCTCCACTTCTCGCGGCGGCTGGCACTTTCTCGAGGGCGGATTGGGACCTCGAGGTCGCGTCGATCAAGCGTCTTCCCAAATCCGCCGAACCCTGCACAGCGGCAATCTACGATTGTAGCCTATGCCTCTTGGCATGTCAAGAGACACGGAGTCGGCAGGGGGCGACGGACAAAACTGGAAATTAGAAGTTCGACCGCAAGCCTACCAGTTCCGATTTTCTAATGTCCTGAGTCAAAAGTTCCTTGAAGGAGGCAGCCCGTCAGCTGACGGGCTGAATTATTCAACGAACTTCTGACTCATGCACTAGTCTTCATCTTCTTCTCGTCGGGCAGGGATTTTCTACGATCATCGCTTGGCCCAGAATGGCTGGAATTGCCGATTTTGGATTGCTGAGGAGCATTGGAGCGAGCAAGCGTAGCGCAGACCTCCGCCTTTGAGGTCTGCGGTTCTTCCTCAGATTCGCGCTTTCGAATCCAGGGGCAAACTGCCAATCGTCAACCCGCCGCGGCGCATCTGTTCCGCCGCGCTCATGCCGCAATAATCGTTCGTGCAGGAGCATTGCAGTACTGTCCAAATAGACGTAGGGCGGGGGCTTGCCCCCATAGGCGCTAAGATAAGAACTGTTTCTATCGTTCCGGCGCCATTCCCGTGCCGCGAAGCGGGACACCGTGAGTAGCCGTAGGTGAAACCTACGGAAACAGAAGCCCAGAAAGCATTCCAGCCCCGGAGGGGCCGAACCATTGACCGGTCAACCCCGTTGGGGTTGCGTAATTCTGTGCGGTCCGCTACCCGCAGGTTAAAACCTGCGGCTATTCACCGTTGGCCCCTGCCGGGGCCATTCGAACACGGCTTACCTTAGCGCTTATGGGGCTTGCCCCGCCGCCGGTCCAACAGCCCGTCGTACCCATGCTCCTCGTAGCGCTGCTTCCACCGTCGCATGCTGCGGTCCGAGATCCCGATAATCTCCGCGGCCTGCCACCAAGTGAGCTCCTTCGCCATCGCCCGCAAAATCACCTCTTGGACTTTCATCGCCCGCTTCCAGGCGGTCGTTGAGTATTGTGGCATCCGGCCTCCTACCTTCAGGATGCCGCAACTCCCAACCGCCTCCAGCGGACAGATCACGTGCTAATTGAACCGGACATTTCATATGCTAACGACAACGCACCCTAACCACCTGAGCATACCGCAGCTTTTGGTGGTAGAATTCAGCCGTCTTGTCTGCACTGGCCAAGACAGTTGCGGAAGTGGTATAAGAGTGCACGGCAACGATACAAGGAAACGACGGCAAAGGAAAAATAGCCGTTTGGAGGTCCCACCAGTGGCTACACGATATTGGCTCGCTGCGGGTACTGTCGAAAACTGGCAGATTGCATTCGAACACGGCAATATCTGGGGACTTAAGTCTACGAGGAGGACTGTGAACGTGTGGGATCGGATTTCCGAGGGAGATCTGGTTCTGTTTTACGTCACACGACCAAGCAGCGGCATAGTCGGATTTGGGACGATACGAACAAAGTTTCGGCAAAACCATCCCCTTTGGCCAGATGAACTTGGCAGGAATAAGGTAATCTGGCCTCTCCGGCTGGAGCTCGATGTCCGTTTCTGTCTCCCTCCAAAAGCCTGGAAGGCGCGAAGCGTGCGGGATCCGAAGTTCCGGATGCTAGCGCGCAGCGGGTTCGGAGAACTCGATAATAAGACGGCGGAGCGCGTTATGGAGCAGTTGGTCCCACAGGAGACCCTACCCCGTCCGGCGGAGTCTTCCGCAAGTCGAGCCCTGAATCAGCCTGAAGAGGTTAAAGCTAGCTCCGGTGCCATTCTTACGCATGATGAAATTAAGGCGCGCCTTTGTGAGATTGGGGGGATTCAGAGTTTGATCGCGGAGGTTGAATACAAGATGGACGGAGCGCTGCTTGATGTTGTATGGAGGCGAGTGGAGAAATCCGTCCCCACTTACGTCTTTGAAGTGCAGGTCGCCGGCGACCTTTACCACGCACTGGCCAAGCTCAAGCACGCCTATGACCTGTGGAACAGCCATCTGTTCCTTGTCGCTTCAGAAGGTCAAAGGGAGCAGATAGACCGTCTACTTCAAGGAACGTTTCACGAAATCCGCACGAGAGTGAACGTGATCGACACTCGCAAGCTTGAGCAGCTTTATCACCACAAGAGCTCCTACAAAAGGCTGGAGAAAGAGCTGGGGATCGGCTAGGCAGGGTACCAGACCGGCTAGGTGTCTAACGTCCGTCCGCCCAGGCGCCCTGCACGATGATTTGCGGACGCGATCCGGCGATTAAGCCCTCAAGTTCTGAGCGAAGGCGGGTCTTTGCCATTTTGACGTAAGAGGGTTCAATCTCAACTCCGATGCTGTTCCGGTTGCAGCGTGCGGATGCCAGCAATGTAGTTCCCGTGCCCGTGAACGGGTCCAGAACGGTATCACCCACAAGAGAAAACATGCGAACCAGGCGATAGGCCAACTCCTCGGGGAAAGGGGCGGGATGGCTCCGCGTGGACTCTCCCGAGAGGCCCCTCCACACCTGCTGAAACCATTCCTGGTGTTCCTCTTTAGTCAGCCTGGAAGCCTCCCTCTGCTCGTCGCTCGGCTGCCGGTATCCCCCAGGCTTGCGGAGCATCAGGATAAACTCGACATCGTTTTTGATGATGGCATTCGGCTCGTAAGGCTTGCCCAGGAAGCCAGGTCCTTTGCGGTTGTCCACCTCGTAATTGGCATTGGCGATCTTGTACCAAAGAATCAGAGGCAGGTTGTCGAAGCCGATCTTCCGAGCCCTAACTACAATGTCAGCGTGCAGCGGCATTACTGAGTGCTTGCCGTGGCGACGACGGGACAGGCAAACATCTCCCACTACACAGACGAGGCGACCTCCAGGGACTAGAACTCGATAAACATGCTTCCACACTTTGTCGAGCTCATCATGGAAAGCGTCATAATCTTCTATGAGCCCAAGCTGGCTTTTGTGGCGGGGGTACTCTTTAAGTGTCCAATAGGGAGGGGAGGTAAGGACGAGGTGGACAGACCCCGACGGAACCCAGTCCATTTCCCTGGAGTCTCCGCAACATAACGTTAAAGTGACCTTAGTGAGCGTGGCTTGCATCAATCCAGATTGTATCAGAGGTGAACCAGCCCGCAAAGGGAACGCGTCACACCCAATCGTTTCCGTCTTGCGCGAGATGGGTAGAGTTGCCATCGAGTGAGCGACTTCGGAGTTTCCCAGCTTCAACTGCTCCAGCATCAATAATATTATCGGCTGCTCACCGGCTCAGCAGTATGGTTTTTCAAGCAAGCGTGGCGCAGACCTCCGTCCCGCCCTGGCGGGAGGTTTGCGGTTCTTCCTCAGATTCGCGCTTTCGACTCCAAGGGCAAACTGGCAATCGTCAACCCGCAGCGGCGCATGGGTTGCGCCGCGCTCATGCCGCAATACTCGTTCACGCCGGAGCATTGGCATCTAGTGGAAAACTACGCCGCTTGGGTAGGCGCACCGTGGCGAATGAGACCAGTCAAGCCGCAGACCTCAAAGGCCGAGGTCTGCGCTACCTTGCTCAAACCGCAGGCTGAATCGGGTGTTGCAATCGTCAGAAGCCGCTGGTGTTGGTAGGGCTTTTACACTGGACGTATAAGGGTCTACTCGCAGAAGTCGCTGTACGCGGCATTTCGGTTGGGGCCACTCCATGATAACTCCCGAATGGTCGGCTATTCGGAAACCATCCAGAAACGGGGTTCGAGCAAATAGCTGCCGCCTTGTCGCCAAGGGTTTAGCAATCGTCAAGCGTCCCGCCACGCCTGGCACTTTGACGGGAAACGCCTGACCGTGCTTTTGGCTCGTCGCACCCCAAACTCAAGGTCACAATGTTTGCATGGGTTTGTCCTGGATCTAAGGGTGCGTCGGCAGGTGGGGCCCAAGGGGAGTCCGACGCTTTAGGATCGCGGCCCGGCAACGGCCTCGCCCGGCCCACTCCGTCGGGGCAGGCTGTCTAGCGGGTTCGGACAAGCGGCCTCGAACAACTCCGCTGCACCGTCGGAGGCATGATAGAATCCTTCGACTTGGGAGGAGGACTTGTGGTTACACGGGCGAAGTTCATTTTTCCGCTTGCTCTTTTGATTTCGCTGCCTGGGGTCTCGGCCGAAAGCGGGCGGCCGATTCCGCGTGTCGAGCGGGCGGGGAATCAATATCGTTTGCTGGTGGACGGCCAGCCTTTTCTCATGCTGGGCGGCCAGGCACACAATTCGAGCGCCACCACTGCGCAGGATCTCGAACCTTTCTGGAAGTCCTTGGTGGGGATTCACGCGAACACGGCGGAAGTGCCGCTCTATTGGGAACTTATCGAGCCTCAGCCGGGGAAGTTTGACTTCCACCTCATCGATGAAATTGTGGCCGGCGCGCGCCGCAACGGGTTGCGTCTGGTGTTCCTGTGGTTCGCCACCTGGAAGAATGGCGACATGGATTACAGCCCGGAATGGTTGAAGCGCGACCATGCCACGTACAAGCACGTGATCGGCGCCCGGGGCGAAGAAATGTGGATCGTTTCGCCGCTCTGCGAGGCGGCTCGCGACGCCGACGCACGGGCTTTTCGGGCCGTGATGGAACACATTCGCAGTGTCGACGAGTCGGACCGCACGGTGATCATGGTGCAGGTGGAGAATGAAAGCGGGCTGCTGGGCACGGACCGCGACTATTCGGAAGAGGCCACCCGTCTGTATCGCGGCCCCGTCCCCGCAGAGTTGATGGCCTACCTCAGCAAGCATCGCGACAACCTGTCAGCGAGTTTCAGAGCGGCGTGGGCTGGGACAAACTACCGCCCCTCTGGGACATGGACGGAGGTCTTTGGCGACCTCGCCGCGGAGGCGTTCAGTGCCTGGTACGTGGCCCGGTATGTCGAGGCGGTGGCAGCCGCCGGCAAGCAGGCCTACCCCTTGCCTCTCTACGTCAACAACTGGTTGGTGGAGGGCAGCGCGGCACGCGCCGGGGACTGGCCCAGCGGCGGGCCCACCAGCCACGTTCTCGACGTCTGGAAGGCCGCCGCGCCACACATCGATGTGCTGGCGCCGGACATCTACTACCCGAAATTCTACGACGTCGCCGCCCAGTACACCCGGCCCGACAATCCCCTGTTCGTACCGGAGACGAATTCGCTTCCCTTCTTCGCCGCCAACGCCCTTCTGACCTTTGCCTATTTCAACGGCTTCGGCTTCAGCCCGTTTGGCATCGACAACTTTGTGGAGAACGGCGGGGTGACCCCACAGGCATCGGCATTCGAAGACCTTTACAGGATGCTGCGGCCCCTGCTGCCACTGATTGCCCGCTACCAATACACTGGCAAGCTGCACCCCCTCTTGCAGGGCATTGCCCAAGGTGAAAAGTGGGCCTACGCCGTCCGGCTGGGCAACCAATTTGCCGCGAGCGTGGAATTCACCACCAAATACGATCCCGAAAAGGGGCGCGGAGGTGGATTGATTATCGAACTGGGACCGGATGAATTTGTCGTGGCCGGCTCGGGGTTCAAAGTGAATTTCCGCCAACTGGAAGGCCCGCGGCGCGATGCGCAGATCCTCACGCTCGAGGAGGGGACGTTCGAAGGCGAGCGCTGGGTGTCCGCGCGCCGGCTGAACGGCGACGAATTGCACGTAGAGCTGCCCGAGCAGTCGAGGATTCTACGAGTGCGGTTGCTCCGCTAGAGGCGGACGAGCTGCGATATCTCTTGACAAATGAGGCAGGATAGGCTAGCATTGTAGCAGGATTCAGGACGCCGAAGAGCAGGTTCCAGGTGTTAGGGGCCGGAACAGGATTCGGCAGATGGAAAAACAGGTTCCAGGTGTCAGGTATCAGGTGTCAGGAGTCAGGAGTCAGAATGAAGGGCATCAGCTTTCCGCCGACTGCTTACTCCGTTTGAAGTGCCGCAGGTCCAGAGAACGGGACCTGCGCTACCCCTGCTTTCTGCCTACTATATTTGAGGGAGGCGGGGATGGAGAGGGCTCTTGGCAAGCATGGGAGCCCTGGACAAGATGTCGCCGTCCACAGGGAAAGGAAGAACTAGTAAGGTTAAAAAATGAACGAATGACGCGGGAATGTCTATGAAAACAAAGGGTCGGCTTTCGGCAGCCCAGGGTAAAGCGGGAATGTTATTGAAAGAAAAGTAGTTACGCGTTGAAAGCTGGAATGTTGTTGAAAAGAAACAGGATTCAGGAGTCAGGATTCGGGATGCGGGTGTCAGGTATCAGGTGTCAGGAGTCAGGGGTCAGGGGTGAGAATGAAGACCATCTGATTCCCGCCTTCTGCCTTCTGCTTACTGCCGACTGCCTACCGCCTACTGCTTACTGCCTACCGCGATGCGGCCTGGGGCAGTGCACTCAGGGCTTCGCGCACTTTCTTGTCCAATGTCTCGACGAACCTTTCGAGATCCAAACCTTCCTGGCGAAAGACCACGCGCCCGTTGCGATCAAAGATCAGCAGCGTGGGGAGGTTTTGCACGCCGAGCAGCCGGTCGAGTCCCTGGGCGTAGGCCACCTGGATGGCCCACTGCTCTTCCTTGAGGAATGCCGGCACGCCGGCCCGGTCCTCGTCCACGTTCACGGCCAGGAACACGGCGGCGGGCTCCTTGCGGAAGTTCTCCACCACGCGCTCGAGCAGCTTCCCCTCCAGGCGGCAAGGGCCGCACCAGGTGGCCCAGAACTCCAGGACCAGAACTTTGCCGCGGTAGTCGGCAAGCCGCAGCGGCGAGCCGTCGGTGCGCTTGAGCACAAAAGCGAAGGGGTCACGAAGATTGGCGTTGGGCCGAGCCGAGTCCTGGAATCGGGGAGCGAGCGCGCGTACCAGCTCGTCGTAGCGGGCCAGGACCATATCGCCCAGGCCTTTCTCGGATTGGTGCAGCGCCACGTAACAACTGCCCAGTTTGCGGCGGACCTCCTCCCGGTGCGACGGGTCAAGGCCGGGACCGGGGAAGGCGAAGGCCGTGGCATACTCATTCAGGGCTCGTTCAAGGTCGTTCTTCTTGGCCGCCAAGTCGCCCAGGCGCTCCGCAAGCAGTTGCGTGGGATAGGCGGCATAGCTCTTTTCGTAATCCGCCATGGCCTTGTCCGTCTCGCCGGACTTGGCGTAAAGCTTCCCGCGCATCAGGTAGGCCGCGGCCAGCATGGTGCTGGGCGATTCGGGGGACTTGTCCTTGCCCTCCGCCGACGGAGCTGATTCCTTGACTTTCCTTTCCGCGAGCTCCACGAACTTCATCGCGTATTGGAGGGCTTTGACGCGGCTGGAAGCGTCCTCCTGCCGATCGAAGAGGTCCGCCAGCGAAGTAAGAAGCGCGGGGTCGTCCGGCTTCAGTGCCAGCAGTTCTTCGCCACACTTGATGGCGGTTTGAGGGTCGTTGGCCCGCAGGGCGGATTTGTAAATGAACTGCAGAACCTCCTCGCGTCGCGCGCTCGCGGGGAAGCGCTCGAGAAAAGCCTCCAGGTTCTTGATAAGCACCTGGGGATTGCCCTCGGAGGAACGGACCGCATCCTGAAGCGCCTGCGCTTCCTGCGCCTCCAGAGAGGGCTTCTCGGCAGTCTGCGGCGGCGCAGCGGATTTGGGCGCCGGCCTTTGAGCCGCTTGGACAAGCCGCAAAGAAACAGGATTCAGCAACAACAGAAGGCCCAAGAAAAAGCAGTGACAAGTGACGAGTGGCGAGTGACGAGCAGAAAGACGCAGAGCAGAATTCCCGGTGCGGAAAGGAGCCTGCAGCAGGTCCGCGCAATCTAGAATGCAAAACCTAAAACCCGCAATTGCCTTGCTCCCTAGCCGGCTTGTTCCAGCGGACAACGGACCACTGACCACTGACGACTGACGACTGACCACTGCACTTAGAATGACATGCCTTTTCCCCATCCTTCTAAATTTAAAGAGAAGCGCAGAGCCGGTCAAGGCAGAAAAAGCAGTGACGAGTGATGAGTGACAAGTGACAAGCAAACAGACACCGACCGGAGGTCGTAAAGCAGGCCCTGATGACTGAGCACCGACTACTGGCGACTAACCGGCCACTAACGACTGACAACTGACCACTGACGACTGCTATAATGCTTGGCTCTTAAGGAGCTGAAATGAGTCCCAGACGAATACGCGCCGTCTTCCTGGACGCAGGCAACACCCTGGTGTTCCCGCGCCTCGAGGATCTCATCGCGGACTTGAAGGAACATGGCCATTCGGCTACGCCGGAAGACTTTTACGCTGCGGAGCGTCTGGCCAAACAAAAACTGGATGATTGGCTGTGGCCGCAAATCCGGCGCGGTGAGTTGCCAAAGCAAATTGACTATTACTATTGGTCGGAGTATTTGCACGAGTTCACGAGTAGGCTCGGCGCCCCGGAGAGCGAGCTGGGGGAGCTTACCCAGCGCTTGGTCAAAAGCTTCCAAAACCTTCAGCTCTGGTCCCGCGTGATGCCCGATACGCCTGCCTTTCTTGAAGGGCTTGTGGCCCAGGGCTACTTCTTGGGAGTGATTTCAAATTCCATCGGAACCTTGGAAGGCCAACTCGTCCGTTTGGGCCTGGCACGCTATTTCCAGGCCATCTTGGATTCGGCTATCGTGGGCATTCAAAAACCGCACCCGGGAATCTTCAAGCTGGCGCTTCAGCGCGCGGGCGTGGAGGGTTCGCAAGCCGTGTTTGTGGGCGACACCTATGCCACGGACGTAGGCGGCGCGCAGCTTGCGGGGATGACGGGTGTCCTTATGGACGGGGTGGGAGCTTACCCTGACGCCGCGTGCCCCAGAATCTCAGCGCTTCCGGAACTGGCGAGAATCCTTGAAGGCTTGTAGTAGGGGGACGGCTTGCCGTCCCCTGCTGTCCCCTGTGTGTTATTTCCTTCACCGACCAGGGTAGGGCAAGCCCTACCCCTACACGGGGCAACCAAGGGTAGGGCAAGCCCTACCCCTACAGTGCCCCAGCGTGCTACCATTTTCACGGTGTGAAAAGACCTGTTAGGGGGTGTGCTATGGAAGTTCGGAAACATCATCGCAAGAAAGAGGACTACAGTCTGCGTACTCACATGATCCACGGGGCCTTCGACAGCAAGAAGTGGGATTTTAACCACCACGTTGTCCCGCCGGTTTCCCAGTCCACGGCTTTCCGCCTGACTTCACTGGAGCGGGGCGCCAAGGGGTTCGTGCAATTTGCCTCCGCCGACGAAGCGTTGAGCGGCCACATTCCGATCTACATCTACGACCGGCTGGACGAACCCACACGGGCCATGCTGGAAGAAAACTTGGCCTACGCCGAGGGCGGCGACATCTGCGTGACGTTTGCCAGCGGCATGGCGGCGATCAGCGGGGTTCTAGGTTCGGTGCTTCGCCAGGGGCAGGAAGTTCTGGCGCATCAAGTTTTGTATGGCTGCACGTACAGTCTGATGACCAATTGGCTGCCCAGGTTCGGCATGCAGGCCCGCTTTACCAACTTCCTGAAGACTGAATCCCTTTTCGATCAAGTAACACCTGCCACTCGCGTCCTCTACTTTGAGACCCCGACCAATCCCACCATGGAATTGATTGACATCACAGCGCTACGCCGCCTCGCTGACCAAGTGAATGTAAGCCGCGAGGAGCGTGAGCGAGTCCTGGTGATCGTGGACAACACCTTCGCCACGCCGCACTGCCAGCGGCCTTTGAAACTCGGAGCCCACATCGTTGTGGAAAGCCTGACCAAGGGACTGGGAGGGTTTGGGACGGACATGGGCGGAGCCGTGATCGCCCCGGCGGAGTGGTACAACCACCTCATGCTCTTCCGCAAGGATTTCGGGGGAGTGCTTTCGCCGCGCAGCGCCTGGGGCATCCTGGTTTACGGCCTGCCCACGCTGGCCACTCGCATGTCCAATATGCAGAAGACGGCGCAGCGCGTGGCGGAGTTCCTGAGCAAGCATCCCAAAGTGGCGAGCGTCCTGTATCCCGGCGCGGAGTGCTTTCCGCAGAAGGAGTTGGCTCATCGGCAGATGCTCAGCCCGGATGGAAATTTCGCTCCCGGCAGCATGGTCTACTTCGTTCTCAAGGGAAGTGGTTCCAAGCAAAGCCAGGCTGAGAAGCTGGTGGATTACCTTGCGGAGCACGCTTATTCCATCACCCTGGCCGTCAGCCTCGGGCAGATCAAGACTCTGATCGAGCATCCCTTCTCGATGACGCA
>Ga0181527_1002313_pt1 | contig 18184 bp, 15 predicted proteins | sample PEATcosm2014_Bin_30_FD_119762 | JGI IMG/M metagenome (GOLD analysis project Ga0181527, IMG submission 119762) | Peatland microbial communities from MTU Mesocosm Facility, Houghton, MI, USA - PEATcosm2014_Bin06_60_metaG | ecosystem: Environmental > Terrestrial > Soil > Wetlands > Peat | place...
AGTTCTAGGTGGTGGCGGCGCCCGCGGGCTTGCTCTCGGCCCGACCGGGGCCCCAGAGCACGAGCCCCACAATCGCCAGGATGGACCCCGCGAGGGCCAGATACCATCCGGTGGCCGCGCCCCAGGAATTGGTGGTCCCGTTGGCGGAGACAGACCCCCAGAACGCATTGCAGGGGGACGTCCCATTGAACCCGGAACAAGGGGCCTTGTTGCCCGAATCCTTGATCGCCCACGGCTGCATCGCGGGAGCAAGGACGACGGCGACTAGAGCAACCACGATCGCGGCGATGACCAATCCCCTGACGATTCCTTGGCGGTTCTGCGGCAGCCGGCCGAACCCCGCGACGAGTCCGAGTAGGCCTGCCACGATCGCCAGGGCGCCGGCGATAATGGCGAGCGCCAGGATCGCTTCGTACATGCCGCCGACCGTACCGATGCCGATGTGCGCGTAGGTCTCCGTGATGGTAGTCCCGCCTTCCGACGACGAGGCGGAGGATCCGGGAAGGAAGGAGACCGTCAGGCCACCGACCGATAGCGCCCACCAGGCGGTGAAGGCGGAGACCAAGGCAAGTACTCCTCCTACGAGGAAGAGCGCGGCGGCGGCGAAGCGCTTTCCGCTCCGGGTAGGCTTCGTGCTCGTCAGAGGCGGGGTTTGCGGGGCTCCGGCAGGTGCACTCATCTCGATATCCCGGAGTTCGACCTAGTGCTGACCTATAAGGACCTTCTGAGAATCTCGCAATGGCACTCGGAGCGGCCCTCGGGGGGCCGCCCTCCGCCAAGCCATCTCGCTTTCCGCCGCCGTGAAATTCTTGATCGATGGCGGATCAACGGAGACTCGCCGGGATGCGAACCGACCGCCCCCGTAGGCGGCCCAGCCTCTTGCCCGGACGGTTTCGGCGAGTTCGGCGCGCTCTTCTCGGACGGGGGATTCAGTTCCCCCGGGGGTTCAAGCATTGAGTGCCGGAGGGGGGAACGACTGATTCGTTCATATCCCCTGCAAGGCGCTTGTCGGTCGACTCGAGCCCCCAACGGAGACCCCCCGTTACACAAACCCCTGGATAGGAATCGGTCCCATGGACCTCGGCCTGGGTCCCGTCATGTAACGTGCCCCTTTGCCAAGGAGCCTGAGGGGGACATGGCAGGATTCTTCGAATCCCCTACTTGATCGAGGCCGTGAAAGCGCGTTGCACCCTATACGAAGCTGGCCCGCACGTGGCTCGCCGATGCCTCCTGGCGCTGAACGGTCGGCCTGCAGCGAGTTGACTCCAACCGCCTAGGTCGGAATCACGACTCGCGGTCGTAGGTACCGCATAGCTTAGACCAAAGCTGGAGGCTCTTGTCGACTCGCGTTTGAAGCAGTCGCCTGCACTTCGGGCCGCCGTACTGGAGAGCTGCGATCCCGCGTTGGTTCAGGCGCGAAGCGGCCTTTCTGTGAGAGGGGCATGGGTTCCAGACGGTAGGCACATCCTCGAGGGCGTCGAGTTCGGGGTTGGTCACGTTTACAGCAAGCTTCCCGAGGCGGTCAACGAACATCGAGCGATAGTCGTTACGACATCCGAAGCATCACATTCCACCAAGTCCCTCCCCTGTGCAACCCGTGTTGCACCTCAGGTTGAGAGTCTCTGAAGCTCTAGCCGCGGTTCGAGTCTGAACGGGTTCAATGGCCAGGGCAGTGGCTAGGCTCTTACCAAACTGAGTTGTGTTCGAACGAGATAATGGCCGGGAAGTGTCCTACCTGCGGGAGGCCTGCGCGACCCAACCACCGATTCTGCGGTGTCTGCGGTCGATCCCTCCCCAAAGGTTCGCGCGAGGAGCCCTTGGTATGCACGGACTGCGGCGCAGAAGTCGAGGACGAAAGTGATCGGTTCTGCACAAACTGCGGATCGAAATTTGAGAACTGAGATCGGAAGGAGGGTCGGAGGCTCGAACGTTGCGTCGACCGCCTCTCCCAGCGAGGGGGCGTAACACCGCTTACAACCGCTCCCGCCTGGAAGAAGTGCCCCCTGGTTGCAATGTCGATTGCGCCCACCGAGTCTCGAAGCGTAGGTGCCGGCCGGGGGCACGGAACGATTCTTCCGATTCTATGCCAATTGGACCGACCGCGAGGAACGCGCGGGACCGGGCACAAGCCGGTGCCGGAGCTCGTCCTGTTAGGAAACCCATCCCTTTACGGCGGGGACCCAAGTGGTTCAAATCCCCTACGCAGAGCGATCCGGCGGTGCAATTTCTCGGCGAGAACCCGATGAAATGTGTCGGAGGGGGGATTTGAACCCCCGGCCCCAGGATCTCTCCCGGGACGCCGCCGGCGTCCCGCTATGAGTCCCGTGCTCTACCGGGCTGAGCCACTCCGACAGCGAACGGACCGGCCATCCGAGGCCTCCGGTGCCTAGGCCGCGGGCGCGCCGTTCTCCGCCACGTCGGCGGGGGCCGCCGGCGGTTCGGCGACCGCGACGGGTTCCGGTGGGGGAAGCTCGTCGGAGATCGTTCCGAGGACCTCCGAACGGCGGATCTCTATCTTCTTGAGCGGATAGAGCGACTTGACCCCGTGGGAGAGCGCCTTCGACAGCTCCCCCTGGAGCATCTCTCCGACGAACTGAGGAGCCGAGTGCTGCTGGGCCTGTTCGTTCAGGATCTCGACGATCCGGTGGCGCAGCTGCGCCCTCAGCCGGGTCTGGAGCCGCTGCTCCCCGACCGCGACCGGCTTCAGCACGATCCGCACCCCGTCCTTGGTCGTCACCGTGACGGCGCTGTCGATCTTCGAGCGCTTGCGGCGCGCGAGCCGGCGGACGTAGTCGGAGGTGAGGTCGTGGCCGACGAACCGCGCCTCGGCGACCCCGTCGCCCGAGAGCCGCTCGATCTGGAATCGCAGTTTGACGTGTGCCTTTCCCGCGTCGGGGGTCCCGGACAGCTCCGGGAGGGTCGCCTCGATCGTCCGGCCGACCACCTGCTCGGGTTCGGTCGCCACCGTCTCCCCCAGTTCCACGTGCTGGAACAGCCCCGGCGCCCGGACCTTGATCCAGTGCTTGGAGCGCCACTTGTCCTTGACGCCCCGGGCGAGCGCTGGCTTGCGGGCGGAGGGGGTCTCCTTGTCGGCCATCGGTCGCGGGGGCGCGGAGCGGGGTAGGCTACTTAACTATGACGTGAACCGGGAACGCCCCTTCGGACGGCGGGGGCCGGCCCGCCTCCCCGCGACCGGCCGAGGTGACCCCTTGCCGTCGGCAAACTACATATCCTGAACCTAACTGCGCGGCCCGTGGTCGCGACTCGAGAGCTCCCGGCGCTTGGCGCGCGGGCCACCGCGGCCGAGGTCCGGGCGTCGTTCCCGTCGATCGAGTCGCCCGCCGAGCGGTTCCGTCACACGATCCTCCGGACGATCGACGGGCTCCGCCAGCAGGGGTACGACCACGCCGAGGCGCTACGCGCCCTGTTCCCGCGGACGATCCTTCCGGAGGGAACGTACGACGACCTGGTCGCCGCCCTCGTGGCGGGAGCCCACCTCCTGTTCTTCGGCCCGTCCGGTGCGGGCAAGACCAGCCTCGCCAAGGACCTCTGGGAACTGTTCCCGAAGGACGTCTGGGTGGTCGAAAGCTGTCCGGTGCTCGATTCCCCGCTCAGCGTCGTCGACCGGGCGGTCGCCTCCCGCTTCCCTCCGTGCCCGATCTGCCGCCGCCGGTTCGCTCCGGGCGCGGACCTGGCCCGGTTCGACCCGGCGGCCGTGGACGCCACCCAGGTCCCGGCGGAGTTCGTCCGGCTCCGGGAGGGGTACGGCTTCGCCCGCGTCCAGGGGAGCTCCGAGGTGTTCCCGGACCACCTGACCGGGAACATCAACCTCCGCAAGCTCGAGGAGGTCGGCGACCCGATGAGCCCGCTCGTGCTCGAGCCGGGCAAGCTCCTCCAGGCGAACCGCGGGTTCCTGCTGGTCGACGAGATCGGGAAGCTGCCACTCGGCACCCAGAACGTGCTCCTCCAGGCACTGCAGGAAGGGACGGTCACGCCGTCGAAGTCCCGCGAGAGCTTCCCCGGGTCGTTCGTCGCCATCGGGACCTCGAACCTGTCGGACCTCGACAACATCAACGACCCGCTCTCGGACCGGCTCACGAGCGTGCACATCGGCTTCAACGACCGCCACGCCGACAACCGGCGGATCGTCGAGCTCGGCCGGTCGGACGAGGCGGGCACGTTCCTGCCGGAGATCCTCGTCGACGCCGGGGTCCGCGTGGTCGAGGCCTGGCGCCTCCGGATGGGCGACGAGAACCCGGACATCGGCGAGGTCGGGTCGAACCGGACGCTCATCGACGTGTCGGAACGGACGGCGGCCATCGCGATTCTCGGGGGTCGACCCATCCCTTCCAGCGCCGACCTCCGGTCCGGTCTCCTCCATGCCATGCGGGGCCGGATCCGCGCCCGCAGCGGGGACTCGTTCCGCCAGAACGAGAAGCGCGTCCAGGAGTTCGTCGAGCAGTACCTCGCTCCGGCGCTCCGGCGCAGCGCCGGCGTCTACTGGTGCCGATACTACCGGACCGTCCTCAAGGAGAACAAGGGCGAGGCCGAGGAGCTCGTCGGCGAGGGCCGCCGCCTCAAGGACGACGCGACGCTCGCGGCCGGGCTCTCCAGCGACGGACCGCTCTTCCCGCGCTTCCGCGGCTTCTCCCGGTTCGTGGCGGGGCGCGAGCGGCCGGGGACCGGGATCGCGGCGACCGACGCGTCCCTGAGCGTCTACCGGCTCCTCGAGGAGTTCTCGCTGTTTTCCTGCACGGAGGAAGACAACGACGACGCCCCCCTCTAGCGACGCGATCACGCTCCCGGACTGCGCCGCGTTTGCGGACGACGTCGTCTCGGACGATCTGGTCGATGCCCTCGACCGGGCGGCCCTCGTCCGGGCGCTCGCCGAGCGAGGCGTCGACGGGGCCCGCGAGCTCCTGCGGACCCGCGCAAAGGAGGACTCCGAGCTCAAGAGCCGGCTCGACCGCCTCCGGGACCGCCTCCGCCTCCGGCAGAACCGACGCATCGGCCGGCTGATGGGCGACTACGATCGGCGGGCCGGGGAGCTCGCGGAGTTCGAGCGGCGGAGCGACGCGGAGGTCGCCCGTCGGATCGCGGAGCTCGAAGCCCGGCTCGCGAAGGCCCGGTCGGTCGACTGGTCGCGCCTGCCTTCGCCGGACCTCTCCGACGAGTTCCAGAATGCGCTCCTCGCGCCCGACGCCTCGTGGAACCGGCCGCCGCCGCCCCCCGGGATCCTCGCCCGGCTGCGGGCGGCGTTCGCGCGGTTCATCGCCTGGCTGCGCCGACTGTTCGGCGGACGCCGCGCCCCCGCCCCGACCCCCGCGGAGGGCCGGTCCCTGACGATCGCGTTCCCGAGCGGCGCGGGTCGGTCGCTCGGGGCCTCTCCCCTCGGCGACACCCTCGCCCGTCTCTCGGCGCCCCAGCGGGAGGAGCTGACGGACCGCGTCTCGAGGTCCCTCCAGGGCCGGGAGCGCGAGCTCCAGCGGGAGGCCGAGGAGCGCCGGAAGGCGGCCGAGGCCCAGCGCCGCCGGCTGGAGGAGGAACGGGCGGAGGCGCAGCGCCGGGCGGAGTCGGAGACCGAACGCCGGCTGCGCGACGCGGAGGAACGGCGCTTCGAGCGCGAGCTCAAGGAGCGCGGGTTCGTCGCCGACCGCGGCGGCGAGCTCGCGGTGACGTACGGGCTGGTCGAGCGGTTCGCCCGGCTCCTCCTCGAGGAGGAGAGCCGGCGCCTCCCGGGGGAGATCCGCCTTTCCCTGAGGGGCGGAGGGGCGACCGGGGTCTACGAGAAGGCCCGGCTGCGGCGACCCGAGGAGGTGGCCCGGCTCGACGTGCCGGGGTCCCTCCTGGAGGCGCGGATGTCCGGCTCGCGGCACATCGACGAGTCGACCAGCTACGTCTACCGCGAGATCACCTCCGAGCGGGTCCACGTGGTGCTCGCCTTCGATCGCTCGGGGAGCATGTCGGAGGGCGGGAAGCTCGAGGCGGCGAAGAAGGCCCTCCTGGCGCTGTACGTGGCCGTGCGGCGCCGCTACCCCGACGCGACGATCGACCTCTTGGCGTTCGACAACACCGTCACCGTCCTCGATCTGGTCGAGCTGTGGGAGTGCCGCGCCGGGGCCTTCACGAACACCGCCGAGGCGATCCGGGCGGCGCACCTGCTCCTCCAATCGTCGCGCGCGACCCGCCGGGAGCTCTACCTCATCACCGACGGGCTCCCCGAGGCCTATACCGCGGACGACGGGAGCGTGCGGTCGGGCCAGCTCGACGAGGCCCTCGACCACGCGCTCGCCCGGGCCCGGGAGATGGCGACCGTCAGCCCGCTGCGCAGCACCCTGATCCTTCTCAAGTCCGCCCACCCCGAGTACGAGGCGGCGGCCCGGTCGATCGCCCGAACGCTCGGCGGCGAGCTCGTGGTGACCGACCCGACCCACCTCGGGGTCGAGCTGCTGGTCCGATGGGCCCACGGTAGCGAGGTGGAGCGGCGGGTCGCTGCGCCCGCTCCGCTGCCCGCACCGACCGTTCCCTCCCCGGCCCGGGGTCGGAAGCGCCGGGCGGACCGGCGGATGGGCGGCTGACCTCTTCCGCTGCCGCTGAAACTTTATCTTGCGTTCGCGCGGTAGCCCCGGGGGGGAACGATGCCCGAGTCCCAGGAAGAGGCCCAGTTCCGCCAGCACCTCCGCGAGATCCGCAAGGCGACGGCCGGCCTCGGCCACGATTTTGCCCACGAGTTTTCCGACCTCGACCAGAAGATCGAGCGGTTCGGCCGGGCGACGGGAAAGGAGGCGAAGTACCTCGCCCTCGACATCCAGGACGGCCTCTCGAACCTCGGCCGAACGGTCGACGAGGAGGTCCGCCGGCTCCCCGGACGGATCGCGAGCGCAGGCACGGCGATCGGCTCCGGTACCGTGCGCGCCGCCGGGGCGGCCCGCGATGCGATGGTCTCCGCCGGCAAGAAGGCGAAGGACGGCACGAAGAACGCCTTCGCCGTCGCGGCCGGGGTCAAGCGGACGCCGATGCGCCAGTGGTCGCCGCCGTCGGACGGGACCGAGAGCTCCGCCCCGAAGGACGACGAGACCTAGGCTCCCGACCCCCGCTCCGGCGGCGGTCGATCTCCGCCTGCACGCGCCGGGCGGCGGTCCGGAGATACCCCGGATCGAGGTCGAACCCGACGCAGTCGACGCCGAGGCGCACGGCCGCCACGGCGGTCGAACCGATCCCGACGAACGGGTCGACGACCGACCCGACGCGGGAGAGTCCGTGGAGCCGCACGCACCATTCGGGAAGTTCGGGCGGGAACGGGGCGGGGTGGGGTCGGTCGACGCTCCGGCGCCGGATCGTGGAGTAGGGCAGGAACCAGGTGTTCCCCCGGCACCGCCGGTCCGCGGCGGGCCGCTGCCAGCGGCCGACGTTCGACTTGTCCTGGTACGGCACCCCGACCGCCAGCCGGTCGATCGGGACCGCGCCGGTCCGGGTGAAATGGAAGACGTACTCGTGCGCGCCGTGGACGAACCGGTCGGAGACGAGCGGCTTGTAGTGGCCGAGCGCGAGGTCCCGGGTCAGTCCCGCGGCCCGTCCCGCCGCGCGCCGGTCGATCGCGATCGACTTCACCCAGTGGAGGACGTTCTGCAGGACGAGCGAGCGGCCGACCTCGCGCGCGACATCCCAGGCGAGCCAGGGGTCCTTCGGCGACCCGGCGACGTTCAGGAAGAACGAGCCGTCCGGTGCGAGGACCCGTCCGACCGTCGTCCCGAGCCGGTGGATCCACGCGAGGTACTCGGCCCGCGGACGCGTGTCGCCGTAGCTCGCGTACGCCACGCCGCGGTTGTAGGGCGGGCTCGTCACCACCACGTCCGCCGAGGGCACGCGGCGCGGCAGCTCCGCGAGGGCGTCCCCCCGCCAGAGGACGACCGAGCGCCCGCGGTCGAACGGGATGCGGGCGAACGGTCGGGTCATCCCGACGCGCGAGCCGGCCCGGTCGAATAGCGCTACCGGGTCGGGGAGCGCAGGCGGGCGAGCTCGTCCCGCGTCTCGGCGAGCGCCTTCGCGGGCTCCTTGTAGTAGAACGAGACGAGCTGGCCGACGTCGCGGTGGGTGTACGGGTTCTGGCGCGTCGCGTGCGCGTCCTTCGCCACCATGTAGTCGAGGATCTCCACCCGGTTGCGCACCTCCCGCTCCATCTCCTTCATCGAGAGGTTCTTCATCAGGGCGATCCGCTCGTAGATGTACGAGTGCCCCGAGAAGAGGAAGGTGTCGTCCGCGGCGTTCCAGGAATAGACCGAGTTCGTGATGAGCTCGTTCGTCTCGGGGTCGAGACCGACGATCTCGGTGAGCGACTGGACGCGTCGGGTCATCTTCAGCCCGACCTTCACCTGGCGCTGGAGCAGGACGAGGTTGAGCGCGGAGACCAGGGAACGGGGGAGGGTGATGGGCGGGTTCTCCATCCGGTGGACCATCGCGCTGACGCTCTCCGCGTGGAACGTGGTGTAGCAGGTCTTGCCGGTCGCCATCGCCTGGAAGACGATGAACGCCTCGGCGCCCCGGACCTCCCCGACCATCAGGTACTGCGGGCGCTGCCGGAGCGCCGCGGCCAGGAGGTCGAACATGTCGATCTCCCCCGGGGCCTTCCCCGTCATCACGTTCTTCGCACCGAAACCGGCCCGGGTGAGCGACGGAACCCAGTTCTCGTGCGGCAGGTTCAGCTCGCGCGTGTCCTCGATCGAGACGATCTTCATCTGGGGCGGAATGAACAGGAGCGTCGCGTTCAGGGTCGTCGTCTTGCCGCTCGCCGTCCCGCCGCAGACCATCATCGACTGCCCGTTCTCGATGGCCAGCCAGAGGTACGCCATCATCTCGGGGCTCATCGTCCGGAACTTGAGCAGGTCGACCGGCGTGAACGGGTTGTCGCGGAACCGACGGACGGTGAACGTGCTCCCCCGCTTGGTGACGTGCATCCCCAGCGTGGCCTGGAGCCGGGACCCGTCCGGCACGGTCGCGTCCAGGACGGGGCTCGCGACCGAGATGTGCTTGCCCGAGCGCTGCGCGAGCCAGACGACGTAGTCGTCGAGCTCCTTGGCGGTCGAGAACTTGAGGTTCGAGCGGATCGAGCCGTGCTTGCGGTGGTAGATGTAGAGGGGGATCCCGACGCCGTCGCACGAGATGTCCTCGACCTCGCTGTCGGTCATGGGGGCCTCGACGATCCCGTACCCGATGAAGTCCCGTTCGAGGTAGTAGAGGATCCGGCCCTTCGTCGTCGGGCCCGGCGCGAGCTCCCATTCCTGGAGCCGGGCATCGACCATCCGTCGCAGCTCGTTCTGCCGCGTTCCGGGCTCCCGGTTGGGGAGCGGCTCGAACTCGGAGACGAGGGCCGTGCGCAGGCGCGCCGCGAGCTCGCGCTCGAGCGGCGTGAGCGGGGGTTCGATCACCTCGTACAGGAACTCGTTCCGCTGGGTGTTGAACGCGATGCGGACGTAGGAGAACCCGGGACGGATCGGCGCGAGGTCGATCTCCTTGACCATCGGGTCGGTGATCGGGGGCACGGGCGTCACGTCGCGGTCGGCGCCCTGCCCGGAGACGCCGAGGCGGGCGAGCCGGACCGGGCGAGGCTCGCTCGAGCTCCGGCGGAGCGCCGCGCCCATCCGGAGCCACGGCGAAAAGGACGGGCGGCGGCCCCGCCGGGCGGGGCGCGGCGCGGTGCCGTCGTCGGCCGCGGGGGATTCGATCGTATCGACCGCCATCGTGACTCCTCAGACGACCAGGATCGGGACGACGAACCGCATGATCGCCCAGCCGACCGCGAGCATGATCGTGGCGTGCTGGAGCCCTTCCGCGATCCGGCCGTTGTACAGGATCCCCGCCATGATGCCGTCGCCGACCGCGTGGACGATCACGGCCACGAGGAACGCGAGGAAGAGGACCGGGACGTACACGAACTGGATGGTGGCGGGTCCCGCCGCCGTGGAGAGCGAGGAGCTGGCCACGCCCTTCCCGGCAGTGATCATCTGCGGCAGGAAGACCGCCGCCATGATGTAGATGGTGACGAGGAAGACGAAGAACGCGATGTAGATGACCGTCACGTAGGTGAGCATCGAGATCTGGCGGGCCTGCTGCGCGAGCTGAGCCTCCCGCGTGTCGTGGGCCACCATCGTGAGCACGTCCGCGACGTTGCCGCCGGCCTCGTTCGCCCGGGTGATGATCGAGACGACCCGCTGGACGAGCGGCGTCGGGACGCGCTCCTCGAACAGGTGGAGGGCGGTCGCCACGGGGACGCCCCACTCGAGCTGGCTCGCCATCTTCCGGATCTCGTCGCTCAGGAGGCCGTACCGGCCGGTGCTCGCGACGACGATCGCGTCGGGGAGCGTCATCCCGAACCGGCCGGCCTCGGCGACGTCCCGCAGGAAATCCGGCAGCCGCTCCTCGATCTTCGCGATCCGGCGGAGCTTCGCGGTCATGGCGAAGCCGTACGGCGCCATCAGGCAGAGGAGCCCGAGGACGAGGAAGTCGATCGCCGGGTTCGCCCCCGACCCCTCCCCGGGGCGCAGCAGGATGTTCTCGGTGCCGAGGTAGTTCAGGAATGCGATCGCCCAGAGGACGACCGCGACGGCCGCCCCGGCGATCAGGAGGATCGTCTCGCGGGGCAGCCCGGTCGGACGGGGGCGGCTGACGTCGGTCGAGATCGACTTGACCTTGCGGACCGAGGCCGGGGCGTTCGCGGTCGCCATTACTGCATCATCTCCTGCGTCAGCGTGTACATGAAGAAGATGAACCCGAACTGGGAGAGCGGGATCATCCCGCCGACGATCCCCCAGAGGATCTCGAGCATGAACGAGCCACCCCCGCCGATGATGGCGAAGATCGCGATGATGATCACGAGGAACAGCGGGAAGGCGACCACGACGGTGACGAACGTCTCCGCGAGGAGTCCCATCGTTTCGGTCCGCTGGAGCATCTCGAGCTTGTTCTCCCGCTCGAACTGCTCCGCCTTCAGCAGGAAGTACGGCTTCAGCTGGCCGCCGCTGGTCGCCGTCGTCACGACCCCCTGGAGGAAGTCCTGGAACCGCCGCGAGGGGGTCCGCTGGGACCCCCGACGGATCGCCGTCAGGATGTCGACCCCGAGGAGCTCGGTGTCGCGCGTGATCCACGCGGCCTCCTCCGCCACCTCTCCGTAGATCTTCTGGCGGCCGAGCTCTTTGAAGATCTGGTCGACGTTGACGTCGGCCGAGCTCATCGCAGAGACGAAGCTCATCGCGGAGCTGATCTTCCGATCGATCAGGCGGCCCCGGCTCTTCGCCTTGGAGGCCGGGGTCCCGAGCATGGCGAAGTAGGTGCCGATCGTCCCGAGGACGGGGAGCGCGACGGCGAGGAGGATGCCGAGCAGGAGGACCCCCTCGAGCACGAACACGATCCCGAGGCCGACGCCGATGACCGTCGTCGCGATCCCGACCACGACGGTGGTCGCGAGGACGTTCGCAAGGTACTCGTCCGCCCGGATGCGCATGTGGGCCTTGACAAGGTTCTCGTCGAGCGTCGGATCGACGCCCTTCGCCGTCACGCGGGGGCCGAACATCCGCCAGCCCCACCGCTGGAAACCGGTGAGGGAGGTGTGGGTCGGCTGGTTGCCGCGCTTAAGCCGGACCGGACGCACCGGGGGGCTGGCGGCGCCGGACCGACGGGCGACCGCCTCGTCGGGCACGTCAGCCTCCCCGCGCGGGAGGATCGTTCGCCTCGATCCGCGCCATCACTTCGGCCGGGTCCTTGTAGTACTGCGCGATCGTCTGCCAGAGCTGGCGGTAGTCGTTGATCCGGTGCTCGACCAGGTAGTGGATCACCCGGCTGCGCCGCTGGAACTCGGCGTCCATCTCGTCGGGGCTGTAGTTCTTGAGTTCCATGATCTTGTCGAACAGGAACGAGTGGCCCTTGAAGACGAACGCATCGGTGGCCGGGTCCCACTCGTAGACCGTGTTGGTGATCAGCTCGTTGGTCTCGGGCTCGAACCCGACGATCTCGAGCACCTGCTTCAGCCGGCGGACGACGCCCTTGTCGGTGCGGGCCTGGACCTGGATGACGACGTTGTTGAGGGCCGAGAGCAGGATCCGCGGCGTGTTGATCGGGGGGTTCTCGAGCCGGTTCACCATCGACTTCACGCTGTCGGCGTGCATCGTGGAGTAGGTGGTGTGGCCGGTCGCCATCGCCTGGAACATCGTGTACGTCTCCTTGCCGCGGACCTCCCCGACGATGATGTAGTTCGGTCGCTGCCGGAGCGCGGCCCGCACGAGGTCGAACATGTCGAGCTCGCCGGCGGCCTTCCCGTCCGGGCCCCGGTCGCCCGTACCGCTGCGGGTCGCCCCCGGGATCCAGTTCTCGTGGGGCAGGTTCACCTCCCGCGTGTCCTCGATGGAGACGATCTTGGCGGTGGGGGGAATGAACAGGGAGATGGCGTTCAGCGTGCTCGTCTTGCCGGACGCCGGCCCGCCGCAGATGATCACCGACTCCCCCTGCTCGGCGGCGAGCCAGAAGTAGGCGACCATCTCCTCGTTCGCGCTGCCCATCATCACGAGGTCGACGGGGGTGAACGGCCGCTCCTTGAATCGACGGATCGTGAAGCTCGACCCGCGGGTGGTGACCTCGCGCGCGTACGTCGCCTGGACCCGGTGCCCCTCGGGGGTCGTTCCGTCGAGGATCGGGGCGGAGACGCTGACCGACTTGCCGCAGCGCTGCCCCAGCATGACGATGAAGGAGTTGACCGCCTCCTCGTCAGGGAACATCACGTTCGTCTTCACCGACTCGTACTTCGAGTGGAAGATGAACAGCGGCACGTCGACCCCGTCGCACGAGATGTCCTCGACCTCCGCGTCGAGGATCAGGGCGTCGACCGGGCCGTACCCGACGAAATCGCGGAGCACGTAGTAGATGATCCGCTCGAGCGAGATCGGGCTCATGGTGATCCCGCGCGATCGGAAGTAGCCCTCGGCCTCCTCGCGCAGGTACGCTCGGCGGTCGGCGGGGGCGAGGGTCCCCACCTCGCCCCCCAGGATCTTCGTGAGCGTGACCTTGAGATGCTCGACCAGCTGGCGCTCGTGCGTCGAGAGCTGGGGTTCGATGACCTCGTAGAGGTAGTCCTTCGTCCGGTCGCTGTAGGTCACCCGCGAGTAGGAGTACGGGGGGTTGACCGGAGTGACCTGGAGCTCCTTCATCGCGACGTCGGGGAGCGGGGGCATCGCCGTGATGAACGTCCCCGGCACGTCGGTCGGCGTCTCGAGGAAGCTCCCCGACTTGGGGGCGAGCGACGGGGAGGTGGTCGTAGTTCGCGGGATTCGCACGCGGAACGAAGTCGACGCCATCGTCAGACGACCCCGGCGCCCAGGCTTACGTCGATCGACGCGGTCACGGCAGTGGCGTAGGCGATGTTGAGGAGCTTGAACGTCAGCATGTAGGTGTATCCTCCATGGTCCGAGCAGACGGAGGTGGACAGGGAGGCCGCGCTCATGGAGAGCGTGTACGCCCAAGCGGAGAGACCGCTCACCGAGGTGAGGTTGGTGAAGTAGTAGTACCAGGCGCAGAGGTTGCGGGTCCCGATCTGGAAGGTGAAATTGAACGGAACGGCCGAGCCGTTCGCCGCCAGGAAGAGCCCCCGGGACGTCGTGTGGGTCGTGGTGATCAGCTCGCTGTAGACCTCCTCCGAGCCTTGGCCGATCACGACCGTGGAGTTCCCGTAGAGCCCGAGGAACGCCGTGGTGAGCGTGGTGTTCGAACCGGTCTTCGTGATGGTGAGCGGGGGAGGCCCGACGATCGCCTCGTGGCCGATGCCCTGCACCTGGATCACCGCGTCGTTCTCGAAGTAGAACGTCTCGGCGTTGAAGTAGCGGTTCGGCAACTGCATCTCGAGGTCGGCCGTGGTGCTGGTCTTGTTCCAGGCGTTGGACGTCTTGGCCGCGGCCCCGGCCGTGAACGACTCTCGCTCGAAGACGCACGAGGTCTTCTGCACCGGCGTGCCGTTGGGGCTGTAGAACCCGCCGGGGCAGCTCGGCGGGAGCAGGACGAGGACCGCCTCGGTCGGTTGGGCGAGCAAGGGGACTCCTTCGGAGCTGAGCGGGAACGAAGTGGTGTACACCGACGGCCCGCCGAGGGCCGCCTGGGCGTCCACGTTCGACTTGAAGACGGCGAGGGACGCGTCCGCCTCGGCGGTGAACTCGGCCTCGTTGTCGGCCATCCAGATCGGCAGGTACTCGGTCAGGAAGATGCCGAAGAGGGCGAAGAAGACGAGGAGCGCGAGCAGCGTGCCGACGACGGCCGCGACTCCGCGCTGGCTGCGGTCAAGGCGACGCGCCCGCCGGTAGCGTCGGCCGGACCGCCTGATTCGGGATTCTCCCATCCGCCATGGCCCGGGATCGCGCCCCCCGGGTAGCCAAAATTAGGCCCGATTCGGGTATAAATACATGCGGCAGAGCGGGTGCCCGTGGGGGGATGCCCCTCTGGCGTCGAGTCTATAGGTGGTGGCCCCCTCGTTTCGGGCGCTCGATGACGCTCCGAGAGATTTCGTTGACCCTCCCGAACCGCCCCGGTGCCCTCGCCACCGTCTCCAAGACCCTGGCGAAGGCGCGGATCAACCTCGCCGCGATCAGCGTGGACTCCTCCTCCGGCGAGGGGCGGGTACGGTTGATCGTCAACGATCCGGATCGGGCGGTCGGGCTGTTGGCGACCGCCGGCTACGACCCCGAGATGTGCGAGATGATCGCGGTCCGGCTCGAGGACCGGGCGGGCAGCTTCCTCCGGGTCCTCGAGACGCTCGCCCGGGAGCGGATCAACATCCAGAGCGTGGCGATTCTGGTCGCGCGGGAGGGGAACCGGCCGCTGGTCGCCTTGTCGGCGAGCGACCTCCCCCGAGCCCGCCGGATCCTCCATCGGGCCGGGTTTGCCTCGCGAGCGGCCGAGGGACTCGTGTCCAACGGGGACCTCCTCGCGAGCGCCCCGTCCATCCCGAGCGAATCCGTCGGGCTCCTCCTGTAGCCGCGACGACCGCCGCACAAACGGTATGAGCCAAGCTGCCTCCGGCACCGGCCGCGCGGTTGTGGTCTAGTGGTTAGGACGGTAGCTTCCCAAGCTACCTACTCGGGTTCGAATCCCGACAACCGCATCTCCCGCGCGCCGGGATCGCTCGGCGGGGCCGAACGGGGATCTGGGACCGAGCGCGGTCCGCCCTGTCGCAGGCCTTCAGGTCCCGGCTGCCTGACTCGAACAGGCGACCTGAGGATCTCCACGGGGGCCGCCGGGGATTCCGGCAGTCTCGCCTACAGTCCCCCGCTCTACCACTGAGCTAAGCCGGGACAACGGTGCGGAGCGGCGTACGGCCTATAAACTCTGCTACGTCTCCGCGGCTCCGCCGCGGGTGCCTCCGGGTCGGCGGGGAAGACGCGGGCGAGCCGCCCCCCAGGGGATGGGGCCCGACGGGCCCGATGGTCGGATCGGGAGCCGCCGGGTAGCGTCCGGCCGGGTCAGAGCGACCGAACGGCCTCGAGCACACGACGGGCGACGTCGTCGGGGCTCCCGCGCGCATCGACCGGGCGCAGGAGGCCCCGGGCGCGATAGTGCGCGAGCAGCGGGGCGGTGTGTTCGTCGTACACCTTCAATCGGGTTCGAACCGCCTCGGGGCGGTCGTCCGGCCGTTGTACCAGTTCGGCCCCGTCGCGGTCGCACCGACCGGCGGCCTTCGGGGGTTGGGTCTCGACGTGGTAGACCGCCTGGCAGGTGGGACAGACCCTCCGGCCGGAGAGCCGGGCGACCAGCACATCGACGGGCAGGTCGAACGAGAGCACCGCCTCGAGGGAGGCGATCGGTTCCAGCTCGCGCGCCTGGGCGACGTTCCTCGGGAAGCCGTCGAGCAGGAACCCCGCCCGGCAGTCGGGCTCCCGGAGTCGCTCTCGGAGGATCGCGAGAACGAGCGGATCGGGGACGAGCCGGCCCGCGCGCATGTGCCCGTCGGCCTCGAGGCCGAGAGGGGTGCGGGCGGCGACCGCCGCGCGGAGCAGGTCCCCGGTCGACAGGTGCGGTACGCCGATCTCTCGAGAAAGTCGGGAGGCTTGGGTACCCTTGCCGACCCCGGGGGGGCCGAGGAGGACGATCCGCGGCACGGCGCCCCAAGGAGGTCGTGGGGATAACGGGCGCCCACCCGTCGACCGGGTCGACGGATTACGGGTCGATGAGGGTTCCCGAGAACTGCCGGCCGGTGATGGCGTTCTCGAGGTTGGGGAGGTCCCGCCCGGCGACCACCGCGAGGGGGATCGCCGCGCGCGAAAGCAGGTCCGCGCCCAGGCGATCGAACAGGAAGTTCTGTCCGGCCTCGCCGGTCGAGCCGCGCTCGACCATGGCGCGGAACGCCGGCCATCGGATCCGATCCCGCCGACGGGCCGTCGGGTCCGAGCGAGGATCCCTCTCGTAGACCCCGTCGACGTCCGTCGCGTTCACGACCCGGGCGGCCCGCAGTCGCACCGCGAGCAGCGACGCGACCCCGTCGGTCGTGTGGCCGGGTTCGGTCCCCCCGAGGATCACCGGGGAGCCGTTCCGCAACGCTGCCACCGCCGCACGGATCGATTCGGGGGGATGGGTGGGTGCCGGGGGGCCGATCCGCGCGGCGAGCAGGTGCGCGTGCAGACGGGTGACCTCGATCCCCAGCTCGTCGAGCTCGACCTCGGTCAGGCCGAGGGCGCGTCCGAGGCGAATGTACTCCCGGGCCGTGCGACCGCCCCCGGTCGTCACGGCGAGCGGGGTGCGCCGGCCGATCCGGGCGAGCAGTTCGGCGAGCCGCTCGAGATATTCGCGGTCGCCGTCGCCGGTCAGCAGCACCGAACCGCCGATCGACACGACGACCGGCGCCTTGCGACGCGGGCTGGCCGCGCTCATCCGAGACCGCGAGGGTCGGGTGGGGATAGCGGTGTCGGCACGCCGGTCCCACGCCTTCTATAGCCGCCCGGCGTGCGGGCGACGATGAGCGAGGACGACGACCGGGCGAAGGTGGCCGCCGCCCGGCGCGCGGTCGAGCGATGCGTCCGCCCGGGCCAGTGTCTGGCGCTCGGCACCGGGACGACCGCGATCGAGGCGGTCCGCGCGATCGCGGCGGCGTTCCCGACGGTCCGGTTCGACTGCGTGGCGAGTTCCCGGGCAACGGAGGAGCGGGCGCGGTCCCTCGGGTTCGCGGTCCGCCCGCTCGCGGCGGGCGACCGGTTCGACCTGATGGTGGACGGCGCCGACGAGGTCAGCCCGGCGCTGGACCTGACGAAGGGGCACGGGGGGGCCCTCCTCCGCGAGAAGCTGCTGGCCCACCTCTCCCGCGAGCTCGTCATCGTCATCGACGCGTCGAAGCTTGTCTCCGCCCTGGGCGAGCGGTCCCCGATTCCGGTCGAGGTCGTGCCGTTCGCGCGCCCCTCGCTGGAGCGGGAGCTCGCGGCCGAGGGCGTTCGGGTCACCGTCCGCACCGGGCCGGGGGGCGTCCCGTTCTCGACCGACAACGGGAACGAGATCCTCGACCTGGTCTTCCCGCGGCCGCTGCGGGACCCGGCCGGTGCCGCCCGGGCGATCCGCGACCACGTCGGCGTCGTCGAGTCCGGCCTGTTCGTCGGGCTCGCCAGCCGGGTGTTCGTCGGCCACCCCGACGGCCGGGTCGACGAGATCCCCGCCCGCCGCGCGAAGGCGGAGTAGGCGCCGCGGCCCCGGCCGATCATCCAACGCACGGTCGTCCGGGCCGACGCGCCCTCCACCGGAGGCCGGAAACGGTGGACCGGCGACGAGGCCCTGGGGCGGCACGGCCCCGAGTTGACGACCCGCTCCCACTTTCCCGGGATCGAGCTCCCGCCCGGGAGTTCCGAACGTACGGTCCGGTGAGCGACGCGCGCCGCGGCGCACCGACGCGCGGGGTCAGCGGGTCCGCGCGCGGCGCGCGCCGGGGCGACCGGCACGGATCCGGAGGATCGGCCGGGCCCCGGGACCGGGCCGCACCAGGAGGGTCGACCGGACCCCCGGCACGGCTGCCACGCGGCGCCGGACCGCCGCGGCGTGGCGACGCAACGTGAAGATGTGCACGTGGGCGCCCGCGTCGTGGGTGTACGCCGCGACCGGCCGCCCGGCTGCCCGGTTGAGCTCCCGGACCTCGGCGAGCACTTCGTGGGATGCGCCCGTCAGGTAGTCGAGCGGC
>Ga0181527_1002317_pt1 | contig 18170 bp, 13 predicted proteins | sample PEATcosm2014_Bin_30_FD_119762 | JGI IMG/M metagenome (GOLD analysis project Ga0181527, IMG submission 119762) | Peatland microbial communities from MTU Mesocosm Facility, Houghton, MI, USA - PEATcosm2014_Bin06_60_metaG | ecosystem: Environmental > Terrestrial > Soil > Wetlands > Peat | place...
CGCCCCGCTCTACGTGGGGGCGCTCTATCTCTGCATCATCGCTGTCTGCCTCGCCAGCTATTTCATCCTGCGCATCTGCGCCCCCGGGCCCCGATGGCTCAGCCCCATTGCCATGAACATCGCCGCCCGCATTATGGGCCTGCTCCTGACCGCCGTCGCCATACAGTTCATGCTCAACGCCCTCCTTGAAATCAGTCCCCAGTGGTTTCCGAAGCCTGCCTCGACCCCGTAGCGGCGCCTCGGCAGCGCAGTAGCGAAAAAATCACTTGCGCTCCGGCGGACCTCGGGCATTATTTGAGTCGTCTGTTGTTAAACGGAACGCGGGGTGGAGCAGCCCGGTAGCTCGTCAGGCTCATAACCTGAAGGTCGCTGGTTCAAATCCAGCCCCCGCAACCATTTTTTCAGGCCCAAATCCCTGTGCTGCAACGGGTTTTGGGCCTTTTTCTTTGAAAACGGGCTGATCCCCTTGGTTCCCTTGCGTTCCCATGCGACGCCATGCGCCCGCCCGAAAGTGGCTGCAAAGTGGCTGCAAAGTGGCTGCAACTTCGCCGATCTGGCCACCCTGCGGAAGGTGAGTTTCAGTGCATCCATTCCGCGAGGACAGCGGTCTGTCGGGAAGCGAATCGGGCTCGCGGAGCCACCCTGATTCCAACAACATTGACCCGGCCCAACTCCTCCAGCCGGTAAAATCCGGCTGGAATGTATGGAAGGCAGGGCAGTTCTCGGCCCCAGCTCAATCGAAGAGGCCCTTTGACCGGTATTTCTCCATCGCCCGGTCGCATTCGTCCAGGTCGAGGCGGACCAATCGGCCAATCTTGACGTAGGGAAGAATCCCTCGCCGCATGAGTTTGGTCACGGTGCGGATGTTGCATTTGAAATGACAGGCGATGTCCTGCTTCGTCTTCCAGTTTTTGCCTGCCCCGTTGTTCGTTGTTGCTGTTTCATTCACAAAGTCGTGTTTGGCGCTTATTGATGTCGGCGCCGGTCACCTGGATTTCAACGGCTGTGTCCGCCAGTCCGTATCGAAATACTCGATGATCCGCACGCTCCGCTCTTGGTTCTCCGCTTGGGTCATGCCGGCTCGTTCAAACAGGAGATTCATTCCGCGGAAGCCGGGGAGCACGAATCGGCGTAGCTCACCGCGATCATATTCGACATGACAGAAGGGTGCCTTTTGTCGCCGGAGGACCCGCAATCGGGGCAGGCAGCAAAAGGTTATGGTTTGGAGGTCGGGAGCGCTCAGGTTGCAGACAAAGAACCAGAACGGCCAGACCGCGTTCAGGGAACAAAAGAACCCTCGAACCTCTGGGATCTCATACACTTCACGTTGGTCATCCTCGTAGCCGTTAACACGGAAAGAGAACCTGTCGAGGTAACCTCTCAAGGCGCGCCCGCTTGGCAGCCTGTGAAGTCCCCAGGTGCTGACGAAGCGGGAGAAATCCCCCGCTTCGATCTGACTCCGCTCAAATTGGCAGCAGATGAGGCTTGCCATGTGTTGGTTTTCAGTTTGGCGCCGTTCTTCCTGAGGATGTGCCGTGATCCCTTTCTTTCCTTCGAGTTTGGCACCGTTCCGACTAGGCGCTGCCCAAGCGCGCTCTAACGGCGGTTTTGCGCCAACCCGACGAGACGGCGTGGAGCACCTCTACGGACGGCGTCGCATTCGAGGACCACCGAGCTGAGGCGTGCCGTGCGGGGCCGTCAGCAAACAAAATGTTGTAGCCTTGCGCGTGCGGGGGGGCCGCTTCCAACTCGATAACGCCTGGCGGGAGATTCCAATTCCGCAGGTTCATCAAGGGCATGCCCTGAACCAGTCTTGCCTCCTTCCTGTGGCAGGCCCGCGCGTCAGCAACCGTGTACATTTGGCTCGGACGGCCCGAGGGCTTGCCACCGGCGCGAGTTTGGGCCGGCGCGTGACCCACGATGCAGACCTGTCCCGAGATCGCGCATCGGGATAGTTCTTTCTTGATCGCATCACCTCTTTAAGCGGTGAAACGCGAAAAAGCGCACCTGGGATTAGAGGAGAGTTTTGACAGATACCGGGAGAGGGGAGCGGATCCGGATCGGAGCCAGCGTTGGCCAAGGTCAGTATCAGCGCCCCTCGGCGACCAGTTTTTCGCGGTGAATTCTAATTCAGATCCGCTGCGACGTTAAGGAGTCCTTGGTCTGCTGTGCCATTCGGGTGAGGAACGATCTTGCATTTGAGTCGAGACGCGAACTAACGGAAAGACTGCCCAAACGGTCATTAGCGTTAGCCCGGCCGCCGGCGGTCTTCCGAGGCATCGGTGACGGGATTGCTCCGGGTCGACATCCAGCCGTCGGGCAGCAGGTTCCACACGGTCCGTTACCATGTGTTTCGGATCACGAACAACAATGCGCTGAAGATGGATGGCGTTACGACTGAATGGATGATGGCGCGCATGTGCCAGAAGACCAAGAAGGCCAACGAGGCGTACGACCGCGCTGACGAGCACAACGTCAGAAAGGCGGTTTTCGGCCAACTCGGCATCTTCCAGAAAGAGAACCAGGCTGATCACGACAGGGAGGGGAAGGTGAAGGACGGCTCGATGAGCTTCACCGAGATGATGGATTTGATCCGCCATGCGACTCACCGGTTGATGGCGCTCCGGCTTGGGGATGAGCCGGAGCCTCCGATCCGGCAGATGATCCTGGACGGGATCATTTGATCACGCACTTCTCGCCGTGCGCGTGGTGAGGCTCAATCAGATACCCGCCTGCTTCCGGACTTTGGATATGAGTCAGAGGCTTCGACGTTGAAGTCGACTGCCTGCAGGCTGAACGATCGGAACCAAGAGCAACAGGCAACTGCAGAAGAGAGACACTCCTGTGAGGAAGCAGGTGGCGAACCCGGAAGGACGATGAACACGAGCCGAAACAAGGTCCATACTGGTGCGTAAAGGCGCTCTCTCATCCGGGACTGTTGCCTCGACTGTGCCCAGATCTGTGCCCAGGACAGCGCCCGCGGCTTTCCGGCCGCTCCGGAGCGGATTAAAGCGCACAGATCGTCTCAGATGACCAGGCGATGGGCGATCCGGGCCTGGAATTCATAGCAAAGACGCCAGATCGCGATTTCGCATACAAGCCACTCGCCATGAGCAACTTATGTGCCTTGGGCATCGACAAAGGCGTCTTCTTGACCTCAGTTGTCGACAGTCGGAACCCGACCTTAGCTCTTGGGGCGGACGGGGGTGGGACGTCCGGCTCCGCCGTCAACCGCAGAGCAACCAAAAGGACTCCTGTGGTCCCAGATATTTCACCTCGGCCCGCACAGCTACGGAGTTTTCGCTACCCACAGGGCTTGTCCGCTGTCCATTCGCGAGCCATTCCTGCCCCTTGGCCCGGGACGTCAAGCTCGGGCGCGCGCCCGGACGCCGCCCTCACTGGCCGGTCGGTTGGCGCGCTACCAACTCGTGGCGGGTTCACGCCGCTATGTTCATCGGGTTTCATTCAGTGGCGACGCTCTTATGACCGCTCTCGTGGCTCACCGCTGCACCTCAGCAGGGCAAGGCCCTGCGAGCGATCGGGAGGACCTCACGCTCATTGTTGCGGCCCTCCCGACCCCCGCTTTCCCGCACGGCCCTGGACTTTGAACCCCCACCTCCCCAGTCCGCGCGGGCGGTTGGAAACATTCAACCAAAGCGATGTCGCGCTCCGCTTGCCTCGCTTGCCACCGCAGTCCATAATATCCGGCATTGACCTCCGTGTCGACCGGATATGCGTCGATGCCGTTGACGCAAGCGTACCGCCGACCCCCGGAGTTCATCGATCTGTCAGCGGACTTTCAATTCGACGGAATGCTCATGGCGATCGTCCCGGAGGGGTATTATCTTTCCGCATATTTCTTGTCCATCGAGGGAGAGCACATTCGCGTCAGCCGAATTAGCGACCAAGTGGGTGATGGTGATGTGATAAACCGTTTGCCGGTAGCGGTAGTGGATTTTGAAGGTCGTCCAAGTTTTTGGCAGGTGTGGCGCCAAACGCAATTGGTCGCCCTCGAGGTTCACGCCCAGCAGGGTTTCAATGAGGAACCGATACATCCAACCGGCTGAACCTGTATACCAAGTCCAGCCGCCCCGACCCGTATGCGGCGCGACCGCATAGACGTCCGCCGCGACGACGTAAGGCTCAACTTTGTAAACGGCGATTTGCTGGGGTGTCCCGCCGTGATGGATGGGATTGAGCAGCGCGAAGAGCTCCCACGCGCGTTCGCTTTCTCCCAGGAGCGCGAATGCCATGGCGGTCCAAATCGCGCCGTGGGTGTATTGGCCGCCGTTCTCGCGCACGCCGGGAATGTAACCCTTGATGTAGCCAGGATTGAGAGGAGATTTGTCGAAGGGCGGATCAAACAATTGAATCAGTCCGGCGTCGCGGCGGACCAGGCGCTGGTCCACGGATTGCATCGCCTGGCGCAAGCGGGCCGGATCGCCGGCGCCGCTGATCACCGACCAGCTTTGCGGCAGGGAATCGATCTGACATTCCGGATTGGCCTGGGAGCCGAGGGGTTCGCCGTTGTCGAAGTAGGCGCGGAGATACCATTGACCGTCCCAGGCGTGTTGCTCGATGTTCTGTTGCAGTTGCCGCGCTTGGGCGAGGCAGCGTTCGGCAAAAGCGGGATCGCGGTGTGCGCGCGCCAGTTGGGCAAACTGGGTGAGCACGTCGTATAGAAAGAAAGCCAGCCAGACGCTTTCACCGCGTCCGTGATTTCCCACCCGATTCATGCCATCATTCCAGTCGCCGCAACCGATCAGCGGCAGACCGTGGTCGCCGAATTTCAGTCCGTGCTCGATGGCGCGCACGCAGTGTTGGTAAAGCGTGGCCGACTCCTCGGAGCGATTTGGCAGATCATAATAAGATTCCTCCTCCGGTTTGACCGGCCGGGCTTCGAGGAAGGGAATCTTTGCGTCGAGCACGCCGGTGTCCGCGACACACGAAACGTAACGGCAGGTGGCGTAAGGCAGCCAGAGGTAGTCATCGGAACAATGCGTGCGCACGCCGCGTCCCGCCGGTGGATGCCACCAATGCTGCACATCGCCTTCGCGGAATTGACGCGCGGCGGCGCGGAGCAGATGCTCGCGGGTGAGGGCCGGCTCGGCATGCACCAGCGCCATCGCGTCCTGCAACTGGTCGCGGAACCCGTAGGCGCCGCCGGATTGATAAAACCCGCTCCGGCCCCAGAGTCGGCAGCTCAAGGTCTGATACAACAGCCAGCCGTTCGCCATCAAATTCACGGCGGGATCGGAGGTATCCACAATCACCGCGCCCAGGGTTCGATTCCAATAGGCCCAGACTCCTTCGAGCGCAAGGCGGTTGGCCTCCGTCCGGCGAAACCGTTGGATCAAGTGCTGCACGTCGGTCGGGTTGCGACCAACCCCGAGGCGAAAACTCGTTTCACGTTCCTGCCCATCCTGCAAATTGAAGGCGACTTGCACCGCGCCGCACGGATCCAGCCCCGCGCCGACTTTGCCGGAAAGGCGCACACGTTGCAGTGCCGCCGGCTGCGACAAGTTTCCGTTCCTGCCCAGAAATTCCTTTCTATCGCCGGTGAGGGTGCGCGTTCCATCGTTGACATCGATGAACGCAATGCGATCGGAGAATTCGGTGTTGTAGTAATTGCGCGCCAGCAACGCGCCGGTCTTGAGGTCCACTTCGGTTTGCACGTGCAGCAGGCTTTTCTGGCGCAGGTCGCCCAACACCCATTCCCAGTAGCCGGTGACCGACACCCGGCGCGGACGTCCCGAGACGTTGCGCAATTTCAAGACCGTGAACTTCACGGGCGCGTCCATCGCCACATAGATCCATAACTCGCAGGCGATGCCATTCTCGGTGTGTTCAAACACGGTGTAGCCGAAGCCATGGCGAATGACATAGGGCGTCGCACCGCGCGCCGGCAAAGGCGTTGGCGACCAGAACTGTCCGGTCTGGTCATCACGGATGTAAAGGGCCTCCCCGGTGGTGTCCTGAACGGGATCGTTATTCCAGGGTGTCAGCCGGAATTCATGGGCGTTCTCGCCCCAGGTGTAAGCACCGCCGCTTTCCGAAACGACCGTGCCAAAAGACGGATTGGCGAGCACGTTAACCCACGGGGCTGGAGTCATCTGTCCGGCCTGGAGGGTGATGACATACTCGTGCCCGTCGCGGGTAAAGCCCCCGAGGCCGTTCTGGAAGATCAGTTCCCGGGGAGGGGCAGGCTTGGGTGAATCGGGTCGTGCGGAGCGCGTAGGCGTCAACGCCGGGATCAACGGTTCCAGCAAGCTCCGCCGTTCCAGTTGCTCAATCAAGGTTCCACTGTCGTCATCCAGGACAATCCGGGCCACGGATTGCAGCAGTATAAGATCGTCGCCAGGAACCTGTTCGAGGCGGCGGACGAAGATGCCACCCGGCTTGTCCAGTATTTGCGCTTCAATCCCCGAAGCAATCAGACGGGTGATTTGGTCGTGCAAGGACTGGCGGTAAACCGAAACGTCTTCGTTCAAAATAACCAGATCAACCGTCAGCCCTTTCATGCGCCAGTAAGAGTGCGCCTGGATCATCTGCCGAACGTTCTCGATCTTCTCCGTGTCGCTGATGCGGAGCACGACGAGCGGCGCGTCGCCCGAAATGCCATAACTCCAAAGGCCGCTTTGGCCGCGCCGGTTGTTGCGCAGCACGCCGGGGTTGGCCCGACGGGCGGGGTCGGCATAAATCAACGCGCTTGCCAACCGGCCGTAGAGTTGGGCCTCCCCCTCCGTGGCATTGAGTTGACGCAAGGTCACCTGGCTGTGGGTCCACGCGAGATCGAAGGCGCGGTCGGCCATGCGGGAGCTTTGATATTTTTCCACATGCGCCAGCGCGGCTTCCCGGTTTTCTGTGACGCCAAGAACCAGGTCTATGATTGCGGTTTCGTGGGGCGGCAAAGAGACCGCGCGCCGCAGCGAAACGATGGGATCGAGCACGGAACCAACAGTGTTGGACAACGGCGAACTGCTCTGCATCGCCGCAGGGTTGGCCAAGGTTCCACCGCGTCCGACAAATCTGAAGCGATCGGTTTCGCAGGAGATTTCTCCCGGTCCGCAACCCTGACCCACCATGAGGTGCAGCAGCCACGGCGGTTTGTCCTCCGGGGAACTGGCGCGGCGGGTGCAGAGAATGGCGGAAGATTTTCGCGCGAATTCTGTTTGCACGAAGAGATTGCTGAAAGCGGGATGCGCCGCGTCCGCAGCCGGAGTTGCGAGCACCACTTCCGCATAACTGGTCAATTCAATGACGCGCGCCTCGGGTGAACGATTGGTGATCGTGATGCGCCGCAACTCCACATCGTCTTCCGGCGACACGCTGATCTCGGTGTGGATTTCGAGGTCGGCATGACGCTGCCGAAACTCCGCGCGCGCCTGCGTGAAGATGGCTTCGTAGCCCTTCGTCGCGCGCAAGGTGGGTTGAAACGCGGCGGACCAAAAATCTCCCGTCGCCAGATCGCGCAGATAAACAAACGTTCCCCAGCAATCGCGCGTGGCATCTTCGCGCCAGCGGGTGACCGCCAGGTCGCGCCAGCGACTGTACCCGCCGCCCGCGCTGCTGATCACGACATGATAGCGACCGTTGGACAAAAGATGAACCTCCGGTGCCGGTGGCGTGGGATTGGTGCAAACACGCATCACGCGTTCGCCTTCGCCGGAAAGCGTCCGCGATGTCTCCAAGACCAAATCTTCGACGAACACGCCGGCGGCGGTCTTGGGCATACGCTCCTGCAACAGCAAGTCCGCCGCCTTGAGCAACGGACAGGCCATGAAGCGGCGTTGCATGGGGTAGTCCCGCAATTGATTGACCAGGGCCAGCAAGCTCATCCCTTGATGATGGACCATGAAGGAGCGGACAGTAGCGCTCGTTTCGTCCGGCGGCAGACGTGACGGCGTGTAATCCACCGCTTCGTAGAAACCGAAGGCTCCCCCGCGCCCCTCGACCCCCAGCCGTTGCAAGTTTTCACACGCTTCCCGCGGTGCGATCATCAACGCCATCGCGGTGGCGTAAGGAGCGATCACCAGGTCCTCGGCCAATCCTCGTTTCAGACCCAGGCCCGGCACGCCGAAGGCGCGGTATTGGTAGTTCAGGTGAACGTCGGTCCGGTTGTAGCCCGATTCGGAAATGCCCCACGGCACGCCGCGCAATTTCCCATATTCGATTTGTTGTTGCACCGCCGCTTTGCAGGTGTGATCCAGCAAAGTGTTCTCATAGTTGGGCATGACCAGCAGCGGCATCAGATACTCGAACATCGAGCCACTCCACGAAACCAGTATCGGCTCGCCCCGCGAAGCGATGAGCAGACGGCCCATCGAAAACCAGTGGTCTTGCGGGACTTGCCCTAAAGCGATGGCGACGTAGCTGCACAAGCGCGCCTCCGAGGCCAGCAGATCGTAAAAGCTGTTGTCAAGCCTGCGTTCGGTGACATTGAACCCAACAGAGAATAAATCCCTCCCCGGGTCGAACAGAAAAGTAAAATCCATCGCGGCCAGCTCGTCGCTTTGCCTGGCCAAGGTTTCCAGTGCGAGCAGGCGCTGACGCGCATGGTCGCTGGCTTCACGCAAGCAACGCGAGAGTTCAGTGAGATGTTCTTGTTCTTCTTTCCGGGATTGGGCAGATTCCGTTGGCTGGTCTTGCAAAGCTGCGTCGATCAACGGACAGAGCGATTGATCAAGCTTCGCGGTCTCTCGCAAGGTAGATGGCTGGTCGAGTTGCGCGAGTTTCTCCTCAAGCCTTCCAGCCGCCGGCGTGAGGAGGCTCTTATCTATTTCGGACGAAGGGGAAGGGGGAGTTGGAACCTCCTCACGCCGGCTACCCCGAGTTGGGGTTGGCAAAGCCAGCCAGGGGGCCAGGAAAAGCATGTCCTCCAAATGCTCCTCGCAATTCCGCTTCAGAGTTTGAGCCCATCCGCTGAGTTCTTCCTTTTCGTTCGCCAGCGAGGCAGCGATCGTGGTCGCTTGGCCCATCGCCCATTCCAACAAAGCAAACGCCGGGCGCAGACTGGCAGGAGCCTTCTCCAATTCTGTGTCGAGCTTCGCGAGGGCGGCATTTTTGTGCGCCAAAGCCCTGAGAACCCTCACCGTGTCGCGCAGACCGGCAAAAATCTGCGCCGTAAAATGTTTCTCATCGGCCAGTTCCCTCAGTCCGGAGCTGAGCGTGAGCAGATGTCCCGCAAGGTTGCCGCTGTCCACGCTCGATACATAGGGGGGCAGGAGTGGCTGGAGAGTGCGGGTCTCATACCAGTTGTAGAAGTGCCCGCGATACCGTTCGAGTCGCTGCATAGTGGCGAGGGTGTCTTGCGTGCGTCGAATCAAGCCGCCCAGCGAAAGATACCCAAAGTCCCGGGCGGCCAGGTTGGCGAGCAGCGCCAGGCCCATATTCGTGGGCGAGGTCCGCGAAGCGATCGTCGGAGCGGGGACTTCCTGGAAATTGTCCGGGGGCAGCCAGTTCTCCTGCGCGGTGACAAAGGTCTCAAAAAAATGCCAGGTCTTGCGAGCGGTGCGCCCGAGAAACGTCAATTGCTCTGCCGTCAAATCCGGAGTCGCGGCTTCAATGGGCTGGCTGATCCACCAAGCGATCCATGGAGCGGCGAGCCAGGCGCCAAGGATCGGCAGGGCCAAAGGAAGTTGGGCCGGCTGCACGGTGGCCAGGAAAAGTCCGGTCGACAGCGCAACGGCCGGCACGATCCACATGGTGGCATAAAAGCCGGTCAGGTCGGCGCGAGTTGTGCGTTCTGAATCACTCGACGTTTGCCATTCGAGGAGTCGTTTGTGCGTCACCAGCAATCGCAGCAGCGTCCTTCCAATCGCGTCCAGGCTGATGAAGGCGTCGTAGGGGAGGAATGCCAACGTGAGAAAGACCAGGCCGAGCTGGCGTCCGCCCGACCCGGCCAGTCCCCTCAGATGTATCGCCCACGGCAAATCAGCCGGCTTGCGAAACACATTGACCAGCGCCGAAAACAACCCGGGGAGCGAGATGATCGAAACGACCAGCAGCGATCCCAGGCCAGCGAGTCCAGGAAACAGCAGCCAATTGCCCAACATTAAGAGCATCAGGGCAACGGGAACGAGACTGCGCCTGAGGTTGTCGAAAATCTTCCACCGGGACAGCACCGAAAGCGGATTGGCAATGCGCCGGGCGTCAGAACCGGGAACCCGTGGCAAAAGCCATTGCGAGATCTGCCAATCGCCGCGAATCCACCGGTGACGCCGGTCAATGTCCACGTTGTAGCGGGAAGGGTATTCTTCGTATAATTCCACGTCGCTCACGAGGGCGGAGCGGGCATGACACGCTTCCAACAAATCGTGGCTAAGAACGGTATTCTCCGGGAAGCGTCCGTTCATGGCTCGCTGGAAGGCATCCACATCGTAAATTCCTTTTCCGATGAACGAGCCTTCCTGGAAAACATCCTGATACACGTCGGACACTTCCCGGGTGTAAGGATCAATGCCCGCGTCGCCGGCAAAAAGCCGGACGAACCAGGATCGCCGGGCGCTCGGCAGACTCACCCCCACGCGCGGCTGCAGGATGCTGTAGCCTTCGTTGACAATCCCGCGCACCGGATCGAACTCCGGCCGGTTCAACCGATGGGCCATCGTTCCGACGAGCTGACGGGCGGCATCGCGCGGAAGCTGGGTGTCGGTGTCGAGCGTGATGACATACTTGATCCCGGGCAGAATGGCCGTCTCCCCCACAATCTCGGAAAAGCATTCGCGAGGACCGCCGCGGAGCAGGGCGTTGAACTCTGCGAGCTTTCCCCGCTTGCGTTCGTAACCCATCCACAATCCTTCTCTGGCGTTCCAGCGACGCGGGCGATGAAAGAAGAAAAAGAGGGTTTGCTTCTCCGAAGGATACTTCTTATTCAGCATCTCGACTCCTGCCCGCGCCCGCTGCAGCAGCAGCTCGTCTCCCGGCAGGACCTCCTCCGGCGCATCTCGGAAATCAGTCAATAAAGCGAAGTGAAGATGCTGATCCCGATTCGAGAGATGGTGAATCTCCAGGGTCTCGATGAGGCGATCAACGCCTTCCAAGCTCGTGAGCATCGTGGGAACGACCACCATCGTGCGGCAATCGGAAGCGATCCCGGAGGAATAATCCAGGCGTGGGAGCAGACGGGGTTTTACCAGCAGCGTGGACAGCCAGTTCATCAACGCCACCGCGAGTTGGCTGGCACAAACCAGGAAAACAAGGGTGAAGCAAATGAGTTTCCATCCCCGGACTTCAAGCGTCTGGGCCTGCTGTAAAAACCCGAAGGTCGCGAGTAAAGTGAGTCCCCCAATGCCGCCCGCATAAAACGCCAGCGGAAAGCGGTGGATGCTTCGTTCGATGATCGTTCGCCAGGGCCAACGCACATTCGCCATGCGCTCCAGCATGGACTGGCCTTTGTCGATTAGATAAAAGCCCACGTGGGCGGTCCGGTCTTCGCGCCCCTTTTGCCGGGCACTGTCTGCGGCCAGTTGGATGGCGCGCTGCGCGACGTCCGCTTCCGAGAGCCGGCTGTGCCGGGCAAGGGACTCGACCGAATGGCGATAGCGATCGCGGGTCGAGAAATCCATCCCGCCGTAAACGCCGGCCGGGTCGGAGCGCAGAGTCTTCTCGACCAGACTCAGGGCCTCCACGAACTCCTTCCAGTTCATGGCGCCCAAGAAACGAAGACTGGCAACACTGTGGCTGACGGAAACCTGGTCGGCAGCCTGGTTTTGACTTTCCAGATGGACAAGCTGTTCGATGGACAACCCTTGTTGAACGAGCCGCTGTTCGAGCCAGCCGCGCGCGAGATGCAACACCGGATTTTGTTGCGACAAACGCTGACAGAATTCCGCCACGAACGAACTGGACAAGGGAAAATCGGACTTCGCCATGTCCGCCACCACGATGACGAGTTGAGACGGGTTCTTCTCCGCCATATCCTGCAAACGATCCACCCATAAGTCCGCGAGATCGCGATCCTCCCGGGCGAACGTCAGCCGGGTGGTAATGCGCTGCAGGTTTTCAATCAACCCCAGGCGCAACATAATTGGAATGGCCCACAACTCGCCCAGTTTCAAGGAACCCACCGTTTGGTAAGCGGCGATGAAGGCGCGGAGCGGTTCCGCATCAATCTGTGCATCCACGTGCGCGATCAATTCGAGCACGATGTCGTAAACGCGCGGAAGTCCAGCAGAAGGGCTGTTCAAGAGGCGAGGCAACTCCCGGCTGTAGCCCCGGGGTAGATGCCGCCTGGCCATTTGGATCTGCTCTTCGATCAAATAGAAGTTGTCGAGAAACCATTCGGCGGCGGGAGTGATGCGCCGCCTTGGATTCACAGCGAGGGTCGCGCGATTGAAGGCTCGGAGGTCCTGCTCGTTTCCGTCTAATCGAGTCAGCAGGCGGTTGGAGCTTTGTTGAGTGACGATCCGGTGGTCCGCCGCCAGGGCCCGAGCATGGCGCGCGAGTTGTTCGACGCTGAACAATTCGGCCCGCAGAGGCGCCTCGCTCGCCCGCCAACGCGGACGCGCGTGCCTGGCCATCCAGGTTTGCCAGCCTAGCGAAAGAGCCTTCATGTTGTTGCTGCTTTCCGACCGCAATTTGACGCAAATGGAAGATGAGGTGCAACCAGAGCGGGAAGCGGGCCTTCTTCAATGAGGCTGGCAGCGAAGCTTGGCTGAATTGTGGGTTGTGCCGGGACCGCGGCACCGTCCGCACATCCACGACGCGGGTCGCAGCGTGTGCCTGAAGCAGGCCGATGAACTGCTCGATCTTGCCTGTGCGATGCCCAATCGCCAGCGCGATGACCGAGGGCTCTGGGCCGGGCTTCCTCCTTCCTCCCCGACCAGCGGCCGTGGCATTGATTCCGGGGACGCTCATTTTGACACTTTGCTGCATCTCCGGCGCCCTCGTCGACCGGGATGGATTTCCAGCCATTTTGCGCGGCCGGTGGCCAGCATCTCACATGTGTGCCGCCGACGTCGATGTCCAGAATGCTCATGCGATCGGCCTCGCTTCCGTCGTCCGCCAGTCAGTTTGGCACGATTGGCTTCGTCATTGCCTGGTACATCATTTCCTCGCTGAGAAACGGTGAACCGTATGGTTCGTACCCGCCGCTTAGTTTTTCGTTAACTTTCCGCGCCAGCTCGTCATGGGTTGCGGCATCAGCGTGAAAAGGCACCGCGACGATTGTATATTCGATCGGAGTTTTCATGTTGTCTTGAATCACGGATTCTTGCCCTTTTTCTTACACTGTCCCACCAATTCGGTCGGCAGAGGCCAACTGTGTCCGTTAGCCAGTAGCCCTTGAGTATCTTCCGGTCCCCAGGTGCCGGCGGCGTAATTGGGGAAATCACTGGGCGGAGCCGCCGCCCAGACCTCGAGCACCGGCATCAACATGTTCAGCAAGAAATTGCGCCCCATGATGCCCAGACCGAGGACGCCGATTTCATATCGTTGTTGTGGTTGCGTATTTGTCATAGTATTGCCATCAGATCAGCCATTCTTCACCTTCGTTCCGTGTTCACTGCGCGGCAACCGTGTCGGCGGCGGTGGGCTTTCCTCCAAGAATCCATTCGAAGCAATCGTGCGCCCCCCGCGAACCAAACCGTTTTCCAATCGACCGATTGCTTGCCAGTCGTCTTTGCTGGTTGCGCGTTCATGGTTCGGCGTTTCAGGTCATCGACGCCACCCACGCCAAGAGGCCGGCCATGGCGGCCAACGTAACCGGGACGCCCAGGCGGGCGAAGTCGCGGAAGGAAATATTGATCCCCAGTTCGCGCGCTTGTTGGACGACGATGATGTTGGACACGCTGCCCAGAATGATGAGGCTGCCGCCAAAGCTGTTGGCCAGCGCCAGCACGTAAGCAACCGGCGGATGAGTCACATCCGTCAATTTCACCAATAGCATCACAGCGGCGGAGTTGTTGATCAAATTCGAAAACGCCGCCGTCACCACGGCGAGGATGGGCAGCGAGTGGAGGTTCAGGCCGATGCGGGCGAGCCATTGCACGGCGTCTTGGCCGGCGCCCGTGGTTTGGAATGCCCCGGTGACCACGAACAATCCCATGAACAACACGAGGATTGGCCAGTCCACCAAGCCCAGCAAATCTTCTGTGCGGAATTTCGGGCTGGCGAGATGAATACCGGCCGCTGTCAGCGCGATGATTTCCTTAGGCACGGGCGAAAAAAAGAACGCGATCACCAACGTCAGAATGACCAAGCCCTTAATCGTGTGCGGCCGATTGAACGGACGGGGAGAACATTTTGCAACAGCAGGCGCTGCCACGGTGGCCGCTAGATGGCGACGTGACATCATCCAGATGATTCCGTACGCGCTGCCAAGGGCCAACACAACCGGTAGGATGCACCAGAGCACGTATCGCCCGAAACCAAGTCCGGCGACCTGGGCGATCAGCATGTCTTGCGGATTACCAACCGGTGTAGCGGCCGCGCCGATGTTGCTGGCAATCGCCAACGCGATAAGAAACGGGACGGGATTGAGTTGCCGGCGAAGCAGCGCGATGGCCACCACCGGCGCGAAGACGAAACAGACGATGTCGTGGTTGAGAAAGGCCGACAAACCGGCCGTCACCAGCATCAGCACCAGCAGAAACCGCGCGGGATGGCCGAGCCGGGGCGAAATGCCGGCGGCGACTTTGTCGAAGAATCCGGACAGGCGCAGTTGGGCCGACAAGACAAAAAAGCCGAACAAGAGGAAAATCGTCGGCCAGTTGATGAAACCCACGGCGACGCCCGTCGGCAAGTCGGAGAAAATCATGATCGCGATCGCACCCAGCAATGCGATGCCGGTGCGATCCAGTTTCAAGCCCGGCACGCGACCCGCCGCGATGCCGAGATAGGTGAGCGCGAATATTGCCAATACTGCCGGTGTTGCGGGAGAAGGGGTAACGGTGGGGCTGCTCATGCTGGACCTTGGGCGTTGGTCAATGATTTCATGCTTCGTGCTGCCCCACTGTCCCTGAACCTTGTCCCGGTTTGATTTTACCGGGCTCGTCGGTCAACGGTGGTGGTTCCGCCGATTGCGGAGCCGCGGCGGGGACGCGCTTCAGAACATCTTCAATCGCCTTTCTCAACAGACCGACCTCGGCCGAGAGTTGATGAATGGATGTCTGGTTAGGAATCTCTGATTTGGGATCCTCAGCATCCCGCCCGATGAAAAATGCGGCGAAGACCGCGGTAAGATAGCCGAATATGGCAACCGCAAAGATGGAAATGCCGAGACAGAGCACGTGCCCGCCAACTGTCACCGGCCGGTACCCTGATCCAATATTGGTCACCTGCATTGCGACCCACCAAACAGCTTTCGGATAGCTGTGAATGCCTTGTGGATCCGGCGCGTCGTTTTCGAAATGAAGCATGCCGGCCGCACCCGCTAAGATCACGACTGCCGTGAAGCTGAGCGCGTAGCCTGTGCCCCTCCGTCCCATGGTCCGACGAAGCGATCGCAATCCTTGATCGGCCGAGGCAAACATCCACACTACTTGGATTCCAAAGGTCGCGGTCAGCGCGCGCGCTAGTGGAAGCCTTTGAAGGAAAGGGAAAAACCGAAGCACCGGCACGAGAATAGCCAGGACAAAAAGCCAATTCCGCTTCAGAAAGAGGACTCTATTGGGAACGATGGCCAACCTCAGGCCGAAGTAAATAACAAACAACGCCCAAAGCACCGTGCCAAGGCTCAGCAGCAACGGACTCGTGCCATTTACCAGTTCGATGATAATGACTAGAAACCATACGAAGCTCAGAAGCAGCATGGGCTGTTCGAGTTTTCGAGGGAGGGTCTTAAGAAAACTCGGCTTGGCAGCAACGCTGCGTAAGGTGTCAGTCATTTTCGGGACAACTCCTTAACATGTTCGCGGAGGGCTTTGTGAGACTGTTTCTTAGACGTGCGAAAAGGCTTCACCAGTTCGTTGGGGGTTTCGATCGCGATTTCGCGCACGGCGTCCCGCGCTGTCGGTGCTTCTCAACGCGTGGCGTCATTGGCAGCACCGGTGGTCTTGGTGCTTGCCGGCATATTCATATTCGGCATGCTGTTGGTGGGCGGCATGTTAGTGGTTCCGGCCGTCATGTCGTTGGCATGGTTGATGCTCGAATTCGCGGAGGGCGTCTCGGTTGAATTGCTTAGACTGTTTTGATTGCAGCCCACCAGGGCCAACGCGGCCAGAACTGGAACTACTAACCGCAGTATGATCGATTTCATAGGTCTTTGTTCATCTATTGACTGTTCTGTTTTCCATGTGTGTGGTTTTGTTTTTAGAGCCCTTGGCGGATGGACTTCAATTCCCGCCGACGTTTTGCGTTGGTCTTGGGATAGGCCATCTTAAGTTCATTGAGCGCATCCAGGACAATGTGGGAAACAACCAACCGGGCATTCTCCTTATCATTGGCGGGAACAACGTGCCAGGGCGCGTGATGGGTGCTTGTCGCGTTCAGGCACGCCTCATAAGCTTTCATGTAATGCTTCCAGTATTTCCTCTCGTGAATGTCCGAAAGGCTGAATTTCCAGTTCTTGTCCGGCGCATCAATGCGCTCGAGGAATCGCTTTCGCTGCTCGTCCTTCGACAGGTGCAGGAAAAACTTGACGATCCGCGTGCCATTACGGTGGAGATGCTCCTCCAGGTCCACAATGGAACGATACCGCTCCTGCCAAATGTTCTTGTCGTCGAGCAGCTCCTCTGGAAGCCCTTGACTGCGGAGAATCTCCGGATGGACGCGAACGACGAGCACCTCCTCGTAATAAGAACGATTGAAGATGCCGATCCGGCCGCGTTCCGGCAGACGGCGTGTCGTGCGCCAGAGAAAATCATGTTCCAGTTCCTCGGCGCTCGGCTGTTTGAAACTGAAAACCTCGCAGCCTTGCGGATTGACCCCGGACATGACATGCCGGATGGCGCCGTCCTTGCCGGCACCGTCCATCCCCTGAAAAATCAGCAGCAACGCATAGCGGTTGGACGCGTAGTGAAGGCTTTGCAGCGAACTCAACGCCTCAACGTGTTCTTCCAGGAGTTTTTGATAGCGCTTCTTCGACTTGCAAAAGGGCTTCACTCTCGTAGGCCACTCCTTGAGTTTGACCTTGGCTCCGGGCCACACCCGGAAATCTTTTGAATTAATTTTCATCGTTATTCTTTCAGCCGTGTCAGACACGTGGTTCGCGCCGGCTTATTGTTTGGTTTCCACTTCGGGAGTCTTTTGCTTCGCCTGGTCCGATTCCTCAACGGCACGAACATCCTCGCGCCCTAATTGCTCGTAAAATTTATGGACTTTGTTGACGAGCTGCGGTGACACCTCGGCCGCTGGCTTCGCGTTCGGTTCCGGTTTGGTTTCCACTTTGGCATCCGGCTTCGGCTCAACGTTGTCGGTGGGTTTAGCGTCGGCTTTAAGTTCGGGTTTCGGTTCTGATTTGACGGCGGACGGCGGCACGGCTGCGGGATCAGGTTTGGCTGGGGCTTTGACTTCAGGATCCGGTTCGGTCTTGGCCGCAGGTTTGGGTTCTGCCGTTGCCTCGGGCTGAGTTTCGGGTTTGGCACCAGGTTTTGGCGCGACTTTCGTTTCCGGTTTCGGCTCAACCTTGGCTTCGGGCCGTGGTTTGTCTTTCGCTTCAGGTTTGGGTTCGGCCTTGATTTGATCTTTCCGAATCTCCTGCTCCGCTTTCTCCCAGTTCTGAACAGATTGACCGTCCCGATGGCCCTGCTGCTCATAGAGTTCATACGCCCGCGTGGCGATCTGCGGCGTCAAATCGGAAGTTGTCTTGGCTTTGGCTTCCGGTTTCGGATCGACTGCGGGTTTGGCTTCAACCTCAGCTTTGGCTTGAGGTTTTGGTGCAGCTTTGGCGTCTGGCTTCTGCTCGACCTTTGCTTCATGCTTAGGATCAACAGCTTTGCTTTCGGGTTTCGACTCGGCTTTGGCGGCGGGTTTAGGCTGCGCGTTTTCATCTAGCTTAGGCTCGGCCTTGGCCTCAGGTTTAGCCTCGGGTTTAGGTTCGTCCTTGGCGTCAGGCTTGGCCTCGGTTTTGGCGTCCGTTTTAACCTCGGGCTTTTGCTCCTGTTTAGCGCCAGATTGCGGTTCGGCTTTGGTTTCGGGTTTAGCCGAAGTTTTCGCATCACCTTTGGCATCGGGCTGTGATTCAGCTTTTGTTTCAGGTTTCGCCCCGGCTTTTTTGACCGGATCAAAAA
>Ga0181527_1002318_pt1 | contig 18162 bp, 16 predicted proteins | sample PEATcosm2014_Bin_30_FD_119762 | JGI IMG/M metagenome (GOLD analysis project Ga0181527, IMG submission 119762) | Peatland microbial communities from MTU Mesocosm Facility, Houghton, MI, USA - PEATcosm2014_Bin06_60_metaG | ecosystem: Environmental > Terrestrial > Soil > Wetlands > Peat | place...
CAGGTTCCGCAAGGGCGAGCCGGCCTCCGGCTTGAACGGCTCGACAAATATGCGGCCGGCGAACGATTTGTCGTTTTCAAACGACGTATTGCTCGATATGCGCGCGTCACCCACCCCGTTGAAAATCCCGACCCCGTAGTTCAGCCGGCCGCTGAAAAGCTCGCCGTGCAGCTCGAAACCCACGTCCCGGTTCGGCGCCAGGTCCGTCGGCAAGGCGCGCTCGTCGAAAATCAGGTCCCGGTCCAGCACCAACTGCTCGAGCCCGACCGGCGACTTGAACTTCCCGGCCTGGAGCTGCAGGGCCGGGCTGTACTTGTAATTTAGATAAGCGTCGAAAATCTGCGGCGTGCTCCCGGCGAAGTCCGGCACGAACAGAAAGTCGAAGTCCCGCGCCACCGTCCCCTGCAGAATCGGCCGCGCCCGACGGATCAGAAACGCGTCGTCCCCCACGACCTGGGAGTTGCCGAAAAACGTCCGCGAGTCCACCTGCAACACCCCTTCAAGCTGGAGCTTGTAGTCCCCATTGGGCGAGCGCATCGCAAAACCGTCCTGCCCGATCGACAGTTTGGGCAGCGTCCTCGCCCGCTCCTCGGCGGCCCGGGCCTCCTCCCCCTGGCGCCGCTGCATGTCCTCCACCTTCTGCTGCAACTGCTCGATTCGTGGCGTGGCTGGCGTTGCGTTGGTCCCCCCGGCAGGCGCCCTCTGGGCCTCCAGGGTCTTGACCTTCTCCTCCAGTTCCTCAACCCGTTTCTGGAGCTGCCGTACCACCTCCTCGGTCTTCGAGTCGTCGGCCCAAACGACCTGACCTGCCAATTGCGTTGCCGCGATGGTTCCCGCAAGCACCAGCCTTTTCAGTTGGTTCGTTCTATTGTTCATTGTTGTTCCTAGCGTTAGAGATGGGACGATAATATCGCAAACCTCTATGGAGTCAATAGACATACTGTATATTTCTTGGAATTGCCTGATTCTTGGGAAATTGGCCCACCGATTGTGCCGGCAGGAGGCCAGGTCCGTAGCGTCGCCTCCAGTGATCCAGAAGTTGGGCGCCAGATCGGCGGCGCTGGCGCGCTCGGCGTACAGGATGGTGGTGGCTGGGTGCGGCACTTGGGCCGCGTGCCGCCAGAACGGGATTCAGAATTCCGACCCCTTCACCTTCACCGTAGAGCGCCGCTACCGGCCAAAGCGTGAACGCTGCGCCTGAGAATAATCCGAGGAATTGCACTTCATGAAGGATGTGCTGCAGGCGCTCAAGGAGAAATCCAACCGCCAGCGCAAACAGGACCCGGGCGACGCCGGGGAAACGTCGGCGAAGAAGTGACGCCCCCAGCGCGGCCCGCGCCAAGGCTTGCCTTCATGGCCTATCTATGCAACTTGTCGTCGCAATGGCCTCGACGTGCGCCGTCCCCCTGCCCGAGCCTATAGCCATGACGCCCGCCGCGTCTGTCCGCCCCTCGCCCGTGCCCGCTGCCCTCGCCGCGACCGATGCGCGCCGCCTGAGCCAAGCCGTGGCGCGCGGCGACGAAGATGCCTTTAATCAGCTCTACGATGCCTACAGTGACCGCGTCCTGCGCCTAGCCATCCTTCTGGCGCGCGGCGACGCCTCGCTGGCGTGCGACGTGACGCAAACGGTTTGGCTCGTGGCCGCCCGCAAAATGAAACCGCTCCAGAGTGAGGAGCACCTTTGGAACTGGCTGGCACTCGTCACCCGCCAGCAGGTCGCCCGGGCGCTCCGCCGCGCCGCCGGCCGCACCGGCGAGGTGAGCCTCGGGGAAATGCCCGAGGAGGCCGCCCCTTGCGATGCCGACACGCTGCTCGATGAATGCCTCCACGCTGCCCTGCAGAGCCTGGAGGCAGAGGATCGGCGCCTCATTGAATCTTTCTACTTCGAACACTTAAGTTGCGAACACATTGCCGGCCGGCTGGGCACGACCGCCAAAGCCATTTCCAGTCGGCTGGAGCGGGCCCGTGCCAAGCTGCGTTCGCTCGTGCAGAGGAGACTCGCCCATGAGCCCTGAACACCACCAACTGCTCCATGACCTGTTGGAAGGCCACGACGACGCCGCGCGCCGCGCCGCTGTCTTGAATGCCGGCCATCGTGTCCTGCGCCGGAAGCGCCACGTGCGACACCTCACGCGGACGCTCGCGGTGGCTGCCTTCGCCGGGTTGGCGGCGCTGGCCGTCAACAGAATGACCGCGCTCCACTCGCCAACCTCTATAGCGGGCCCCAGGCTGGCCGCTACCCAGCCGGCACGAGCCATGTCTCACGTGCAGGAGATTAGCGACGACGAGTTGCTGGCGCTTTTCCCGGGCACGCCGGTGGGTCTGGCGAAAGTTAACGGAAAGCAGCGACTCATCTTCCCGCGCCCGGGCGACGAGGCGCGGTTTATTGAGCGCCTTTAGCAGGCACCCACTGTGCGCGAAAAGGGACGGTCATAAACCGAACTGATAGGTGGTGCAGGGCTACGCGGTCATCGACTTTGAGGGAGCCCGCCGCCCCAGGCGGAACTCCCGTATGAGGCGTTCGAGCGGCCCAGACGACGCCGAGAAATCGCCTAACCCGACTTGGCGGATTCGACCCGCGGCCTAACTTTTTTCGTTTCGCAAGTTGTTGATTTCCAAGGTAGGGATTCTCCCAAAGGGGGCAAAACCGCTTGTAGTGAAGACCCAGCCTATTCCCAACGCTGCGGAAGTATGCATAATCGGACGTTGCCCCCTCTGCCTCTACCCAAGATTATGAATCCAAAACCGCCAGGCCAAACCAGTCCTGTAGTGAAGACCTGGAAGATGCCGCCATTGATTTGCAGGCACTTACGCAATGGGACCCCTCCAATCCGCTAAGTCGGGTTAAAATGGCCTTGCGCCCATGCCGGTTTTTGTTACGAATTGGACGTGCCCTTTTCCCTATCCAATGAGCACAGGGCCAGCATGGAGGAGTTCCGGCGGCGGCAACGGTCGGGCATTCTGGTCCTGTTGTTCACGGACATGGTCGGCTCGACCCAGCTCAAACAGGACTTGGGCGACCAGCAGGCCGTGGCCCTCATCTGGCAACATCATGCCATCATCCGCCGGTTGCTGGAGGGCTTTCCCGATGGGAAGGAGATTGATACGGCGGGAGATTCTTTTTTCATCGTGTTTGTCAAACCATCGGACGGGGTGAAGTTTGCGCTGTTGGTACAGGCGGCGATGCGCCGGCTGGCGCTGGAAGCGGGGCAGCCCATCGCGCTGCGCATTGGAATTCACGCGGGCGAGGTCTTCATTGAGGAAAAGGAGCACTCGCCCAAGCCGGTGGATTTGTACGGCATCCAGGTGGACGCTAGCGCGCGGGTGATGTCGCTGGCGCAGGGGAACCAGGTATTGCTGACGCGATTTGTGTTTGACAACGCGCGGCAGTTGCTCAAGGGCGGGGAAATCACCAATGTGGGGGCGCTTTCCTGGCTGAACCACGGACCGTACCTGGTCAAAGGCGTGGAGGAGCCGATGGAGATTTGCGAGGTGGGCGAAGTAGGTGCGGCGGTCCTGTCCCGACCGCCGGATTCGGAGAAGGCGCAGCGCCATGTTTCGGCGGACACTGAGCCGGTGCTTGGTTGGCGTCCCGCCGTTGGGCAAGTGGTCCCGAATACCGGCTGGGTGCTGGAGCAGGAGCTGGGCGCGGGCGGGTTTGGCGAAGTCTGGCTGGGGCGGCATGAGAAGTTGAAGGAGCGGCGGGTGTTCAAGTTCTGTTTCCGTGCTGACCGGGTGCGGTCGCTCAAGCGGGAAGTGACGCTGTTCCGGCTGCTCAAGGAGCGCGGGAACCACCCGAACATCGTCGCCATCCAGGATGTCTTTTTTGACGAGCCGCCGTTTTACATCATGATGGACTACGCGGACGGGGAGGATTTAGGCAGATGGTCGCAAAAACAGGGAGGGCTGGACAAGGTGCCGCTGGAGGCGCGGCTGGAGATCGTCGCGCAGGTGGCCGATGCGTTGCAGGCGGCGCACGAGGCGGGGATCATTCATCGCGACGTCAAGCCGTCCAACATCATCGTCTGTGGCTCCTACCCGGGAACTCTCCAAGTCAAACTGACGGACTTCGGCATAGGGCAGGTAGTCTCCAAGGACGTTTTGTCTGGTGTCACGCAGATGGGTTTCACCCGGACCATGTCCGGGAGTTCGGACACGGGGACGCCCATGTACATGGCGCCGGAACTTCATGCCGGCAAGTCCGCCTCCACCCGCTCGGACATTTATTCGCTGGGGGTGGTTTTGTATCAGTTGCTTTCAGGGGATTTGACGCGACCGCCGACGATGGACTGGGGCCGGGACATCGAAAGTCCGCTCTTGAAGGAAGATTTGGCGAAGTGCCTGGCGGGCAATCCGCAGGAACGATTAGCGGCGGCGCAGGAACTGGCCCAACGTCTGCGGTCCTTGCCGGAGCGGCGGCTGGAACTTTCCCGGCGCGAAGCTGAAATTGCGGAAAAGCTCCGGGCGGCTCACCGGAAAGGGGTGATGCGGGCCACGGCTGTGGCCATGGGGGTGATTCTGCTGGTGGCTGGGCTGGCAATCTGGGCCGTCTTCCAATCGTTTGTGGCCAAGAGCGAAGCCAGTCGCGCCCAGTTGAATGAGAAGACGGCCGTGGTCGCGGCAACAGAGACCAGGATGAACATGTCCGCCTCGGATTTTTCGCTGGCAGTTCGCCTGATTGCGGAGGATCAGCGGAATGATGCCCTCGCCTATCTGGCAAGGAGTTTATCCCTCAATCCAACCAATACGGCGGCTTCGACCCGGCTGGCGACCCTACTGGCCTCTCAGTGCTGGTGGGTTCCCATGACCGTCTTGAAACAAAACGTCCAGGTGGCTTCAGCGCAATTCAGTCCGGATGGGAAGCGGATCGTGACGGCTTCGTCGGACGGTGCGCAGGTGTGGGATGCGCAGAGCGGCCAGCCGCTGACTGGGCCTTTGAAACGCTGGAATCCCGTGCAGTCGGTGCAATTCAGTCCGGATGGGAAGCGGATCGTCACGGGTTCGGGGGACGGCGTACGGGTCTGGGACGCGCAGAGCGGCCAGTTGTTGAACGAGCCTGTGAAATCATCCATCGGCCAGGTGAGTTCTGCGCAATTCAGCTCGGACGGGAAACGGATCGTAACGGCTTCCGGGGACAATTCTGCGCGGGTGTGGGATGCGGAGAGTGGCCAGCCGCTGAGCGAGACCTTGAAAGGCGCTGGCCGAGTGAGGTCAGCGCAGTTCAGTCCGGATGGGAAGCGGATCGTTACCGCATCGTATGACGAAACTGCGCGGGTGTGGGATGCGCAGAGCGGCCAACCGCTGACCGAGCCGATGAAACACAGCCTCTATCCGGTGTTGTTTTCAGCGCAGTTCAGTCCGGATGGGAAGCGGATCGTCACGACTTCGTATGGCGGGACCGCGCGGGTGTGGGATGCGCGGAGTGGCCACCCGTTGACCGAGCCGATGTTTCACATCGGTCATGCGAAGTCATTGCAGTTCAGTCCGGACGGGAATCGGATCGTCACGACTTCCTCGTTGGACAATACCGCACGGGTGTGGGATGCGCAGAGCGGCAAACCATTGACCGAGCCGATGAAACCCATAGGCTTGGTGGAGTCCGCGCAATTCAGTCCGGATGGGAAGCGGATCGCCACGGTATCCTCCGAGGGCGCGCAGGTGTGGGATGCGCAGAGCGGCCAGCCACTGACCGAACCGATGAAGCATAGCGCCCAGGTGGTGTCGTTGCAATTCAGTCCGGATGGGAAGCGGATCGTCACGGCTTCCCCTGATGGCGCGCGGGTGTGGGGTGCGCAGAGCGGCCAGTCGTTGACCAAGCCGCTGAAACACGGCGCCCAGGTATATTCAGCGCGATTCAGTCCGGATGGGCAGCGGATCGTCACAGCGGCGGGGAATGTCGCGCTCGTGTGGGATGCGCAGAGCGGCCAGTCGCTGACCGAGGCGATGAAGCACGACGTTCTCGTGAGTTCAGCGCAATTCAGCGGCGATGGCAAGCGAATCGTCACCACGGCGGGGAATGCCGCGCAGGCATGGGATGCACAGAGCGGGCGGCGGCTGACGGAGCCCCTGAAACCCGGCGGCAGTATGTACCAAGACGGCGTGAGTTCAGCGCAATTCAGCCCGGATGGGAAGCGGATCGTCACGGCGTCCGACAATAGCACCGCTCGGGTGTGGGACGCGCGGAGTGGCCAGCCGCTAACCGAGCCGCTGAAACACAGCGGCCGGGTGGCCTCCGCGCAATTCAGTCCGGACGGCAAGCGGATTGTCACGGCTTCGTGGGACAGCACTGCGCGGGTGTGGGATGCGGTGAGCGGTCAGCCACTGACCGAGCCGATGAAACACGGACACCCGCAGGTGAACTCAGCGCAATTTAGCGCGGATGGGAAGTGGATCGTCACGGCTTCGTATGACGGGACCGCGCGGGTGTGGGATGCGGTGAGCGGTCAACCGCTGACCGAGCCGCTGAAACACAACGGTGGTGTAATCTCAGCCCAATTCAGTCCGGATGGGAAGCGGATCGTTACGGCCTCGGAGGACAATACCGCGCGGGTGTGGGATGCGCGGAGCGGCCAGCCGCTGACCGAGCCGCTGAAACACAGCGACCGGGTGGTGTCAGCGCAATTCAGCGCGGATGGGAACCGAATCGTCACCGCTTCGTGGGACAAGACCGCGCGAGTGTGGGATGCGCGGAGCGGCCAGCCGTTGACCGAGCCGCTGAAACACCGCGCCCAAGTGGTGTCGGCGCAATTCAGCGCGGATGGCAAGCGGGTCGTTACGGCATCGTACGACGATACCGCCCGGGTGTGGGAGATTTCTCCATCGTCGACCAATCACCCCGACTGGTTGCCGCGGCTTGCGGAAGCCATTTCCGGTCAGGCGCTCAACAAACAGGGACTGTTGGAGCCAACCCAGTTGAACCGCGCGGAGACCATCAACCAGATTCGGCAAGAACTCAACCGCCAGCCAGACACTGACGATTGGGTGGTTTGGGGGCGGTGGTTCTTGGCCGCTCCGGCCGCGCGGACCCTCTCGCCCTTTTCCAAAATAACGCTGCTGGAGTTTATCGAGAGCCAAATCGCGGAGAATACCGCTGCCTCTCTTGCGGAGGTGGAAAACCTGGCTCTGCTGAACCCGGAGTTGTCCGAACCGATCGCCCAGGCGCGCAACACAGTCAAGCTCAAGCAAGAGGCGGAGGCGCTCGAGGCAAAAAACAAAATTGCGGAGGAAGAAGCGAAGTGTGTCGAGGCGTTGGAGCTTAACCGCAAAGCCTGGCCCAACGACCCGGCGAAGTGGAGCGGCTACCTCTTTGCTTTGGCCAATGTCCGCGCTCGCGCTGGCCGGTGGAAGGAGGCCGCGGCCGACTGTTCCATGCTGGTCGAGATGGAACCAACGAACTACGTCTATTACCACTACCTGGCGCCGCTGCTGGTTCAGAGCGGCGACCTCGAAGGCTACCGTCGTCATTGCGCGCGAGCTCTGGCGGTTTTCGGGAGCACCAAGGACGGGCTCATCGCCGAAAGGATGGCCAAAATCTGCCTCATCCTTCCAGGTTCCGGGGTGGATTTGGGGGCCGTCGGACAACTGGCGGAGACGGCGATCAAGGCAACAACGAATGATCCCTCCCACCCCTTTTTCCCATTTACCAAAGGGTTGGCCGAATATCGCCAAGGTCACTTTGCCAGCGCCGTCGAATGGGAGCACCGGGTTCTATCCAACTCCGTCATTCCGGTTCTTTGCGCGGGCGCTTGGGCGGTGCTGACGATGGCTGACTGCCAATTGAAACGGCCGGATGAAGCCCGCGATGCTCTGTCCAAAGGGGCAAAAATCATCGATTTGCAAATGCCGAAGCTGGCCAGTGCCGACCTGTGGATGGGGCGGGGAGATTGGATCATCGCCCAAGCGCTGGTGAAAGAGGCCAAGGAGATGATAGCAAGCACCCCCCCCGCCGAGCAAAAGTAGCCGAGTGATTCAGGGGGGAGAATTACAGTGGCAGACGAGCTTTCATGCCGCCTTTACCCCCCCCTCAAGCGCTGTAGTAACTCCACCTAAGAATGCTCTCTAAACGGTGTCGGTCAATGATAACGTCCATTCTCTCTGCGAACAGGACCCAAAAACGCGCAATTATCTTTTACCGACACCGTTTCGACGGCCCCCACGACCGCGCCTGCGGCAAGCCCCCGGGGCGCCGAGGTGCTACGTCTGGGCCGCTGTGAATCGTTTCGGATCAGTGACGATATGAACGAATTCCGCCGGCGCTTGCGGAGCGAGGGCAAAGTGATCCCCCTTTTGGCGAAGCGAAGTCGCCAGCATCCGCACGGGCGTATGATCGGCGTGGCACGCTGCTTCTGTCGCCACCAGAAAGCTCGTGTCGAGGCCGTGCGTCACGCCCGACCCTCCAGCATTCCTTCGTACCAGTCCCCGCGACAACCCAAGGGCTTTAACATCCGGCCCAAGTCCAGCGGTGGCAGGTCAAGCGCACTGCGTCCACCCCCATTGATTTTCCTCACCCGGGCGTTGCGCACGAGCCGCTGATCGGCCTCCAGGTAGGATTTCAAGTCCGCCAGATGCAGGTAGTAGTCGCCGTGGGCCAGGAGCGTGTCCAGGATAGGGGAGAAGATGCCGCCATTGATTTGCAGGCACTTACGCAATGGAACCCCCTCCAATCCGCCAAGTCAGATTGGGCTTGGACTACGCCCTCGGGACGGATAGCGTGGATAGCCGTCCGTGAACACCAACTTGATCCGCCTTTTATTGCTCCTCCTGGCACTGCCCGCCTCCGCCGATGACTGGCCGATGCTTGGCCACGACGTGACGCGTTCCGGCGGCTCAGCCGGCGATCTTCGTCCACCATTCGCGCGCCAATGGTACCGGCTCTTTGCCGAGGAGGGCCTCCAGAGCGGCGTGCAGCCGATCATCGCCGACGGCAGGGTCTATCTGGGCACGCTCGCGGGTGTGCTGCATGGGATGGACGCCAGAACGGGAAAGGACGCTTGGACCTTTCAGGCGGGCGGGCCGATCCTTCACGCGGCCGCGGCAGGGGAAGGCAAGGTCTTCTTCGGTGCCGCCGATGGCCTGGTGTATGCCGTCAGCGCGGGCTACGGCAAGCTGGTTTGGACCTTTCGCACCGGGTCGGCGATTTGGAACGCGCCGGCGATCCACACCCATACGGTCTTTATCGGCAGCAGGGATGGGCGCCTGTATGCCTTGGCGAGCGACACAGGAAAGCTCCGTTGGGAGGCGGACACCGGCGCACCCCTGCTGAACAGCCCCGCAATCGATCCGAAGACCGGTCAGGTCTATATCGGCAGCGAGGCGATGCGGGTGCATGCGTTCAGGTGCGCGGACGGGCGCGAACTCTGGCGCAGCGAGAAGTTGCCGGGGGCTTCCATGCGCGGTTACCACCCGGTCATCGCCCCCGACGGTTCGGTGATGGTAACCACCCAGCCGGTGATGGGTTACGACCAGTTTCAAAACCTGCTGCTGGAAATGGCGCATGCGGTGTTTGGCGACTTTGCCAGTTGGCGGCACAATAAGGAGCAAAACGACCGGTTGCGCGCGGAGAATTTCCGGCAAATGGAGAAGCCGGAGACCTACACGGCCCAGTTGGATTATCTGCGGCGCCGCCTGGAGTCTGAACCGGCCTTTCAAACCTTCTTCGTCCTGGACGCAGCCACTGGCCGGCAGCGATGCGCGCCGCCGATCGTGGCCTCGGAGAGCATGAACGGTCCCGGCGCGCCTCCAGTGGTCACGGCGGATGGACGGGTAATCGTCAAGTACCAGGTCCTCTTGCGCAGCCGTTACGAGCATTACTCACCGTTTCTTAATGTGGGGTATCTCGATCCGGCTACTGGCCAGATCACTCCTGTAATGGACCAGACCCGCACCTACGGGTGGCACGACAGCCTGCTGTTGGTCCACGATGAGCAGTGCCAGTTGAGTCTGGCCGGCAGATTGCTGCTGAATACGCACCAGGACAACGTAAACGCGCTGGACCTCGACACCCTGAAAGGTTATCCGCAGCCGCTGGCATTGAACATCCACGAACCGGCCCAGGGCCAGGCGCTCGCGATCCGGATGGCGGCCTGGCGAGCCGACAGATTAGCTCCGGGTAACGAATGGTTGATCCGCGGCACGGCGGTGTATGGGGGCGGTTCCACGCTCGACACGGCGGTGACGATCGCGGGCGACAGCTTCTATTACCTGCCCACCCACGAGATCAATTCCGGCTGCGCACTAATCGCGTATCGCATGGCGCCCGGGGCGGACGAGCCCCAAAAGACCCCCGCACCCCCTCTGGCTATGACCGACAGTGAGTGGAAACAGGTGCAGGACCTGCCCTGGGATTGGGACACGCTGGCGACACCCAGGTTGAGAAACCTGCTCGAGGCCCTGCCCGGAAAAGTGCACGGGACGATCGCGGCACCCATGCAGGCGGAGGCCCAGAAAACGGTGGCGGCCATTCCCGATGCCGTGCTGGACAAATTCATTTGGACACCGGTCTGGGACCCGGCGGCGCCCGTGCCGGCCTCTCCGAGTGAAACCCTGGCAAAGCTCCGTGCTGTGGTGCGTGAGTTGATCGGTCAGCACTGGGCTCCATTGGTGCTGCCCGCCGGCAAGGCGCCGGAGGAATCCTACCGCGTGTTCAACGATCCCAGCGAGACGCTTTACACGCTGCTGCTGGCGCGGCCGTTTCTGGATGACCCGCTTCGATCCTCCGCCGACGCCCGCATGGAGGAACTCGTTGCGACGGGGTTAAGGAGTACCTATGAGGCCAATGCCGGGGAATCCCGCGCCTCTTACGATATTCCCCGGCAGCATATGCGCATCGTTGAAGACGCGGTCCGCGACGATCTCGCGCGGCTGTATCCGCTCTGGCTTTGGACCCGTACCCCGCGCGGCGAGCATTACCTGGAAAAGAACTGGAGAGGCCTGCGAGAGCGGCTGCATGCTCCTCCGCCGAAGACCTCGGATGACTGCGGGAACTCGAGACTGGCAGGTCTGATCGCCTATTGCCGCCTGGCCAAGGCGGCGGGCGATGACGCGGCCTCGGCCGAGGCACTGCCAATCACTCGCAAGGCCATGCGGGACCGGCTGGTTTACGAACTCGCCTACACTCGTGGCGGGGTGATTCTGCCGGTGCCCAACGGCCGGATGGTAATGGCACGCTGGCGACGGCTCACGCCCGACGTGGCGGCCCTGATCGCCAGCCAGGCGCGCGCCATCCAACAGCACCTCATGTCCGTGTACGTCGATTACCACCGCCCGGGCTGGTGGCTGGCCTGGAACGTGGAACAACTCATGCGCAACGAGGCCCCCATGCAGTTGCCTACCACACCCCTCGAGGTCTTTACTGCGCGGGCGCTCATCCTGGGTGAGCCGGCCGACCAACTCCGGCGCTACATCGATCTGCCGTGGTGCCGCGGCGATGAGTTCTATATCCAGGAACTGGCCCTGGTCCTGCGGAACGCACAGCCGCAACTCTGATGAAATCGAGGAAAACTGACCGGCTCTTCTCTCGTCTGCCGCGATCCCGTGTAAAGGGGTCAACGAGAATGTAATGTTTTGTTGACCGCCGACCGGGCGGGTGGCTTTCGTGAACCTATGGGCGATTCAACGGGATTTTCTGCTCCCTTATTTTCTCCGAGGTTCTGCTGACGCACGGAGACCCGTGGGGCGCGAGGTGTTTCCCGAACTCTCCTGACGTAGTCGCGCCGTCCATTTGTGCGGGCGGGCGAGCGGCGGGAACGGACTCCGAACCTCCAGTTCGCGTTCCCGCCGGTCGCCACGCGTAACGGACTCGCCCCGCCCGCGCAAATAGGCGCGCCACGGATCTCCGACGACCATGGTTTTAAGGCGCCGAGCATGGGGCCTTGAGGTTCCAAGCGGCTGAAGGCGGGCGGACGACATCGTCGCCCCCCCACCGGGGCCATTGCATCCAGACGCCGGGCCGAGAGCTTTTCCGCGTTTCCAACGGGTTCAGTCATGGGAGGGTTCCTCCGCGGCTTTGGTGTGTGGTTTTTCCTCTTTGACGGCGCTTTGATCTTTGAGGCGGTAGCTGCGGCCGGTGATCGCGATGGTCTGGGCGTGGTGGAGGAAACGGTCCAGGATGGCGCTGGCGGCGGGCACGTCGCCCAGGAGTTTGCCCCAGTCTTGAATGGGGCGGTTGCTGGTCATGATGGTGGAACGGTTCTCGTAGCGCCGCAGGACTCGGTCATGCTGGTTGAAGGCCTCGGCCGAGTCCGGGAGCTACCTCACCAATCCAAATAAAACAGCAGAATTGCGGGTCTTTGCGGATCATCACTCGTGACTATTCTGTTACGGTCCTGTCTGAATGAATGATGACTACGAAACTCAAGCGGAGCATCGGGCTGATTGCCGCGTTCCGCCCCACCCGACGCTCCTTCACGGTCCTTTCTGCGACCCTGGTGATTCTGATAGCGGGCCTCACTTTCACCCGTCGGGCGGACCCGACCCGTGCCGTGCCGGCAGACTGGGGATCTAATGACACGGGGACCCGGATGCGCGGTAGCGTCGCCGGTGACATTGTCATCTCTGCTATTGGCTCCGTCCCCGCTCGGAAAGTGCCTTTCCGCATCTCCGTGGATGGGGATAAGTGGAGCGCACGGGTGGATTTCCAAACCAATTATTATGAGGTGGCTGGCTTCGACGGATCCAAGTGCGGCATGGTCCTGGTGGATCCGAAGCCAGATCCGAGGCAACCGGAGCATAATATTTGCGCGGCCGAGATCTATGGTTCCTCTTACCCCGCAGGATTGGACACGACCATTCGATTGGCGTGGCTTGGGTTCGCCGCCGCTCCCTTTTTCCGCTCAACCAATAGCAGTGATTTCACCCAATTATGGAACGTGAGTCCTTACGACCCCGGGGCTCACGCCATCAGGATTTCCAAAGTGAAGTTCATCCCCGGCTCACCAGACCTGCCTTCTACCGTCGACATGGTCGTCTCCACCCAGACGGTGTTGCGGGACGTTACGAATGTCCCCAACCTCAGCGCGTTTGTTTCGCCGCAAAAGGTCAATGAAGCCATGCGCAACCTGCGGCGATACGATAATCGACTCTGCGCAAGGTATCAGGTGCTCAGCACCACCAACTTCCAGGGCAAGATGTTCCCTGCGACGTTCGAGCTTGTCGTGTTCAACCTCCCGCGGTTTTCAGGCCGTGCTGTAACCTATCACGGAACCGTTCGTGAAATCACCGCGGCCATTCCCAGATCATTCCTTCCCAACCTCGGTTGGGCGGTTACGGCCCAAGACTATCGCCTTGTTGACCGCATCCGGAGGATCGATTCCATCTCGACCCGCGTCAGCGATGGAATCTGGCCGGAACAGGATGACCCGGAGTTGCAGGGAACATTTCGTCGACTGCAAACCGAACGCCAAGGCATTGACGAAAAGACCCCGTATCCGGACGCCACGTCCTTTTACGGCAAGAACACCGTGGGCCGTAAACCTGAGATCCAATTCACCGCGCTCGACGGTCGGGAAGTAGACCTGGCCAAGCTGAAAGGCAAGGTGGTGCTCCTGGACTTCTGGGCCACCTGGTGCGGACCGTGTGTTGTGGGTATTCCCGAGCTGCAAGAGGTTTATGGTAAATTCCACGCCCGGGGCCTCGAGGTCGTCGCCATCAGCCTGGATACGGATCGCACCGCGCTGGAGTCGTTCGTGAAAGAAAAAGGCCTGCCGTGGCCCCAATACTTCGGCGGCAAAATCTGGAACAACACTATCGCCGCGAAATACGGGATTCATGCCGTTCCAACCCTGTGGTTGGTGGGGCGTGACGGCAAGGTAGTGGACCAGGATCTGCGGTCCGATTTGACCGAGAAGGTGACAAAACTGATGGCGGAGCAATAACCAATGAATTAGGCCTTCTCATGATTGGGTCGGTCCCGTGAATGCTGAACTACATATGGCATATCATCCACGCCGGAGGCTCGGCTAGTGCTGCCGATCAAACGACCGGCACCGCATCGTCTGGAGCCTCCACGAGCACCATCAGTGGGGCCCGCCGGAGCAGAAGCCCATTTCTGGCGGTGTCGGGTTAGTGCCGCACCCTAGTGAATCTTGGTTCAAGGCATCACGGCCCGGTAAAACCTCTGCGTCTGGCCGGCCCCGGCTGGGTCATGGAAAAGAAAGACGCCGCTCGGGCCGAAAGTGTTTGTGGCGATGGCGGTCCAGTTCACAAGGTCGGGGGTGGCGAGCAATCGGCACGACTGGCCGGCCCGACCGCTTAGAGAAATGTCCACCCCGCCTCCCAGCGGCTGGGTGACTTCGAGGCTTGGCGGGTAACCGAATTCATAAGCCCCGATGTCGGCTGAGCCGGGTGGCCGGGGATAGCCGCGCTGATCAGTGGGCGGCGCGGAGGCGCTGTCGGCGGCGCCGATGGCCGGGCTGGCCGGGAGCAGGGCCATGGTGAGCGTCAGTCCGCCATTGTCGGCCAGAGGGCCAACCACGCCCGCGGTAGTGTTCGTGTACAGGTTGTAGTTGGCGGCAGCGGAATGACCGTGAGAAGAGCGGGCGGGCTGGTTGCCTCTCCAAAGGCGTTGCTCACCACCACGGCATAATCGCCGGCTTGGGACAATTGCACATTGGTTAGCTGGAGGGTCGAGCCCTGGCTGGCGGCCACAGGGTTTGTGGCGTTGAAGAACCACTGGTAGAAGAGGGGCTCAGAGCCAGCGGCGACGGTGGAGAACAAGGCCGTGGTGAACGGTGCGGCCGTGCAATTCTGCGGGGCCTGAATAATGGTCGGCGGAGTGGGCGGCCCCCAGTCCAAAACGAAGACGACGCCGCAATTGGAGCTGCCGCCCGAGCTTGTCGTCCCGTAAAGGACGGTGCCGGTCGAGACCAATTCACCAATGGGACCCGCCCCGTCGCTGCCAAGGAAGTTCTTGAGTACCGCAAAGCCCGTACCATCCGGCTGGATTTGGAAGACCACGCCCTGCCCGGATTCGAAGTAGCCATTCCACCCAACGCCCCCTCCGGACGCCGTCCCATAGAGCGTATTGCCTGCCAAGACCAGGCCTCCCGCAGGCCCCGCCCCGTCGCTGCCGGAGAAGCTCTTGAGCACCGCAAAGTCCGTCGTGTCCGTGTTTACCTTGAAGACCGCGCCATAACCCAAACTGCCGCCATACTCCGTCGTCCCGTATAGCGTCCCCGGCGTCCCCGCCGCCAGGACCATGCCCCCCTGGGGGAGGACGTCCCCGCCAGTGAACCGTTTCAGGACGGCGAAACCGGTTCCGTCCGTGTTCACCATGAAAACGGAGTCATTGCAATCCCCGCCGTACGAGTAAGCAGGGGCAAAGAGCGCGCCGCCTCCCAGGACCAGGCTGCCGCGCACACCCACCCTGCCCACCAGCGAATAGAGGTTGGCGAGCACTGTGTAGCCCATTCCATCGCTGCCGACTTTGAAGACGAAACCACAGCCCCCGGCGCCGCCGATCGCTGTCGCCCCATACAGCACGCCGTCCGCCAGGGCCAACCCCGACTCCGGGCTGCAGCCGCCGTTGCCCAAGAGATTCTTGAGCACAGTGTAGCCCGAGCCGTCCGTGTTGATCTTGAAGACCACACCGCTGCTCCAACTGCCTCCGCCCGTGGTAGGTCTGAGCGGAGGCGACGCCGGCCAGCGTGACGGCCAGGGCCGCGGTCAACTGGAGCGCCTGCCGCCGGCGGCCAGGTCCCGGCCAGCGATTACGCCCATGTTCATGGTCTCGCTGCATTCGCAAAAGCCAAAGGAGGCTTCTCCAAGACATTCCAACCCGAGTTGTTGCGTTCGAGCAGCTCGATTGCGCCGGCATTCGACCCCAGAGGAGGCTCAGTGTCAAGCCCGGGCTTGGCCTGCCTTGGCCCCCACATCGTGGCCTGAGTGGTTTATGAAAACCAGGGCCTGCACCGATGGCGTGAATTCCTGTTCACCGAAGCTAATTGCGGCAGGGCCGTGATCTCCTCCAGGGCCATCTGCCAACTCGGAGGCTGCGGTTTGTAGCCGAGCCGCAGCCCCATCAACCGCCGTGTTGAGTAGCGGATCAATCCATCATCCCGGTAAACGCCATCGAGCCGTCCTTCACTCTCCTCTCATCGAGTTGCTATTGTATCCAGCCTTCAACGCAGCTATTGCTGTTGCCGATACCGGCCATGACCTCCCCATTCTTGCTCACGGTCCAGCTCGGCCAGTTAAGCACGCCTTGCTGCGCGACGGCTGCCGGCTGGAGCGTTTGAGTGAAGCCTTCGTGGGCCCTTCTTGCCGCCGCCAATCTGCGGAGTTCGTCGTAAACGAGCGGGAGCAATTCCTCAGCAGCCTTGGCTTCGCCCCGCTGCACGCGGTCGAGGATGCGCGTGACGTCGCTCATGAGGGCAGCTTAAGGTCCGCCGGGCTACAATGTTGATTCCCGAGTGATACATGCCTCCCCGCCTCACCCCACCCCCTCACCCAACCCCACTTTCCCCATCCTCTGAAATCCACCCTCACGGCAAAGATGAGGCCCTCCCAGGTGCCCGCGGCTATCCGCTGTCCATCTGGGGACACCGCGAAGGACCAATAAGAGTTGAGCGCCCGTCCAAACGACACCAGTTCCCTCGGGGGCCTGGGTTCCAGGTCCCACAGCCTCGCTTTGCTGTCTGAACCACTGGTCACGAGCTGCTTTCGGTTCAAGTCCAGCTCCAAGGATTGGACTTCTTCGCGCAGGCCCTCCATGGGCGACACTGCGGGAGGCAGGCCAGATTGCCGAGGTGAAACCCTCTGCGCCAGCTCAGGATTCACCTTCGGAGCTCCCGGCTGGCTCGGGCTGCCCTCCTCCGAATGGCTCTGAGCGTCCCGCTGATGCGTGTAGGCGAAGAGCAGGCGTTCGCCCTCTTCGCGCAGGACCGCGGCGGCGACGCCCGGCCGGGAGAAGCAATCCAATTGCGATGCCGCCGCGTCCAGTTCCTTGTCTTGGGCCCCGACACGCGTGAAGGTCAGGCCAGAACCAACCAGTTTCCAAATCGCCGCCGCCAGCAAAAGGGCATAGGCGCCCTCGCAACAGAAAGCCGCACCAGGCCAGGCCCGACGCCCGAGTTTCAGAGAAAAGAGTTTCGTTTGCATAGGGTCGCAGAAGGAATTCCTTCCTTCGGCTATACATGCGTATTCCGGAGGAAAAGAGTATGGAGGGACTTCACGCGCTTTGGGGCTTGACGATCGGGCTGAGATAAAGAATCTTTAGGTCATGCTTACCAGCACAGTCAGTGAGCAGGGACAAACGACCGTGCCAGCCGGGGTGCGCAAGGCGTTGAAGGCGCCGCCAGGCACAGTCCTGGCCTGGGCGGTCAATGGAGCTACAGCCGAGGTCGTACCGCTGCGCCGGGCCGATGAACGCCGGCGGCGTCGGTGCGACTACGCGGCCTGCCTTAAGGGGCTCAAAGAGTCGCCTGCCGTTCCGGATCATTTGTTGGTCATTCGTCGTTCAAGGGAGATGTGAGCTTTTACCCGGACGCGAATTTCATCCTGCGGCTGTGCGTTCGGTCGGAGGACCCGGAGGCTTTTTCGCGGAGTGAACGGGCGCTCCGTTGGCTGGCGCGCCGGGAGCTGCCTGTGTCTGTGTCCCCCCTGGCGGTGTACGAAGCACGCAAGCACCTGTGCGGACTGGGGCAGGAAGTCAGGAGGGCTGGGGAAGAACGGCTCAGTCAGTATCTGTCGGAGTGGGACAGTGTGGTGACCGGCTGGGCCGAAGCGATTGACTCGGCCCTGGCGCTTGCCAGCGAGCTGCGCGAACGCCTGGCGGTGGATTCCGCGGACACCCTGCACGTGGGTTGGGCGGTGGCGGAGGAATGCACGATGTTTGGTTCCTTTGACTCGGCCAGCGGCGCGCGGGCATTGGCGTACGCCCGCGGGCTGAGAGTCTGGCCCGAGATGACGCAGGAGGACTTCCAACAATATGCCCGGCTGAAAGGCTAACGAGGCGGCGCCTCAGACCTCCTCTCCAACCGAATTGCTGGAAGGGGTTCATTGAGAATTGAGTATTGAGCATTGGTCATTGACCACCGACTTTCAGAGTATGCGACACAGTTGGTCGCACTCCTCCACCAGAGCCGGTTCGAGAGTTCGTTGGGCGTCATTCGCAGCCATTCTTCAATGACCAATGACCATTTTTCAATCCTCAATTTTCAATTCACC
>Ga0181527_1002319_pt1 | contig 18162 bp, 26 predicted proteins | sample PEATcosm2014_Bin_30_FD_119762 | JGI IMG/M metagenome (GOLD analysis project Ga0181527, IMG submission 119762) | Peatland microbial communities from MTU Mesocosm Facility, Houghton, MI, USA - PEATcosm2014_Bin06_60_metaG | ecosystem: Environmental > Terrestrial > Soil > Wetlands > Peat | place...
ATAGGTGTTCTGGTAGGTGTTAGTGTAGTAGGTGAGGGTGAGCGTGCTGCCCGCCGCCACGCCGTCCGCCAGGGTGACCAGGCCGTGCTGGCCGTCTACCGCCGAGACCGTGACGCTGGAGCCATCCACCAGGGCCCTGACCTTGGTCGGGTCGGTGGTGACCACGCCGCCGTTGCTGCCGTCCACGATGGGGACGTGCTGAACCTTGAACACCTTGTTGGTGTTGGGGCCGTATCCGCCCTGGAGCCTGTAGGTGGCCGGGTACATGGCGGAGAGGACCGGGGGGGAGCCTGCCAGGACCGGGGGCTGGGCCGTCAGGTAGCCAGCGTCGTTGGTGGGGATGCCCGCCTGGATGAGGTTGTAGAAGTCATGGAGGGTACGCTTGCCGCCCCCTACCTTGGCGATGTCGAGGGTGATGGTGTCCGTGCCCGCCCCGCCGATGGCCTGCGTGTCCAGGACGCCCGTCCCCGGAGGGGAGTCCAGGGTGTCGTCCGTGACGATGACCGTGACGTTGCTGCCGGTCACGCCAGGGAGCTGGACGCTGATGGGGAGGTAGTTCTGGTTGGTGTCGTAGGCCTGCCATGCAGCGAAGCTCGGGACCTGGTCGGACTCGTCCTCGTTGGAGATGAGGGTGTCGGTCCGCTTGAAGTAGTAGGTAATCTCGACGTTCTGGCCAGGGGTGATTAGCTCCTGGGTATAAAAGTCGCCGGTCGTCCCGTCGAGCTGGATGACCGTGGCAGGGATGCCGTCCACCACGACCTGCACCTTGCTCGGGTCGTCGGTGACCGTCCCCGTGCCGTCCCCGATAACTACCGGGAAGTAGGTGCAGTGCAGGTGGTTGGTTATGTCAGTGACCTGGTCGCTGATGTTCTCGTTCACGACCTGCTCGTCGGCCACCGAGCTAGAGCCACGGTGCAGCTCCACGTTGTCCTGCTCGAAGAACTCCTGGCCCTCCCCGATTACGACAGGGATGCGGACGTTCCCGAAGAGCGGTATGCCCGCTCCGCTGATGACGACCGAGGTGTATACCCCAGGGGGTGCGTAGGAACCGAAAAGTGCCATGGCCAGTTCTCCTTGGCGGCAGGCTGCCGCCTGATTCTCTCTCTATTAGGGGGACGGAAGTCTGTTTTTCTCCCCCGTTTTCATCGGGATGATTATCTGGTCTTGGGCCTTGGGGGGTATCTCCAGCTCCCGGAGCCTCGCCCCCGGCACAGGCCGCCAGTCCTCGTGGGTAGTAGCGGACAGCGCCCCTGACCCAGCCTCCTGCCGTATCTTGTCCCTCTTCTCCTGCCGGGCCCTAATCCTCGCCCAGCGCCTCTCGGCGTCCGCCCCTACCTTCACGTCGAAGGCTGCGTTTGCCATGCCCTCCGTGCCCAGGGAGGGTGCCCCCCTGAGCTGGTAGAGGCACATGCCCCCGCACCCCCTGACCGGGCAGGGCCGGTCCTCGAAGGTGGCGGTCGCCATGGGCATAAGCTCCTCCAGGACCGTACCGCACTTGCCGCACCTGAACGAATAGACTGCCATCTGCTTTCCTCCCCCTGCCCTCGGGGCAGGGCCGCCTCTGCCGCAGGGACGCCCCTACTAGAGGCAGGTAAAAGTCGTGTTTTGGCTACCGTTATCCTATGCAGGGGAGCAGCATGGAGACCGTAACGCAGGGGAAGCGGCTAGGACCGGGGGACCTCAGCATCCTGGTGAGGGACTCGAACGGGGCGCTCATAGACCCCGCCATTATAACCTATTCCATATTCCAGGTCACCGAGAAGGTCCCCCTGGTGGGGCAGCGGGCGTACGACTACGACCTGGAGCAGCCCAACCACATGATGGTGCTGCCGGAGAAGGACCTCATCCTGGCCAGCCAGCCCAAGATGGTGCCCGCCAGGGCCTCCCAGGGGGCATACTACGTCCCCATGGTGGTGCCTACCCTCTGGAAGGGCATATTCCGCCTGGTATGGTACATCGTGCAGTACCAGGGGCAGCCGGAGAACCGGGTGTTCGAGGACTTCATCGTCCAGCCCATAGACCCGGCAAGCTCCTCCTTCGAGGCACCCAGCGCCATAATCGCCCCCCGGCCAGCGACGACCAACAGGTACGCCCCGGCCGTCATGTACGTCCGGGAGCTGCTGTCGGACACCAACCCGGACAGGAACTACCACTTCCGCCCCCCCACGCCCGGCAAGGTCGTGGCGGGGTACACGACCAGGGTAGGGTACATCTGGCTCGACCCTACCATACTGAGGATGCTGGACATAAGCATCAGCAAGCTCAATACCTGGAACCCCAAGAACCTGACGAACTACACCCTGGACACCGTGCCTAGGGACTGGGGGAAGTGCGCAGCGGTGGGGGCGGCGTCCTCCTGCCTGACCGCCGAGGGGGCAAGGTGGGCGGCGGACGAGTTCAGCTACAGCCTCAACGGGGTAAGCCTGGACATAAACAAGTCCCAGCTCTACATGAGCCTGGGGCAGTCCTACCAGCAGGAGTTCCAGGAGTGGGCACCCCTCGTCACCGCCATCCGGCCCTACAGCGCTGGACTCCGCCAGCAAAGGTGGCTTCTGGGTTAGTCGTTTGTTTTCAATAGGTTATGAAGGATTACTGATTGGGGGCCTGACCACCGTCCAGTCCCTCTTGACCTCTATCCAGCCGCCGGGCTCTATCTCGTTGTTCTCCCTGTACTCATATGGCATCGAGGACACATCCTCCGGCAATCCGCTGACCAGCCAGTGGACTCCCATCATGATGCACTGCAAGTGGGTTACTATCAGGGTGGTGCCAGTCTCCGAGGCCTCCGTTATGGCAGTCTTTATGTCCGCTGTCAGCTTGGCCAGGAAGTCGTTCATGCTCTGCCCGCCCTTAGGGGCAAGGTCCCTCCCCGACCCAGTAGAGAGGGTACTGAGGACATCCTCGACCTCCGACACCAAGCGTCCGTTGTAGCACCCGTAGTCCCAGGACCCCAGACCCTCCATCTTTATCACCTTGACGTTATAAGCGTGCGCTATAGCGGTAGCCAGCGTGGACGCCCTCTCCAGGGGGGAAGACCGGACACAGTCCACATTGGGGTAAAGTTCCCTCAGCCTGTCCGTCATAATAGGAATCTGGGAGTAGCCCCTCGACGAGAGGGGGAGGTCCAGCCCCCCCCTCAGCCTTATGCTCGGCGGCACATTGTAGATAACCTCGGGGTGCCTTACCCATAGAAGACGCTTCATGCCTTGCCCCCATACTGACAAATGTAAGCTCTAGCCCCCTCAAGTTGTCGGGAATGGGTTTCTATGAATCCCACGAATGTGTTGCAACCAGGGTGCAAGATGCCACGGTAAAGACCCGTGGAATGGTCATGGTCCCAACGACAGGCCGAGAACTCCGAGGAGAGCGGCTTGCCACATACCGGGCATGCCCCAGCCTGGTTCCCGTACTGCCTCCTCCAGGCCGCTCGTACCCAATGCCGCCTCTGACCTCCGCCATTTGGGCATATCCACCGCCCCTCGGGGGTGGTGTTCTGAAGGAGGGCACGGCCTTCCCTGGTTACCCAGGCACAGTTCCCGGGGGCATAATCCTTGCCTCCGTCTAGCCTGTGCAGACCATGCCCCAGGCTGGGACGGGGGCCCATATCCCTCAGAAAGGCCGCAAAGTCATGCCATTGCTGGCAGACACGAACCCTCTGTCCTCCTACTTTCTTATAGTCTTTGCGATTGGGATTGTAGCATAGGCGGTGCATGGCCTGCCAGGAACGGTATTCGGGAGTAACTCTACCGAGCCCGGAGCACCCATGCTTAGTATGCAGTCTGGCACTGGTTTCCCTTCTAAGGCACCCGCAGCTCCTTGTATTACCGCTCAGGATACGGCCCGTATCTAGCTCTACGAAGGCCCCACAGACGCACTGGCACTTCCAGAAGATGGCATGCTTCTTGCGTAAAGACCCCATCAGCCTACTGCCGAGGCGCTCCTGGACGGTCAGGTGGTTGAATGTCTGGCCTGTCAGGTCAATCTTCTTCATGTCTAAGGATTCTGTAGTTGCTTTTATGTACTCTTAGATTATGGGATTAGGTTGGCGAGGAGAGCGAGATACAGCCAGGGGAGTGGGTAGAGGTCAGGAGGGACTGGATGAGGGCCTAGTCCCCCGGCTCCGTGGGGCCGCTGCGGTACTGCACCCTGACGCCCTCATGCACCAGGGCCTTCTGGATAAGTATGGTAAGGTCCTCGACCCTCTCATGGACCTCGTCCAGAAGCTCGTCGGGTAGGCTCTGGCTCTTCTTCCCGACCGCCTCCAGGGTGTCCATAAGCTCGGCGACGGCATTGCCGAAGTTCTCGTCCTTGGTGACCGGGACCCTCTTCCTGGGTGATGGCATGGGTTTCTCCTTCCTTTTGTAGTATACACCAGGATACACAGGATGGGACGGGATTCTAGTAGGTGCCCCAGAATAGATGGTGGGGGAGGAACCCCTCCCATGCCAGGTCAAAGTAGCAGTTCCGGGGGGCGTCCTCGAACATGGGGGCGACGTCCGCCGCTGCGAGGCCCGCCAGGCCGCACCCCACCTGGGTGACCTTGAACTTCTCCTCGGGGTGGCCCTTGGCGTACTGGACGAACCTGTGGACGTACTCCCTGACCTTGGGGAGGGGAAGCCGGTCCCCGTCCGAGCGCATCGGGGCGCTGCATGTGGGGATGGCGTAGGCGTTGCCCTGCCTTCCCTCCCCCTGCCCCCATACGGCACCGTAGCGGGCCACGGCGGTGCGTGCTGCCCCCCCGCCATGGATTCCCTTCTCATTGCTGCCGAAGACGAAGACCATCAGATAACCCCTTTCCTCTCAAGGAACATGCTTGCCAGCCCGAGGACCAGGCCCAGGACCATGGCCAGCCCTACCCCCTGCTGGAAGGTGACAAGCCTCCTCAGGACAAGCAGGATGATGGAGCAGGAGCCGCCTATGACCACGGCGGCATGGAACGCCATGCGCTTAAGCAGCTTTAGGAACATGGACAGCCCTCCTCATATGCCGGAACGGGGGGATATACTGCACCCTGACCTCCTCCGTGAGCGTAAACAGCCTCTTGTATGCTTCCCTATAGGCTGGCCCCAGGACATCCCCGGCTATCTCCCATAGGATATCCTGTTCCTCTGCCTCCGAGAGCAGCTCGGCTCTCCCGTGGCTGACCACTACCATGATATTACCCCTCATTCCTCGGTTAGCTGGCTGAGCCAGCAGTCGGAGGCCCTCTTGTCGTCCCGCTTGCGGACGAGGTGAGGCTCCCGTATGTGCAGGTCCCTGGTAGCGCATAGGTAGCGCACCGTTATGACGTCGCCGGGCTGGACCCTGAACTTGTTCCTGAGGCTAACCCCGGATATCTCGTGCAGGGTACCGTCGCCCCTGTACAGCCCTATGCGGACGCTGTCCTTGCCGTCAGGGGAGGGGCCTATGACCACGGCGTCACACTCCTTGACGAACTTCAGCTTGAAGTGCTGGCAGGCGTCGCCCTCCCTGTAGGGTTTCCGCATGTCACGCACGACCACCCCCTCTGCTTTGGTCCTGATGAGGTACTCCACGTAGGCCAGCTTGGCCTCCGTCCCCAGGATGGTGCCGATGGCCTCTACCCCGGGCCCCAGGCAGTCGAACGCCTGGTGGGCGATAGGCTCACGGCTGCTGTAGGGCAGGGCCCTCAGGTCTGACCCCAGGAGGCTGACGACGTCCAGGACTATGAGCCGCCTGGCCACACGCTCCGTGTCGATATAGAAGTCGGGGATGCCGCTCGCCAGGAGGGTGCCTTGCAGGGAGGGGGGGAGGGGGTGCGTAGGCTCCCCCTCCCGGTTGTAGGTCCTTGGCATGTCCTTTTCCCTCCACCTACATTATACACCAGGATACACACGTTACAGCAGGATTCTTCGGGTTTTATACGAGGCAGGACTACCCGCCCCTTTATCAGTAGGGGGCAATGGTAAACGAGCTTCTCGTCCTTAACTCCAGCTACGTAGGGAGCCGTGACCTATGGTGGGTGGACGACCCCGAGGCGACGAAGGGGTACAACATCTACAGGGCACACGACTACCCGGACAACTGGGAGAGGCTGAACCGGGGGGTATGGAGGGGCCACTTCTGGCGTGACCAGGCGGCCCTGGAGGAGGTAACCTACGAGGTAGGGCCCAAGGACTGGATTGACAAGGGGGGGATGGGCAAGTGGGGGTTCAAGCTCCCCGAGGCACCCTACTCCGACATAGTGGCGTCCAGGCCGAAGCTGGCCACCAGCCCCGACGACGTCTCCGTCACCCTGACGGACATCTCCAACAGCACCATTACCGTACGCCCCATAGCCGTGGTGCCGCTCGACCAGGCCGTCTGGCTGCCGGCCGACAACGACCTGCCGCAGGGGGGTGCGGTGTCGGACCAGGCCCAGGTCTATACCGACAACGTCAACCAGGTGAACTACGGCGGGATACAGAGGTTCCGGGCGACCTACAAGCGCCTGGCGAACTACGTGGACATCTATACCTCCATGGTCCGGCAGTTCTATACCGTGGTGCCTGTCGGGGACCACGGGGAGCTTCACAGGCCAGGAGCGCCGGGAAGCAAGGTAGTGAACACCCAGGAGGTGGACGCCATCACCTGGGAGTACGCCGAGATGGTAAGGCGCAACCAGTGGGTGTTCGAGCAGGTGGGGGAGCCGGCCTATGTCCTGTTCAGGCGGACGAGGGGGGAGCCGTGCGGGTGCGTGCGCCCCGAGGCCGGGCTGGGAGCGCCCAGGCACGGGTGCAAGTCGTGCTTCGAGACCGGCATAATCGGGGGGTACTACGGCCCCTACGACCTGCTCTACGTCCCCCCGGACACCGCCCTGGTGCGTGAGCTGGACGAGGGAGGGGGCATCAAGGCGGCCCGTGAGAGCCGCTCGTACCTGACCAACACCCCCATCGTCCAGGACGGGGACCTCCTGGTGCGGAGGACCGGCGACCGGCTGGTCATACACGGCGTGACCTACAAGCAGCCCAGGGGCATCCTCCTACAGCAGGACTTCGGCACCGAGCTGCTGAAGCCCGGCGACACCCGCTACCTCATCCCCCTCAACACGGGCCTGCCGACGCTTTACAACCCTGTAGTGAGGGACAACCCCGACCAGGGCATCGACCCCCACCACCTCAGGGGGGACGGGGAGCCGCTCTACGACGCCAGGGAGCAGCCCAACCGGGAGCCGTGGGAGAACACCGTCGAGGTACCCATCGGCAGGACGGTGACCTTCGGGAAGATAGAGGCATAATGGAAGGGAAGCCCACCATATACTTCGGCCGGCACGGGCACACGCCCTACAACAGCACTACGGGGGACTCCCTCGACAGCCGCATCCGGGGATGGGCCAACATCCCCCTGGACGAAGAGGGGAAGAGGGAGGCAAAAGAGGACGCCAAGAAGTTCAAGAGCCTGAACGTGAAGGAGATATACTCGTCCGACCTGGACAGGGCGGCCGAGACCGCCAGGGAGGTGGCCAAGGCCACCGGGGCCGCCCTCTACCTCATCCCCAACCTGCGCCCCTGGGACCTGGGGGAGTGGTCCGGGGACTACGTGCGGGACCACGAGGAGGAGATGCTGGCCCTCCAGCAGAGCATGGACGAGGCCCCGCCAGGGGGCAGGTCCTATAGGGAGTTCTACGACCGGGCAACGAAGATAGTCCGCTGGCTCCAGGAGAGGGCGAGGAGAGTGTTCGAGGAGACGGGGGGCAGCATAGCCGCCTTCAGCCATTCACGCCTCCAGCTTGCCCTGCCCTGCATCCTGACGGACGGGGACCCCAAGAAGGTGCCCCAGGGGGGAGGGCCCTCCCCCGGCCAGGTGGTGGAGATAAGGCTTGAGGACAAGAACTGGGCCATGAGGTCGCTGGACGACGACGCCGTGGACGAGAGAATCCAGGAGGCGGAAGGAAAGAATGGCGACTATCCGCCCCATAAGAGAGGAACGGCTATGGATACCAAGGAGATGACGGCCGAGCTGGCCAAGACGGCCAGGGTGCTATGCGAGGAAGACCACCCAAACCCCGACCAGGGGCTACAGGCCATGGTAGGAGACCCGGAGGACGTGCGGACGAGCACCTTCGCCCAGTTCAAGCCCAACCCCGGCACGTTGCAGCTCCCCAACCCCCTAAGCCCTATCGAGGGGGACGAGATTTTCTTCGCCTACATGCTGCCGGGGGCCGTATTCCAGGCCCATGACGGCAGCGAGTGGAACATCCTGTACTACGACGGGGGAGGCAAGATACAGATAGAGAACCGCTGGTACCCGAGGATTAGCTGGTTCGTGTCCATCGGGGACATACGGCGCTCCATCCACCAGTGGATTGAGCCTATCACCCAGACCGTGCCGCCCCCGCCCCCTGGCGTTGACTACAGCGCCCTGCCCGTCAAGATAATGGACAAGGAGACGAACGTGGGCGACATCGACCAGGTGACAGACACGAGGCTGGGGCAGGGTAGTAGCTGGTAGGTACCCGTCCGGCATCCAGTATTAACCTACGGCGGAAGCACACGCCTAGAACAAGGAGAGCAAGATGACCATCTGGAGCGACATCGTCAGCATACTCGGAGCCAAGGGGATAATCACCCTGTTCCTCTCGCACGTCCTGGCCATCATCATAGGATGGTGGAGGAGGGGAGTGTCCGAGGCGAAGAAGCTTGAGGCCGCTGCCAAGGCAGACATAGCCAAGGCAACGCCCGAGGCAGAGAAGATTCTCAACGAGGCAAAGGCTGAGGCAGAGAAGATTAAGGCCGAAGCCGCCAAGGTGTACAACGACGCCAAGGCAGAGGCCGAGAAGCTCCTCAAGAAGCTCTAAGCACGGCAGGCCCCAGGTTCCCGCCTATGCCCTCCCTTATTAGGGAGACGCTATGCTTGACCTCACGGGCGGGAACCTCATCGCCTACATACGCCGCATCATAGAGGACGCCGTAAGCCGCAGCCCCCGGTTCAGGGACACGCTCGGCGAGGTGTCAACCCCCTTCAACAACCTGATACAGTGGAAGGACGCCCAGGTCAGCATCAAGGACGTGTCCTCGGCCGGCAACCGCCTGTCCCCCGACTACTTCATGACCAAGCAGTACGGGAGGGCCATCCTGGCGAAGGTGGAGCACCACGACGGCTCCTTCGTGGAATGGCTCCAGGAGGTGGACGCCACCAAGCAGACCCCCGTGGCCGGGACCTACTACTTCAACGTGGACTCCGTGGACGACCAGAGCAGCGGGGTAAAGCTGACCATGCAGCAGTTCCGCTGGGAGGAGGGGAAGGTATGCAACGCCCAGGGGTCCGTGGTCTACCTGGCCCCAGGCATAGACGGCACCACGCTGTCCGGATACGTGGAGGGGAGGGAAAGCCCCCCTACCCCCCTGGTGACCGCCGTGAACGACGGGAGCTACCCTACCTACACCGGCAGCCCCCCGGTGCCCATAGACCTGCTGCTCTCGCCCCGTGTCGGCTACCTGCTCACCCCTACCCCCGCCGGCCTTACCCTCTTTGCAGGCTCACCCCCTGCGGCCCTGCGCCCGCTGGCGGACTACTGGTACCAGCAGGAGGTTGACCAGGTCATCGTGGCCAGCACCGTGGGAGGCTCCGAGGTAGCGAACATCCCCCAGGAGAAGGTGCCGGTGCCAGGCTCCAGCCCCCCGCAGCAGATGAGCGCCCTCGTGTCGTTCTCCCTGGTTGACCAGACAGGGTACGTCCTCCAGCTAGGCAAGGACTACACCTGGTACGCCTCCAACGGCTGGGTAAGGCTGTCCGACTGGACCCCTCCCGGCATGACCATAACGGCCAGGATGGTGGTAAGGGTAAACCCCCTGGACGTCCCGGGCACCAACCCGGAGGACATATTGCAGACGGACGTCAGGCCGGGGGAGTCCCTGGCCGACGGCCAGGTGTTCATCCATACCGCCTACGGCGACTACTACTCTGCGGCGGTGAACAGCGACGGCACGGTGACGCTCCCCAGGCTGCTGATGCCGGGGGAGTGGTGCAGGTGGGAGGTGAGGATAAAGACCTCCCAGGCGGAGAAGGAGGCCAGGAAGTACCGCACCAACGAGCACCTCATACCAGGCCTGAGGATAGCGGTAGGGGACAACGTGGTGGTGGGGGACCAGGTGGCCGTAATCGTGTCCCCCGAGACGTGCGAGACCTACGAGGTGTACGGCTCCAAGGAGAACATCGACTTCACCCTGGACGTGAGGTCCAACGACCTCCAGACCTCCTCGGACCTGAGCGAGATGCTCAAGCAGCAGCTCCTCGTGATGAGGAGGGAGAACATGGAGGCGGACGGGGTGACCGTCTTCGAGGCCCGCCGCTCCTACCAGGGGATGCAGCGTGACATGTCCGGCACCGCCCCCCAGTACGTGTACAGCGTGGGCATCACCGCCATGGCCGACTGGAAGGTCTACGTGCCGCTGGTCACCAGGCTGGTCAGGCTGGAGATAACCAACACCGCCTATGCGCCCGGATACGGCGTAGCCCCCACGCCGATAGGGAGGGCCTTCGGGGTGACGGGGTTCGTGCAGTCCTACAGCTAGCCCATCCTCTTGCCGCCTCGGGCTGCCTCCCTATTTCACCGAGGATGCCGATGCCTTGAACAGTATCCCGCAGAGGATGTTGAGCCAGAAGGCCCGCCAGAAGGTCATCCTGGCGACTCCGAAGACCGCCTGCAAGGCCGACGGCGCAAGCAGGTAGTTCATAATCCACTTGGCGGGGTACCCCACCAGCAGGCCGACAACGACCAGGATGCTCAGGAAGATAGCTATCCCCACCACCCCCCCGAGAACCTTGAGAGAAATATTCATCTTTGTATCTCCTTTGCTTGGTTTAGTTTACTCCCAATACCTGCCAAAGTCCTCCTCCCGGCCGCCGAAGACCTCCTTCAGCCGGGCGAGGTAGGCAAGGGTCTTGACCTTGACCATGAAGCCTTCGCCCTTGGCAACGACCCCCTCCCATACAGGGTATACGCCCTTCCTCACGTCCTCGATGAACTGGCGGCTGAGGTTGCCCCGGTAGACGGCCTGGGCGCACCAGGGGAGGTCGCCGAAGAACCTTGCGAACAGGCGGGGGTCCATCAGGCCCCGCTTGTAGAGGTTCATGTCGATGAGCCTAAGCTCCTTGGGCTCCTCCAGCACGTGCTTCCCGGCGAAGCTGCCGGGGCCGAAGAACTCCGTGAAGCAGATGACCCTCTGGACCCCCTGCTCTATGCCGTTGGAGCGCCGGGCAATCTCGTCCCCCATGGTGTTGAGGAATATGGGTATGGCCTGCCCGTAGAGGGGGTCGGTCCGGTCGAATAGCTGCGTGCGGGTGCCGAACTTGTGCCATCCCTTCTTCCTCGACCACTCCCAGCGGAGGTTGGAGCCGTCGTACTTGTGGAAGGCTATGCACGGCACCCCGAGGGGGGCGTGCATGCTGCCGGGAATCTCGGGGTACTGCTTCACGGGAATATCACTATCAGCATCGCCAAGACAAAGATGCAGTAGGCTACCCCCGTGAGTACGGCAGCGGCGGTCCGGGCATCGTTTGTCTTGAACTGGTAGGGCGTATGCTCCTCGTACTCCCTGGTGAAGAGGCCCGCCTTCTTGGGCACCCTGTACCCGAGGAACAGCCTGCGCAGCAGGTAGAGGAAGAGCACGGTCCCGGCGAACAGGAACGGGATTCCCAGGAGGATGCCTGTCAGGTCCTTGCCGATTATCCGCCATGCCACCATGACCATGATGAAGGTGCCCACCTTGGTGGTGCCGAACTTGTCGGCGGCGTCCACGGCGGAGTTGAGGGCCTCCTTGAAGGTTACCCCTATGCCCTGCCCGATCTCCTTCCACTTCTGGACCTCTTCCGATACCTGCGTAAAGGCCTGGGTATGGTTGAGGCCCTCCGCCGAGACGTACTTCTTGGGCACCTGGACGAGCTGGTCGCCGTCGTTCTGCGCCCAAGCCGGGGCAGAGAGGAGCAGCGTCAGGAATGCAAGCACTGCCAGAATCAAAGACTTCATAGGTTTGTCTCCTTGATTTTGAGTTTTCCGAATACGGTTAGCCCCTTGGGGCAGGCCTTGGAGTGCAGCAGGAACGCCATCCCCCACCCCAGCCCCTCCAGACCGAATGCCAGGGCTATGCCCAGGGCATTCTGGAGGCGGAGCAAGAGGAGCATGCCCAGGAGGGTCCAGGCGAACGCCAGGACAATCCTCCCCACGCCGTCACGCTCCCTCTCCTGCTCAGGCGTCATGGGGTTTCTGCCTCTTCCTCTGCCTCGTGCCTGCCCTCCTCCTTGGCCTCGAAGGTGGCCTTGTCGAGGCACTTATCGCAGACCTCCACGCTGAGCGTCCTGGTGGTCCGTCCGTAGGAGGTGCTCTCGGTGTACTCGGCCTCCAGCTCCGCCCCGCACTCCGAGCACTCCACCCTGACCTCGAAGGTCACCTCGGCCGTCCTTGTCTCGATGGTGGTCGTCATCCCTCTTCCTCCTTGTCGAAGCGGTCGTAGGTGGCACGTATCCCCCTCACCTGTTCGAGGGTCTGGTGGCGCTTTACCTCCCCGTCCTCGAACACCGTCTCCAGCATGTTCTGGCAGCCGATGGCCGTCCGGGGGTCCCAGTCGTCCGTCTGCACCGTCTCGACCTCGCCGTCCGGGAAGCGGAGCAGGTCGAACCTGCCGCCGATGGACGCCTTGCTCGGGTCGGTGGCCACCAGCTTGCGGACCTCCTCCCACGTGCTGCCGTCCCGCTTGATGGCGGAGCACTTGATGGCGAACCGCATGGTGTCACGGTTCTGCTGCTGGAGCAGTGTCATCAACCTGCACGTCGTTTCTCCACACCCATCCTTCCCTGTCATCAGATGTCCTGACAAGCCTATAGCCCTCTCCGGAAGCATTCGTCTGGCTGCCCCTTGTCTCGACCCGTTCGCCTGCGCTGAGACAATGTGCAGAACTGGCACCATAGAAAAGAAGGTTGCCGTGGCTGTCCTTTCCCCATGATTCAAAAATCCTGCTGTCTTGGGTCATCGTAGCCCATCCGAACCTGACAGAAGGCGGCTTCTCTGCTGCCTCGACAACCGGCTTCTCTGCTGTCTTGACGACCTTGTCTTTCACGGGCCTGACTACAGGCGCAGGAGCTACGGTAGCAGGTTTAACGACAACAGGAGCAGGGGCCTTCCGTACAGTCGGCGTTGCCTGGACGGTCGGTGCGGCGGCAGCCTTCTTACCAGAAGGGTCGAGACACATTAAAACAAGCGGAAGGATAGCCGCAAGGCAGAATATGGTCCCTATTGCCATACCCCGTAGGTTGTTGGAGGCCCACAACGGCTGCCATTTAGGCGACGCCCTCCGTACAGGCGAAGGGGAAGAGGAATGGGGAGGAGGCTGGACCACCATGGGCTGGTAGTACTCGGGGGACTCCAGCATGTCCAGGGCCGCATCGTACTCCCTGCGCTTGGCGGGGTCTTTCAGCGTGCTATACGCCTCGCTGACCTGCTGGAACCTCCTGGTCATCAGCTTCCGAACCCCAGGGTTGACCCCCGGCTCCCTGTCGGGGTGGAACTGCTTGGCAAGGGAGCGATAGCTTGTCAGTATCCTATCCTGCCCTGCCGTCCTGGGTACGTCAAGGATTTCGTAGTAGGTTTCGTCGGCCATTATGCCCTCAGCAGTCTGGCGCAGTCCGTGATGGCCTGCCCCAAGTTCTCGTCGGTAGCATGGATGGAAAGGTCTTGCCTCGATGCCAGCCTGCCCAGGAAATTCCGGTCAGCATCCTCCGTGCTGATGACCAGGATTTCCGTACCCCCATCCTTTAGCATCTTGCCATAGAGCAATGCCCCCTCCCTGTCCTGAGGCATGCCATCGGTAACCACAATGACCGTCTCTATAGGCGACAGCCCAGGCTGCAAAAGCAGGCGCAGGGCATCCGCCATGTTGGTGCCCCCGCCATTCAGGGGATGGCTTTCCATGGAGGATAGGCTATCGGCCAGCTTCTCCCTGTCATGGGTGGGCTGCTGACAGATACGGGCAGCCGAGGCGAATGCCGCTATTCCCACCACTTTGGTCTTGAGGGCGGTATCTGAAAATGCCGCCACGCCCGCCAGGGCAACCTGGAGCTTGGTCTTGTGGTTGCCAATATGTTCCCAGGGAACGATGTTTACCGAAGCGCCGTCCCGGCCTGCCTGCCTTGTGAGGGGAACATTTTTCAGCCAGTCCCGAGGGCCGACAAAGGCCATCATGCTCTCGGACACGTCGATAAGCAGGTAAATGATTCCTTTCTTTTTCAATGAGATAGTACGCCCGTTCCTGTCCGTGATGACGGGCTTCCCACCTACCATCCTTACGATTGCATCTGCCATTGTGTTTTCTCCTGTCTCAGTTGCCTCCCATAGAGGCTTGCCCCGCAGGGGGACGGGTAGCCGTCTTATCCACCAAGGGCAAAGCCTACGATGACCACGACCATCCCGACGATGACCAGAGCAGCCAGGATTGTCCACACTGCCGGGCTGCGCAGCACACGGTAGATGCCCCAGCAGGCCAGGGCGACAAGCGACAGGACCGCAAGGGTTCCAAGCACGGCCGGAAGCACGCCGCAGAAGCCAAGCACCAGCACGACCAGGATAGCTACGAGCAAGCCTTTCATCTTTGTATCCTCTCTTTCGATGGTCTGCCCGCCCCGCTGGCGGGACCTAGCTGCTAGCCTCCAAATATCCACTCGGCAATGGCCTTCACGGCGGCCTTCTCCTCGGGAGAGCCAGGGGCGGAACTGTCACGCAACTGGAAGAGGGCCTTCACCCTCTCAAGGTCGGCAGCCTTTTTCTCGGCGGCGGTCTTGGTGTCGTTTGCCATGTGGTGATTGCCTCCACCTACAGTATACACCAATCTACACGCCTAGGCCAGGGATTCTTGTATGGCCGAAGTATGGGCCGGAGAGGAAGTCCTTGCTACTGGATGGCTTACAGATGTAGCCTCGTGTAGATTGTGTATCTCCGTGTAACCCCTTGATTCTTTGTCCTTAGCAACATCACACCTGGATATACGAGGATACATAATGCCTGGGGATGGTTTAGGAAACCGTTGCTCTATCCTTCTGAGCTACAGGCCCTCAAGCACTTGCAGGTTCCAGTATGGCTGAAGTATGGCTGGACTTTCTGTCCAGTGCCTCGGCTGCGCCCTCCAGGTCTACAAGGTCGGTGATGTTGTAGCGGTCGAAGACCTTGGGGTCGAGGTGGCCCGTCACCTGCTGCGCCACGGACTTGGGGACGCCAGCACGGACGAGGTTCCTGGTCGCTGTCCGCCGCAGGTCGTGGAAGTGCAGGTCGCCTACCTCCGCCACGGCACGCCTCCATGCCTTGTAGTGGGACTTCACGGGACGGCCGCCGTCACGGGTAAAGACGAAGTCCGTGGGGGCCTTTCCCGCTATGCACTGCGCCAGCATCTCCCTCACCTTGTCGGTCATAGGCATCAGCCGCCCCTCGCCGTTCTTGCTGTCAGGCAAGTGTATGCTGCCCTTGCCCGAGAAGTCAAGCTGGCTGACCAGCATGGGGAAGACCTCTCCCCTGCGCCAGCCGAAGTCGTTGGCGACCTGGAAGGCCGATGCAAGCCACAGGCCCTCATGCATGCAGGCGTCGAAGACCTGTTGGTACTGGTCGTCCCGCAGGAATCCCTTGCGCCTGCTGCCCGCCTCGCTGGCCATGGGGAAGTGGGGGATATCCGCCAGGGTGATTAAGTCGTCCTTCCACGCCAGCCTGTAGGCGGCACGGACGACCGACAGCTCCCTATTGATGGTGGAGTCGGGTGCGCCCTCCGCCCTCCGCCTGGCACGGTACTCACGCGTGACTTCTCCGTCGCCTAAAGGCGACGGCTTCTCAAGCTACGCTTAGCTCTACTACGCTTGCGTTAACGCTTGAAGGGCTTATCCGAGCCCGTTGGAGAATTACTTGAGCCGACACAACATCACGAGGAGCAATCAATCCGCAAACGGTGCAGACGTGCTCTCTATCCGAGAGCGTTTTCCACACCTTTTCCCCACACAAGCATGTCTGACTCGTCCCACTTGGGTTAACTGCTACCAACCTGCGACCAGCATTTTCAGCTTTGTACGCAAGCTTGGAGAAAAAAGCGGCCCAAGCAACGTCATGAACCGACTTGGCAAGCATCCCAGATGCCAAGCCCTTGACGTTAAGGTTTTCAATCGCAATCGTTCCAAAGTTCCTGACCAACCAGAAGGAAAACTTGTGTTGGAACTCGTTGCGCTGATTTTTGATTCGAGCATGTACTTTCTGAAGCAGGGCTACCGCCTTGCGGCGACGGTTGGAACTCTTCTTACGCCGAGCAACCTTGCGCTGAGCACGCCGAAGTTTCGGCTCGGCGAGTTTGTAGAATCGGGGGTTGGGAATCGACTTGCCGTTGGACAGGGTGGCGAAATCCGTCAGACCCACATCAATCCCAATCTCGTTGGAAAGAGGAGGAAGCAGTTGGGCTTGATACTCCACGGAGAAGCACACAAACCACTTCTCACATTCCCGCTTGAGCGTGGCAGTCTTGACATTTCCAATAAGAGGTCGGTGAAGCTTGACCTTGATACACCCGATTCCTTGTACCCGCAGAGCCTCTCCGTTGAGACGGATTCCATCACCGTAGGAGGGGAAGGTAATGCTGTCGAACCTACGGTGAGATTTGAATCTCGGATAACCGGGATTCTGGCCAAGCTTTACCCTGCGAAAGAACGCCTTGAACGCCTTGTCCACACGGCGAAGCACGTCCTGAGAGCAAGAATAGTTCGCCAGACTACTATTCTTGGCCGCTCGGATGTCTTTAAGCTGGTTGGCTTGGTCGTAATAGTTAAGGGACTTACCGCAGGTCTTGTACGCATCCCGGCGTTCCTGAAGGGCCGCATTGTACAGGCGGCAAGCCTCTCTAAGCTGAGCATCCAAGGCGACTTTTTGGAGGTGTGTCGTGAATAGCCGGTATTTGAATGTCTTACGCATGAGTTTTTTGGGCAGCGATATACCGTTTGACTGTGCTCTCGCTTACCGACCCGACACTGGAGATGTAGTAGCTCCGAGACCACATGCAAGGAAGTCGGGATTTGAGCCAAGGAAATTCTTTTCTAAGCTCGTGAGAAGTAAACCCTTTGAGTTGGGCTGCAATCTGGGCGGGAGCAAAGGTCGGGTCGCTCTCGATAAAAATGTGAACGTGGTCGGGCATTATCTCAAGGGCATGTATCGTGGCTTTGAGTTCCTCAGCTTTTTGGTAAAGAAGAACCTTGAGTCTTGCTTCCAACTCACCCGTAAGAAGCTTCTTACGGTATTTTGGGCACCACACAAGGTGATACTTAAGCGAGAAAACGGAGCCAGCGTTGGTCTTATATCGTGGGTCAGGCATTTGATTAACTCCACCTATATAATACCACCAGAAGTTGGTTTCTGCCAGATATTTATTGAAAGGGGTGCGTCGGCTTCCTCTGCCAGCTAAAGCAGGCAGTCCCCGCCGACGCAAAATCTATGGTGGACGCCTTCAGGTCACGCACCTTTATATCGCCCAGGGCCGCCCTCAGGTGGCCCTCCCACCGCTGGCGGTTGCTGGCTGTATCCTTGAAGCCTTTTCCCCCCGACCCATGCCTTCTGCAAGGCGTACTCGTACCGGGGGTCGGAGGTATAGGCAAGGACGATGATGACGTTCACCTGCTTGACGCCGCCCAGGTCGGCGTTCAGCCTGTCCAGCAGCCAGCGCCAGTCCTTCTCCCCCTGGACGGGCACCCCTCCCCCCAGCAGGAACCTATTGCATCTGTAGTAGTCGTAGACCTGCCCGGGGTAGGCGGGCACCAGCCCCTCGAACCCCCTGGGGGCATCGTGCCGCAGCAGGACGTTGTCCGGGGCGGCCAGCAGGTAGTTGGTGAAGCTGTGCGCCTCGGTGGTAGGCTCCCCGAGGTAGGCGGCGTCCCACCGCTTAGGCTCTATGAGTCCCTGGCGGTCTTCCCTGGCGATGTTGATGGCCTTCCCCGTGGAGAAGTATACCATCCAGTCAACGTCGAAGGAGTGCTCGTAGCAGGTGTCGCAGTGCTCGGAGCAGCTCTCGTCCTTGCCCGACCCCGTGCAGACCTCGTGGCAGTTGCAGGGGTAGGAATGGCTGCACGGGACTACCCGGCGCTCCTTGCCCGTGATGCTGCCGCTCCATACCTCGGTGTCGGACGTGGTGCCGTAGAACTCGATGGCCAGCCCGCCTA
>Ga0181527_1002320_pt1 | contig 18158 bp, 20 predicted proteins | sample PEATcosm2014_Bin_30_FD_119762 | JGI IMG/M metagenome (GOLD analysis project Ga0181527, IMG submission 119762) | Peatland microbial communities from MTU Mesocosm Facility, Houghton, MI, USA - PEATcosm2014_Bin06_60_metaG | ecosystem: Environmental > Terrestrial > Soil > Wetlands > Peat | place...
CAGTTAAGGATATGGAGCAACGTGTGCTGCGGGGCAGGGTAGTACCCCATTTTGGCATTCGATTCCAACCTTGCCATGCGATTTGCCTCCTTTTTGTAAGGTGTTTGTTTTGACCGTAAATCGGTGATTGGCGCCCGGAAGCGGGCTTTTTCGAGGGTCTAATGAAAATACTGATCTACTTGATGTATTACTTCCAAAAAAAAAGGGGGCGCGCGTTGCCCCCCTAAATCAATCTTTCGCCTCATGCAACCAGTTATGGCACCGAGGCGTCGCCTCTCTTCTGTTTGCCGCCGCATCTCGTCCCGCTATTCATAGTGGGGCCGTTCCTTTGTCCTGAATTAACCCATCCTGTTTTCCAGGACGACACCCTTTGAAAGAACAGAGTAGAGAGGACGGCCGTCGTCAGGGTATTCCTCAAGAAGCTCTTCCTTTATGCCCGGCCATTGCGGCTCCGGGACAATTCTCGATGCAACGTGCTGCCATGCATCGAACCACCAGCCTCCTTCCTCGGGGCCGCCGTAGCAGCGGTCCACGTGGTACACGCCGACCAGCACAAACCCTCGTTTTCGGAATCCTTTCATAGGATCGCCTCCCGCTACGCGAGTATGGAGCGGAGAGGCGCCCTGGTGACGTATTCCAGTTGACGCTTCTGTTCCTGGATGGCGCTCTCTATTTCCGATATCTTGTTGGCCCGCTCGTACATGTCCTGGAATATGGTCAGGCCGAATCGCTGGAAGAGCTGGGCCACGACCTTCTTCCCGTCGACGTCGGGGATGCCCGGGTAAAAGGCGTAGACCTTTTCCACGATCCCATAATCGTCGTCATTCAATTGCTGTCCGGTCAGGGTCTCGAACTCCTGTTTTGTCATGGCGTTCTCCCTGGTCAGTAATCCGAAGCAAGCATGACGGTCAGGACGAGATTGTATCCCTCGTTGCCGGCGTGGTCGTCGATTTTCCAGAATATCCTCTCGCCCTTATGCTCGAATGCTCCGAAGTCGTGTTCGTGCCAGGGGTCGTTATCTTCGGTGAACGTCGAGAATTCCTTTACCTTTGTGAGGATCGATGGCAGATCGTCAGGAAACGAGGCTGCCAGGCCCCCGGTGACAACAAGGGTGTCCGGGAGCCGGATGAACGGGATGCTCTTCCGTAGCCTGTCGTATATCTGTGCGGTCTCGGAAAGCTCTGTGTTCCCGTTATCAGGGGCTTCATTGGCCATAGTTTTCTCCTTATCATGTGGGTTTTGAAAACGATCTCACTTCGGGCGGTTGCTAGCTCTGAAGGAGATCATAAGGGGGTTGAGCGGCAGTTATTCCGCTAACACCGGCATCGGCGGGATCGACGGAGTCACGCTAAGGTTGGCCAGACAGTATCTTAGCCGAGCCGTCACTTGCGTCCCTGGTCAACACTTGCTCGCACCGCAACTGAGGCACGTCTGGCATCCCTCCTGAAGCACTACAACGCCGCCGCATTCTTCGCATTTGTCCGACGAGCCGTTGACGCCAAGCATGCGGAAGGCGCGCAGTATTGCATAGGTGGGAGATACGACGCTGCCGTGCTTCAGGTTCGCCCTCTGTATATGCTTCAGCAGCGCCTCCGGCGCACGGCCGCATCGTAAGGCATCTGACATGATCATCGCGAGGGCCTCATAGGTCTCAGCGTGTTTCGATTCGACCGGCGAAGTGATGAAGACTTCCAGAGGCTCCTTTTCGGCCATGGTGACGTGGACAAAGACTTTCCCTTCGGAGGTATCCACCTCCACCAGTTTCTGGTCCCTGATCTTGGGCAGGTCCACCGGCTCGATGCGGGTCCCGTTGGTATTGCCTCGGGATGAGATTACCTGGTTCTTGCGGCTCCCGTCCCGGTAAACTGTGAGACCCTTGCAGCCTAGCTCGTAGGCGAGCAGGAATGCTCCTTCGACGTCCGCCCTGGTTGCGTCACGCGGCAGGATTACCGTCTTTGAAATCGCGTTATGGGTGTGCCTCTGGAACGCGGCCTGCATCCGGATATGCCATTCAACCGGTATGTCGGAAGCCCTGATGAAATAGTCGGGCAGCTCTTCTCCCGGGTTCGCCTTCCGCCATTCTTCATAAAGTGGGTGGCTGACCGTGAAAGTCCGATCCGCCCGTTTCTGCTCCGTTTCGAAGTCGAAGACGGGCTCTATGCCGCTGCTTACCCCGGCGATAATCGAAATGCTTCCGGTGGGAGCTATCGTGGTAAGGGTCGCGTTACGGATCACCACGTCTTTAGCCCACACCGACCCTTCCCAGTTGGGAAACGGTCCGTGCTCTTTCGCAAGCTCCGTCGACTTCTGTATTGCCTCTTGAGTGATAAACGACATCACTTCTTCAGCGAGATCCACCGCCGCATCCGAGGCATAGCTGACGCCCATACGGATCAGCATGTCTGCCCAGCCCATGACTCCCAGGCCGATCTTTCGGTTTGCCTTGTGCATCCATTCGATCTCAGGAAGCGGATAGGCCTGCCGCTCGATGATCTTATCGAGAAAGACCACCGCCGTCCTCACCGTGGAACGAAGCAGGTCCCAATCAATCTCGTTGTCCCCTTTCAGCATCTTTGCGAGGTTCACCGACCCTAGCACGCATGCCTCGTAGGGAAGCAGCATCTGCTCCCCGCAGGGGTTCGTCGCCTCGTATTCGCCGATGTGGGGCGTGGGGTTCGACCGGTTAGCCTTATCGATGAAGAAGACGCCAGGCTCGCCGTTCAGCCACGCCATCTCCACGATCTTGTCCCATATCTCGCGGGCCTTGACGGTCTTCCTCACTTCTCCGTTGAACCGGAGGGCGAAATTCCCGGCCGTTTTCGCCGCGTCCATGAATTCATCGGTGATGGCGACGGAGATGTTGAAGTTGCCGAAGTCGCCATCTCGCGACTTGAGGGCGATGAAATCGAGGATGTCGGGGTGGTCCACACGGAGCATGCCCATGTTGGCGCCGCGCCTTGTGCCGCCCTGTTTCATCACCTCCGTGCTCGTGTTGAAGATCTTCATGAAGGAGCAGGGGCCGCTCGCCACGCCGTTTGTCGTTCCCACCTTATCACCCGCAGGTCGCAGGCGTGAAAAACTGAAGCCCGTTCCTCCGCCCATCTTATGCACGAGCGCTGCCTGTTTCGCCGCATCGAAAATCCCCTCGATGGAATCCTCGACGGGAAGCACGAAGCACGCCGACATCGTGAAGTCCGGCCGGCCTGCATTGGTAAGAGCCGGCGTGTTCGGCAGGAAAAGGCAATCGTGCATCACGTTGAAGAACTCCTGCCTTTGCCTGGCAGTCGCCGCTATCGCCTCCGATACCCGCTCGCAGAGCTTGGGCCAGTCCTCGATGACGTTTCCGCGTGAGTCTTTCCGAAAATAACGTTCTTTGAGTATATCTTCTCGCATGGCCACCTCCTTACAGCGGGATATCGTCCTCATCGGACTCGTGGACAAAATCGTCCTCTCGGTCCGCTGGTCGAGCAGGAGCGTTCGGTTTTGCCGAAAGGAACTGGATTCTTTGAAGGATGATTTCGAACTTGCTGTGCTTCTTCCCGTCTCTGTCTTCCCATTTTCTTATCTGCGGGTCTCCTTTGACGAAGACGAGCTTTCCCGTGTCGAGATACTCCGCGCACAGCTCGGCTTTGTTCTTGAAAGCGATCACATCGAAATACGTCACGCTGTCGCTTGAATCGCTCTTGACCTTCTTGTTCACCGCGACGCTGAAGTTGCATATGGGCATGCCGGTCGGAGAAAACTGAAGGTTGGGTTTTCTCGTCAGGCGGCCGATCAATTCTATTTCCGCGTACATGGGCGCATTCCTCCTTTCTCATGGTTTCAATGGAATTAAGAAAGCCACGTATCGGCACGACGAGGGCCAATGACAGTGGCATGTTTTCGGAAGGCCTAATGAAGGTACTGAATCTATGACAATATTACCTCCTCCCCCCTATTTTTCTCTTGCCTGATCGGCGGATATGGCGTATATACGTGCGAAGCGCTGTTAAATCCAAGAGAAGGGGAGACAGGCATGAGCAAGGCTGAATTCGTGGCGAAGTTGGTTGAAGGTGGAAAAATTACCAAGAAACAGGCTGAGGGCGTTTTCTCGGCATTTGTCGGAATGATCTCGACGTCCCTGAAGAACGGGGAGCGCGTCGCACTGCCCGGGTTCGGGGTCTTCACCGTCGTCGACCGCAAGGCAAAGACGGGCAGAAACCCCAGGACCGGCGCAGAGATCAAGATACCCGCCCGGAAGGGAGTGAAATTCTCCGCCTCCAGCGTGCTGAGCACGGGCCTCAACGGGCCGAAGAAAGCCCCTCAGAAGGCAGCAGCCAAGAAAGGGCCCGCCAAACCTGCCAAGAAGAAATAATCCTTTCGGCAAGGGGCCTACCGGGAAATTGCTTGAAGGCCCCTTGCCGAATCGTTTTTTGGCCCTCTCTACTCAGTTGACCAATCCCAGCACAAGCATGCTCGGCCGGTTCTTTCCGTAGACCGGCCCCTATCCACCAAGCGACGAGGTAATACCCTCACGATGAAATGGCGCATACATGGGACTGGCAATGTCCGTTCGGCCAGGACGTTTTCCCTCACGGTCGCCCTCATACTCTTCGCTTCCCATCATGTTTGCGCGTTTTGCTTTGAAGAGGCAGGCCAAAAGTTCGGGGTATCCCCTCAGCTTCTCTGGGCCATCGCGAAGACTGAAAGCCGTTTCAACCCGTCTGCCGTCAACTACAATACAAACGGGTCCTTCGACTATGGCCTCATGCAGGTAAACTCCTCCTGGTACAAAGAGTTGGGTCGCGAGAGATGGATGCGCCTGGGCGACGCGTGCTACAACGTGCAAGTAGGGGCCTGGATACTGAGTCAATGCGTTCAGCGATACGGGTACACCTGGACGGCGGTTGGCTGCTATAACGCTTTTTCAAAAAATAAGGGGGCAGTGTATGCCAGCAGGGTCTATAGGAATCTGAAAATGTACAACAGTAACATCAGATGAGTTATGCACCTTGATTATGCTATTTCTTGATAGCTATCTAAGCTTTGGGCGTGTCTGAGCCTCCATCGAAATAAAGCCCCGAAACTCCTGCTTATATTCCACTGGTAGTCGTGTCTTGATGCTGAGGTTACTGTCGCCGTCTTCGAAACCGCCAACCACGTAGTTTCCGCACTCACTGGTCTCTGAGCATGAGGAGGACACTTGGGAAGGTGCACATATCATTCGAGGAGTCAAAACCCATGGGCTTATCAGCGGATGCTGCCGGTTCCCTGAATTGCCTGGATAGTAAGTGAATTGTACTTCTCCACCTGCATTATAAGGATCCAACTGAATAGCCACGCAGTCCGTACCTACAGTTATTGTCTCGGCCGATCTTTGAACAATTGCCCTCCTGATGAATCTTTCAACATCGTCATGCGTCCAACTCTCTGTGCTCTTAAGTTCCATTAGTTTTTCATTGATGCATTTGCCAACGTCGCCGATGGTCTCACTCCACAATCCTTTGGGGAATTGTCTAAGGAACTTACCTACTTTGTGGTGCCTAATTTGAAAGAACCTATTTCCACTTTGCTCAATTGGGCCTCTGCACAGCTCCCATGCTAACGGTTTCTTTTCCCTGCCTATATGCCATCCAACAATCGACAGTTGCAAGTTGCAGATGCGAGCTGCGTCGTCGGTGTTAAGCATCCCATTTAGGTTCAACGCCAGTTCACGAACAATAGTATTAATTGACCGTGCCAAATAATGAGAGCCGGGCTGCGCCAGTGAAGAACCGAGTTGTCTGTGAACGAGTTTGTTCGCGACAACACAGTCAAGCCAAGTTTCATGGGTTACTGCAACCCCGGTGTACGCAATCGAGACCAGAGCATCTCGGCACAGAACAACGCAGATTTTGTTTGATTGAGAGTCTATAACCCGGTCCCTTCCCTGAGATATTTGGCGGTCAATCATTTGGCAAACGCGGCCGCCCCAGATTGTGTTGATAATTGCAGTCATTTTCTACCGGCGTCGGTTGAGGTCTGGTGACATCAGGTGGATATGAGTGAGAGGCCGCTTCATAGTCAGTCCGCCGAAAGTCACCGCTATCTCTTTCCTTCGTCTTTGAGATACGCCAGGATGATCATGGCTTTCTTCGTAAACTCTTCGATGTCTTCCTCGGATCCCTTTCCGCCTAAGCCTTCTATATTATTCTTGTTGTGCTTCTGCAATGCACGGCGAAAATCACCTTCACTGACATCTGGACCGACGTCACGGTAAAGTGTTGTCATTGCTGCATGAAATCTTCTGCTGTCGAGCGGATGGCTTGTATGCCACGTGAAGATTCCTGCCCAACCTTCAATGGCCTCGTATATCTTGTCTTCCATTGAATCCTCCTTTCTTTTTGGTTCACGTCCCTTCAGATAGTTTTCCACGCAATTCGTCATGTTTTTTCTGAAGTTCGCCATACAGTGGCTGTAACGACTCCTCTGAATGGCCCAACTCTTGGATGACTTCGCCAGGCAGTGCCCCCGACAGAAAACGGTCCCATATGTCTACAAATTCCAGCAAGAAAGGAAAGTGAGCGACCGTACTCGGTTCTGCAAGCCACATGTTTCTCCGGAAAACCTCTATCATTCGGTGGTAGGACGGAATGCACTCCTTCTCAAGATACTCGTTGTTGTAGTCTATTATTCTTGTGAACGCTTCCCGCCGTTCCTCGGTCACTTTCCTCAGGCCCTCGGGATTTCCCTCATAGCTCTGGCATAGTTTTTTCCAGGCGCTGTCAGCCGCACGGCTGATTTTGATCTCTGTGTCCCTCATTGCTTTGAGTTCGGTTCTAATCGCCAGCAGAGGAGAATAGAAATCGGTCAGTTGTTTTTCGAGAAATTCACGGTGACGGTTGGCCTTTTCCCTTAATACGTTCAGTAACGCACCGACAGCTACGCCACACAAACCCGCTACGGCGGGCACGGCAATAGAAATGCCCCATTGTAGTGTACTTACGGAATTCTGATCGGCCATAGAGCCCTGCTCCAGTTCTTGCCAACGCGGAAGGTATAGCGGTTACGCCTAATCATTCCTTCACGATCCTTCCATTTATGAGCCAATTTGCCAGTGAACGAACAGAAGCAGCAGTGCGACGGAGGGCCCGACCATGTCTTGATTATCCCAAGAATCACGGAATTTGTATAGAAGCTCACCTTTTTACCACCGTACCGAGTCTATCCGACGCCTTCCGATTCTTTTTCAGAGGGGCGCGGCTCCTTAGAATATCAAAGCAACCTGCGGCAGCCTGCAAAAGTTTAACGAGGCAACTCCATATCTGTTTTTGGACTTCGTCGTAGCTCCACAGGCTGTCCTTGATTTTCCTGGTGTCAAACAGTACCCCATTGATGTAACAGCTCTTCTTGATATGTTCTCGAAATTCCGCGTCTGGATACCGTCGTTCTAATTCCTTCTCCCACCGGTCGATTTCACCCTTTTCGTAGAGTGGGAACATGTAATCCCAGCCATGGTGGGACTTGACCCCGTAGATCTCGATCCTTGGTTCCATGCGGTGAATCTTGAGATGCCGGTATGTCATCATCCGTTCGAAGGCCTCGCCACGAAGTGTTTCAAGATGCTTGACGAAACCTTGAACGTTCTTTAGGGAGAGGCCGAACCGTGTCGGATGCTTTAGGCGATCCAACACCGTGGCGTAGTCCAGGGTTTCAGGACGTCTCTCGGGGTTAAAGGAGCAGTAGAAGGCCCAGATCATTAAAGCGATCTTGTCACGACAGGAGTCGATTCGGGTGATACTGTTGTCCGCAAAATATGATACGTGAAAATCCACATTAGCGGGCTGAGCTGATGACGGTGTTTGGCTCTTATAATATGTCGCGTAGGCTCTCGTCCAGCAGTAGCCGAAAGCAATCTCCCGACAAAGGCCATGGACTCCAAATCCCCAGTGCACTGCGTTGAATCGAGGGTCAAAAGGCAGGGATGCTTTGAAAGCGCTTTTGCGAAACCTGCTATAGCACTTAACAAAAGTTATCCATTCTTCCGAAGAACGGAGCAGTTTTTCCTCTTCTAGATAGAGACTGTCGAGTTCTTTCGCTATTTCGTCTAAAGTCCCAGTCTCAGTCATACTCTGCCCTGCCTTGAGGTACAGGCGATGGACGGAATCTCCTATATTCCTTGCTATCATACCCTTCGCCACTAAGAATAGCAATGAATGGATAGTCTTACCTCAGCGAGCGTGTTCCTGAGGCTGGCCCTTTGCAAACCACACGGAAGGTTTTGGCCTCCGAGCTAGGCTGGAACACGTGTCAACAAAAAAAGGGTGGCCGGAGCCACCCTTGAAAATCGTGTTATTCTTTATGCCGCTTTCCGATGCGCTTCTCTCTTCCGTTTCGGCGGTTTCCAGCCCATCGATTCCCACACGGCGGGGTTCACGGGAAGGGGCCGGACGGTCATGGTGTTGAGGTTGACGAAGGCGCCATGCACCTTCAACTGCCCGTATCTGAACATCTTCCAGATGATCTCCAGCGCGCAGGTGGCCACCCACTGGTTGACGAAGAGGTCCTGCCTCGTAAGAGACTCTTGGAGCGAGCAACTCGGGCCCTGGTAGGGTTTATGGGATTCCTCCTCCATAATTCCCCGGTAGAGATCGAGAACATGGGGAAGATAGGGCGGGCAGGACTTCACCGGCTGCTCCACCTTGTCGAATGTCCCGAGCACGACCTGACCGGAGTCGGCGGTGTTTCCGGTATCGACCCAATAGACAATCCCGCTGTTCTTCCCGGTGTCCCTGACGAGGTATCGCGCCTGCACGTCATCGACGGCGGATATTATTAGGCCGCCCGGAAGGCGCAAGCCCTTTGATATGTTGAACGCGTGAGCTTCCCAGTTCGTCCCGAAAAACATGTTGAGCCGGGTGACAAGGACGACCGCCTTGTTCTTTCCTATGTCTGAAGGAGAAAAGAGCTGGCGTCCCACATTCGACGGACTCACGCTGTCGCCGTCGAAGACCCGGACGCGAAGGCCGGGGCTGCCGAGTGCTTTCAGAGCCTGGTTCATTCTTGCGAGCCCGGACAATACTTGGCTGCCCGTTCCCCCTGCCCCTATCAGGGCGATATCAATCGGCCGGCGGCTGGAGACAATGGAGGAGTGCACATAGTGCCTCAACGGGGTCATGGTTCCACCTCCAGATCGAAGAAAAACCCCTCCACGACAACCCTGCACTTGTAGAGAAAGTTGTGTCGCCCTTCGTTCCTGGCATAGCTGCCCAGCACCACCGACAGCCATACCCCGCCCGAGTCGTCGACATCGTCCGTCGAAGAGAAGAAGGCTTTCATTCGGCCGTGGCTGTGGACATCGATGACGAGATGCGTATCCTCCGGAAGGACCGGCCTCTGCCTGATGAATACACTCGCAGCGGAAGCCTCAAAATTGAGCGGCAGATAGGAGTATCCTTCTTTTTTTGACCACACGATCCAGCCGGCCCATTCCCGGTTATCGTCGGCATACTCCGCCGCCTGCGGCAAAATGCTGTTCTCGAAGATCGCCGTTACCTGGGAATCCTTGAGAATCCCCGAAAAGTCATCCACTTCTTCAACCTCCCCGTAGGGCAGGTCCCTGTCGGCGAACCACAGGCACCGCCGAAAGCTTCCGAAGGGCTGAAAGGTGTCGATGTAGAGTCCGCCGCGGGCCATGAGGAGGCGGGTCTGATGCAACGGGCACGTGGGAAGGGCCTCGTATCTGGGTACCATGATGGTGGGAAATCGTTCCTGGATGAGACGGTCTTTCAGATTTGTGCCCATGGTGCCCTCCTTTCCACTGCTGACTTGATGACGTCCTGCACGGCGCCGCAGGGAACGAGATGTTCTTTAGGGAATTCGGTCTTTCCCTCGATGACCTTCCATAGCTCGTAAGGCTCTATCCCTTGCAGCTTCGGCGCGATGTGGCCGTTGCAGGCGCCGTCGAAGAATGTCTTTTCCCAGTCGTCGATGTCTCCCGGCGATGCGTTTCGGGGAAGCTCGATGTTCCCCATGCAGCATGTCCCGCCTTCGTAGACGTTGAAAAAGGGGCTGTGATAGATAGCGGTGCCGGGTTCGGGTCTCGCTGTCGAGGCAAGGGCCCATGTGTGGAGCGTCCGGTTGACGACAAGAAACAGCGTCGCCGGCAGCGGATAGGTGGCTGATCTCAGTCCCGTTTCCTTCGTAAAAAAGACGCGCCTCGGGGCGCCGGGCGTCCACCAGAGGACCGCCGTGCCCGGAGAATAGGCGAGGACTTTTTCGGGAATGTACTCCATTGTCTGGAGAGAAGGGATAACAAGGGAACAGATCCTATGAAGCATTTCCCTGGTTAGCGGTGCTCCTTCAAGGAGCCTGCCTTCCCCGTCGACTCTGTGCTTCGTAATGTAGTGATCGATGCTGCTGGTCGGCTCCTCGTATCGCGAGTCCTTTTCGTAACCGTAGATGATGAGGGCGTGCTGGGCGACAAGCTGCCGATCGATGGCGATTTCAATTTCCATAGGCCATCCTCCTATATCCGCAGGACCTCGTGCGAGTACCAGACTTCCTGGAGGAGCAGCAGCGTCCTCAGGATGATGCGCACGCGGACGAGGTCGTTCCTGTTTCTTACGATGATGCACATCCTCGGCGGCCCGCTGTTGCCCCACTGGTCGTTCATTGCCTCGAAGTACCAGTCGGAGAAGCCGTCCTGGCTGGCCCACAGGACGCCGAAAGAATTCTCAACGCCGTTTTCATCGTTCTCCGGTTGGAGCAGCTCCAGTTGTTCGTACTGTTTCACCATGCAGAGGCAGGCCAGTTTGAGGAGGCTCCCGACAAAGGCCCTCTGTTCGCCGGTCAACGTCTTTTCCCGAAGGCGCTTGAAGTGCCGTTGAGCCTGTTTGAGGAGAGCTCTCTGTTCGTTCTCATTTACGCAAGCCACGCTCCTTATGTGGTATTCATAGCGGCCCAGCGCGAATTCCCTGTCCCTCTTGAACGTCTTCTGGTCCTCTTCGTCGTCGAACACGTCTTCCTCCGGGCAGAGCCACTCGTAAATCTCATCGGGCATTATCCCTGGAACTTTCCCCGACCTGAGCACAAGGGCTAAAAGGTCGCGGACGATGGGGTAGACAGTCCTTTTTTTCTTCTTCAGCCCATCGAGGAAGTCGAGGGCCATGGTGTAGAAGAATTCGATCTGGAACTCGACCACGAGGTACCACCCGCGGGCGCCGAAACAATGCCTCCCTGCGACGGTGACCGAGTCGCAGTCGCGGCCGTGCCCGTTGTTGTCCGGCAGGAGCTTCTTTATGCCCGGTACGGCAGCCTTGTCGATCTCGCCCATGAGCGTCCTGACAAGGTTTGTTTCCGGTATCGATGAGATGTCCGCAGCCTTTCCCGTAAGGCTCTCGTAAAACCCCACCATCGAAGGTATCAGGGTGCTGCTGAAATGGCCGAGCTGTTCGAGAATGTCGGGTACCGACAGCAGGGCGGGCATGACCTTGAGGGCCGGGGGTTTCATATCGGCTCCAGCTCTTTCCACGGCGGAAGGAGCGGGTCGTCTCCGGGGTCCTCTGAAACCACGACGCGCGCAAGGTCTTCCATGACTTGCAGCATATCCGTGATCTCGTTGCCGTTGTTTCCGTTGCCTTTCACATCGTCCGCGCTGCCTTTCGTCCCGACGGCCCGTCTGAAGGTGTACTCGGCCCGGTCGTCCTTGTACTCAGGACCTTCGATCACTGCCTGGGTTAACTCCGGGTACACATCGCCCCAGAAGTCCTTCACCTCCTCGGCAGTGGACTTCGAATCGGGGTCCTCGAGCTCCAGCGCTCCGTACCGGAAGACCCTGATCAACGCTTTCACCTCCAATCTTTCACCCATGGTCCACCCCCTCTGCCGCATCCGGCCCAAAGGCTTCGGATTCCGAGTCAGAAGAGGCTGTGGCTGTCTCTGATGCCGCCGGTCGTACGGGCGACATGGAGAAAAGGTCCGCCATGACCGGTTTGGGTTTCTCTTCCTTCGTTTCGGGTTTCTTCTCCTCTCTTTGCTCTCCCTCTTTCTTTGGGTCGGACTTATCAGCGGCTTTCGTGTGTTTCTGGATGGCGTCGCTGAGATGCTTCTTCTTCTGGTCGACCCTGCCGGTGGTTGTTGTTTTCAGCTCCGCCAGCTTCTTCTGGTCGCGGGCGATGTCAGCGATGGTTGACTCGAAACTGTCGCTCAGCTCGGCAACACCCCCGGTAATGATGATGGGGGAGAAATCGTTATCGTTCTCCTTGCCCTTGAACTGCTGGGCGAAGACGACGCTTACTTCCTTTGTCCCTTCGTCCCCGTTTTGCTTCTTGTCGGCTCTGGCGGTGAAAGTCAGTATCAATCTTCCTCCATCAGGAACGAGCTCGACGATTTTCGAAAAATCGATCATCATGGGCAGATCCTCCTCGTTTAAGGTGTTTATGATGGATTTTAGCGGATTACATGCCTCGGGCGACCCCGGAATGGGCCAGAGGCTTTTTCGTGATGCCTAATGAAAATACTGAAGACTATCTATCTATTACTTTTATGGTCAGCTGATCATAAAAGTAATATTCCCGTAAATCAGTACCTTCATTAGGCGCCAGCCGAAAACAGACACACACCAAACACCCTTCTTCGTAAGGGAGATAACCACCTCTTTATTGCCTCACCCCATCCATCCTGCAGGGGGAATTCGCATATTCACACCCCCACGGGCAGGAAGTGGGGAAAATACCATAAGGAGGAGACCATGATATTGGCAGGCATGCATGCGGAAGCCACAGGAGTTTTCTACACGATGATATCCGGGGACCGGCAAGACCTGAAAGGAAAGCTTGCCCGGGTCCAGGATAATGCCGAGGAACTTTTGGCCCTCATCAAAGAGAACGTGACGGAAGAACAGGCAATGCGCTATAGTTTCATCGCGAACATCGTAAAGGCCCTCGAAATGAGAGGCTACGGCAGGAGAATCCGATTCAAGGAAACCGCGCTGCCGGCATTGCCCAGGGGAAGTGCAAAGAAACTGGACCTCGGATCGCTTCCATACTACGAGATCCTGGAGAGAAAAGGCCTCGTGGCTTACGCAGCAAGGGCCTGACCAACAACCGCTTTCAGGGAGGGAAACCTCCCTTTTTTTATTGCCCTGAGTCCGATCGCGATATTTCCGGTGAACGTGAAGATCCCGAGCTAACGGGCGCGCTTCTTCCAACCGAAAGGGTCTATCGCAACCTTTGGCCCGGCCGCCAGGCACTCCGTTTCCTCGGTGGTTGATGGTTGAGAGCCTCGTTCATGAGATTCAAGGACGGACATGGCGCTAGCCACCTGGCCCCGCTGGTCCGCCTTTTCCGCGGCCTCATCATGGTTGTGGCCGGCTCTCCCGGCGTAATCTATGGCGATCTCTCCGCCGCAATGCGGGCACCGCAACGAGAATGGAGGCCGTACGCTTTCATGGAGCAATACCGTCTGGAGCCCTGCCATATGTTTTTCGTGGCCGCCCCTTCCGGGGTCCGGTCCGTTTTCTCTTTCGGCCCTCAGAGCCTTCTGCTCGTTGATTGTCTGTTTTAACTCCTCCGGCCTTTCCACGAAATCGATTATCGTCTCACCCGCCTTCGCGGCCGTCTGAACGGATATACCTCCGTAGCCGGACAGTCTTCCCAGAATGGTCTGCTCCACCACGATGTCGTTGATCTTATCGAGGGGATTCTCTTTGGACTTATGGGTAAGAATGCCCCATTCGTCAATCAATCTTTCGTTTGTGACCGCCCAGATGTTGACCCTTCTATCGAGATAGCGGTAGAGGAACAAACCTCCTGAAAGGGCCGCCGCGTATGGGAGCAGGTAATTCAGCAACGCCTCGAACCCAAGGATTCTTACCTGGCGGACTGGCAGGTAGAGAAGGACCGCCGCAACAAAGAGCGCGGGCTTCAAGAGAACAAGCCAGTGTTTCCTTACGATCAGGGCAACGGTTTCGCCGGGCTGGAGTTTCGTGCGCATGCCTGCCTCCTGTCGGAAAACTTTGAAAGGATATTACCTTTTCTCCGTTGTAGATATGGGCGTGTATGTAAGATTCTCCCGTGGCTCTTCAATAAAAACACTTGACAATAACGAGCATTAACTGCAAGGATACACTTAATTGCTGACGGTCCAGGCCCCAAAGCGGTCATGAGTCGAAAGGTGTATTAATGAAAATGGCGCCAAACGATGTGCTGACTCTCGAAGAACTGTCCGTGTACTTGAAGATCCCGAAGTCAACCCTTTACAAAATCGTGCGGGAGGGTAAAATCCCATGTCAGAAGGTGGGTCGCCATTGGCGCTTTCGAAAAGCCGCGATTGACCGGTGGCTGGAAGAGGCGAAACCGAAAGGACAGCCATCCAGGGAGAACGGGTAATGGCCGAGCCGCTCACGGACCTGATAATCAGGCAAATGACCTACGTAAGTGAGAACTATTACCGGCTGCTCGTCGTAGTTGGCATGTCCGGGGCGGGCAAGACTGCTGCCCTTCGTGAAGTGCATGCCCGAATGGGAGCGCCGCTAATCAACATTAATCTGGACCTGTCGCGGCGGATGCTTGACTTGACGGAACGGCAGAGAACGTTGCAACTGCCCCGGCTCTTGGGCGAAATCGTAGACACGGTCGATTCAACCACTGTTCTGCTCGACAACATTGAAGTTCTCTTTGACGTATCTCTCGGGCAGGATCCCTTGAGGCTTCTCCAAAACCTTTCTCGCAACAAGATACTTGTGGCGGCTTGGAATGGCTCTGCCAGCGGGGGCCAGCTCATCTACGCCGCCCCGGATCACCCGGAGTACAGGAAATATCCCATACGAGATTTCTTGGTGGCAAGCCCGGACCTGTCCATACAGAAGGAAATTTCCCAACAGAGCACAGTGCTGCAATGAAAATCGCAGACCACATGGCACGGGAGTCGATACAATGAAATATGGGGAGCTGATCCAATTTGAACCGATTGAATCCGTAGTTCAGTTGAGGGACGCCGACGAGGCCGGCGCCGCCCGACAGCTTGTTCGGACCTACGTCATCTCCGAGGAGATGGCCGAAAAGCTCTCGGGCATCGTCGTTCCTCAGCTCCAGTTCGACCAGCCCATCGATAACAAGGGGTTGTTGGTCGTCGGCAACTATGGCACGGGTAAGTCACACCTGATGTCCGTGATCTCCGCCCTGGCAGAAAACGGTGATCTCGCGACGTGCCTGAATGACACAAGTGTGGCGAGTGCAGCGGCGAAGATCAGCGGGCGCTTCAAGGTGGTCCGGACCGAGATCGGCGCGACAACCATGTCTCTACGTGATATTCTCGTGGCTGAACTGGAGGAGCACCTGGCCGGAATAGGTGTGTCCTATTCGTTTCCGCCTGCAGACAGGATAGCCAACAACAAACGGGCCTTTGAAGAGATGATGGCTGCTTTTCACCAGGAGTATCCCGACCACGGTCTGCTTTTGGCAGTGGACGAGCTGCTCGACTATCTTCGGACGCGCAAGGACCAGGAGCTGATCCTCGACCTTAACTTCCTCCGGGAGATCGGCGAGGTATGCAAGGACCTGAGATTCCGGTTTATCGCGGGTGTCCAGGAAGCCATCTTCGACAGCCCCCGTTTTTCCTTCGTGGCCGACAGTATCCGCCGGGTGAAGGATCGCTTCGAGCAAATCCTTATCGCCCGCAGGGATGTCAAGTTCGTGGTGGCCGAGCGTCTGCTCAAAAAGACCGCCGACCAGCAGGTGAAAATTCGGGAGCATCTGACCTCCTTTGCCAAGTTTTACGGCCATATGAACGAGCGCATGGACGAATTCGTGCGCCTCTTCCCGGTGCATCCCGACTACATCGACACCTTCGAGCGGGTTACCGCGGTGGAAAAGCGCGAGGTGCTGAAGACCCTGTCACTTGCAATGAAAAAGCTTCTTGTCCGCGACGTTCCCGATGACTGCCCGGGGGTGATCGCGTATGATGACTATTGGACCAATCTTCGCGAGAACCCCTCTTTCCGCGCCGTTCCCGACATCAGGGCGGTGATTGATTGCAGTCAGGTGCTCGAGGGCCGTATCAATCAGGCTTTTACTCGCCCCGCCTACAAACCCATGGCCCTCCGGCTGATCCAGGCTCTTTCCGTTCACAGGCTCACCACGGGCGACATTTACGCCCCGATCGGCGCCACGGCAGCAGAACTGAGAGACGGCCTTTGCCTTTACCAAATGGGCATCGAAGAGTTGGGAGGCGATCCCGCCAACGATCTCCTTACGCAGGTAGAAACAGTACTCAGGGAGATTCACAAGACAGTGAGCGGGCAGTTCATATCGTCAAACCCCGACAACCGTCAATTTTATCTGGACTTGAAGAAGACGGACGATTTTGACGCCATAATCGACAAGCGTGCAGAAAGCCTGGACTCTTCCCAGCTCGACCGTTACTACTATGAGTCCCTGAAACGGGTGATGGAATGTACCGATCTGCCCACATACATCACCGGCTACAAGATTTGGCAGCATGAAATAGAATGGCTGGAACGGAAGGCGGCAAGGCAAGGGTATCTTTTCTTTGGCGCACCCAACGAGCGCTCGACGGCGGTGCCGCCTCGAGATTTTTACCTCTATTTTATCCAACCCTTCGACCCGCCGCACTTTAAGGACGAGAAGAAGCCAGACGAGTTGTTCCTGCGCCTGACAAACATGGATGAGCAATTCCGCGCAGCGCTCAGGAGTTATGCAGCGGCCCTGGACCTCGCCTCTACGTCCTCGGGACACGCCAAGTCAACTTACGAATCCAAGGCCTCGAACTTCCTGCGAGATCTGGTGCAATGGCTCCAGAAGAACATGACCACGTCTTTCGAAGTCACCTATGAGGGACGCTCCAGGTCTCTCACGGAATGGGCCAAGGGTAAGTCCATCCGTGAGCTTTCCGGTCTCGCCTCCCACGAGCGCATCAACTTCCGCGACCTGGTGAACACCATCGCGGGCATCTGCCTCGGCGCCCACTTTCAGGACCAGGCGCCCGAATACCCGTTTTTCTCGGTGCTTATCACCGGCGCAAACCGTGCCCAAGCCGCACAGGATGCCCTGCGCGCCATCGCCGGACAGAGTCGCACCAAACAGGCCACCGCAGTTCTGGATGCCCTGGGGCTGCTCGACGGGGAGAGACTCGATCCTCACCAGTCCAAGTACGCCACGTACGTCATCGATGTGATGAAGAAAAAGGGGGCCGGTCAGGTAATCAACCGCTCCGAGCTGATTCAGGACATTGTGGGTGTTGAGTACCTCGCACCGCAAAGCCTGAGACTCGAGCCGGAATGGGCCGTGGTGGTATTGGCCGCGCTGATCCATGCCGGTGATGTGGTGCTTTCCATTCCGGGAAAAAAGTTCGATGCCGTAGGACTGACGCAACTGGCTGCGACCGGCGTGGACGAGCTCGCCCAATTCAAGCACATCGAACAGCCGAGAGAGTGGAATCTGCCGGCGCTTAAGGCTCTCTTTGAGCTGATGGGATTGCCGCCCGGATTTGCCCAGGAGACAACGATGGGCAAAGAGGCCCCCCTCCAACAGCTCCTGTCCGCTATTACAAAGACCGTGGAGAGGATCGTGATGGCGAAACAGGCGCTGCAATCGAAGTTTGTCTTCTGGAGCAAGAACGTTCTGGACGACTCGACAATAAGTATCTATGATTCATCACTGGACCGTTTGAAGGACTTTTTGGAAAGCCTCCAGTCATTCAATTCACCCGGAAAACTCAAGAACTTCAGATATGAAGCATCAGAAGTGACGGCCCATCGGGATGAACTAAACTCTCTTGCCGAACTCAACTCTCTTGAAGAACTGGTGGTCGACCTCGCTTCAACGGCATCATACCTGTCTACCGCCGAGGCGGTGCTGCCCGCCGGTCATGAATGGATCAACGGGATGAAGGCAACGCAAAATGAGGTGCTCGCCACGATCGCTGATCCGGCCAAGCGGAACACAGCCACATTCCGTCAGCAGACACTGCGTAGGCTTGGGGGCCTCAAGAAGGCCTACCTGATAGCCTATATAGCCATGCACGCCAAGGCACGGCTGGGCGTGAACGAAGACAAACGCAAGGCTCAGCTTATGCGCGACGAGCGGCTCAGGGACCTGCAGAAACTCTCCACTATCGACCTGATGCCGCACCAGCACCTTTCGGATTTCCAGAACAGACTGGCGGGACTGAAGAGCTGC